>FTFF01001324.1_pt1 | contig 17136 bp, 7 predicted proteins | sample 1640361 | NCBI WGS metagenome assembly FTFF01 (sample SAMEA3914816, study PRJEB12502) | metagenome | biome: forest; material: soil | place: USA | collected 2011-09-16 | depth 0.3 m | reverse complement strand
GCGATGATGTCGGCGCCGGCCTGCGCGGCGGCGCACGCCTGATCGGCGTCGTCGTAGATGTTGCCGGTGGCCACGATGACGTACTTGTGCGGCGTGCGGCCGGTGCCGAGCCGCGACCGCGCGGCCTCGCGAGCGGCGCGGGCGCCGTCGATCCGCGCGAGCGCGGCGGGCGTCTCGCGCGCGAGCGCCGCGCGGGCCGCCGCGTCGTCGACGCCGTCGAGGCCGGCCGCGCCGCCGTAGCCGATCGCCTCGGCCGCCTCCTGCGCGCTCGCCGCGCCGCGCGCCATCGCGGCGCCGAGCGCGAAGGCCGCGCCGCGCGGGAGCAGGCCCGCCGCGCGGATCTGCTCGACCGCGCTGTTCACGAGCGGGTGGCCGTCGGTGTTCGCGCCGTCGACGCCGTACGCGCGCAGCACCGTCCGCTCGATCGAGACCGTCGAGTGCGCGTCGATGAAGGCCTGCACGGCCTGCGCGACGCGATCGGCGAGCGCGCGACACTCGTCGACCACGGCGTCGTCGATGGGGAGCGGTTCCACGGGGCGACATCTTAAGCCGATCTCGGCCGGCGCGCGCGGGCCGACGCGCTATCATCCGCGCGTGACCGCGAGGCGCGCGTGACCGACAAGGACGAGCTGTGGATCGTGGACGGGTCGAACTTCCTGTTCCGCGCCTACCACGCGCTCCCGCCGCTCTCGACGAAGGCGGGCGTGCCGACCGGCGCGGTCTTCGGCTTCACGCAGATGCTCCTCAAGCTCGCCACCGACTACAAGCCGCGCCGGCTGGTGGTGGTCTTCGACGCGGGCGCGCGGTCCTTCCGGAACGACCTCTATGCCGAGTACAAGGCGCACCGCCCGCCGCCACCGGCCGATCTCGTGCCCCAGTTCACGCTCGTGCGCGAGCTCGTGAGCTCGTTCTCGATCGCGCTCCTCGACGCGGTCAACCTCGAGGCCGACGATCTCATCGCGACGCTCGCGCGGCGCGGCAAGGAGGCGGGCCTCCGCATCGTGGTCGTCTCGTCGGACAAGGATCTCATGCAGCTCGTCGACGAGCGCTGCGTGCTCCTCGACACGATGAAGAACGTCACCTTCGACGAGAAGGCCGTCGAGGCGAAGTTCGGCGTACCGCCGCGCCAGCTCGGCGATCTCCTCGCGCTCATGGGCGACGCCGTCGACAACGTGCCCGGCGTGCCCGGCGTCGGTCCCAAGACCGCGGCGGCGCTGGTGCAGGCCTTCGGCTCGACCGAGGCGCTCATCGCCCGGCTCGACGAGGTGGCGGCCCTCAAGGGCCTGCGTGGCGCCGCCGCCTGCGCCGAGAAGCTGCGCGCCCACGTCGAGCCGCTCCGGCTCTCGCGCCGGCTCGTCGCGCTCGACGATCAGGCGCCGCTCACGGTCGAGCTCGACGCGCTCGTCCGCCAGGAGATCGACCCCGCCCGCGTCGGCCAGAAGCTGCGCGAGCTCGAGTTCGGCCGCCTCGCCGATCGCTTCGCGCCCGCGGCCCCCATCGTCTCCGCCGCACCTGTCGCCGCCTCCGACTCCGTTTCCGTCTCTGTCTCCACCTCCACCTCCGCTTCCGTCTCGACCCCGCTCGGGCTCGGGCCCGTCGAGATCGTCGGCGACGAGACGCGGCTCCTTCTCCTCGCCGGCGAGGTGAGCCGCACCCGCGAGGTCGGGCTCGCGCTCCTCACCACGCCCGGCTCCAGCCTCACCGCCGCCCCCATCGGCCTCGCCCTCGCCTTCCCGCACCGCCCGCCGGCCTATGTCCCCGTCGGGCACCGCTACCTCGCCGCGCCGGCGCAGCTGCCGCCCGCCGCGCTCGCGCGCCTCGGCGACGCGCTGCGCACGCCGCGCGCGCTGCGCTTCGTGCACGACGGCAAGGAGGTCGAGCTCGTCCTCGCGCGCTTCGGCGCGGGCCTCGGCGTCGGCGCGTGGGACCCGGCCCTCGCCTCGTACCTCCTCGATCCCGCCGCCGATCACACGCTGCCCGGGATCGCCGCCACGCACCTCGCCGACCTCTTCCCCGCGGGGAAGGAGGCCGCGCTCGCGGCGCGCGGCGCGCTCACCGGCTCGGGGCGCAAGGCCGTCCCGCTCGAGTCGATGGACGTCGAGCGCCTCGCCGCGCACGCCGGGCTCGAGGCCGAGGTCGCGCTCGCGAGCGGCCGCCGCCTGCGCGTCGCCATCGAGGCGCGCGGCCTCGGCAAGCTCCTCGACGATCTCGAGCGCCCGCTCGCCCGCGTGCTCGCGGCCATCGAGCCGCACGGCATCCGCCTCGACGTCGCGGCGATGGCGGTGATCGCCGAGGAGACGGGCCGCACCATGGCCGGGCTCGAGGCCGAGGTCGACGCCGTCGCCGGTCACCACGTGAACCTGGGCTCGCCGAAGCAGCTCCAGGAGCTGCTCTTCACGCAGCTGAGCCTGCCGCCGGTGCGCAGGACGAAGACCGGCCTGTCCACCGACGCCGACGTGCTCGAAGAGCTCGCGCCGCTGCACCCGGTCGCGCGGAAGATCCTCGACCACCGCATCCTGTCGAAGCTCAAGGGCACCTACCTCGACACGTTGCCCGCGCTCGTCGATCCGAAGACCGGGCGGCTGCACACGTCGTACAAGCAGACGATCGCCGCCACCGGCCGGCTCTCGTCGGTGGAGCCCAACCTCCAGAACATCCCCATCCGGACCGAGCGCGGCCAGGAGATCCGCCGCGCGTTCGTCGCCGATCCGGGGAACGTGCTCGTGATCGCCGACTACTCGCAGATCGAGCTCCGCGTCCTCGCCCACCTGTCGGGCGACGAGGTCCTCACCGACAGCTTCCGCCGCGGGCAGGACGTCCACGAGCGCACCGTCGTCGAGATGTTCGGCGAGGCGCGGCGCGGCGAGCCCGAGCTCCGCCGCGTGGCGAAGATGATCAACTACGGCATCGTCTACGGGCTGTCCGACTTCGGGCTCGCCGAGCGCCTCGGCATCGGGCGCGCCGAGGCCCGGCAGTACATCGAGGGCTACCACCGCACCTACGCCGGCGTCGCCGGCTACATGGAGCACGTGATCGAGGACGCGCGGAAGGCGGGCGGCGCGCGCACGCTGCTGGGCCGCTTCCGGCCGCTCCCGGAGCTGGCGGCGGCGAACCAATCCGTCCGCCGCTACGGCGAGCGGATGGCGCGCAACACGCCGATCCAGGGCACCGCCGCCGACCTGCTCAAGCTCGCGATGATCGACGTCGAGCGCACCCTCGAGGCGCGCGGCGGCGGGACGCGGATGCTCCTCACCGTGCACGACGAGCTCGTCCTCGAGGCGCCGGCGGCGGAGGCCCCGTCCGTCGCCGAGGCGCTCCGCGCGTCGATGGAGGGCGTCATGAAGCTCGATGTGCCGCTCGTCGTCGACGTCGGCATCGGCGCCTCCTGGGCCGACGCCAAGTAGCCCCGGCTTCGCGATATAATGTGGGCCTTGCCGCGGATCGCGCCCGCCCTCCTCCTCCTCGTCCCGCTCGCGGGCTGCCGGCCGCGCGCGCCGGCGCCGCCCGCCGTCGACGCGGGCACGGAGCCGCGCATGGGGATGCGCTCGCCGCAGCAGCCGCGGCCCGAGGCGCCGCCGGTCTTCGCGCCGAACCCGCTCCGCCGCTGCTTCGCCGACGATCGCGCGGGCGCGCCGCCGCGGCCGCTCTCGGTCCTGCTCGATCGCGCGAGCGAGCGGCACGAGGCCGGCGACTTCCCCTCCGCGCTCGCCTGCGCCGAGGAGGCGACGAGGCTCGATCCGCGCTCCGTCGAGGCACACGAGGATCGCGCGGTGGCGCTGGCCGAGCTCGGCCGCCGCGACGAGGCGCGCGCGGCGATCGACCGCGCGCTCGCGCTCGATCCCGACGACGCACACACGCTGCTCGCCGCGGCGGATCTGCTGCTCAACCGCCTCGGCGGCAAGGAGGGCGTCGGCGCCGACGACGCCGCGACCGCGCTCGAGCACGCGCGGCGGGGCGTCTCCCGCCTGCGCCGCGTGCGGCAGAAGGGCGACCGCGCGCTCCGCGCGAGGCTCGAGCTGCTCCTCGGCCAGGCGCTCTCCGACCTGGGGCGGCCCAAGGAGGCGCTGCCGCACCTCGACGCCTCGCTCGCCGACGCGCCCGGCGACAACACCGCCCGCTACGAGCGCGGGCTCGCGCTCTTCGAGCTGTGCCGCTTCCCCGAGGCGGAGCGCGCGCTCCGCGAGGTGGTGACGAAGGACGGGGGCGACGCCTTCGCCCACCAGCAGCTCGGGCTCGTCCTCGAGCAGCTCGGCGAGCGCTCCGGCGCGGCGCGCGAGCTCGCCGAGGCCCGCCGCCTCAACCCGGGCGAGATCAAGGCCCCGCTCGAGGTCGACCGCGCCGCGTTCGAGCACATCGTCCGCGAGGAGATCGCCGCCCTGCCGACGCCGCTGCGCGAGGATCTCGGCAAGGTCGACCTCGAGCTGTCCGACCTGCCGGCGATCGCCGATCTCACCGCCGACGACCCGCCGCTCCCGCCGACGATCCTCGGCCTCTTCCGCGGCGCCCCGCTCGACGCCGCACCGGCGCCGCTGGTCCGCCGTCCCCGCGAGAGCCACGGCGAGCCGCTGGGCGAGCCCGACGACAAGCGCGCGATCGCCCTCTACCGCCTCAACCTCTTGCGCGCCACCGCGTCGATGAAGGAGCTCCGCGAGCAGATCCGCACGACGCTGCACCACGAGCTCGGTCACCTCCGCGGCGAGGACGACGAGGTCCTGCGCGCCCGCGGCCTCGAGTGACGCGCGCGGCATGAGCGATCGACCGAAGCACGACTCGGTCCCGGACCTGCAGCAGCGGCTCCGCGTCGAGCTCAAGAAGGCGGACGCGGTCCGCGAGCTCGGCCGCGTCCTCGGCGCGACGCTCGACCTCGACCGGCTCCTCGAGCGCCTCCTCGAGAAGGTGACCGAGCTCCTCGACGCCGAGCGCGCCAGCCTGTTCCTCGTCACCGCCGACGGCGGCCTCGAGTCGACGGTGGCGCAGGGGCCGCAGGGCGTGATGCTCACGCCGATCCGCGTGCCCCCCGGCAAGGGCATCGCCGGCTGGGTCGCCAGCTCGGGCGAGACGGTGAACATCGCGGACGCCTACACCGACGACCGCTTCGATCCGTCGAACGACCAGCGCTCGGGGTTCCGGACCCGCTCGATCCTGTGCATGCCCATGCCGGATCACGCCGGCGCGATCATCGGCGTCATCCAGGTCCTGAACAAGCGCGGCCGCGCGTTCGACGGCGACGACGAGGCGATCCTGCAGACGGTCGCCGCGGTGGCCGGCATCAACATCGAGAACGCGCGCCTCTACGCCTCGGTGCTCGACAAGAACCGCGCGCTCATCGAGACGCAGGGCGAGCTGCGTCAGAAGCTGGCCGAGCTCGACCTCCTCTACCGGATCGAGGCCGAGACGTCGGCGTCGATGGATCAGGACGAGCTCGTGGAGCGCTTGCTCGCGCGCGCGGCGCAACTCGTCGACGCCGGCGACGCGCTCGCGCTCCTCCGCGAGCCGCGGTCGGGCGAGCTCCACTGCCACCGCCGCGGCCACGGCGCCGACGACGTGGCCCGGCTGCGCGTGCAGGGCGGCGAGGGGCTCTGCGGTTGGGTCGCGCTCCACAAGGAGGCGGTGATCGTGAACGATCCGACGCGGGACGCCCGCGTCGACCAGCGGCTCTACGATCGCCTGGGGCTGCGCCCGCGCAACGTCATCTCGGTGCCGCTCGTCGACGCGAGCGACGGCGACGCGCCGGCGATCGGCGCGGTCGAGCTGTACGACAAGGCGAACGGCGACTTCGACGAAGAGGACCAGAAGCTGCTCACGCTGATCGCGGGCCAGGCGGCGCGCTCGCTCGTGATCCTGCGGGCCCGCGAGGAGCGCGCCCGCACGAGCCGCCTCGAGGCCGTCGGACAGCTCGTCTCGGGCCTGCTGCACGACCTGCGCACGCCGATGACGATCGCGTCCGGCTACACGCAGCTCATGGCCGACAGCGACGACGGCAAGGAGCGCGGCGAGTACGCCGCCTCGATCCTGAAGCAGTTCGAGATCCTCTCGGCGATGACCGGCGAGGTGCTCGCCTTCGTGCGCGGCGAGTCGAAGATGCTCGTGCGCAAGGTGCACGTGAATCGCTTCGGCAAGGAGGTCGAGGAGCAGCTGAAGCGCGAGCTCGAGGGCCGCGGCGTCGAGCTCGTGCTGGAGCTCGAGTACACGGGCGTCGCCTACTTCGACGAGCTGAAGCTGTTCCGCGCGATCCACAACCTCGCGCGCAACGCCGCGCAGGCGATGCCGCAGGGCGGGCGCTTCGTGGTCCGCATCGCCGCCGAGGGCGACACGCTCGTCCTCTCGTTCGCCGACACCGGCCCCGGCATCCCCGACGTGGTGCGGGGGCGCCTCTTCACCGCCTTCGCCACCTCCGGCAAGCGCGACGGCACCGGCCTCGGCCTCGCGATCGTGAAGAAGATCGTCGACGAGCATGGCGGCCGCGTCACCTGCGAGAGCGAGCTCGGCCGCGGCACCACGTTCCGGATCGCGCTCCCGCTCGAGAGCCCGCGGGCGTGAGCGCCCGCGCCGCGCTCGTCGCCCTGGTGCTGGCGGCGGCGTGCCGGCGCGCGCCGCCGCCGCCGACCGCCACGGCGACCCCCGCCACGTACGACGAGGGCAAGCGCGCGCTCGCGGCCGGGCGGCTCGACGAGGCGGAGCGGATCCTCCTCGGGGTGGCGGCCCGCGCGCCGGCCGCCGGCGAGGACCCGGCGACGCCGGACGATGCCCTCCTCGCGCTCGCCAGCGTGCGCAAGGAGCGCGGCGATGGACGCGGCGCGCTCGGTTACGCGCGGCAGGTGGCGGCGCACCGGCCGGACGACGTCGACGCGCTCGCCGTGCTGGCCGAGCTCGCCCACGACGTCGGCGACGCGCCCGTCGAGATCGACGCGCGCGAGCGGATCGTGCAGGCCGAGCCGGACGCGCTCGGCGAGCGGCTGCGCCTCGCCGGCGCGCTGACCGCGCAGCACGAGCTCGAGCGCGGCAAGGCGGCGTTCCTCGGCTACGAGGCGGCGCGCACGCGCCTCATCGTGACGCTCGGCAAGGCGCCCGACCCGGCCGCGCGGCGCGCCGCGGCCGGTGCGCTCGCGGCCGCGCACGACGGCGGCACGGCACGCGCGCTCGTGCTCGCGCTCACCGACCGCGACGCGACGGTGCGGGCCGCGGCGGTGCGGGCGGTGGCCGCGGTCGGCGTCGACCTCGACCCGGAGATCCGCCCCGCCTTGCGGAAGCTGCAGACGCTCGAGCGCGAGCCCGCGGTGATGGCCGCGCTGGCGGACGCGCTCGCGGCGCCGCGGTGACGCGCGACCCCTCGGGGTCGCGACGCTACTTGCTCTTCTTCGTCTTGGCGGGCGCGGCCTTCTGCGACGAGCGCGCCTCGGCCTTCTGCACGCGGCGGCGCTTGATGCGCTCCTTCAGCTTCTTCTGGCGGATCTTGCGGCTCATCTTCGGCGAACGGCGATTGTCTCCCAGGCCCATCGGATCTCCTCAAGAAAGGCCGCCACTTTTGTCCCCGCGGCAAGTGCCTGTCAAGGGAGGGAAGAGACGGCCCGCCTCCGTCGTTTGAGGAAGAGACGACGGCGGAGGCCCCCGTGGAGCTGTTCGAAGGGACGATGGGTCCGGGCGTGGCGGCGCTGCACGAGCAGCTCCGTGCGCTCGGGCACGAGGTGCTCACCCCGGAGCGGGAGCGCGCGCTCTTCGGCGCGAGCACGCGGCAGGCGGTCGCCGGCTTCCAGCGCGCGCAGGGCCTCGCGACGAGCGGCGCGGTCGACCGTGGCACCCGCGACGCGCTCGACGAGGAGCTGGCGTTCGCGCGCTGGGAGGCGCGCGCGCCGCTCGACAAGGCCGCGGTCCGCATGCTCCACGACGACCTCGCGGTGCTCGCGCTGCCCGTCGGCGAGCGCGAGCGGGAGCGCGCGGTCTACGGCGCGAGCACCGCGGCGATGGTCCGGCGACACCAGCGCGGCCGCGCCCTCGCGGCGACCGGCCTCGTCGACGACGAGGGCGCCGCCGAGATCGCCGAGGCCGCGCACGACCGGCTCCGCTGGGAGCGCGGTCTTCGGCGCTGGCTCAACGTCGCCACCTGGCTCAGCGCCGTCGTCCTCGGCCCGCTGTGGATCTTCCTCCTCGCCGCGCACGGCCTCTCGCAGTGGTGGCTCCTCGTCCTGACCACGCCGGGTCTCGGCGGCGCCCTGATCGCGCGCGCGCACCGGCGCACGTCGCGCCACGTCGTGTGCACGTCGCGCCACGCCGTCTACGCCCCGCCCCACCCCATCGGCCCGCTGCTCCTCGCCGTCGCCAGCCCGGTGCTGGCGCTCGTGTCGATGGCGTTCTTCGTGATCGCCTTCGCGGGGTGGCACTGGTGCTAGCGGGTCGGGCCTATCTCCGCGCGGCGGTCGCGGCGTCGAACGGCAGCGGGACGGCTCGGGCGGTGCGCGCGCCGCCGTCGATCTGCAGCGGCTCGCCGCTCTCGATCGCGGTGCGGTGGACGTAGGCGAGCGCGATCGGGCCGCCCATGCGTGGCGACACCACCGACGAGGTCACGACGCCGGCGTCGTGACCTCGTCGGTGGTGTCGCCACGCATGGGCGGCCCGATCGCGCTCGCCTACGTCCACCGCACCGCGATCGAGAGCGGCGAGCCGCTGCAGATCGACGGCGGCGCGCGCACCGCCCGAGCCGTCCCGCTGCCGTTCGACGCCGCGACCGCCGCGCGGAGATAGGCCCGACCCGCTAGCACCAGTGCCACCCCGCGAAGGCGATCACGAAGAACGCCATCGACACGAGCGCCAGCACCGGGCTGGCGACGGCGAGGAGCAGCGGGCCGATGGGGTGGGGCGGGGCGTAGACGGCGTGGCGCGACGTGCACACGACGTGGCGCGACGTGCGCCGGTGCGCGCGCGCGATCAGGGCGCCGCCGAGACCCGGCGTGGTCAGGACGAGGAGCCACCACTGCGAGAGGCCGTGCGCGGCGAGGAGGAAGATCCACAGCGGGCCGAGGACGACGGCGCTGAGCCAGGTGGCGACGTTGAGCCAGCGCCGAAGACCGCGCTCCCAGCGGAGCCGGTCGTGCGCGGCCTCGGCGATCTCGGCGGCGCCCTCGTCGTCGACGAGGCCGGTCGCCGCGAGGGCGCGGCCGCGCTGGTGTCGCCGGACCATCGCCGCGGTGCTCGCGCCGTAGACCGCGCGCTCCCGCTCGCGCTCGCCGACGGGCAGCGCGAGCACCGCGAGGTCGTCGTGGAGCATGCGGACCGCGGCCTTGTCGAGCGGCGCGCGCGCCTCCCAGCGCGCGAACGCCAGCTCCTCGTCGAGCGCGTCGCGGGTGCCACGGTCGACCGCGCCGCTCGTCGCGAGGCCCTGCGCGCGCTGGAAGCCGGCGACCGCCTGCCGCGTGCTCGCGCCGAAGAGCGCGCGCTCCCGCTCCGGGGTGAGCACCTCGTGCCCGAGCGCACGGAGCTGCTCGTGCAGCGCCGCCACGCCCGGACCCATCGTCCCTTCGAACAGCTCCACGGGGGCCTCCGCCGTCGTCTCTTCCTCAAACGACGGAGGCGGGCCGTCTCTTCCCTCCCTTGACAGGCACTTGCCGCGGGGACAAAAGTGGCGGCCTTTCTTGAGGAGATCCGATGGGCCTGGGAGACAATCGCCGTTCGCCGAAGATGAGCCGCAAGATCCGCCAGAAGAAGCTGAAGGAGCGCATCAAGCGCCGCCGCGTGCAGAAGGCCGAGGCGCGCTCGTCGCAGAAGGCCGCGCCCGCCAAGACGAAGAAGAGCAAGTAGCGTCGCGACCCCGAGGGGTCGCGCGTCACCGCGGCGCCGCGAGCGCGTCCGCCAGCGCGGCCATCACCGCGGGCTCGCGCTCGAGCGTCTGCAGCTTCCGCAAGGCGGGGCGGATCTCCGGGTCGAGGTCGACGCCGACCGCGGCCACCGCCCGCACCGCCGCGGCCCGCACCGTCGCGTCGCGGTCGGTGAGCGCGAGCACGAGCGCGCGTGCCGTGCCGCCGTCGTGCGCGGCCGCGAGCGCACCGGCCGCGGCGCGCCGCGCGGCCGGGTCGGGCGCCTTGCCGAGCGTCACGATGAGGCGCGTGCGCGCCGCCTCGTAGCCGAGGAACGCCGCCTTGCCGCGCTCGAGCTCGTGCTGCGCGGTCAGCGCGCCGGCGAGGCGCAGCCGCTCGCCGAGCGCGTCCGGCTCGGCCTGCACGATCCGCTCGCGCGCGTCGATCTCGACGGGCGCGTCGCCGACGTCGTGGGCGAGCTCGGCCAGCACGGCGAGCGCGTCGACGTCGTCCGGCCGGTGCGCCGCCACCTGCCGCGCGTAACCGAGCGCGCCGCGTCCATCGCCGCGCTCCTTGCGCACGCTGGCGAGCGCGAGGAGGGCATCGTCCGGCGTCGCCGGGTCCTCGCCGGCGGCCGGCGCGCGGGCCGCCACCCCGAGGAGGATCCGCTCCGCCTCGTCGAGCCGCCCGGCCGCGAGCGCGCGCTTGCCCTCGTCGTACGTGGCGGGGGTCGCCGTGGCGGTCGGCGGCGGCGGCGCGCGCCGGCACGCCGCCGCCAGCACCAGGGCGACGAGCGCGGCGCGGGCGCTCACGCCCGCGGGCTCTCGAGCGGGAGCGCGATCCGGAACGTGGTGCCGCGGCCGAGCTCGCTCTCGCAGGTGACGCGGCCGCCATGCTCGTCGACGATCTTCTTCACGATCGCGAGGCCGAGGCCGGTGCCGTCGCGCTTGCCGGAGGTGGCGAAGGCGGTGAAGAGGCGCCCCCGCACCACGTCGGGGATGCCGGGGCCGGTGTCGGCGAACGAGAGGACGAGCGTGTCGCCCTCGGCGGCGATGCGGACCACGAAGCGCCCGCCCTGCGGCATCGCCTGCGCGGCGTTGCGCGCGAGGTTGTGGATCGCGCGGAACAGCTTCAGCTCGTCGAAGTAGGCGACGCCCGTGTACTCGAGCTCCAGCACGAGCTCGACGCCGCGGCCCTCGAGCTCGCGCTTCAGCTGCTCCTCGACCTCCTTGCCGAAGCGATTCACGTGCACCTTGCGCACGAGCATCTTCGACTCGCCGCGCACGAAGGCGAGCACCTCGCCGGTCATCGCCGAGAGGATCTCGAACTGCTTCAGGATCGAGGCGGCGTACTCGCCGCGCTCCTTGCCGTCGTCGCTGTCGGCCATGAGCTGCGTGTAGCCGGACGCGATCGTCATCGGCGTGCGCAGGTCGTGCAGCAGGCCCGAGACGAGCTGTCCGACGGCCTCGAGGCGGCTCGTGCGGGCGCGCTCCTCGCGGGCCCGCAGGATCACGAGCGAGCGCGCCGCCTGGCCCGCGATCAGCGTGAGCAGCTTCTGGTCCTCTTCGTCGAAGTCGCCGTTCGCCTTGTCGTACAGCTCGACCGCGCCGATCGCCGGCGCGTCGCCGTCGCTCGCGTCGACGAGCGGCACCGAGATGACGTTGCGCGGGCGCAGCCCCAGGCGATCGTAGAGCCGCTGGTCGACGCGGGCGTCCCGCGTCGGATCGTTCACGATCACCGCCTCCTTGTGGAGCGCGACCCAACCGCAGAGCCCCTCGCCGCCCTGCACGCGCAGCCGGGCCACGTCGTCGGCGCCGTGGCCGCGGCGGTGGCAGTGGAGCTCGCCCGACCGCGGCTCGCGGAGGAGCGCGAGCGCGTCGCCGGCGTCGACGAGTTGCGCCGCGCGCGCGAGCAAGCGCTCCACGAGCTCGTCCTGATCCATCGACGCCGACGTCTCGGCCTCGATCCGGTAGAGGAGGTCGAGCTCGGCCAGCTTCTGACGCAGCTCGCCCTGCGTCTCGATGAGCGCGCGGTTCTTGTCGAGCACCGAGGCGTAGAGGCGCGCGTTCTCGATGTTGATGCCGGCCACCGCGGCGACCGTCTGCAGGATCGCCTCGTCGTCGCCGTCGAACGCGCGGCCGCGCTTGTTCAGGACCTGGATGACGCCGATGATCGCGCCGGCGTGATCCGGCATGGGCATGCACAGGATCGAGCGGGTCCGGAACCCCGAGCGCTGGTCGTTCGACGGATCGAAGCGGTCGTCGGTGTAGGCGTCCGCGATGTTCACCGTCTCGCCCGAGCTGGCGACCCAGCCGGCGATGCCCTTGCCGGGGGGCACGCGGATCGGCGTGAGCATCACGCCCTGCGGCCCCTGCGCCACCGTCGACTCGAGGCCGCCGTCGGCGGTGACGAGGAACAGGCTGGCGCGCTCGGCGTCGAGGAGCTCGGTCACCTTCTCGAGGAGGCGCTCGAGGAGCCGGTCGAGGTCGAGCGTCGCGCCGAGGACGCGGCCGAGCTCGCGGACCGCGTCCGCCTTCTTGAGCTCGACGCGGAGCCGCTGCTGCAGGTCCGGGACCGAGTCGTGCTTCGGTCGATCGCTCATGCCGCGCGCGTCACTCGAGGCCGCGGGCGCGCAGGACCTCGTCGTCCTCGCCGCGGAGGTGACCGAGCTCGTGGTGCAGCGTCGTGCGGATCTGCTCGCGGAGCTCCTTCATCGACGCGGTGGCGCGCAAGAGGTTGAGGCGGTAGAGGGCGATCGCGCGCTTGTCGTCGGGCTCGCCCAGCGGCTCGCCGTGGCTCTCGCGGGGACGGCGGACCAGCGGCGCCGGTGCGGCGTCGAGCGGGGCGCCGCGGAAGAGGCCGAGGATCGTCGGCGGGAGCGGCGGGTCGTCGGCGGTGAGATCGGCGATCGCCGGCAGGTCGGACAGCTCGAGGTCGACCTTGCCGAGATCCTCGCGCAGCGGCGTCGGCAGGGCGGCGATCTCCTCGCGGACGATGTGCTCGAACGCGGCGCGGTCGACCTCGAGCGGGGCCTTGATCTCGCCCGGGTTGAGGCGGCGGGCCTCGGCGAGCTCGCGCGCCGCGCCGGAGCGCTCGCCGAGCTGCTCGAGGACGAGCCCGAGCTGCTGGTGGGCGAAGGCGTCGCCCCCGTCCTTCGTCACCACCTCGCGGAGCGCGCGCTCCGCCTCGGGGAAGCGGCACAGCTCGAAGAGCGCGAGCCCGCGCTCGTAGCGGGCGGTGTTGTCGCCGGGCGCGTCGGCGAGCGAGGCGTCGAGGTGCGGCAGCGCCTCCTTGGGCCGCCCCAGGTCGGAGAGCGCCTGGCCGAGGAGCAGCTCGAGCCTCGCGCGGAGCGCGCGGTCGCCCTTCTGCCGCACGCGGCGCAGGCGGGAGACGCCCCGCCGCGCGTGCTCGAGCGCGGTCGCGGCGTCGTCGGCGCCGACGCCCTCCTTGCCGCCGAGGCGGTTGAGCAGCAGATCCGCCGCGGCGAGCAGCGTGTGTGCGTCGTCGGGATCGAGCGCGAGCGCGCGGTCGATCGCCGCGCGCGCCTCGTCGCGGCGGCCGAGCTCGGCCAGCGCCACCGCGCGATCCTCGTGTGCCTCGACGGAGCGCGGATCGAGCCTCGTCGCCTCCTCGGCGCAGGCGAGCGCGGAGGGGAAGTCGCCGGCCTCGTGCCGCTCGCTCGCGCGATCGAGCAGGACCGAGAGCGGCCGCGGCGGCGCGCCCGCGCGATCGTCGGCGAAGCAGCGGCGGAGCGGGTTCGGCGCGAAGACCGGCGGCGCCTCGGGCCGCGGCTGCTGCGGCGAGCGCATCCCCATGCGCGGCTCCGTGCCCGCGTCGACGGCGGGCGGCGCCGGCGCGCGCGGCCGGCAGCCCGCGAGCGGGACGAGGAGGAGGAGGGCGGGCGCGATCCGCGGCAAGGCCCACATTATATCGCGAAGCCGGGGCTACTTGGCGTCGGCCCAGGAGGCGCCGATGCCGACGTCGACGACGAGCGGCACATCGAGCTTCATGACGCCCTCCATCGACGCGCGGAGCGCCTCGGCGACGGACGGGGCCTCCGCCGCCGGCGCCTCGAGGACGAGCTCGTCGTGCACGGTGAGGAGCATCCGCGTCCCGCCGCCGCGCGCCTCGAGGGTGCGCTCGACGTCGATCATCGCGAGCTTGAGCAGGTCGGCGGCGGTGCCCTGGATCGGCGTGTTGCGCGCCATCCGCTCGCCGTAGCGGCGGACGGATTGGTTCGCCGCCGCCAGCTCCGGGAGCGGCCGGAAGCGGCCCAGCAGCGTGCGCGCGCCGCCCGCCTTCCGCGCGTCCTCGATCACGTGCTCCATGTAGCCGGCGACGCCGGCGTAGGTGCGGTGGTAGCCCTCGATGTACTGCCGGGCCTCGGCGCGCCCGATGCCGAGGCGCTCGGCGAGCCCGAAGTCGGACAGCCCGTAGACGATGCCGTAGTTGATCATCTTCGCCACGCGGCGGAGCTCGGGCTCGCCGCGCCGCGCCTCGCCGAACATCTCGACGACGGTGCGCTCGTGGACGTCCTGCCCGCGGCGGAAGCTGTCGGTGAGGACCTCGTCGCCCGACAGGTGGGCGAGGACGCGGAGCTCGATCTGCGAGTAGTCGGCGATCACGAGCACGTTCCCCGGATCGGCGACGAACGCGCGGCGGATCTCCTGGCCGCGCTCGGTCCGGATGGGGATGTTCTGGAGGTTGGGCTCCACCGACGAGAGCCGGCCGGTGGCGGCGATCGTCTGCTTGTACGACGTGTGCAGCCGCCCGGTCTTCGGATCGACGAGCGCGGGCAACGTGTCGAGGTAGGTGCCCTTGAGCTTCGACAGGATGCGGTGGTCGAGGATCTTCCGCGCGACCGGGTGCAGCGGCGCGAGCTCTTCGAGCACGTCGGCGTCGGTGGACAGGCCGGTCTTCGTCCTGCGCACCGGCGGCAGGCTCAGCTGCGTGAAGAGCAGCTCCTGGAGCTGCTTCGGCGAGCCCAGGTTCACGTGGTGACCGGCGACGGCGTCGACCTCGGCCTCGAGCCCGGCCATGGTGCGGCCCGTCTCCTCGGCGATCACCGCCATCGCCGCGACGTCGAGGCGGATGCCGTGCGGCTCGATGGCCGCGAGCACGCGGGCGAGCGGGCGCTCGAGATCGTCGAGGAGCTTGCCGAGGCCGCGCGCCTCGATGGCGACGCGCAGGCGGCGGCCGCTCGCGAGCGCGACCTCGGCCTCGAGCCCGGCGTGCGCGGCGAGGCGCTCGACGTCCATCGACTCGAGCGGGACGGCCTTGCGCCCCGAGCCGGTGAGCGCGCCGCGCGCCGCGAGCGCGGCCTCCTTCCCCGCGGGGAAGAGGTCGGCGAGGTGCGTGGCGGCGATCCCGGGCAGCGTGTGATCGGCGGCGGGATCGAGGAGGTACGAGGCGAGGGCCGGGTCCCACGCGCCGACGCCGAGGCCCGCGCCGAAGCGCGCGAGGACGAGCTCGACCTCCTTGCCGTCGTGCACGAAGCGCAGCGCGCGCGGCGTGCGCAGCGCGTCGCCGAGGCGCGCGAGCGCGGCGGGCGGCAGCTGCGCCGGCGCGGCGAGGTAGCGGTGCCCGACGGGGACATAGGCCGGCGGGCGGTGCGGGAAGGCGAGGGCGAGGCCGATGGGGGCGGCGGTGAGGCTGGAGCCGGGCGTGGTGAGGAGCGCGAGCCCGACCTCGCGGGTGCGGCTCACCTCGCCGGCGAGGAGAAGGAGCCGCGTCTCGTCGCCGACGATCTCGACGGGCCCGAGCCCGAGCGGGGTCGAGACGGAAGCGGAGGTGGAGGTGGAGACAGAGACGGAAACGGAGTCGGAGGCGGCGACAGGTGCGGCGGAGACGATGGGGGCCGCGGGCGCGAAGCGATCGGCGAGGCGGCCGAACTCGAGCTCGCGCAGCTTCTGGCCGACGCGGGCGGGGTCGATCTCCTGGCGGACGAGCGCGTCGAGCTCGACCGTGAGCGGCGCCTGATCGTCGAGCGCGACGAGCCGGCGCGAGAGCCGGAGCGGCTCGACGTGGGCGCGCAGCTTCTCGGCGCAGGCGGCGGCGCCACGCAGGCCCTTGAGGGCCGCCACCTCGTCGAGCCGGGCGATGAGCGCCTCGGTCGAGCCGAAGGCCTGCACCAGCGCCGCCGCGGTCTTGGGACCGACGCCGGGCACGCCGGGCACGTTGTCGACGGCGTCGCCCATGAGCGCGAGGAGATCGCCGAGCTGGCGCGGCGGTACGCCGAACTTCGCCTCGACGGCCTTCTCGTCGAAGGTGACGTTCTTCATCGTGTCGAGGAGCACGCAGCGCTCGTCGACGAGCTGCATGAGATCCTTGTCCGACGAGACGACCACGATGCGGAGGCCCGCCTCCTTGCCGCGCCGCGCGAGCGTCGCGATGAGATCGTCGGCCTCGAGGTTGACCGCGTCGAGGAGCGCGATCGAGAACGAGCTCACGAGCTCGCGCACGAGCGTGAACTGGGGCACGAGATCGGCCGGTGGCGGCGGGCGGTGCGCCTTGTACTCGGCATAGAGGTCGTTCCGGAAGGACCGCGCGCCCGCGTCGAAGACCACCACCAGCCGGCGCGGCTTGTAGTCGGTGGCGAGCTTGAGGAGCATCTGCGTGAAGCCGAAGACCGCGCCGGTCGGCACGCCCGCCTTCGTCGAGAGCGGCGGGAGCGCGTGGTAGGCGCGGAACAGGAAGTTCGACCCGTCCACGATCCACAGCTCGTCCTTGTCGGTCACGCGCGCCTCGCGGTCACGCGCGGATGATAGCGCGTCGGCCCGCGCGCGCCGGCCGAGATCGGCTTAAGATGTCGCCCCGTGGAACCGCTCCCCATCGACGACGCCGTGGTCGACGAGTGTCGCGCGCTCGCCGATCGCGTCGCGCAGGCCGTGCAGGCCTTCATCGACGCGCACTCGACGGTCTCGATCGAGCGGACGGTGCTGCGCGCGTACGGCGTCGACGGCGCGAACACCGACGGCCACCCGCTCGTGAACAGCGCGGTCGAGCAGATCCGCGCGGCGGGCCTGCTCCCGCGCGGCGCGGCCTTCGCGCTCGGCGCCGCGATGGCGCGCGGCGCGGCGAGCGCGCAGGAGGCGGCCGAGGCGATCGGCTACGGCGGCGCGGCCGGCCTCGACGGCGTCGACGACGCGGCGGCCCGCGCGGCGCTCGCGCGCGAGACGCCCGCCGCGCTCGCGCGGATCGACGGCGCCCGCGCCGCTCGCGAGGCCGCGCGGTCGCGGCTCGGCACCGGCCGCACGCCGCACAAGTACGTCATCGTGGCCACCGGCAACATCTACGACGACGCCGATCAGGCGTGCGCCGCCGCGCAGGCCGGCGCCGACATCATCGC
>FTFF01000899.1_pt1 | contig 17157 bp, 14 predicted proteins | sample 1640361 | NCBI WGS metagenome assembly FTFF01 (sample SAMEA3914816, study PRJEB12502) | metagenome | biome: forest; material: soil | place: USA | collected 2011-09-16 | depth 0.3 m | reverse complement strand
TCGTCCTGCCGCTCCTCGCGCTCTACCTCGTGCGCGTGCAGCGCTTCTCGCCGACGCAGACGGGGATCGTGCTCTCGCTCTACGGGCTCGGCTCGCTCTGCGCCGGGCCGCTCGGCGGGTGGCTGGCCGATCGGCTCGGCCGGCGCCGCACGCTCCTCGTCGCGCTGCCGTGGGGCGCCGCCGCGATGCTGCTCGTGCCCGCCGCGCATGGCCTCACCGCCGTCGGCGCGGCGATCTTCCACCTCGGCCTCGCCGGCGACCTCTACCGGCCGGCCATCCACGCCGCGGTCGCCGATCTCTGCCCGCCCGCGGCGCGGCCGCGCGCGTTCGCGCTCCTCTACTGGGCGGTGAACCTCGGGTTCGCGATCTCGATGGCGGCGGGCGGCTTCCTCGCGCGCGCCGGCTTCGGCCTGCTCTTCGTCATCGACGCCGCGACCACGCTCGCCTACGCCGCGCTCGTCGCGCTGTTCCTGCCCGAGACCCGCGCGCCCGCGCGCGCCGATCCCGAGCCGGCGGGCGGCGGTTTCGCCGAGGTGCTCGCCGACGACGTCCTCCTCGCGTTCCTCGCCACGCAGGTGCTCGTCGGCGTCCTCTTCATCCAGTCGACCAGCACGCTCCCCCTCACGCTGCAGGCGCGCGGCCTCGGCCCCGACCGCTACGGCCTCGTGACCGCGCTGAACGGCGTCCTCATCGTGCTCCTCCAGCCCTTCGTCGCGCGGCTGTCGGCGCGCGCGCGGCGGACGCGGGCGCTCGCGCTCGCCGCCCTCCTCACCGGCCTCGGCTTCGGCCTCAACGCGCCCGACCTCGGCCTCGCCGGCGCGGCGGCGAGCGTCGCGGTGTGGACGATCGGCGAGATGGTGGGCATGCCGATCACGCCGGCCCTCGTCGCCGACCTCGCGCCCGCGCGCCTGCGGGGGCGCTACCAGGGCCTGGCGCAGATGTCGTGGGGCCTGTGCGCACTGCTCGGGCCGGCGCTCGGCATGGCGCTCCTCGAGCACGGCTCGGCGCGGCTGCTCTGGGCCGCGTGCCTCGGCGTGGGCGCGCTCGCCGCCCTCGTCCACCTCGGCTCGGCGCGGCGGCTGCGCGCGCGGCTCGGCGGCCGCGGCCAGCCGCCCTGATCGGCTATCATCGCGCGATGGCTCCTCCCCAGCTGCCCGCGGGCGTCCGCGCCTTCCTCGACGACGACGTCGCGCTCCTGCCGGCCGGGCTCGCCGAGCCCGAGCGCGCCGAGCTCCTCGCCGAGCTCCTCGCCCGCAAGGACGCGGCCCGGCTCGATCGGCTGGGCGCGTCGCCCGACAAGGCGCTCGCGAAGGCGGCGCGGCGCGCGCTGCACCAGCTGCGCTCGCGCGGGATCGCCGCCGCGCCGGCGGCGCCGCGCGTGTACCGCGTCGTCGGCCCGTACGCCGAGCCGCCGCCGCCGAGCTACGCCTCGATCGTCGATGGGCGCGGCGAGCGCGTCGTGTGGTACGTCGAGCCGGCCGACAGCGGCTTCGCCGTCTACGAGGTCGAGCTCTCCGAGACCGCGGGGATCCTGTCCCTGACGAGCGCCGAGGTGACGCGCCGCGCGTGGCGCGATCAGGTCGCGCACATGAAGCGCAGCGAGCGCGCGCTCGTCGGCGAGATCGACGGCGCGCACGCGCGCGTGCTGGTCGAGCGCGCCTACCGCGCGATGCTGGAGGAGGGGCGCTCGCCGCCCGAGGCGTTCGCCCGCTGGCACGTGCGCCTGCAAGCCAGCGAGGCCGAGCTCGCCGCGCCGCACCCCGCACGCGCGCTGGCGGACGGGCCCGCGCCGACGGACGGTGAGCTGGCCGCGCTGCTGGAACGCCCCGAGCTGTCGCTGTTCGTGCCGCCGCGCGAGGCCGTCGCCGCGCTCGATGCCGCGGTCGGCGAGGTGGTCACGTCCAAGCTCGTGGTCGATCCGTCGCAGAAGCTGGCGCAGCTCGAGGCCGCGATCGCGCGCGTCGCGGACGCCACGATCATGGGTCCGGTGCAGGCGCGGCTCGCCGATCGCCTCCTCGAGCTCGCGCTCCTCGTCGCCGCCCGCGGGGGCGAGCCGGCCGCGGCCCGCGCCTGCGTCGTCGCCGCGGACCGCGCGCGGACCGGCGCGGCGTCGGCGCACCCGCTCCTCATCGCGATGTTGCGCCGCCTGGTGCCGGCGGAGCTGATGCTGGAGCTGGGCGGCCCGGCACGTCGGTGAGCACGAGGTAGCGCTCCATGTTGCGCACCGCCGCGTCGTAGATCGCGTCGCCGTACTCGGCGCGCGCCAGGTAGTAGAGCAGCGCCGGCCGTCGCGCGACGTACGCCTCGTCGGCGAGGAGCGGCTTCAGGCGGTCGATGGCCTCCGGGTAGAGCTCGGACTTGTAGAGGAGCACGCCGACGAGCAGCTCCAGATCGGGGCCGCCCTCGGTGAGCAGCGACTCCGGCCAGTCGCGCAGCACGAGGAGCGCGTGCGCGTAGGCGCCGCCGCGCGCGCGCCGCGCGAGCTCGAGGTAGTCGCGCGCGAGGCGGTCGGCGTCGCCGGGGCGCGCCGAGGCGCCGACGCGCGGCGGATCGAGCGCGTCGAGGCCGAGCGGATCGCCCTCGCCGGGCGGCGCCAGCGGCTCCTCGAACTCGCGCGCGTGGCGGAGATCGAGCGCGGCGTAGAGCCGCGCGACCGCGGAGCCCTCGCCGTGCGCGCGCTCGAGGAACCGCGCCGCCTGTGGCCGCCGGCCGTGGGCGAGCAGGGCGCGCGCGAGCCGCAGCTCGGACGCGCGGCGTGCCTCACCCTCGCCGAGCCCGCGCAGGTGGCCTTCGAAGCGCCCGTACGGCCAGTCGGTGCCGTAGACGCGCGCGAGGTACGGGTCGTAGCGGAAGGTGCCGAGGAGATCGCGGGGTGCCGCGTACTCGATGAGGGCGTTGTCGTCCGTGTTGATCGGCGCGCCGGCGGTGAACGCGGCGATCTCCTCGGGCGTCAGGAGCAGGTACGCGACGAGGTCCTCGGCCGAAGCCACGCCGCCGCGGCGCAGCTCGGGCCCGAGCACGGGGTGGGCGAAGGCACGCCGCAGGTGCGCGAGGTCGAGCTCGAGCGGGTGGTTGGCGGCGACCAGGATCACGTCGGAGGAGAGGTCCTCCGCCGCGAAGGCGTAGGTGTACGGGAAGACCGACGCGAACGAGCGGAGGAGGATCTTGACGTTGCGCGGCGAGAGCTCGTACAGCTGCGCCCACTGGCAGAAGACGCCGTCGTCGGCGAGCCGCGCCCGCGCGATGCGCCAGTAGTCGACGGTGAAGAGGTTGGAGACGCCCGTGATCCACGGGTTCGACGGCTCGGAGACGATCACGTCGTAGCGGTCGTCGCCGCGGGCGAGGAAGCTGCGGCCGTCGTCGATGACGACGTGCACGCGCGGGTCGACCTCGGGGCGGTGGTTCACCGCGGCGAAGAAGCGGCTGCCCGCCTCGACGACGCGCGGCTCGAGCTCGACGACGTCCGCCGAGGCGATCGGGAACTGCGTGACCGCGCCGATGGTGACGCCCGAGCCGAAGCCGATGACCGCCGCGCGCGGGGGCCGGTCGAGGGCCGTCGGGTGGAACACGAACGGCATGAGCCCGACCATGATCTGCGTGGCCATGTCGTCGCCGTTCGAGGCGTCGACCTTGCCGTTGTTCTTGAGCGCGATGGTACGCGACCACTTCTCGACGGAGACGGTGGTCGCGACGCCGTCCTGGTAGTAGACGAGCTCCGGGAGCGCCCAGCGGCTCGACTCGATGATCTGCCGCGCGATCGAGACGCGGAACAACCCGGCGGAGAAGCGCAGGCGGTCCCACCCCGGCGCCAGCACCGCCCACGCCGCGACGGCGGCGATCGCCGCGACGCGCCGCGCGCGCGGCCCCGGCGCGGCGAGGAGGAACCCCGCGCCGAGGACGATCGAGACGGCGGCGCAGCCGCGGAGCCCGTGCTCGAGCCCCACCGTCGGCAAGACGACGAACCCGGCCGCCAGCGAGCCGACGATCGCGCCGAGCGTGTTGAGCGCGTAGGCGCGGCCCACGTCCTCGCCGATCGTGCCCGCGCCGCGGCTCACGAGGCGCACGGTGATCGGCAGGACGCCGCCCATCGCCAGCGTCGGCGGCAGGAGCGCGAGGAGCGCGAGGAGGAACTGGCAGGCGATGACCCCGTCCACCGAGAAGCTGCCGCCGCGCAGGAGGGCGAGGAACGCCGACGGCAGCTTGTCCATGACCGCGTACGACGCGAGCACGGCGGCGCCGACGGCGAGGTGGACGCCGCCGAGCCAGGCGAGAGGCGTGCGGGCGCGCGCCGACAGCGCCCCGAGCGCCGCGGCTCCGGCGGCGAGCCCGACGAGGAACGCCAGGAGGATGAGCGTGAACGAGTACACCGACGAGCCGATCACGATCGCGAGCGCGCGGTTCCACAGGACCTGGCACACCATCGCCGCGGCGCCGGAGATCGCGAACGCCGCGAGCACCGCGGCGCGGACGCGCGGCGAGGCCGGCGGCGGCGGGGCCGCTGGCGCCTCGACCGGCACCTCGAGCGAGTCGAGGTCGTCCTCGCGGCGGGGACGGCCACGGAGCGACAGCACCAGCGCGGCGAGCACGAGGTTCGTGAGCGCGGCGACGAGGTTCGTGACGCCCTTGCCGAACGGCGGCAGGAGGACGAAGCCGCCGACGAAGGTCCCGAGCACCGCGCCGAACGTGTTCCAGGCGTAGAGCGCGCCGACGGTGCGGCCGGCCCGCGCGGCCCCGCCGGCCTCGGCGACGAAGTGGCGCGAGAGCAGCGGCAACGTCGCGCCCATGAGCGTCGTCGGGACGATGAGGACGAGGATCGTCGCGACGAGCCGCGTCAGCGACAGGAGGGTAGGGTGCCCGCCGTAGAGCGCGTGCGCGGCGGCGTGGAGGCGCGGGAGGCCCCGGAGGAGGTAGGGCACGACGAGCGCGTAGAGCCCGATGAGCCCCTCGGCGATCGCGTACGCGCGCGGCAGATCGCGGAGGCGGGACGACCACCGACCCGCGAGGAACGAGCCGAGCGCGAGCCCGCCCATGAAGACGCCGAGCACCGTCGAGATGGCGGGGATCGTGGCGCCGAAGACGAGCGTGAGCTCGCGCGTCCAGAGCAGCTCGAGCACGAGGCTCGAGGCCCCCGACAGGAGGAAGCAGGCGAGGATCGCGGCGCGCATGGTCGGGCGGGGAGGGCACAGGGAAGCACGTCCGCCGGCGCGAAAAAAGCGCCCGATCGTGTACGCTCCGGGCAACCCGGGCCCGCCGCCCCGGGTCCCAACGCCGCGTGCAGCTCGTGCTCGGAAGACCGCTCCTCACCGCCACGCTCCCCGCGCCGTCCCCGGCCAAGCCCCGCGACGGCGACGCCGCGCTCGTCGCGGCGGCGCAGGGCGGCGACGAGCGCGCGCTCGCGACGATCTACCGGCGCTACCGGCCGCGGGTCTACTCGGTCGTCGCCCGGCTGCTCGGCGCCGCCGACGCCGAGGAGGTCACCCAGGAGGTCTTCGTGCGCGCCTTCCGCGCGCTCGATCGCTTCCGCGCCGAGGCGCAGATCTCCACGTGGCTGTACCGCATCGCGGTCAACGCCGCCCTCTCCGAGCGCGGCCGCCGGCGCGTCGAGCGCGATCGCGCGGCGCCGGCGACCGCCGCCGAGACCGTCGCCGCGCCCGCCGCGCCCGACGGCGATCCGGCGCTGCGCGCGCGGCTCACCCAGGCCCTCGCCGCGCTGCCCCCCGGCTACCGGGCGGTGCTCGTGCTGCACGACGTCGAGGGGCTCGAGCACGAGGAGATCGCGCACATCCTCGGCTGCCGCGCCGGCACGTCGAAGTCGCAGCTGCACAAGGCGCGCGCGCGCATGCGCGAGCTCGTCGGCGAGGTCCGCGGGTGACGCTGTTCCATCGCTGGCCGTGCGCGCGAGGGCCGCGGCCGCAGCGCGAGGCGTTGGCGCCGCTCGTCGACGCGCCCGACGGCGCGGACGCGGCGCTCGTCGCGCACGTGGCCGGGTGTGCGTCGTGCACGACCGCGCTCGGCGAGCTGCGCGAGCTGCGCGCCGCGCTCGGCGCCCTCGGGGACGCCCCGGGCGCCGCCGCCGACGACCGCGCGCTCCGCCGCGTGCTCGCCGCGGTCGCCGCCGACCGACGCGCCGCGCGCTCGTGGGGCTGGCTCGCGCTCGGCGCCGCGGCCGCGGTGGCGGTGCTGTCGATCGCCGGCGTCCGGCGCGTCACGCTCACCCGTGCACGGCAGGCCGAGGACCGCGCGATCCTGGTGCGCGCCGACGAGGCGTTCCGCCGGGCGGAGCAGGAGTACGGCGACGCGATCGCGCTGCTCCGCCTGCGCCTCGAGGCGCGCCGGCCCGATGACCACGTGCTCGCCGGCGCGCGGGTCCTCGCCGCCGCGAAGGCGCAGGCCGCGGCGCTGGTCCGCGAGCGCGCCGGCGACGCCGAGCGGGAGGCGCTCCTGCGCGACGCGCTGCGCGCGGAGGTCCGCTACTACGAGGATGCGCTCCTCCGCGCCGGGGACGCGCCGTGATCCGCCGCGTCGGGCTCGCCGCCGTCCTCGCGCTCGCGACGAGCGCGCGCGCCGAGGAGACCGAGGTCAGCTTCGCGTACGTGCCCGCGCAGGGCGTCGAGGAGATCGTCGTCGAGCAGCCGCTCGGCCGCCTCACCGTTCGCGGGTGGGACCGGCCCGAGGTGCGCATCGCCGCGACGAAGCGCGCGCCCGACCACGCCGGCCTCGATCGCCTGCGCGTCCGCGTCGAGCTCAAGGACGGGCGCGTCGAGGTGGCGGCCGGCGTGCGCGTCGACGAGCGGCTGCGCGTCATCCCCGCCGGCCAGGCGTACGCGATCGATCTTGCCGTCGACGCGCCGAGCGGCGCGGGCGTGCGCGCGCGCACCTTCGACGGCGACCTCGACGTGATCGGGCTGCGCCGCGGCGCGCAGCTCAGCTCGAGCGGCGGCGCTATCCACGCCACCGACATCGATGGACCGGTGCGCTCGAGCGCCACGCGCGGCCGCCAGCGGCTCGCCGCGATCCGCGGCGACGTCGAGGCCGACGGGTTGCGCGGCGACCTCGAGCTCGACTCCATCGAGGGCGAGCAGCTGCGCGCCTCGATCGTCGACGGCACGGTCACCGCTCGGCGCATCCGCGCCACCGCCGTCGAGGTCGTGGTCGTCCACGGGAGCATCCGGTTCGGCGGCGCCATGCCGATCGGCGCGCGCTGGGTGTTGCGGGCGCCGGAGGGCGACGCCTCCGTGAGCATCGACACCGAGCGGGTCGCGCTGCAGCTGCGCGGCGACCGCGCGCTGCGCCTGCCCGCGTGGGCGCGCCGGCCGGGTGGGCAGGCGCCTCACGAGCTGCGCGCGCCGAGGCCCGGCGCCGCGCGCCTGTTGGAGGCCTTCGCGAGCGGCGTCCTCGAGCTGCAAGGCCCTTGAACAAAAAAGCAATCTGCCGGTTCGAACAAAACGCCGGAAGCGCCGTATCATTGAGCATGCGCAACATCCTCGCTGTCTCCCTCCTCATCCCCGCGATCGCCGCCGCCGATCCGGCGCAGCCGAGCGCGACCGCGACGCCCGGGATGCCGGCGACGATCGACCCGTACGCGGCCTGCGGCTGCGACGCCGAGCAGCCCGCCGCCCAGCCGCCGCCCTACGCGCAGCTGCCGCAGCCGCCCGAGCCCGCGCAGCCATACGCCGATCCCTACGCGCAGCCATACGCCGATCCGTACGCGCAGCAGCAGTACGCCGATCCCTACGCGCAGCAGTACGCCGATCCCTACGCGCAGCAGTACGCCGATCCCTACGCGCAGCCCGTCGCCGCGGCGATCCCGACGGTGGGGTACTACTATCCGATCCCGGATCCGTACGTCGAAGGCTGGTACCCCTATTACTACGCGGGCGTCCGCTACCGCGGCTATTACCGCCCCGGCTTCGGCTGGTGGCGGCCGGGCTCCGGCTGGTGGCGCGCGGGCTACGCCCGTCCCGGCTTCGCCCGCCCGTACTATCGTCCCGGGTTCGCGCGGCCGGGCTTCGCCCGTCCTGGCTTCGGCGTGCGCGTCGGCGCGCCCGTCGCCCACTCCTGGGGCGGGCGGCCCGGCTTCGGCGGCCATGTCGGCGGCTTCGGCGGCCATGTCGGCGGCTTCGGCGGCGGCGGCCACTTCGGCGGCGGCGGCCACTTCGGCGGCGGCGGCGGCGGCCACGTCGGCGGCTTCGGCGGCCACGTCGGCGGCTTCGGCGGCCACGTCGGCGGCGGTGGCGGTCACTTCGGCGGCGGCGGCGGTCACTTCGGCGGCGGCGGTCACCACCGCTGACGATCAGTTGGCGCCGGGTCCCGCCTGACGCCGCCGTTCGATCTCGACGAGCAGCTCACGCATCTGCCCGATCGCCTCGTACCGCCCGGTGAGCGAGTAGTAGACGTCGGCCGCGACGGGCGCGCTCGTCTCGAGCAGCTGCTGGAGCGCCGCGGCGTCGCGCAGCGGCGGCTCGACACGGTCGTCGAAGCCTGCCACGTCCTGGCCCGCGAGCGCGACCGCGGCGAGCGCGACCGGTCGCAGCGTGAGCGACGGCGGATCGAGCTCGAGGCGCCAGCGCTCGGGGCGGGCGTCGTCCCCCACCTCGATTACCCAGCCACCGCCGAGCGTCGCGCGGAGCACCTCGCCGAAGTACGCGCCGAGCGCCGACGCCGCGAGGCGGAGGACGTCCTCCTCGAGCGGCTCGGCCTGGCTCGTGCGGATGTAGTGATCGACGTAGGCGAGCGAGTCCGCCGAGAGATCGAGCTCGACCGCGAGCGCGCGGCGCAGGTAGCCGCGAGCGGCTTCGACGAAGGGGGCGACGCGCGGGTCCACGGCCCGTCAGACTAGCCGCGTTCGCCGCCCGCGCGCAAAGCGTTCGCGGGACGCGCGTGCCTTTACGCTCCTCGCGTCCACATGGTAAGAGGGGCCGGTGAAGGGCTATTCCGGCCGGAGCGCGGCGCCCCGCAAGGAGAGCATCGTCTACCGCTGCCCGTGCGGGGAGCGCTTCGCCGCCGAGGTCTGGCGCGCCGTCTCCGCGGCCGATGCGGTGCTGCGGAAGCGGCTCATCGAGGGCGACCTCAACCGCGTCCGCTGCCCGCGCTGCGACGCGGCGGCCGACGTGCAGGTCGCGGTCGTCTACCACGACGTCGCCCAGCAACGGCTCGTCTACGTGGCGTCCACCTCCGAGCGCCACCGCGAGCTCGCGCTCCGCGCGGAGCTGTTCGCGATGCTCGCCGCCGACGCCGCGCCGCCGCCGGACTACGTGCTGCGCGCCGAGGTCGTGTTCGGCGCGGCCGGCCTGAGCGAGCTCCTCGCCGAGGGCGCGCCGCGGCCGGTCGGCCGGTCGGAGACCGACGTGGTCACCGCGCTGCACACGCCGCTGTCGATCCTCGACGAGGCGACGCCCGCCGAGCCGTCGTCCCGCCCCGCGCCGATGGCGACCGTCCCCGACCTGGACGCCGTCCTCGCCGCCACGCGCGCGCACCGCGAAGCGACGGCGCCGAAGCCGGTCGACCGGCCGGCGCCCGCGGACCCCGCACCGATCCCCGCGCCGGTCCGCGCCGACGGCGACGTCGCGCCGCCGCGCCCCGCCGCCGCGGTCGCGGTGCCGGATCCCCGCACCGCCGTCATCGAGCGCTGGATCGCGGCGCGCGAGACCGACACCGCGCTGTTCGTCGACGATCGCGTGGTCGTCTGCGCCGCGCTGCCGGCGGCCACGCTCGAGCACTTCGTGGGGCGGGAGGGCCGGAAGGTCCGAGTCGCGCTGCGCCCGCAGCTCCACCGCATGTCGACGTTCGCGCTCGTGGTGCTCACCTTCGTCGCCGGCGACGACCGCGAGCGCCCCGACGAGGCGCACGTCTTCCACGTGCCGCTCGACCTCTCGCGCGCCGCCCACCGCGTCGCGCTCGAGCAGCTGCAGCGGCGCTGCGCGCTCGAGCTCGAGCTGTTCGACACCGAGTACCTGCCGGTCGTCTCGCTCACGGTGACCGTGCCGCTCGAGGAGCACGTCCAGCACCTCGTCGCGGAGGCGAAGATCGCGCTCGAGCGCGTCCCCGTGGCGACGCGCAGCTTCGAACGTGCCCGCGCGGCGTTCCTCTCCGCCGGCTACGATCGACTCGGCCGCACCGCCATCGACCTGCCCACGCTCGACGAGATGACCCGCGCGACGCCCGCGGCCGTGCGCACCGCGCTCCACGCGGTCGCGCGGTGGAGCGAGGCCGCCGCCGAGAGCTACCTGCTCGAGATCCGCGGCTTCCCGCTGCCGGTGTGGCGGCGCCTGGCGGTGGTCGTGGTCCGCCGCGCCGTCGAGATCGGGCTCTTCGTGCCGCGCGCGCTGGCCGAGCGCGTCGCCCGCCGCGCGCGCCACGCCGGCGCCCTGCCGGCGCCACACCTGACCTACGTCGACGTCCCGCCGGAGGCCCCCGACGCCGCGCTCGACCTGCCCCAGTGGCCCGAGCTCGTCGAGCTGCAGATCCGCCGCTTCGCCGAGCTGTCGGCGCGCTTGCGCCCGAGCGACCTGTCGCCCGCGGACGAGGCGACGAACTGGGAGCAGCTCCTCCGCGAGGCGGAGGTGCAGGGCATCGCGATCGAGGACGCGGTGCACCGGCTCGCCGAGAGCGCGTTCGAGCGCGTCGGCGGCAGGCCGTCCAAGCGCGCGCGCTCCGGCGCGGCTCGCCCGGCGGGCGTCGCCCCGGCGGTTCGCGCGCGGCCGGCTGCCACCGACGGTCCGCCGCTCTCCGCGCGACCGCTCGAGGCGCTCACCGCGCTGCTCGAAGACCGCGACGCACGGCTCGAGGCCGCCGTCGCGATCGCCGCGCGCCGCGATCCCGCGTCGCTGCCGGCGCTGTTCGGCGTCCTGCGCCGGATGAGCCGCGTCGAGGCCAACGCGCTCCTCGGCCGCCTCGCGGCGTTCGGCCCACCGGCGGAGCGCTGGCTCATCGAGGGGCTGCGCTCGCGCAAGGCCTTCATGCGCCAGGGCTGCGCGCTCGCGCTCGGCCGCGTCGCGACGCCGCTCGCGATCGACGCGCTCGCGCGCCTCCTCTTCGACGAGCCGACCGAGATCTGGACCGAGATCGCTCGCGCCATCGGCGACGTCGGCGCGCCGGCGGTGCCCGCGCTCGCGGCGCGTGCGCGCGAGGTCGAGGCCGCCCCCGGCGAGCGCTCCGATCGCCTGGTCCAGGCGCTCGCCCACGTGGCCGCGCGCACGGCCGAGGGTGGCCCCGCCGCGAACCGCGCGGCGGTCGAGGCGCTCGCCACCGGCCGCGACGCGTTGCTCGCGAACGCGGCCCGGCGCGCGCTCGTGCTCGCGCCGGACGTCTCGAGCGCTCACCAGGCGGTCCGTTCCGCGCGTCGCGAGCAGACGCTCGTGCGCGCGTTCACTCGCCGCTTCTACGATTCGCTCCGCGCCGACGGCGAGGCCGAGGGCGACGACGTGGCCGATCTCGACGAGCTCTCCTCCGACGAGCTCGAGGCCCTCGTCGACATGGACGAGGACCTGCTCGAGGAGCTGCTCGAGCCCGACGAGCCCGAGCCGCCCCGTCCGCCGACCGCCGCGCCGTCGTCGATGACCGCTGCGCCCTCTACAACGACCAAGGCGGCCAACGTGGCCAACGTAGGAGAACGCCCCACAAGTACGCTGTCGCTCGCGAGCCTGGCCCGGCGCACGCCGGGTCCAAACGGCGGCGGTTGAGGCCTTGCCCGTCCGTCAGGCTTGCGTGATCGAGGTGCGGTCCGCTACCGTGCTGGGTTAGGCCTGTCCATGCGCATCGGCATCTTCTCCGATACCCACTCCAACCTCGAGGCGCTGAGCGCCGTGCTGCGCGCGCTCGAGGAGGACAAGGTCGATCAGTACATCTGCCTCGGCGACACCGTCGGGTACGGCGCGAGCCCCAACGAGTGCTGCGACCTCGTGCGCAAGGTCTCGGCCCACACCATCCTCGGCAACCACGACGCCGCCGTCGCCGGCAGGATGGACTACAGCTACTACTACGACGCCGCCCGCCAGGCGCTCGATCTCCACGCCGAGCAGCTCAGCGCCGACAACATGACGTGGCTGCGCGCGCTGCCCTACGAGGTCCGGCAGGGCCACATCTCGTTCTGCCACGGCTCGCCGATCAACATCGAAGAGTTCGAGTACATCTTCGCGCCCGAGCAGGCCGCGCGATGCCTCCCCGAGCTGCAGCGCCTCGCCGACGTGACGTTCATCGGGCACTCGCACCTGTGCAAGTCGTTCGCGCTCGGCAACAACGACGTGCACGAAGTGGTCGCGACCCGCTTCGAGCTGCGCGCCGGCTTCAAGTACATCATCAGCGTCGGGTCCGTGGGCCAGCCGCGGGACTACGACAACCGCGCGAGCTACACGATCTACGACGACGAGGCCCGCGTCTTCGAGTTCAAGCGCATCGCCTACGACATCCAGTCGGCGGCGCAGAAGATCTTCTCGAGCAAGCTCGAGCGCAACTTCGGCAACCGTCTCTTCATCGGCGTGTAGCCGCCGATGCACCCGATCCTCTTCCGGCTGCCCGGCGGCCACGCGATCTACAGCTATGGCGTCATGCTCGGGCTGTCGATCGTGCTCGGCTGGGTGATCTCACGAGGCCTGGCCGAGCGGAAGGACGGCTTCCCCGAGGCGCTCGCCGGCCCGCTCTACGTCGTCACGATCGCCTCCGCGCTCCTCGGCGCGCGCCTGCTCTACGTGCTCACGAACCTCGATCGCTTCGACTCGCTCGCGAGCGTCTTCGCGTTCTCCGACGGCGGCCTCGTGGCGTACGGCGGCTTCCTCGGCGGCTTCCTCGGCTCGTGGGCGTACTGCCGCCTGCGCGGCCTGTCGATCCTCGCCTGGGGCGACGCCGCGGTCCCGTCGATGAGCTCGGGCCTGTGCATCACCCGCCTCGGGTGCTTCCTCTATGGCTGCGACTTCGGCCAGCCCTACGACGGTCGCCTCGCCGTCCGCTTCCCGCCGGGCTCGCCCGCGTACAACCAGCAGCGCCTGGAGGGGCTCCTCCCCGAGCACGCGGCGAGCTCGTTGCCGGTCCACCCCACGCAGCTCTACGAGTCGGCGGTGGGCCTCGTCCTGTTCCTCTTCCTCATGTGGGTCTGGTCGCGGCGCAAGCGACGCGGCGAGGTGATGATCGCCTTCACGATGGCGTACGGCGCGCTGCGCTTCGCGCTCGAGCTCGTCCGCGGCGACGGACAGCGCGGCGCCGCGCTCGGCCTGTCGACGTCGCAGCTCATCGCGATCGCGACGTCGATCGCCGCCGGCGCCCTCTGGTTGAGGCTCCGCGCGGCGCCGGTGCCCGCGCCGGTCCCGCCCACACCGCGGAGGCGGCGGAAGCGTGGCTGATCTGCCGAAGCGGCGGCTGCTCGGCGGCCTCGTGCGCGCCGTCGCCGCGGGGCTGACCGCGCTGTACGCGATCCCCGCGTTCCGCTACCTGCGCGGCCGCCCGCGCGTCGACGCGCCCGTCGAGCTCGACCTCGGTCCGCTCGATGCGATCCCCGAGGGCGAGCCACGGCTCGTCGCGATCCGCACCGGCGCGGTCGACGGGTGGAGCGAGGGACGCGGCGCCAGCGCCGGCCTCTTTCTCGTCCGGCGCGGCGACGAGGTGCGCGCCCTCGACGCCGCGTGCCCCCACTCGGGCTGCTCGGTGAGCTGGGACGCGACGCAGCGCGGGTTCCGGTGCCCGTGCCACCGCAGCGCGTTCGCCGCCGATGGTGCGCGCCTCTCCGGTCCGGCGCCGCGCGGGCTCGATGAGCAGGCCGTCGAGGTGCGTGCGGGTCGCGTGCGGGTGCGGTACCGCCACTTCCGCGCGGGCCGTCCGGAGCGGGAGCCCACGTGAACGATCCGGGGCGACTCGCGCGGATCGCGGCGTGGCTCGAGGTGCGCACCGGGTACGCCGCGCTCGCGCGCGCGGCCCTCGACCGGCCGGTCGCCGGCGGCCCACGGCCGCGCTACGTCTTCGGCTCGGTCCTCCTCTTCCTGTTGCTGAACCAGTCGGTCACGGGCGTCCTCCTCGCCGCGGGCTACGCGCCGTCGGTCGGCGACGCCTGGGCATCGGTCGCGTACGTCCAGGAGCTCGCGCCCGCCGGGTGGTTCATCCGCGGGCTGCACGCGCACGGGGCCAGCGTCGCGATCCTCGTCATGCTGCTGCACCTCGCGCAGGTCGTGTGGGCGGGGGCGTACCGCGCGCCCCGCGAGGCCACGTGGTGGATCGGCCTCGGGCTCCTCGGCGTCCTCCTCGCCTTCGGCCTCACCGGCTACCTCCTGCCCTGGGATCAGAAGGGGTTCTTCGCGACCCAGGTCGCGACCAACCTCCTCGGCGCGACGCCGCTCGTCGGCCGCATGGCGCAGGAGCTCGCGCTCGGCGGCGCGAGCTACGGCAACCTCACGCTCACCCGGTTCTTCGCGCTGCACGCGATCGTGTTGCCGGCGATCGCGCTCGGCCTCGTGGTGCTGCACGTGGGGCTGGTGCGCCGTCACGGCGTGACCCCGCCCGCCGACCTCGCCCCCGACGCGGCGGCCGCCCGCACCGCGCCGTTCTATCCGCGCCAGGCGGCGCTCGATGCCGGCGCGATCGCGCTCGCCGCGGCCGCGCTCGCCGGCTGGGTCGTCGCGACGCACGGCGCGCCGCTGGCCGCGCCCGCCGATCCGTCGTCGAGCTACGACGCGCGGCCCGAGTGGTACTTCCTGCCGCTCTTCGAGCTCTTGCGGCGGCTGCCCGCGAGCCTCGAGCGCGTCGGCGCGTTCGGCCTGCCCCTCGGCGCGTTCGGCCTCCTCGCCCTCCTGCCGTTCCTCGATCGCGGCGCGTCCGGCTCGCCGCGGGCGCGCGCGCGTCCGCTCGCGATGGTCGCCGCGCTCGGGCTCGCGCTCGCGGGCCTCGCCGTGAGCGCGGTCGTCGCCGACGGGCGGGACGATGCCTACCGCGCCGGCCGAGCCCGCGCCGAGGCCCAGGCGAACGGCGCGCGGCTGCGCTTCCGCGCGCGCCTCGGCGCGCCGCCGACCGACCCCGCGGGCCGCCGCGCGCTCGGCGACGCGGTGTTCGACGCGCACTGCGCCGAGTGCCATCGCCTCGACGACCGCGGGGCCGCGCGCGCGCCGACGCTCACCGCGTGGTCGTCACGCGGCTGGATCGACGGCTTCCTCGCCGCGCCCGCGGGCGAGCGCTACTTCGGGCCGACGCACGTGCGCGGCATGAAGCCGGTCACCATCGAGGGCGCGGACCGCGCCGCGCTGGTCGAGTGGATCTGGGCGCTCGGCGGCGCCGACGGCGCCGACGCCGCGAAGGTCGCGCAGGGCGCGCGCCTCTTCGACTCGCTCGAGTGCGGCGACTGCCACGAGCGCGACGGCCGCACGCCGGGCGGGGGGGCTCCCAACCTCGGCGGTCACGGCGGCGCGGACTGGCTCGCCGGCCTCATCCGCGACGCGGGCGGCCCCACCTACTTCGGCGCGAAGAACGAGATGCCGCGCTTCGCCGAGCGCCTCACCGACGCGGAGATCGCGGCGCTCGTCGAGCGCCTGCGCGGCGCGCGCTGAGCTACCCGGCGCGCTCGACGTCGCCGGCGTCGATCTTCACGGTGCGCTTGCCGACGAGGACGCGCAGCGCGCCGCGCGCGTCCACCTCCTGCACCGTCCCGCGCTGGCCGGAGAGGAGGCCGCGCACGACCCGCACCGCGTCTCCCCGCGTGATGCCCTTCTGCCGGCGCTCGGTCTCCTGCTTGGCGAGCGCCTCGCGCACCGAGACGAAGTCGTTGTCGCGCGCCCACGCGCAGAAGCGGTAGACCGGGGCGAGCGCGGCCAGCCCGGCCGACAGGACGTCGGCCACGCCGGCGCCGAGCGCGATGGCCTCCGCGCGCGGCCAGCTGCGCGCGACGCTGAGCAGCGCCGGCGAGAGCGTCGGCCCGGTCGCCGCCGCGAAGCGCCGGAGCAGCGCCTCGAGCGCGCCCCGCTCGAGCGCGGCCACGCCGACGCCCTCGGGCGGGAGCGAGACCGTCCAGCCGTCGGGCAGCGCGCGGAGGAGCGACGCGAGCCGGTCGAGCTCGTAGGGGTCCTGGCACTTGCGGGTGAGGTTCTGCCGATCGACCGTCGCCTCCGGGTGGAGCCGCAGCGCGACCTCGAGGCGGTCGTGGTACAGGCTGATCGCGAGGAAGACGTGGCTGCGCTGCGGCGTCGGATCCTCGAGCAGCGACGCGACTCCGCGCGCGCGATCGATGATGGCATCGAGCTCCCGCCGCGCGGCCTCGCCGCGGGCGAAGTACAGATGCTGCGCGTCGACCTGCTTGTGGTTGAAGAGGGCCGGGTGCTCGACGGAGGCCGCGAGGTCGAGCGGCGCACCGTCGGGGCCGAGCAGGCCCGGCTGCAGGCCGCGCCCGAGCTGGAGGAGGCGCTGCTTCACCTCGAGGCGCTCGCGGTTGTACACGTTCGACCGCTGCTTGGCGGGCAGGTACGCGTCGAAGTCGGCGTCGGCGAGCCCGGCGAGCATCGCGCGAGTATAGGCGCCCCCGTCGCACCGGTGAAGCGCCGTCGCGCTGCACGTTGACGTCCCGCGGCGAGCCGCGTTATACGCGCTGCCTCATGTCCATGTACGACACGACCGATCTCCGCAAGGGCGCCAAGGTCCTCATCGACGGGCAGCCGTACGTCGTCATCGAGGCGCAGTTCGTGAAGCCCGGGAAGGGCGCCGCCTTCATCCGCACGAAGATGAAGAACCTGCTCAGCGGCGGGAACATCGAGCGCAACATCCGCTCGGGCGAGAAGATCGACATGGCGGACGTCGAGGACCGCCAGATGACCTTCCTCTACAAGGACGGCGAGGACTTCGTCTTCATGGACCAGGCGTCCTACGAGCAGACGAACGTCAACAAGGAGACGGTCTCCGACAGCTGGAAGTGGCTGAAGGACAACATGGTCGTGCAGGTGACCTTCTACAACGGCCGCGCGATCGAGGTGACGCTGCCCAACTTCGTGCAGCTCAAGATCACCCACTGTGAGCCGGGCGCGCGCGGCGACACGTCGGGCAACGTCACCAAGCCCGCCACGCTCGAGACCGGCGCCGTCATCGGCGTGCCGCTCTTCGTGAACGAGGGCGAGCTCATCAAGATCGACACGCGCACGGCCGAGTACGTCGAGCGCGTGAAGGGCTAGCCGCCCATCGACGAGCGCGCGCGCCTCG
>FTFF01000970.1_pt1 | contig 17213 bp, 17 predicted proteins | sample 1640361 | NCBI WGS metagenome assembly FTFF01 (sample SAMEA3914816, study PRJEB12502) | metagenome | biome: forest; material: soil | place: USA | collected 2011-09-16 | depth 0.3 m | reverse complement strand
TACGGGACGATCGACTGAAAGCCCGTGGTCAGCGTCCACGAGAAGTAGACCATGAGCTCGCCCGTGTAGTTGAGCTTGCGGCCGATGCCCCAGAAGCCCGAGGCGAGCAGCCGCCCGCCGACGGTCTCCGGCGCCCGGCCCCAGATCGGCCGCTCGGGGTGCTCCTTGTACTGGTGCTTCTGCTGGTTCGAGCCGCGGAACAGCGTGAAGCCGACCGCGAACAGGACGCAGAGCGCGACGAGCTCGTGGATCGCGAGCGGCGCGGTGTACCCGACCAGGAACCAGCCGCAGATGCTGTAGAAGAACGGCACGAGGACGTAGTCGCCCCAGACGAGCATGTAGCCGAAGTTCTCGGCGATGACGTCCCAGGTGTGGAGCATCCCGTACTCGAACTGGAAGTAGTTGATGACGTAGATCGTGAAGAACGCCTGGTAGAGCACCATGCGCCCCGTGACGTGGCCGAGCGCGTCGCGCTGCGCGAACGCGAAGGACAGGTTGAGCGCCCACAGCCCGAGCAGCGACGGGACGTAGGCGAACATCTTGAGATCGACGCCGAGGAGCGCGGGGTTGAGCTCGGGGCCGAGCCACAGGCTCGACAGGCCGGCCGCGGCCCCGCGCCGCCGCGCCGCGCCGTAGAGGTAGAGCGTGTGGACGATCGCCCAGCCGTTCGCGACGGCGAAGAGCGGCCAGAAGAGGCGGTTCACCGTCGAGAGGGACCAGAGGTGCCGCCACTCGCCGATGCCGATGACCGCGGCGAGGATCGCCATCAGCCTGAGGCCGTTCAGCTTGTACCGCTGCTGCGTGCCGTCCCGGAGCTTCTGGCCGGCGTAGACCCGCCCGGGCACGACGATGCGGAGGACGAACAGGCCGGCCACGAAGCCGAGCCAGATCGCGGCCGCCTGCGCCAGCGCGGGCGCCGTCAGCGTGGCGAGGATCGACATGGCGCGAGCGGGCGGCTACTTGCTCTCGAGATAAGCCTTGAGCGCGCGCATCTCGAGGACGATGTCGCGCCACGGCGCCGGCTTCGTGCGATCGATGTCGATCTGCGTGTCGAGCGCCTTCACCACCGCCGGGACATCGCCCGAGCTCGGCACCACGAGCTTGCCGATCGAGTGCAGCACCGCGAGGCGGACGATCGGCTCGCGGCTCGAGATCTTCTTGGTGAGCGCCGGCAGCGCGGCCTTGCCGAGGTTGCCGAGCATGAACGCCGCCTTCTCCTGCTTCGGCAGCGACGGGTCATCGAGCGCCCCGGCGTAGCAGGCGACGTCCTTGTTGCACTTCTTGCCGACCTCGAGGCGCGTCGCGCACTCCTTGAACTCCTCGGGCGCGCCCTTCTCGGCGGCGGCGACCGGCGCGAACGCGGCGGCCTCGGCGGCCGCGCCGAGCCGCGCGTAGGCCATCGCCGCGGCGATGCGGATGTTCGCGAACTTCTCCCCGTCCTTCATGATGTCGGCCGACTTGGCCGCGGTGAGCAGCGCCGGCAGCGCCGACGGATCGGCGATGAAGTTGAGCGCCTCGGCGGCGGAGATGCGGTCGTTGTAGTCGACCTTGGCGTCGTTGAGCACGGCGACGACGTCCTTTGTCGTCGACGGATCGGCGATCATGCCGAGCGCGTAGAGCGCGCCGCGGTGGTTGTCGCCCGCCTTCGGCTTCTTGAGCTCCGCGACGAGCGTCGGGACCGCCTCCTTCGCGCGGAGGTCGCCGAGCACGAGCGCGGTCTTCTGCTCGACGACGCCGGGCCGGAACTCGAACTTCTTGGCGTCGGCCTCGAGCTTCTCGTTCTTGCGCTGGTGGGCATCGACGAGCGGCCGCACCGAGGCCTTGCCGATGCGCATGAGCGCGACGCGGCAGGGCTGGAAGATGTCGGCCCCGCGGCCGGTCATGAACAGGCCGCGCACGAGCGCCGGCACCGCCTTCGGATCGGAGAGCTCGCCGAGGGCCTTGGCGGCCTCCTGGTTGAGGAAGAAGTCCTGCTCGTCGGCGGACGTCTCGAGGACCTTCACGAGCGCGTCGACCGCGGTGGGCGCCTTCGTCTTGGCGAGCGCCTTCATCGCCTCGAGCTTGACGACGTTGCAGCGGGTCTTGATCGGCAGCGGCTTCTGCAGCGCCTTGATGAGCGGCTCGACCCCCGCCGGGTCGTTGATCTCGCCGAGCGCGGTCGCGGCGCTCGCGGAGGGCTCGCACGACTCCTCGGTGAAGTCGAGCGCGTCGATGAGCGTCGGCACCGAGCGCTTGTCCTTGAAGGAGGCGATTGCCTTCAGGACCTCGGGGTCCTTGCCCTTCTTGTAGAGCTCGACGAGCGGCGGCACGGCGACCGGATCGCCGATGCGGCGCAGCTGCATCACCGCGTCCTTCTGCTCCCGCGGATCGGACAGCTTCTTGATCCAGGTGCTCGGATCGCGCGGATCCGAGACGCAGCCTGCCGTCCACAGCGAGAGGAGCACCCAGCCCAAGCGACCCATCGTCCGACGCCTCCAGTAGAGGCCCGGACTCTATGTGACCGGCGCGCGAAGGGCAAGGCGACGGCGCGCGGCTAGAACTTTTCGACGATCGCGGTGATGAGGTGATCGCCGGGGTGCCCCATGTCGCTGGTCGTAAGGACGATGGTCTTGCCCTTCAGCGTCGCCGAGCCGCCCTCCTTCGAGTACTCGATCTCGTAGCCGGTGACGCCCTTGCACATCGCCTTCTTGTTGTCGGCGTTCGTGCACTGCGTCTTCGAGGCGGCGACCACGTCGTCGAGCGTCTCGGGGACGCGGAACATGTCGTCGGCCTTGGCGAAGCTGTCCCACTTCACGTTGATCTTCGCCGCGCAGCCGCAGGCCGCCTTCGCCGCGCTCTCCGCGGCCGCCACCTTCGGCTTGAGCTCTGCGACGCGATCGCGCTCGGGCTTGCCGGCGAAGCTCGTCCCAACCACGGCGGCACAGACCAACGACCCGACGACCAGACCGAACGAACGGATGCTCATGAGAGGGGGCCTCCTTGAAGGGGTGATACGGACCTTGGGCGCGCAACTTTCCGATCGAAGCGGGCAAGGGCGCAAGTCCACCGCCCAAATAAAGAAAAAGGCCGCCCTTTGCGGGGCGGCCCTTTTGATTTCGGCGAGGCGCGTTCAGCGTCGGGGATCAGCTCTTGGTCTTCTGCTGGATCGCGAAGTTCACGTTCGAGTAGCCCGCCATCGAGCACGAGTACATGACCTTCTTGATCACCTTGAAGTCGACGTTCTTGTCCGCCTGCACGATCACCATGCCCTTGAAGTCGTCGGACGGGTGCAGGAGCTTGTAGTTGTTCTTGAGCGTCACCAGCTCGTCGTGGAGCTTCGTGATCTTCCAGTCCGCGGTGTTCTCCGCGTTGAGCTCGCCCGCGTCGGCGACCGGGCGGCCGTCGAGCGTGACCGACTCTCTCGAGACGGCGATGATCGGTGCCTGCTCGAGCTCGGTGAAGTTCTGCGCCTCGGGCAGGGTGATGTTCTTCTGCACGGAGAGCAGCTCGCCCGAGGCCGAGAACGTCTGCAGGAGGAAGACGACGAGGATGGTCAGCATGTCGACCATCGACGTCAGGTTGAGCTCCGCGTAGCCGGACTTCTTGTTGCCCGCGCCGCCCGCGACGAACTTGAGCGGTGCGTGCACCTTGAGCCGAGGCCCCGGCCGCGCCATCAACCGATGGCGCTCGGGACCGATCTTGGTGACCGGGAAGATATCGCCGCCGCCGGACATTAGGCGCCCCCTCCGCGATCACCCAGGCTCACGTCCGGGAACCTGGCCGACAGCACCACGTCCATCGTGCGGATGAGCTTGTTGTAGATGACCGCATCGTCGCTCTTGATCTGCACGTCGTTCTTGTCCGGATACGCCTGCTTCGCTTCCTTGAGGACGTCGGCGAGGCGGGTGTAGTCGAAGTCGTCGCCCTTGAGGGGGATGTTGGTGTTCTCGCCCGTCGACTTCGTGAAGTCGTAGCCGTCCTTGTTCACGAACAGCGTGAGCTGGACGGTCTCCTTCGGCTGCTCCGACTCCGACCCCGCCGAGCTCGGCCCCTTCTGCGTCACGTTCATGCGGGCGAGCTGCGTCCACACGGCGGTGATGAGGAGGAACGAGAGGCAGCAGGACAGCAGATCGATGAACGGGACCAGGTTGATCGCCGCGTCGAGGGCTTTTTTGCCCCCTTTTGCGGGGGCTGGTCCACCACCGCCGCCCATTTAAGCCTGGCCGCCCTTCATCGCGTTGCGGTGCCCCACGACGAGGTTCACGACCTGGACCGCGACCTCGTTGATGTCGTCCATGATGTTCTGCGTCCAGCCCTGGAGGACCGAGAAGGCGAGGAGCGCGGGCACCGCGGTGATGAGGCCGAACGCGGTGCAGTTCATCGCCTCGGAGATGCCCTTCGCGAGCAGGGTCGCCTTCATCGACGGATCGACGCCGGCGACGCCCGCGAACGAGTGGATGAGGCCGAGGATGGTGCCGAGGAGGCCGACCAGCGTCGCGATGTTGCCGAGCATGGCGAGGTAGCCGGTCCGCTTCTCGAGCCGCGGGAGCTCCTTCAGGGCCGCCTCGTCCATCGCCGCCTGGACCTCGTGGTCGGGGCGGTTGAACTTGGTGAGGCCCGCCTGCACGATGCGCGTGACCGGCGTCGGGTTGCCCGAGCACACCTTGATGGCGCCCTGGACGTTGCCCGCCATGATCTGGCTCTTGAGGAGCGCGAGCAGCTTCTCCTTATCGATGCCTGCCTTCTTCAGATAGATGATGCGCTCGATGGTGATGCCCCAGCAGATGATCATGATCGCCAGGATCGGCCACATCGGCCAACCACCCTCGTGGAACGCATCGGCAAGCAGCTTCAGTGCGGACATCCGTTTCCTCCGGCAGAGTGGGTCGAGCAGGTTCTCGTAGCGCGCGGTTGCTTCCCGCGGCGCGACACAGTAGCAGGCCCTGGGCCAGGGGCGTCAAGTCTTTGAACGTCCACGTCCGCGGCCTTCGACGAACCTTCGCGGACAGCCGCCGGCCGTAGCTTTTCGCCTTCCTGTCGGGGCAGAACGCTACGGTTCAGAAAGCGCCTCCGGCGGCCGGTAGATCGATTGCTTACGGGTGGTTGCAGGTGCGGTCCAGGCGTGGGAACGTTCCTCCCTCGGCGTTGTCTATTATCCCGTTGCTGCGCCCCCGGAAGAACGGATGAACCGCCTCTTCGATCTCATCGCGGTCGTGTGCGTCGCCATCGTCGTGCTCTTGCCGAAGGCGAGCATCGAGGCGCGCCCCGCGCTCTCGGCCGATCCCATCGAGCTCGCGCGCGTCGGCGCGCTCGAGGACGCGCTCGCGCAAGCGCCGGATCACGAGCCCACCGCCGTCGAGCTCGCCGAGCAGTACCTCCGCCGCGAGCGGCCGGACTGGGCGCTCGTCACGCTGAGCGCGTTCTCCGCCGCGACCGCGAGCGCGAAGCTCTCGCTCCTGCGCGCGACCGCGCACGCCGAGCGTCTCGAGGCGGCGGCCGCGGTCGCGGCGGTGCACGACGGCGAGGCCGCGTGCGCGGCGCGCGGCTGCCCGCCGCAGGTGGCGGCGCGGCTGCAGCTCATCCTCGGGCCGATGCAGGCGCTCGTCGATCTGAAGATCGACCCGCGCGTCGATCCGCAGCGCGCGAAGGAGGCCGTCGGCAAGGCGCTCCACGCGACGCACCCCGCCGAGAAGAAGTAGCGTGCGCCGCCTCGCGGTGGTCGGGCTGGTCGGGCTCGTCGGGCTGCCGGCGTGCGAGCGGCCGTACCTCACCTGGACGCCGCGCGAGCCCTTGTCGGCGCGGCACGGCCGCGTCGCCGTCGCGGTCGACGATCGCCGGGCCGACCGTGCGCTCCTCGGCCACGCCTTCGGCTGGGGCGGCACGCCGCGCGAGATCCTCGCCGACCGCGATCACGCGCGCGCGCGCGTCGAGCGGCTCACCAAGGAGGCGCTCGTCACCGCCGGGGTCGGACTGTTCACGCCGGGGGAGCCACCGACGGCGCGCCTCGCCGTCGAGATCGACGCGATGGCCTGCGAGGGGCTCGGTCGCGCCGCGCGCGCCGACGTGGCGCTGCGGCTGACCGTGCGCGCGGCCGATGGGACGGCGCGGCTCGCCGCGCAGGCGATCGCGGCCCGCGGCGAGGGGCGCGGCTGCCAGGCCGCGTTCGAGAAGGCGCTCGACGAGGTCCTCGACGAGCTCGGCGCGCGCTTCGTCGAGGGCGCGACGCACGAGGCGCTGCTGTAGCGGGTCCGGACGTCAGCGCATCGCCGCGTCGGAGATGTAGATCGTCGCGATCCCATCGACGAGATTGGTATCGCCGGCCTTGACGCTCCCATCGGCCGAGAGCCCGCCGAGGCCGTGTCCGCCGAGGTTCAACGCCGCGTGCGTGGCTTCCGCGTCGGTCTCGTAGCGGGCGCCGGTGAACGGTGGCTTCGCCGAGAGCGTGAGCTCGCAGCCCCACCTGCCCGGGTAGGTGCACCTCACCTCGGCGTCCTGCGCGGCCGACTTCAGGTCGAAGCGGATCTGAAGATCGTCGACCACCAGGCTGGCGATCGCGACCGGTCCGCTCGCCAGCGCGAGCGCGCGACGCGCCGCCTCGCGTGGCGCGTCGGTGCAACGATCCTCGACGCACGCGCCGCGGACCAAGCGATCGACGTCGCCGAGGAGCGCGCGAGCGAGCGCGAGCAAGCTGGGCGTTAGCTGTTCAGGCGGCGCGCCGACGACCCCTGCCGGGTGGCCGCGGCCGGCGTCGCGCGCGATCTCGTAGAGCGCCGTCAATGGTCGGCGCGTGGGCTCGGCACCGGGCTCGGCCCAGCTCGCGGCGAACGCGCCCGCGCCCGTGCGAAACGCGCCGGCGGGAAACGAGACGGTGGTCTTGACACCGATGTAGCCGTGCTCGACCTCGATCCGCGAGGGCGGCGTGGGGCACGCGAGCTCGACGAGGATCCGGCCGCCGACGGAGGTGGGCCGGAGCACGCGGAAGCGAACGCTCTTCGGCCAGGGGCCCGGCGGAAGCGGCAGCCGTCCGCGCCGCGAGAGCTTGAGCGGCGCGCCGAAGCCGTCGAGCTGCACCTCGAGCTCGTCGGTGCGCACGTCGTCGTACAGGAGCCGCGCGTCGGCGAACGCGGCGCAGGGCGGGCGCGCCGGAAGCCGCATCGTCTCGTCGACCGGCGCACCTCGTGCGCACGCGGGCACCGCGACGAACAAGCCCGCGATCACCGCCACCCACCGACGAGCCGTCACGTCACTCACGCATGTCCCGCGGCGCGACAGGCCCACAGCCTTCGCTGCAGGGACTCCTCGTCGATGCCCCCACCTTCCACGATGAACACCAGCTCGCTGCGGGTCACGCCGGTCGGCGGTGCGCGATCCGCGATCTCGAGCGAACGCCCGGCGCGCTCGACGAACGCCCACCGCACGCCGCTCGTGCCCGCGATCCGCGCGAAGCCCTTCAGGCGCACGAGCGACTCGCCGAGCGACTCGAGCAGCGCGGTGAGCGGCGCCTCCGCGAGCGGCGCGTCCTCGACGAGCGTGATCACCATGAGCTGGCCGTGGCCCGGGCCGGGCGCCGTCGGCGATCGCCGCGCGGGCGTCCGCGGCGCGAGCAGGTAGCGCGCGAGCGCGCGCGTCGCCTCGTCGCCGGGCGGGAACGCGGCGCGCTCCGCCTCGGGCGCGAGCTCGGCGAGGCGGGCGTGCAAGGCGGCGATCGCGGCCGCCGGCGCACCGTCGTCGCCGCGGGTGTGGTCTGCGTGGTCGACGCCGAGGTGGGCCTGCAAGGCGAGCGACGTCCCGAGTGGCGCGCGGTCGGTCTTCGACAGGACGAGCCGATCCGCCGCCTCGATCTGCGCGCGCCACTCGGGACGTCGCTCGCCTTCCGGGCCCACCTCGGCGTCGACCACGCAGACCACGCCCGCGGCCACGACGGTGCGCCGGCGTTCGGGCACCTCGTCGAGCGCGGCGAGCAAGACGGCGGGCTCGGCGATGCCCGTGGTCTCGAGCACCACGGCGTCGGGCCGCGCGCGCTCGACGAGGTCATCGACCCCGCTCATGAGATCGCGCTGCAGATCGACGCGGCAGCACACGCACCCGCCGGTGAGCTCGATGAGATCGCCGGACCGCGCGGCGATGAGCCCGCGGTCGACGTTGATCTTGCCGACGTCGTTGACCAGCACCGCGATGCGCCGGCCGTGCGGCGCGGCGAGGAGGCGGTTGAGCAGCGTCGTCTTGCCGGCGCCGAGGAACCCGGTGAGGAGGAAGAACGGCACCGGCCCCTGCCCCGCCCCCTGCGCCGCCGCCCGTCGACGATCTTCCTCGAGGGAGACGTACGGCGAGCTGCGACCCACTACGGCAGGACGCGCAGGCGCAACGGCTCGCCGTCGAGCCGCGCGGTGATCGGATCGGCGAACGGCGGCATCGGGAACGCCTGCCCCTTCGCGTAGACCTTGTGGCGCCCGTGCTCGCGATACCAGTCGGCGGTGGTCGCGTTGGCGAGCATCTTCTCGACGATGTTCCGCCAGCCGACGCCCGTGTTGTAGGCGCAGAAGGAGATCTCCCCGAGCTGCGTGCCGTACGGGATGATGCACATCTCGGTGCGGCGGAAGTCGTAGTTGAACAGGTCCTGGAACCACATCCCCGCGACGAACAGGACGCGCCACTCGAACTCGTGCGCGTCCGTCTCGAACTCGCCGACGCGCCCGCCGCGCGCGCCCGTCTGCGAGAGCAGCTGCCGGACCACCACCTCGAAGGAGAGCCCGTCGGGCGCCCGGGTCGCGTCGTAGCGCTTGAGCAGCGCGAGCACCAGCTCGGCGATCGTCACCGCGCGCCCCTGCGCCGCGTCGGTGATCTGCTGCAGGTCCTCGAGCAGGCCCTCGAGGTCGAGGAACTGCGTGAGCGGCACGAGGCGCCGCGTCTTCTTGTGGACCATGAGGATGGTCCCGACGCCGCAGTTGGGGTGGCAGCCGCACTTCATCGCGCCCCAGTCGGCGCGCTCGCCCATGAGGTGATCGACGAGGTCGGAGAACGGCCCCATCGACGAGAGCGGGAACCAGTCGCGCATCGGCTCGGTGACGCCGGTCTGCGCCTTCACGTCGTAGGCGAGGTGCGAGAGCGTGTAGCGCTGGCGCGTGCGCGTCTCGTCGTCGATGTCCTCGTCGCGGCCGGTGAACGAGACCGGCTGGAACGACACCACCGTCACCTTGTCGGGGTTGTCGACGGCGAACTGCAGGATCTTGCCGATCTGGTCGTTGTTGACGCCGTTGACCACCGTGACGACGAGGATGACGTCGATGCCGGCCTTCGCGAGCTCCTCGATGGCGCGGAGCTTCACGTCGAAGAGGTTGCCGACCTTGCGGTGCTGGTTGGCCTCGTTGCCGATGCCGTCGAACTGCAGGTACGCCATCCGCAGGCCGGCGGCCTTCGCGGCCTCGGCGAAGCCGGGCTCCTCCGCGAAGCGCAGCCCGTTCGTGGCGCACTGCACCGCGAAGTAGCCGAGCTCGCGCGCGTAGCGGATCGCGTCGAGGAAGTGCGGCGCCAGCGTCGGCTCGCCGCCGGAGAACTGCACCGACATCTGGCGGCGCGGCTGCACCGACATCGAGTCGTCGAGGATCTTCTTGATGTCCTCCCACGCCAGCTCGTGGACGTACCCGACCTGGTTCGCGTCCATGAAGCACGGATCGCACATCATGTTGCAGCGGTTCGTGAGGTCGACGGTGAGCACCGCGCCGCGGCCGAACTGGATGCTCGAGCTCCCGTGCTGGCGCAGCTCCGTGGCGGGCGACTTGAAGTCGCGCCCCGGGTAGAGGCGCTCGATGCGCGCAAGCCAGTCGGCGTCGATCGACATGAGGTCGACGAACTCGCCGTGGCGCTCGCAGCGCTTCTTCATCCAGACCTTGCCGCCCTCCTCCACGATCTGCGCCTTGATCTCGCCGGGCTTGCCGTGCACCAGCTCCGAGAGGGCCTTCGTCCCGTCGAGGATCGAGGACCGGACCTCCTTGACGCACCGGGGGCAGAGCGAGTCCGTCGTGCGCGGCCACCCGAGGGGCGGGAACGTCCGTTCGCGCCGCTTCGGCAGCGGCGCGGGCGCCCACGCGGGGCGCGCGCCGGGGCGCTCGAACCGCGCGTTGTAGCGCTCCACCAGCGGCCACAGGGCCCGCGCGGTCGACGAGGCGAGACGTTCGAGGCGACGAAGCGGGATCATCTTGGCCAGGCGCGCGAACGCTAGCCGACGACGCCCACGGTGTAAAGGCGGGACGATCCGCGGTTTTTCAGCCGGCGGCCGCGCCGGGAACGAGCACCCGGACGAGCTCGGCCGCGGCCAGGATCGCGCGCGCGCCGGCGTCGGCGCCGTCCCGCGCCTGGGCCAGCACCGCGACGTGCCGCGGCACGCCTCGGGACATCGCGTCGCGGAGGAGCGCGTCGCGCGCGCGGGGGCTCGTCCCCCCGAGGACCACGACGTCCAGCTCGTCGAGGTCGCGGGACGGCACCTCGTCGAGGCGCTGGAGCTCGAAGAGCGGCAGGTGGCGCGCGAGCTCGGCGAGGACGTCGAGCGCCTCGTCGTCGCCGACGAGGAGCAGGCGCACGTCGCCGTCGTTCACGCCCAGAGGAGGCCCCCGCAGAGGAGGACGAGGCCGACGGCGGCGCATGCGCCGGCGGCGCGCGATCGGCCGCGCGCGGCCAGCCGGCCGAGCCCGCCGAGGAAGAGCGTGGCCCCGAGCAGCGCGACGAGCGCGCCCGCGCGCGCCGGCTCGCCGGTCGCGACCAGGCGCGCGAGCTGCACGGTGCGCTCCGCCGCCATCCGCTCGGGATCGATCGGCGTGCCGCCGCGCGCGAGCGTCTCGGCGGCTCGCTGCGCGGCGAGCGCGCGGTTCGCCTCGTCGAGGAGCGCGGCGTCCGGCGTCCAGAGGGAGCGGGTGGCGAGGATCGCGCCGCGCAGCTCGCTGAAGGCCTGCGGATCGCCCGCGCGGCCCATCGCCGCGAGCTCGCGGCGCGCCCGGCCCGCGCCGACGAGGCGGCGCGCGATGCGGCCGAGCGCCGCGACGCGCCCGGCCCGCGCCTCGGGGTCGCCGCGCTGGCCGAGGCGCGCGGCCTCGTCCCAGTCGCGGGCGTCGTCGACGAGGAGGCGCGCGCCGAGCGCCGCGAGCGCGAGGAGGACGCCGGCGAGGTACGGGCCCGCCCTCACGTGAAGTCCCGGCGCGAGAAGAGCAGCGACGCGAACGCGAGGCTGCACGCGACGTAGCCGAGCGCGTACACCGCCGCCCAGCCCACGTACGCCCAGGCCACGAAGTCGCCGTGCACCGTGGCGTAGCGGCCGTCGACCACCGAGCCGGAGACCGCGAAGGTGTGCAGGTCCGGCACCAGGTGGAGGATCCCGGCCGCGACGGTGCGGCCGCCGCCCTCGGGCATCTTGCCGATGAGCTCGCGCAGCTCCGGGACCGAGCGGCCGATGAAGAAGATGCCGAGGGTGAACGCGCCGGAGAGGAACGGCGACGAGAAGCTCGAGAAGAGGATCGCGATCGCCGCGATGAGCAACACCTCGAGGAGCGTCAGCGTCACCGCGCGGAAGATCGCGGGCTCGACGTCGGCGCCCTGGAGCAAGAGGACGCCGCACAGCACGAGCCCCATGATGAGGAGCTGCACCGCGAGCGTGATGCTCATCCCGACGAACTTGCCGAGGATCAGCTCGTGCCGGTAGATCGGCTTCGAGACCAGCGCGAAGACGGTCTTCTTGTCGAGCTCCTTGTAGACGAGGCTCACGCCGACGAAGATCGCGATGAGCACGCCGAAGAGCGCGATGCCGCCGAGGCCGAGGTCGCGGGTGACGCGCGCCTCCTCGTGGAGCGACAGCTGCCCGAGCGCGAGCGCCGAGAAGATGAGCGCGAGCGCGAAGAAGAGCAGCGAGTACAGCACGCGGCTGCGCACCGCCTCGCGGAACGTGTTGAGCGCGATCGCGCCGATGCGGCCGATCACGTCGGCCGCCCCGCGACCGGGCGCTGCACCTCGCGCACGAACAGGTCCTCCAGCGACTCGCGGCGCGGCGTCACCGACACGACGTGCTTGCCCGCGGCGAGCGCCTCGCGCAGGGCGGCGTCGACGTCGACGTCGGGTGGGAGGCGGGCGGCCTCCTTCGCGCCGTCCCGCTCGTAGACGACCTCGGTGTGCAGCAGCCGCGGCGACAGGAGCCGATCGAGCGGGCCGCAGTCGCGCAGCGTGCCGCCGACGACGATCGCCACGCGGTCGCAGAGGAGCTCGACGTCCGACAGGATGTGCGTCGAGAACATCACCGTGCGGCCCTCCTGCCGGAGCTCGGCGATGAGGTCGCGGATCTCCTTGCGCCCGATGGGATCGAGGCCGCTCATGGGCTCGTCGAGGACCACCAGCGACGGGTCGTTGATGAGCGCCTGCGCCAGGCCCACGCGCTGCAGCATGCCCTTCGAGTACTTCCTGAGCGGGCGGTCGCGCGCGGCGCCGAGGCCGACCCGATCGAGCAGCGCGTCGGCCCGCTTGCGGCGCGTCGCGCGGTCGAGGCCGAAGAGGCGTCCCATGAGGTCGAGCAGCTCGCGGCCGGTGAGGTAGTCGTAGAAGTACGGGCTCTCGGGGAGGAAGCCGACCTCCTGCTTGGCCTGGCGGGTCGGCACGGGGCGCCCGAGGATCTCGGCACGGCCGCCCGTCGGGTGGATGAGCCCCATGAGCATCTTGATCGTGGTGGTCTTGCCCGCGCCGTTCGGGCCGAGGAAGCCGAAGATCTCGCCGCGGCGCACGTCGAACGTGACGTCGTGGACCGCGTCGACCCGGCGGGCGAGGAAGCCGACCCGGAAGCGCTTCTTCAGGCCGACGGCGCGGACGACCGCATCGGGCGCCTCGGTCGCCGCCGTCATCGAGCCGGCTGCTCCCGTCGCTGGCGGTACCAGTAGATCGTGCGCAGGAGGCCCTCCTCGAGATCGACCTTGGCCGACCAGTCGAGGAGCTCCTTGGCCTTGCCGACCGCGGGGACGCGCAGCTCGACGTCCGGGTGGTTCCAGACGACGTGCTCGATGCGCGAGCCCGACGAGGCGAGGCGCACGATCTCGCGGGCGAGGTTGTAGATGGTCACGGTCGAGCGCGGGTTGCCGATGTTGAAGGAGTGTCCGACCGCCCGTGGATCGGTGAGCGTGCGCTCCACCGCGTCGACGATGTCGTCGACGTAGCACCAGGCGCGGATCTGCGAGCCGTCGTTGTGCACGACGAGCGGCTCGCCCGCGATCGCGCGCGCGATGAAGTGGTGCACCGCGCCCTCCCCCACCTGGCGCGGCCCGTAGATGTTGAAGGGCCGGATCGAGACCGCGGGGAAGCCGTGCTGCCGGTGGTACGTCATCGCGAGGTGCTCGGTCGCGAGCTTGGCGACCGCGTAGGTCCAGCGCGCCTCGCCGACGGCGCCGAGCGTGGTCACGTCGAACTCGGTCACGTGGTACGCGTACCGGCCGAACACCTCGGACGTGGAGAAGTCGAGGAAGCGGCGGCAGCGGCCGCTCTCGAGCGCGGCGTCGAGGACGTTGGCGGTGCCGAGCAGCGAGACGCGCATCGTCAACGCCGGTTGCTTCATCACCGTGTCCACGCCCGCGATCGACGCCAGGTGGACCACGTGATCGATCCCGTCCATGGCGCGGCGCACCGCGTCCGTGTCCATCACGTCGCCCACCACCAGCTCGACGCCCGGCCGCGTGTCGAGGCCGGCGGGGCGCAACGCGTCCCGGCGCAGCGTGTCGAGCACGCGCACCCGGTTCTTGCCGGCGAGCCGCTCGACGAGGTGCGAGCCGATGAAGCCCGCGCCGCCGGTGATGAGGATGTGCGCCCCTTCCAGCACGGCGCCATCGTAGAGCGCCGCGGCGGCGGGGCGCAAATCAGGACCGGCGCCGGCCGGCGTGGATGGTGAGCGCGACGCCCGCGACGACCAGCCCGGCCGCGGTCGCGACGCTGCCCCCGACGTGCTCGTGGCCGACGAGGACGCCGAGGAGGACCGCGAGCACCGGGTTCACGTAGGCGTAGCTCGTGGCGAGCGCCGTCGTCGCGTGCGCGAGCAGCCAGCTGTACGAGCTGAACGCGATCACCGAGCCGAAGAGCACGAGGTACAGCCAGGAGCCGATCGCCGCCGCCGGCCACGACGACGGCCACCGCTCGCCCGCCGCGAACGCGACGACGGTACAGACCGCGCCGCCGCAGACGAGCTGCGTGGCCGGCCCCATGAGGCCGGGCGCGCGCGGGAGGCGGCGGGTGAGCACCGAGCCGGCGGCCCACCCGATGGGCGCGAGGAGGAGCAGCGTCCCTGCGAGCGGCCGCGCGCGGAGCTCCGCGACGCCGAGCACCGCCACGCCGGCGAAGCCGACGAGGACGCCGGCCCACTCGCCCACCGACGGGCGCGCGCCGCCGAAGGCGTCGAAGAGGCACGCGAAGATCGGCATCGCCGCGCACGCGACCGCGGCGAGGCTCGACGAGACTTCGCGCTCGGCGAGCGAGACGAAGCCGTTGCCGACGACGCAGAGGAGCGCGCCGGTGGGGATCGCCGCGCGCCAGTGCGCCGCGCGCGGGCGCGGCCCGCCGGCGAGCCGCGCCGCGCCATAGAGCAGCGCGCCGGCGCAGAGGTAGCGCGTCCCCGACGAGAGCAGCGCGGGGAACGCCTCGACGACGTACCGGAGCGCGAGGTAGGTCGAGCTCCACACCACGTAGACCGCGGCCAGGCAGGCCGCGATGAGGAGGGGGCGCGACCGCGCCGCGGTGCCGGTCACCCGCGGCAAGATAGCAGACGGCGTGCTACACCGGAGCCCGATGCGCAGGCCCTCGGCGCCGGTGATCGCGGCGGTGCTCTGCCTCGCGGCCGGTGCCGCGCTCGCGATGGGCGAGGCCGACCGCCTCGACGTCGTCCTGCTCGCGATCGGCGCGCCGCCCGGCGCCGAGGAGACGAGCGCGGTCGAGCGCCTCGCCTGGGAGCTCGAGAAGCGGACCAGCATCGTCGCGGCGCCGCGCCCGCTGGTCCTCGCACCCGGCGATCCGCAGCTGCGCCGGCACCCGCTCCTCGTGTTGCACGGGCGCGGGCCGCTCCCCCCGCTCGACGAGCGCTCCCTCGACGCGCTCCGCGGCCACCTCGAGGCGGGCGGGCTGCTCTTCATCGACGCCGCGGACGCCGATCGCCCGCTCGACGAAGAGGATCCGTTCGACCGCGACGTGCGCACGCTCGTGCGGCGGCTGTTCGCGCGCGCGCCGCTCGCGCCGGTCCCCGCCGAGCACGTCCTCTACCGCACCTTCTACCGCCTCCCCGCGCCGGCCGGCCGGCGCGTGCGCGCGCGCTCGCTCGAGGCGGTGGCGCTGGACGGCCGGCTCGCCGTCGTCTACTCGCGCAACGACGTGCTCGGCGCGCTGGCGCGCGATCGCGTGGGCGCGTTCGCACATGCCGTCGAGCCGGGCGGCGAGCCGCAGCGCGAGCTCGCGCTGCGCACGGCGATGAACCTGGTCCTCTACGCGCTCTGCCTCGACTACAAGGCCGACCAGGTCCACGTCCCGTTCCTCCTCCAGCGTGGGACCCCGCGGTGAACGACGTCGCCGCGCGCGTGGTGCTGCAGCCGCTCTCGCCCGCCGCCACCGCGGCCGCGCTGGTCGTCGCGCTCGCCGCGGTGGCGCTCGCGGCACGCGGCCTGCGCCGGCTCCCGCCCCGCCGGCGCGCGGCGCTGGTCGCGCTGCGCGCGCTCGGCGCCCTCGGCGCGCTCACCTTGCTCTTCCAGCCGATGCTGCGACGCGAACGGCGCGCGGTGCGGCCGAGCCGCGTGCTGGTGCTGGTCGACGACTCCGCCTCGATGTCGCTGCCCGCGGCCGGCGCGGGCGGCGAGCGACGCATCGAGCGGGCCCGCGCGCTGGCCCGCGACGCGCTCCGCCTCGGCGACGCCGGCGCCGGCCGCGCCGTCGAGCTCTTCGCGCTCGGGCGCGACGAGGACGCCCCGGTCGCGGTCCCCACGGCCGCGCTCGACGCGGTGCGCGCGGTGGGCCCGCGCACCGCGCTCGGTGAGGCCCTCGCGGCGCTGCCGCGATCGGTCGACCGCGATCTGGCGGCGGTGGTCGTGCTCTCCGACGGCGCGGACCAGGGTCGCGTGGGCGCGGCCGAGCGCGCCGACGCCCTCGACGACGCCACGCGGGCCGCGCTCCGGGCGGTCGACGCGCCGATCCACACGATCGCGATCGGCGAGGCGCGCGTGCGCGACCTCGCGGTCGGCCGCGTCGCGCGCGACGACTTCGCGTTCGTGCGCACGCCGATCACGTTCGACGTCCCCATCGAGGCGCACGGCGCCGCGGCCGCCGGCTGGGTGGGACGTGCGGTCCCGGTGACGCTCCGGCGCGACGGCGCGGTCGTCGCGGTCGAGCAGCTCACCCTCGCCGAAGGCCCGCAACGCGTCATGCTGCGCCACCTCCCCGAGCGGGTCGGCGAGTTCGTCTTCGACGTGTCGGTGCCCGCCCTCCCGGGCGAGGTGACGACGCTCAACAACGTGACGCGCTTCAGCCTCCGGGTCGTGCGGGACCGCGTGCGCGTGCTGCAGGTGTGCGGGCGTCCGTCCTGGGACGAGCGCTTCCTGCGCAACCTGCTCAAGCGCGACCCGAACATCGACCTCATCTCCTTCTTCATCCTGCGCACCCCGAGCGCGATCGAGGTGGCCACGCGCGACGAGCTCTCGCTCATCGAGTTCCCCACCGACGAGCTGTTCCGCGAGTCGCTGCACACGTTCGACCTCGTCATCCTGCAGAACTTCGAGTACGGGCCCTACCAGATGACGCCGTACCTGCCGCTCATCCGCCGCTACGTCGAGGAGGGCGGCGCGCTCGCGATGCTCGGCGGCGAGCTCTCGTTCGCGGGCGGCGGCTACGCCGGCACGCCGATCGAGGCGGTGCTCCCGGTCGAGCTCGATCCGGTGCGCGGCGCCGCGTCGTTCGACCCGCGGCCGTTCTCGCCCCGGCTCACCGCCGCCGGCCGGGCGCACCCGCTCACCGCGCTCGCGCTCGATGTCGACGAGAGCGCGAAGATCTTCGCGGCGCTGCCGCCGCTCGACGGGGTGAACCGGGTGCGCCGCGCGCGCCCCGGCGCGACCGTCCTCGTCGAGCACCCCGCGCTCGTCGACGCCGACCGCAGCCCGCTGCCGATCATCGCCGTGCGTGACGTGGGCCGCGGCCGCGTGCTGTCGGTCGGCAGCGACAGCACGTGGCGCTGGAGCTTCCAGGGCGCG
>FTFF01001077.1_pt1 | contig 17218 bp, 7 predicted proteins | sample 1640361 | NCBI WGS metagenome assembly FTFF01 (sample SAMEA3914816, study PRJEB12502) | metagenome | biome: forest; material: soil | place: USA | collected 2011-09-16 | depth 0.3 m | reverse complement strand
TGCGCCGCGGCCGCGGGCACGCTCGGGCTCACCAAGGTCACGCTCGCCTGCGACGCGACGCTCAAGAAGTGCGTCGCGCAGGCGGAGATCCGCGCGTCGGAGCCGATCGACCTGTCGAAGCAGATGGAGACCTCGTTCCCGCCGCAGGCGATCGAGTTCGGCGTCGACGTCGTCGAGGTGAAGCGCGTCAACTACTGGATCGACGACAACCAGCTCAACGTCGCCACGCCGCAGATCGAGATCTACGTCGCGCCGGCCGCGGCGCGCGACGAGCACGACGCCAAGGCCGCGCTGCTCGCCACCGTCGCGTCGCTGCCGGCCAAGTCGAAGGCCTGCGCCGATCCGGTCTACGCGAAGGGCGACCCCAAGGCGGTGGGCGTGTCCGTCTGCTCGGCGCCGCTGCCCGAGGCAGGCAAGGCCGCGCTCGCCGCGTTCGTGAAGGACTACAAGACGGCCTTCCAGATCATCGCGCACGCGACGATCGTGGCGAAGCCCGGCGATCCGATCCCGTCGGGGTCGATCAACTTCTCGGCCCGGCCCACCGTCGGCCTCAAGATCCTCAACTAGTATCGGAACCTCCGCAGGTCGCCCGGCTTGAAGGGCCGCGGCCACTCCGCGGTGCGCAGGCCGCCACGGTCGTAGAGCTTCGCCGCGTCGTACCAGGGGCTGTCCGGTGAGCCCGGGTTGACGAGGACGTGGATCGACTGCGCGGGCATGTAGCTCTGCCCGAGGAGGATGCGGCGGTGGCCGGCGGCATCGTCCGCCGCGTCGAGCACGAGGACCGCATGGCCAGGATATCCACCCTGGATGAGGACGTCGCCCGGCGCCGGTGAGTTGCGCTGGAACGCGAGCTCGGCCTGCAGCGAGGCGGAGCCGGCCTCGGCGAAGAGGCGCGTCAAGTACCGCACGAACGTCGCGCGGGTCGCGCCGGGCTCGAGCGGATCGTAGGCCAAAGGCGGCCCGCGTGGATCGGGGCGGAACTCGACCGGCGATCCCATCGACAAGAGGTACTCGGCCCAGAGGCGCATGACCGCGTCCGCGCACTGCTGGAGGTCTCGCTGGCCCACGTCGATCGCCACGACCGCGGCGTGGAGATCCTGGCGCGCCTTCAGCCTGCCATCGAAGAGCCGGACCGGCGTGCCCGCCGGCGCGAGCGGCAACGTGCGCAGCCAGGCGCCGAAGTCGTCGGGCAGGAGCGGGACCCGCGTGTAGCCAGACGGCGGCGGGAAGCGGTGCGCGAGCGTCTCGGCGCCCGCGGGCGGGCCCCAGCCGTAGCGGGGAGGTGTCGCGCGCGCCGGCGTGACGATCGCGAGCGCGACGAGGGGCGCGAGCGCGAGGCGCATCAGTACTTCGTCCGATCGGGATCGGGCGACGCGAGGATCGCGGCGAGCTCGCCCGGCGGCACGGTCGGTCCGGTCGCCCGCATGGGCCCGCCGAGGAGGTCGATGGGCATCGGCGGGAGCTCGATCGCCGGCGCGTAGGGCGCGTCGCCCGCGTTCGCGACGAGGGTCAGCGCGTCGCCGCCCGCCTGGACGCGGACCGCCCGTCGGCGCCCGTCGTCGGCGAGCACGGTGCGCCCGCCCTCGCGCAGCGCCTTGTGGCGGCGGCGCACCCCGAGGAGCGCGAAGGCCGGGCCGTCGGCGATCGCGCCGCGGCCCGTGGCGAGCGCGAGCCCGAGGCCGAGCGCGCCGTGCGTCTCGACGAGGGCGGCGCCGTCGGCGAGGCGCGCGAGCTCGAGCGGGGCGCCGGCGAGGTGGTCCGCGAGCGCCCGCGAGGCGCCGGCGTCGATCGCGAGCGCGCGCGCGGCCGGGAAGCGGCGCGCCGCCGAGGGCGGCAGCGGCGCGCCGACGACGCCGTCGAAGGCGTAGCGCTCGATCAGCCGCTCGACGTCGCCCGGCGCCCCGACCTCGACGAGCACCCGCGTGCCCGCCTTGTGGCCGGCCTCGACCAGCTCCTCGAGCGCGCCGGGCTCGAGGCCGGCGGGGACGAGGACGCCGTCGGCGCCGGCGTGGGCCGCCGCGGCGACGGTGCCGAGATCGCGCGCGCGGACCAGCACCGGCCGCGCGCCGAGCGCGACGCCGAGGACCGCGGTGCGGCGCAGCACGCCGCCGGCGAGGCGCAGCTCGAGCGTGTGGCCGCCCGGGAAGAGCCCACGCAGCTCGCAGCGCAGCGTCACGCCCGCGCGGCTGCAGCCCTCGCGCGGCCGACCGTCGACGAGGAGCTGCGCCGCGCGGCCGTGATCCTCGACCACGAAGCTCCACGCCGCGCCGATCGGCTCCGAGGTGACGAGCCGCATGCGCGGCGAGCTCGTCGCGCACGCGCCGACGAGGGCCGCGGCCGCGACGAGCGAGGCGCCGCGCATGACTAGCTGCGGCGCCGCGGGCGCGTGACCGGGACGATGCGTCCGCGGCCGCCGCGCTGGCGGACCGGCGCCTCGTCCTCGGCCGCCTCGACGGGCGGCGGCGCCTCCGTCGGCTCCTCGGCGTCCGCGGCGCGCTCGACGTGGCTGCGCACGAGCAGGCCCATCTCGCGCGCCTCGCGCTCGGCGGCCAGCATGCAGGTCTTCTGATCGATCGGGCCGTCGGCCGCCGCGGCGAGGAACGCGGCGCGCACCGCCGCGTTGCGGATGTTGCCGCCGGCGAGGTCGTAGAGGTGCCCGAGCTGATCGCAGTCGATGTCGGGCGCGAGCTCGGCGTCCTTCGGGAAGATCTTGCGCCAGAGGGCGGCGCGCGCGTCGCGGTCGGGCTTCTCGAAGCGCATGCGGAACGTGAGGCGCCGCTTGAAGGCGGTGTCGATCGTGTCCTCGAAGTTGGTGGTGAGGATCGTCACGCCGCCGAACGCCTCCATCCGCTGGAGGAGGAAGTTGATCTCGAGGTTCGCGTAGCGATCGACCGACGACTTGACCTCGGTGCGCTTGGAGAAGAGCGCGTCGGCCTCGTCGAAGAGGATGATCGCGTTCGAGCGGTCGGCCTCGTCGAAGACCTTGCCGAGGTTCTTCTCGGTCTCGCCGATCCACTTCGAGACGATGCGCGAGAGGTCGACGCGGAAGAGCTCCATGTCGAGCTCGCGCGCCATCACGCTCGCGCACATCGTCTTGCCGGTGCCGGGCGGACCGGCGAAGAGCGCCGAGACGCCCTGCGCCAGGCTGTGGCGGGCGCCGAAGCCCCAGCGGTCGTAGACGCGCTCGGCGTGCGCCACGTAGGACGTCATCTCCTTCAGCGAGTGGTAGACGTCGACGGGGATGACCAGGTCCTCCCACTTGTGCGCGTTGGTGACGCGCTGCGCGAGGCTCTTGAGGTCGTGCCGCAGCTGGTGCCGGCACGCCTCCTGGAGGTCCGCCGCGCCGAGCCGCAGCGTCCCGCCGACGATGCTGCCCTCGCGCTCGAGGGCGAGCTCGCGGGCGCCGCGGGCGGCGATCTCGATGCGCTCGGGGTCGAGCGCGAAGCGGCGCGTGATCGTGTGCGGGTCGACGTCCGCGGCGATCGTCGCGGGCAGCCGCGCCACCGCCTCCTCGAGCAGGCGGGCCCGCTGGCCCGGGGTGGGGAAGGGCACCGCCACGTGCACGAGCACCGGCGCCACCCGCTGCAGGAGCGGCTCGCGATCGTCGGCGATCATGAAGAGGATCCCGCCCGGCTCGGCGGCGAGGCGCTCGACCGGGCGCGGCAGCCGGCGCTCGATGGTGGCCGCGGGCCGGTCGCTGTCGCCGCCGAGGTCGGCGTCGGCCGGGCGCCAGCCGAGGAGGCCGAGCAGCGCGCCGTGCAAGGCGGCCTCGCGCCGCGCGACCGCGACGCGCTCCTCGAGCGTCGCCGCGTCGCCGAGCGTCGCGTCCGACAGATCGGCGAGCACGACCCGCTCGCCGAGCGCGTGGGCCAGCCCCTCGACGAGGGCGCGGCGGCCGGTGCCGGTGGCACCGCTCACCTCGACGAGCACCGCCTCGCTCGCGGCGCGCGCGCGACGGAGCCGGGCGACCAGCGTGTCGCGGATCGGCTTCGGCACCAGCGACGCCGGCAGGAGGTCGCGCGCCGGCGCGCAGAGCCGCACGCCCTCCGGCAGCTGCTCCTGCCCGATGACGTGCTGCGCGACGCGCGTGGCGATCTTGACGCGCGTGAAGACCGCCGGGACCTCGGTGCCGCGCGGGTCGTCGGTGTGCACGAGCGCCCAGCGGCGCAGCGGCGCGCCCGGGTGGAGCGCGCGCGCCAGCTCGGGCACCCGCTCGGGCGGCAGCGCGAGGAGCTCCGCGATCGTCCCGACCTCCAGCCACGGCCGGCCGAGCTCGCGCTGCATCGCGCGCTCGAGCGTGCGCACCACCGGGTCGTACTCGGCCGCGAGCAGGCACACCATCGCGTCGAGCTCGAGGGTCGACAGCTGGAAGCGACGCCCGAGGGCGGGGAGGCGGAGCTCGACCGTCGCGGCCTGCTCGGCCGCGAGGTCCGCGCCGATCTCCCCGGCGTCTCCACGCCCGTCGAGCAGCGTGAGCGCGCGCTCGCGGATCTGCGCGACCCGCGCAAAGACGTGCTGCGCGCTCGAGCGGTAGAGGCTCACGGGGCAGACGCCATCGAAATAACGATCGTACCACGGGCTTTTCCTCGGCGCCGGGCGGCGCCCGTTGACGGGACCCCACGATGCGAATTATGTTGGGGATTCACCTCCCGGAAGAGCCCGAGGCGGACGACATGACGGCGAAGAGCCAAGAGGGGCTGAAGAAGAAGGATCTCAAGCGGTTCAGGGAGATCCTCATCGAGAAGAAGGAAGAGATCCTCAAGAACGCGAAGAAGACGCTGTCGGACGACATGACGCTCGACACCGACGACCTCGCCGACGAGATGGATCTCGCCTCTTCCGAGTACCTGCAATCGTTCACCTTCCGCCTGCGCGGCCGCGAGAAGACCTTCCTCAAGAAGATCGATCACGCGCTCGCGAAGATCGAGGAAGGCACGTTCGGCGTCTGCGAGGACTGCGGCGAGCCGATCCACATGAAGCGGCTCGATGCGCGGCCCGAGACCACGCTGTGCATCCGCTGCAAGGAAGATCAGGAACGGATCGAGAAGGCCTACGGCTGAGCTTCGCCGTCGTCTTCGGTGACCGCGGCCGGGGCCGCGGCGAGGACCGCGCGTGCCGCCGCAGACGGCGCCTGCGCGCGCCACGGCCCGGGGAGGCGGGCGCGTAGCTTCCGGAGGCGCGTCGCGAACGCCTCGTCCATCCCGCGCCGCGGCGCGGGCAAGAGCGCCGCGAGCTGCGCGGCGTCGCCCGTCGTGAGCTGCGCCACGTCCTTGTGGAACCAGTGACGCGCGCCTTCGGAGATTCCATAGATCCCGGGACCTAGCTCGATGAGGTTCAAGTAAAGCTCGAGGATGCGCCGCTTGCCGAGCCGCGCCTCCAACCGCCACGCGAGGACGCTCTCCTCGAGCTTGCGGCCGAAGGTGCGCTCGCCCGAGAGGAAGAGGTTCTTCGCCACCTGCTGGGTGATGGTCGAGCCGCCCTGCTCGGGGGCGCCGCGCTCGAGGTCGTGCGCGAGCGCGCGGCGGAGGGTCGAGAGATCGAGCCCGCGGTGCCGGTAGAACGCGCCGTCCTCGGCCGCGACGAGGGTCGCGACCACCGGTGCCGGGATCCGATCGAGGCGACGGTAGGACGCGCTGGCCGGGCCGAGCTCGATGCGACGCGGCGCGCCGAGCGCGTCCCGCGCACCGGGGAGGAGGGGCGCCTCGTCGGCGAGGCGGGCGACGTCGGCGAGCGGCGGCTCGCTCACCACGGTGCAGCGGAGGTCGACGCCGCCGTCGAGCTCGAGCCGGCCCGGATCGGCGAGCGGGACCCGCAGGTCGAAGCGCGCCCCGACCTCGCCCGACAGCGCCATCCCGTCGAGGGCGCGGCGCAGCGCCGGCGGCGTCGAGGCGAGGAGGGCAGCGCAGTCGGTCCGCGGCAGGGTCAGCCGCGCGGTGACCGCCGCCTCTGGCCCGCTGACGAGCGCGGCGTGGAGCTCGATCGTCGCGGCCTCGCGCTGCAGCCGCACGTCGAGCTCGGCGGTCTTCGCCGAGGGGCCGGTCGGGTCGCGGCGGAACGCGCCGTGCGCCGTGATCGCGATGCCGTCGGCGGCGATGGGCTCCGGCGAGAGCCGCGGCGCGTCGAGCTCGCCGCCGTCGAGCCGGAGCGTCAGGTCGGCGGCGGCGTCCTGCCCGCGCGGCGCGCGCGCCCGCACGGTGCCGCTCGCCGCGACGTGGCCCGTCGGGAGGCCGAGCCGGACGAGCCACGGCGCGTCGGCGGCGCGCCACGTCAGCGGGAAGCGCTCGAAGGCGAGGGTCGCGGAGGCGCCTTCGGCGGCGGCGCGGGCGGCGAGCGTCACGCCCGGCCCGGCGGCGCGCGCCGTGAGCTCACCGTCCTCGAGGCGCGCGCGCCCCGCGAGGTGCGCGAGGGGCCCCGCGGTGAGCCCCGTGAAGGCGAGCCGCCGCACGTGCAGCGTGCGATCGCGCTCGGCCTCCACGCCGAGCTCGGCGATCGTGACCTGCGGCGGTCCGGCATCGAGCGCGATCCCGACGCCGCGGATCCGCGCGCGCACCGCCCCGCCGCGCAGCTCGACGTCGACGTCGGCGGCCTCGATGCGATCGATTTCGTTGGCGAGCTCGTCGGCGGGCGCGGGCAGCGGCGGGTCCTCCACGAGCAGCTGCTCGAGGTGCAGCCGCCCCTCGAGCCGGCCGTGCACGAGGGCGCCGGGAGACGGCGAGAAGCGGGCGCGGCGCGCGGTGAGCTGGCCGGCCGCGAGGTCGTCCACGACGACGCCGAACGCGTCGAGGCGCGCGGCGCGGAACGAGACCGCCGCCGGCGCGACCCCGAGCGTGCGCGCGATCGCGGCGCGCACGGCGCGGGGCAGCTCGACCCGCGCGCTGTGGTACGCCGCGACGCCGAGCGCGGCGGCGCCCAGCGCGCCGGCGGCGCCGAGCACGACCGCGCGCGGGCGCATCAGTGCGGCTGTCCGCCGGTGCGGCGCTCGACGGCGCCCTCGGCCTGGCCGAAGGCGAGCGGGCGGCGCCGATCGCAGAGGAGCCCGCGCCGGCGGTCGGGCGCGTGCAGGCGGGCATCGGCGAGGACGCGCTCGCAGAGCTCCCCGAACGTGTAGCCCGCGCTGCGCGCGATGCGGCCGACCATGCTGTCGGGCCACAGCGCCGGCAGGGCATCGACCTCGAGGATGTGCTCGTTGCCGAGCTCGGAGACCATCACGTCGACCTCGACGAGCCCGGTGCACTCGAGGGCGCGCGCGGCGCGCTCGGCGAGCGCGGCGATCCCGCGCTGCCGCGCTGCCGAGAGACGCGGCGGCGCGAACACGCTGCAGCCCGCGCGCCCGCGGCGGGCGGCGAAGTCGAAGATGCCGCTCTCCGACTCGATCTCGGCGAGCCCGATCGCGCGGCCGTTCCAGAGCGCGACGTGGACCTCGCAGCCGCGGACGCAGCGCTCGACCAGGACGTGCTCGTCGAAGCGCGCCGCCTCTTCGATCGCGGCCTCGAGCTCGGTCGCGTCGGTGACGCGCTCCACGCCGAGCGACGATCCCTCGGCGCGCGGCTTCACCACCACCGGGAACCCGAAGTTGCCGTGCTGCTCGATCGCGCTGCCCGAGCCGACCCGGTGCACGTACGCGCTCGGCGTGGGCAGGTTGTGCAGCCGGAGCAGCTCCTTCGCCTTCACCTTGTCGGTGGCGAGGGCCGCGCCGAGGAGGCCCGGCCCGGTGTACGGGATGCCGAGGAGCTCGAGCAGCCCCTGCACGCAGCCGTCCTCGCCGTAGCGGCCGTGGAGCGCGAGGAACGCGACCTCGATCCGCTCGGCGCGCAGCGCGACGTCGAGGTCGGCGTCGACGTAGATGCGCGTCACGTCGTGGCCGCCGCGCTCGAGCGCCTCGAAGACCGCCTCGCCCGAGAGCAGGGACAGGTCCCGCTCGCTCGACAGGCCGCCCATCAGCACCCCGATCCGCTTGCCGCTCTGCATCGCCGTCTCCGAGAGATCTACTGGAAGCGTAGGGTTGAAAGCCGCGTGCCAAGGCCTGGGGCCGCGCGGCGACTGGCGTTTTGGGCGGTCGTGTCGGGCGGGACACGGCCGCGGCCGCTCCTCTTCGCTACAGGTCCAGGGCGGACGGAGCAACTTTTTGCAGGGCGCGCGGCTTGACACTTGCGCGTGCCCGACGACAAAGTCCCGGCCGGGAGATCACGCGACGATGACGTTCTTGGAAGCAGCGATCGAGGTCCTTCGCCGCGAGGGCAAGCCGCTGGCGGTCAAGCGGCTCGCCGAGCTGGCGGTGCAGCACAACCTCTTGTCCGTGGTCGGCCGGGATCCCGAGACGACGATGCAGGCGCGGCTCGCCGAGGTGCTCGACAAGGGGCCGACGCACGCCGAGCTGCTGCGCGTCCCGCCCAACCTCTACGGGCTGCGGGCGTACCCGCCGCAGCCGTACCCCATCCCGCGCGAGGCGCCCGAGAGCGAGGCCGCCGACGAGGCGGCCGCCGAGGGCGAGGCCGCCGGGGACGATCCGCTCCTCGCCTCGCCGCCGGTCGAGGGCGCTCGCCGCCGCCGGCGCCGCGGACGCGGCCGCGGCCGCGGCGAGGGTGGGAGCGCCGAGCCGGTCGCGGCGGCCGCCGCGACCGGCTCGGCGCTCCCACCCTCGCCGCGGCCGCGGCCGCGTCCGCGGCGCCGGCGGCGGCGAGCGCCCTCGACCGGCGGCGAGGCGAGGAGCGGATCGTCCCCGGCGGCCTCGCCCTCGGCGGCCGCCTCGTCGGCGGCCTCGCTCTCGGGCGCCTCGCGCGGGATGGGGTACGGCTGCGGCGGGTACGCCCGCAGCCCGTAGAGGTTGGGCGGGACGCGCAGCAGCTCGGCGTGCGTCGGCCCCTTGTCGAGCACCTCGGCGAGCCGCGCCTGCATCGTCGTCTCGGGATCCCGGCCGACCACGGACAAGAGGTTGTGCTGCACCGCCAGCTCGGCGAGCCGCTTGACCGCCAGCGGCTTGCCCTCGCGGCGAAGGACCTCGATCGCTGCTTCCAAGAACGTCATCGTCGCGTGATCTCCCGGCCGGGACTTTGTCGTCGGGCACGCGCAAGTGTCAAGCCGCGCGCCCTGCAAAAAGTTGCTCCGTCCGCCCTGGACCTGTAGCGAAGAGGAGCGGCCGCGGCCGTGTCCCGCCCGACACGACCGCCCAAAACGCCAGTCGCCGCGCGGCCCCAGGCCTTGGCACGCGGCTTTCAACCCTACGCTTCCAGTAGATCTCTCGGAGACGGCGATGCAGAGCGGCAAGCGGATCGGGGTGCTGATGGGCGGCCTGTCGAGCGAGCGGGACCTGTCCCTGCTCTCGGGCGAGGCGGTCTTCGAGGCGCTCGAGCGCGGCGGCCACGACGTGACGCGCATCTACGTCGACGCCGACCTCGACGTCGCGCTGCGCGCCGAGCGGATCGAGGTCGCGTTCCTCGCGCTCCACGGCCGCTACGGCGAGGACGGCTGCGTGCAGGGGCTGCTCGAGCTCCTCGGCATCCCGTACACCGGGCCGGGCCTCCTCGGCGCGGCCCTCGCCACCGACAAGGTGAAGGCGAAGGAGCTGCTCCGGCTGCACAACCTGCCCACGCCGAGCGCGTACGTGCACCGGGTCGGCTCGGGCAGCGCGATCGAGCAGCACGGCAACTTCGGGTTCCCGGTGGTGGTGAAGCCGCGCGCCGAGGGATCGTCGCTCGGCGTGGAGCGCGTCACCGACGCGACCGAGCTCGAGGCCGCGATCGAAGAGGCGGCGCGCTTCGACGAGCACGTCCTGGTCGAGCGCTGCGTCCGCGGCTGCGAGGTCCACGTCGCGCTCTGGAACGGCCGCGCGATCGGGCTCGCCGAGATCGAGTCGGAGAGCGGCATCTTCGACTTCGCCGCCCGCCGCGGGCGCGCGGGCTGCAGCGTGTTCGCGCCGCCGCGTCTCTCGGCAGCGCGGCAGCGCGGGATCGCCGCGCTCGCCGAGCGCGCCGCGCGCGCCCTCGAGTGCACCGGGCTCGTCGAGGTCGACGTGATGGTCTCCGAGCTCGGCAACGAGCACATCCTCGAGGTCGATGCCCTGCCGGCGCTGTGGCCCGACAGCATGGTCGGCCGCATCGCGCGCAGCGCGGGCTACACGTTCGGGGAGCTCTGCGAGCGCGTCCTCGCCGATGCCCGCCTGCACGCGCCCGACCGCCGGCGCGGGCTCCTCTGCGATCGGCGCCGCCCGCTCGCCTTCGGCCAGGCCGAGGGCGCCGTCGAGCGCCGCACCGGCGGACAGCCGCACTGATGCGCCCGCGCGCGGTCGTGCTCGGCGCCGCCGGCGCGCTGGGCGCCGCCGCGCTCGGCGTCGCGGCGTACCACAGCGCGCGGGTCGAGCTGCCCCGCGCCGTGCGCGCCGCGATCGCGCGCACGCTCGGGGTCGCGCCGGCGGCGGTCTCGTTCCGCGCCGCGCGCCTCGACGCGTTCGGCGTCGTCGTGGACGACCTCGCGGCCGGCCAGCTCACCGCGCGCCGCGCCCGCTTCTCGCCGTCTCCCGGCGCCCTCGTGCACGGCCGGCTCGAGGGGCGGCTGCACCTCGAGCAGCTGCTCGTGGAGGACCCGCCGCTGCCCGCGCCCGCCGACGAGCTCGCCAACGAAATCGATCGCATCGAGGCCGCCGACGTCGACGTCGAGCTGCGCGGCGGGGCGGTGCGCGCGCGGATCCGCGGCGTCGGGATCGCGCTCGATGCCGGACCGCCGCAGGTCACGATCGCCGAGCTCGGCGTGGAGGCCGAGCGCGATCGCACGCTGCACGTGCGGCGGCTCGCCTTCACGGGGCTCACCGCGGGGCCCCTCGCGCACCTCGCGGGGCGCGCGCGCCTCGAGGACGGTGAGCTCACGGCGCGCGCCGCCGGGCCGGGCGTGACGCTCGCCGCCCGCGCCGCCGCCGAAGGCGCCTCCGCGACCCTCGCCTTCGAGCGCTTCCCGCTGACGTGGCGCGCCGCCGACGCGCCGTGGCTCGTCCGGCTCGGCCTCCCGACGGGCCACGTCGCGGCGAGCGGCACCGTGCGGGCGCGCGCGCCGCGCGGGCAGGACGCCGCCGCCGACCTGACGCTCCGGCTCGACGGCGGCGAGCTCGACGCGCCGCGGCTCTCGCCGGAGCCCATCGCCGCCGACGGCATCGCGATCACGGCGCACGGCGCGTTCCGCCGCGACCCGACCGGCCCCTCGGCGAAGACCGCCGAGCTCGACGTGCGGCTGCAGCGCGAGGCCGCGACGATCGAGCTCCACGCCGCGCTCGTCAGCGGGCCAGAGGCGGCGGTCACCGCGCGGCTGACCCTGCCGCGGACCGACTGCGCTGCCCTCCTCGCCTCGACGCCGCCGGCGCTGCGCCGCGCCCTCGACGGGATGGCGCTGTCGGGCGAGGTCGGGGCGCGCTTCGACCTGCGGGTCCCGCTCGCCGATCCGGGCCGGCTCGAGCTCGACGGCGGCGTCGACCTCCGCTGCACCGTGGTGAGCGAGCCGCCGCTCGCCGACGTCGCCCGCCTCGCCGACGAGGCGCCCCTCCTCCCCGGTGCGCGGGACGCGCTCGGCGCGCCGCGTCGCATCGAGCTCGGCCCGGCCAGCGCGTCCTACCGTCGCCTCGATCGGATCCCGGCACCGGTGGTCGCGACCCTCGTCGCGGCCGAGGACGGCGCGTTCTACCGGCACCGCGGGCTCGATCTCTCGACCCTCCGCCGCGCGCTCGCGCACGACCTCGAGCGCGGCGCCCCCGAGCAGGGCGGCTCGACCATCACCCAGCAGGTGGCGAAGAACCTCTTCCTCTCGGGCGAGCGCACCTTCGGCCGCAAGCTCGAGGAGAGCGTCCTCGCGTGGCGGTTGGAGGCGCGGCTCGGCAAGCGGCGCATCCTCGAGCTTTACTTGAACCTCATCGAGCTAGGTCCCGGGATCTATGGAATCTCCGAAGGCGCGCGTCACTGGTTCCACAAGGACGTGGCGCAGCTCACGACGGGCGACGCCGCGCAGCTCGCGGCGCTCTTGCCCGCGCCGCGGCGCGGGATGGACGAGGCGTTCGCGACGCGCCTCCGGAAGCTACGCGCCCGCCTCCCCGGGCCGTGGCGCGCGCAGGCGCCGTCTGCGGCGGCACGCGCGGTCCTCGCCGCGGCCCCGGCCGCGGTCACCGAAGACGACGGCGAAGCTCAGCCGTAGGCCTTCTCGATCCGTTCCTGATCTTCCTTGCAGCGGATGCACAGCGTGGTCTCGGGCCGCGCATCGAGCCGCTTCATGTGGATCGGCTCGCCGCAGTCCTCGCAGACGCCGAACGTGCCTTCCTCGATCTTCGCGAGCGCGTGATCGATCTTCTTGAGGAAGGTCTTCTCGCGGCCGCGCAGGCGGAAGGTGAACGATTGCAGGTACTCGGAAGAGGCGAGATCCATCTCGTCGGCGAGGTCGTCGGTGTCGAGCGTCATGTCGTCCGACAGCGTCTTCTTCGCGTTCTTGAGGATCTCTTCCTTCTTCTCGATGAGGATCTCCCTGAACCGCTTGAGATCCTTCTTCTTCAGCCCCTCTTGGCTCTTCGCCGTCATGTCGTCCGCCTCGGGCTCTTCCGGGAGGTGAATCCCCAACATAATTCGCATCGTGGGGTCCCGTCAACGGGCGCCGCCCGGCGCCGAGGAAAAGCCCGTGGTACGATCGTTATTTCGATGGCGTCTGCCCCGTGAGCCTCTACCGCTCGAGCGCGCAGCACGTCTTTGCGCGGGTCGCGCAGATCCGCGAGCGCGCGCTCACGCTGCTCGACGGGCGTGGAGACGCCGGGGAGATCGGCGCGGACCTCGCGGCCGAGCAGGCCGCGACGGTCGAGCTCCGCCTCCCCGCCCTCGGGCGTCGCTTCCAGCTGTCGACCCTCGAGCTCGACGCGATGGTGTGCCTGCTCGCGGCCGAGTACGACCCGGTGGTGCGCACGCTCGAGCGCGCGATGCAGCGCGAGCTCGGCCGGCCGTGGCTGGAGGTCGGGACGATCGCGGAGCTCCTCGCGCTGCCGCCCGAGCGGGTGCCCGAGCTGGCGCGCGCGCTCCACCCGGGCGCGCCGCTGCGCCGCTGGGCGCTCGTGCACACCGACGACCCGCGCGGCACCGAGGTCCCGGCGGTCTTCACGCGCGTCAAGATCGCCACGCGCGTCGCGCAGCACGTCATCGGGCAGGAGCAGCTGCCGGAGGGCGTGCGGCTCTGCGCGCCGGCGCGCGACCTCCTGCCGGCGTCGCTGGTGCCGAAGCCGATCCGCGACACGCTGGTCGCCCGGCTCCGTCGCGCGCGCGCCGCGAGCGAGGCGGTGCTCGTCGAGGTGAGCGGTGCCACCGGCACCGGCCGCCGCGCCCTCGTCGAGGGGCTGGCCCACGCGCTCGGCGAGCGGGTCGTGCTCGCCGATCTGTCGGACGCGACGCTCGGCGACGCGGCGACGCTCGAGGAGCGCGTCGCGGTCGCGCGGCGCGAGGCCGCCTTGCACGGCGCGCTGCTCGGCCTCCTCGGCTGGCGCCCGGCCGACGCCGACCTCGGCGGCGACAGCGACCGGCCCGCGGCCACCATCGAGCGCCGGCTGCCGCGCCCGGTCGAGCGCCTCGCCGCCGAGCCGGGCGGGATCCTCTTCATGATCGCCGACGATCGCGAGCCGCTCCTGCAGCGGGTGGCGCCGGTGCTCGTGCACGTGGCGGTGCCCTTCCCCACCCCGGGCCAGCGGGCCCGCCTGCTCGAGGAGGCGGTGGCGCGGCTGCCCGCGACGATCGCCGCGGACGTCGACCCGCACACGATCACGCGCCGCTTCGCGCTCGACCCCGAGCGCATCGAGATCGCCGCCCGCGGCGCCCGCGAGCTCGCCCTCGAGCGCGAGGGCAGCATCGTCGGCGGGACGCTGCGGCTCGGCGCGGCGGACCTCCAGGAGGCGTGCCGGCACCAGCTGCGGCACGACCTCAAGAGCCTCGCGCAGCGCGTCACCAACGCGCACAAGTGGGAGGACCTGGTCATCCCCGTCGACGTCTACCACTCGCTGAAGGAGATGACGTCCTACGTGGCGCACGCCGAGCGCGTCTACGACCGCTGGGGCTTCGGCGCCCGCCACAGCCTGGCGCAGGGCGTCTCGGCGCTCTTCGCCGGTCCGCCCGGCACCGGCAAGACGATGTGCGCGAGCGTGATGGCGCGCGAGCTCGACATGGAGCTCTTCCGCGTCGACCTCTCGCGCATCGTCTCGAAGTGGATCGGCGAGACCGAGAAGAACCTCGGCAAGGTCTTCGACGAGGCCGACCGCTCGAACGCGATCATCCTCTTCGACGAGGCCGACGCGCTCTTCTCCAAGCGCACCGAGGTCAAGTCGTCGGTCGATCGCTACGCGAACCTCGAGATCAACTTCCTCCTCCAGCGGATGGAGGCGTTCGGCGGCGTGACGATCCTCACCACCAACTTCGAGGACACGATCGACACCGCCTTCAAGCGGCGCCTCACGTTCCGCATGCGCTTCGAGAAGCCCGACCGCGACGCGCGCGCCGCCCTCTGGCGCAAGATCTTCCCGAAGGACGCCGAGCTCGCGCCCGACATCGACTGCGATCAGCTCGGGCACCTCTACGACCTCGCCGGCGGCAACATCCGCAACGCGGCGGTGCGCGCCGCGTTCCTCGCCGCGGCGGCCGACGGCCCGATCGATCAGAAGACCTGCATGCTGGCCGCCGAGCGCGAGGCGCGCGAGATGGGCCTGCTCGTGCGCAGCCACGTCGAGCGCGCCGCGGACGCCGAGGAGCCGACGGAGGCGCCGCCGCCCGTCGAGGCGGCCGAGGACGAGGCGCCGGTCCGCCAGCGCGGCGGCCGCGGACGCATCGTCCCGGTCACGCGCCCGCGGCGCCGCAGCTAGTCATGCGCGGCGCCTCGCTCGTCGCGGCCGCGGCCCTCGTCGGCGCGTGCGCGACGAGCTCGCCGCGCATGCGGCTCGTCACCTCGGAGCCGATCGGCGCGGCGTGGAGCTTCGTGGTCGAGGATCACGGCCGCGCGGCGCAGCTCCTCGTCGACGGTCGGCCGCGCGAGGGCTGCAGCCGCGCGGGCGTGACGCTGCGCTGCGAGCTGCGTGGGCTCTTCCCGGGCGGCCACACGCTCGAGCTGCGCCTCGCCGGCGGCGTGCTGCGCCGCACCGCGGTCCTCGGCGTCGCGCTCGGCGCGCGGCCGGTGCTGGTCCGCGCGCGCGATCTCGGCACCGTCGCCGCGGCGGCCCACGCCGGCGCCGACGGCGTCCTCGTCCCCGCCGGCCTCGAGCCCGGCGCGCTCGAGGAGCTGGTCGAGGCCGGCCACAAGGCGGGCACGCGGGTGCTCGTCGAGGTCGGGGCGCCGGGCGACGTCGAGCGGCTGATCGAGCGCTACGCCTTCGACGGCGTCGTCGGCGCGCCGCTGCCGCCCTCGGCGGCGCGCCGCTTCCCGGCCGCGCGCGCGCTCGCGATCGACGCCGGCGCCTCGCGGGCGCTCGCGGACCACCTCGCCGGCGCCCCGCTCGAGCTCGCGCGCCTCGCCGACGGCGCCGCCCTCGTCGAGACGCACGGCGCGCTCGGCCTCGGGCTCGCGCTCGCCACGGGCCGCGGCGCGATCGCCGACGGCCCGGCCTTCGCGCTCCTCGGGGTGCGCCGCCGCCACAAGGCGCTGCGCGAGGGCGGGCGCACCGTGCTCGCCGACGACGGGCGCCGACGGGCGGTCCGCGTCCAGGCGGGCGGCGACGCGCTGACCCTCGTCGCGAACGCGGGCGACGCGCCCTACGCGCCGGCGATCGAGCTCCCGCCGATGCCCATCGACCTCCTCGGCGGGCCCATGCGGGCGACCGGACCGACCGTGCCGCCGGGCGAGCTCGCCGCGATCCTCGCGTCGCCCGATCCCGATCGGACGAAGTACTGATGCGCCTCGCGCTCGCGCCCCTCGTCGCGCTCGCGATCGTCACGCCGGCGCGCGCGACACCTCCCCGCTACGGCTGGGGCCCGCCCGCGGGCGCCGAGACGCTCGCGCACCGCTTCCCGCCGCCGTCTGGCTACACGCGGGTCCCGCTCCTGCCCGACGACTTCGGCGCCTGGCTGCGCACGTTGCCGCTCGCGCCGGCGGGCACGCCGGTCCGGCTCTTCGATGGCAGGCTGAAGGCGCGCCAGGATCTCCACGCCGCGGTCGTGGCGATCGACGTGGGCCAGCGAGACCTCCAGCAGTGCGCGGACGCGGTCATGCGCCTCTGGGCCGAGTACCTCTTGTCGATGGGATCGCCGGTCGAGTTCCGCCCCGATCCACGCGGGCCGCCTTTGGCCTACGATCCGCTCGAGCCCGGCGCGACCCGCGCGACGTTCGTGCGGTACTTGACGCGCCTCTTCGCCGAGGCCGGCTCCGCCTCGCTGCAGGCCGAGCTCGCGTTCCAGCGCAACTCACCGGCGCCGGGCGACGTCCTCATCCAGGGTGGATATCCTGGCCATGCGGTCCTCGTGCTCGACGCGGCGGACGATGCCGCCGGCCACCGCCGCATCCTCCTCGGGCAGAGCTACATGCCCGCGCAGTCGATCCACGTCCTCGTCAACCCGGGCTCACCGGACAGCCCCTGGTACGACGCGGCGAAGCTCTACGACCGTGGCGGCCTGCGCACCGCGGAGTGGCCGCGGCCCTTCAAGCCGGGCGACCTGCGGAGGTTCCGATACTAGTTGAGGATCTTGAGGCCGACGGTGGGCCGGGCCGAGAAGTTGATCGACCCCGACGGGATCGGATCGCCGGGCTTCGCCACGATCGTCGCGTGCGCGATGATCTGGAAGGCCGTCTTGTAGTCCTTCACGAACGCGGCGAGCGCGGCCTTGCCTGCCTCGGGCAGCGGCGCCGAGCAGACGGACACGCCCACCGCCTTGGGGTCGCCCTTCGCGTAGACCGGATCGGCGCAGGCCTTCGACTTGGCCGGCAGCGACGCGACGGTGGCGAGCAGCGCGGCCTTGGCGTCGTGCTCGTCGCGCGCCGCGGCCGGCGCGACGTAGATCTCGATCTGCGGCGTGGCGACGTTGAGCTGGTTGTCGTCGATCCAGTAGTTGACGCGCTTCACCTCGACGACGTCGACGCCGAACTCGATCGCCTGCGGCGGGAACGAGGTCTCCATCTGCTTCGACAGGTCGATCGGCTCCGACGCGCGGATCTCCGCCTGCGCGACGCACTTCTTGAGCGTCGCGTCGCAGGCGAGCGTGACCTTGGTGAGCCCGAGCGTGCCCGCGGCCGCGGCGCA
>FTFF01000788.1_pt1 | contig 17375 bp, 14 predicted proteins | sample 1640361 | NCBI WGS metagenome assembly FTFF01 (sample SAMEA3914816, study PRJEB12502) | metagenome | biome: forest; material: soil | place: USA | collected 2011-09-16 | depth 0.3 m | reverse complement strand
CCGCGGGCCGAGACCGCCGGGCGTGGGTGGTGGGCACCGTGGCCCGGGAGGCCGCGGCGCGCGCGACGGGGGCGCGGACCGCCCTCGAGGCGGCGCGGCGGGCGTGGCTCCTCGCCGGGGTCGGCGGCCTCTTCGCCGCGCTCGTCGCCGTCGGGGCCGCGCTCTTCGTCGGGCGCTCGTTCGCGCGACGCCTCGGCACGATCGCGTGGCGGATCGAGCAGCTCGGCCTCGGCGATCGATCGACGCGGCTCATGCTCGACGGGCCGCGCGAGCTGCGCCAGCTCGGCGACGAGCTGCAGCTCGCGGCGCAGCGCATCGAAGCGAACCAGGCCAGCCGCGCCGGCGAGGTCGGACGGGCCGCGGGCGTGGCCGCGAGCCGCGCGCTCATCGCGCGCGCGACCGAGCTGCCGCCGCGCGTCGCCGGCCTCGAGCTGTCGCGGTCGTTCTCGCGCGCCATCGCGGCGTGCGGCGCGCAGGAGCACGCCGCGCGCGCGCTCGTCTGGCTCGTCGAGGTCGTGGGCGACGATCCCGACGCGCTGGCCGGCGCGATCCGCGCGGGCGCCGCGGCCGCCGCGATCGCGCGGGGGGGCGCGGACGGCGCGACGCTGCTCGCGCGGCTCGACGTCGAGCTCGGAGCGAGCGCGCCGCCGCGGGCGCGCGCGCTCGTCGTCGAGATCCTCGAGAGCGGCGGGCGCGCGCGCGTGCTCGGCGCGGGCGGCCGGCTCCCGCTCTTGCGCCGCGCCGGGCAGCCCGGCCTGGAGGTGATCGCGGCGCGCGGCGATCGCCTCGGCGAGCTCGACGCGGTGCGCGGGCCGCCCTGCGAGCTCGAGCTCGGCGACGGCGACGCGCTCTACCTCCCGTGCGAGTCGATCGATCCGCACGAGGGTCACCTGCCGCGGGCGCTCGTCGCCGCGATCGGCGCCGAGCGCGGCGACACGCTCGAGGCGGCCGGGCTCGACGGGCTGACGCTGCGCCGGCGCTCAGGCGAGGTCTTCGCGGCGGAGCGGCGCGCCGGTGAGCACCGCGGCCCAGAACGCCCCCCGGCGTGAGTCGCCGAAGCCGCCGCCGCCGGGCGTCTCGACGCAGAGGCGATCGCCCACGGCGGCCTCGAAGACGATCTTGGCGGGGAGGCGGTGCGCCACGCCGTCGCGGGTGAGCGTGTCGACGCCGGGCTGCCCTGGCCCCCCGCCCGCGAGCCCGTACGGCGGTCGACGCCGGCGCTCGCCGACGAGCGTCACCGTCTGGGGTGCGGTCAGCTCGAGCTCGCGCACGATCCCGTCGCCGCCCGGGTGGGTGCCGCCGCCGCCCGAGCCGCGTCGGATCGCGTAGCGTGTGACGCGCACCGGCGCCGTGGCCTCGAGCGCCTCGATCGGCGTGTTGCGGGTATTGGTCATGTGCGTCTGGATCGCCGAGGCGCCCGCGCCGGCCGGTCCGCCGCCGGCGCCGCCGCCGATCGTCTCGTAGTAGGCGGCGGCGTCGTCGCCGAGGACCACGTTCGACATCGTGCCCGCGCTCGCCGCGGGGACGGCCTCGGGCTGCGCGCGCGCCAGCGCGCCGAGGAGGACGTCGACGATGCGCTGCGAGGTCTCGACGTTGCCCGCGGCGACGGCGCGGGGGGGCGTCGCGTCGACGATCGAGCCGGGCCGCGTCTCGATCTCGATCGGGCGCAGGGTCCCCTCGCTCGTCGGCGCGTCGGCGGGGAGGAGGAGGCGGAAGGCGTACGCGACCGCGGCCTCGGTCACCGCGCGCACCGCGTTGAGCGACCCCGCGCACTCGTCGTCGCACTCGGTCAGGTCGACGTGCGCGCGGTCGCCCGAGATCGTCACGACGACGCGGAGCCCGAGGTCGTACGTGCCGGCGCCGTCGTCGTCGAGGGAGTCGGCGAACGGGTACACCCCGTCGGGCAGCCGCGCCAGGCTCTGCCGCATCGCGCGCTCGCCGTGCGCCTGAAGCAGCTCGAACGCCGCCGGCAACGCCGCCCCGTGCGCGTGCGCGAGCGCCCCGAGCGCGTCGCGTCCCGTCGCGAGGGCGGCGCGCTGCGCGGCCAGGTCGGCGATCCGCTCGGCGGGGGCGCGCGCCGCGGCCTGCAGGCGCGCGACGACGCCCGCGTCGAGCAGGGACGGCGCGATCACCAGGCCTTCGTCGGCGAGCGTGAGCGCGCGGCGCCGGACGCCGGCGGTCGGCTCCGGCGCGTAGCGCGGTCCGACCGCCGGCGGCAGCGCGGCCTCGGTGGGCACGACGCCCGGCAACGCGACGGTGCCCACCGGCAGGGAGCCCGGGGTCGCGCCGCCGACGTCGGCGTGGTGCGCCCGGCACGCGACGTGCGCGACGAGGACCCCGCGGTCGAAGACGGCCTCGACGAGCGTCACGTCGGGCAGGTGCGTGCCGCCGGCGAACGGGTCGTTCACGATGCCGACCGCGCCGGGGCGGAGCGGCACCGCCGCCATCACCGCGCGCACCGCGCGGCCCATCGAGCCGAGGTGGACCGGCACGTGCGGGGCCTCGGCGACGAGCGCGCCGCGCGCGTCGAAGATCGCGCAGGACAGGTCGGCGCGCTCGCGGATGTTCGGCGAGATCGCCGCGCGGCGGAGCACGGTGCCCATCGCGTCGGCGATGGCGGCGAGGCGCTGCGACCAGATCTCGGTGCGCGCGGCGGCGGGCAGGCCGCTCACAGCGCCCACGTGAGGCCGCCGTAGACCTGTCCCCCGACCGACGGCATCTCGACGGCGCCGCCCTCGAGCGAGGTCGCGGGCGCCGCGATGAGGCGGCCGTAGAGCCGCAGCGCGACGCCGCCCTCGACGGGCCCGCCCCAGAGCGGCACGTCGACGGAGAGCGCGCCGTGGAAGCCCGGGTGCGTGGCGCTGTCGCCGCTCGTGCGGAGGTGCTCGACGGAGATGCCGGCCTCGACGCCGATCCCGGCCGCCAGCCGACGCAGCCAGCCGTCGACGCCGTCCCCGGGACGCCGCCCCAGGTGGCCGAGCGGGTGCACGACCACGCCGATGGGCACCGAGACGCGATCGCCGGGCGCCGGCAAGGCAACGCCGTTGTCGACGGTCGCCAGCACCGCGTTGCCCTTCGACGAGAGCAGCGCGGCGAACACGCCCACGCGGCAGCGCCAGAGCAGCTCGGCCGCGGCGCCGAACGCGACCGCGTGGGCGCTGTCGACCGGCTCGACGCCGACGAGCACGTGCAGGTGCACCTGCCACGCGCCGAGGCGCGAGCCGAGCTCGGGCGCTTCCTCCGCGCGCGCGGGCGGTGCGTGGATCCCGAGCGCGGCGACGGCGAGCGCGGCGACGGCCGCCCGCAGGCTCACCGCGGGCGCGTGTGCTCTTGCCGCCACTCCTCGCCCTTGATCCCGAGCACGTTGTAGATCTGCAGCTCCTGCTGCTTGCCCTTGACCTTCACGGGATCGAGGCGGACGCAGTCGATGTGCTCGGAGACGCGGCGCATCGTGTTCTCGGAGAGGATGATCTCGCCGGCCTTGGCGATCGAGCACAGCCGCGAGGCGGTGTTGACCGGGTCGCCGATGGCCGTGTACTGCAGCGTCTTCGACGAGCCGATCGCGCCGGTGATGACCCGCCCGGTGTTGATGCCGATGCCGATCTTGATCGGCTCGTGGCCCTCGGCGGCGCGGACCTTGTTGAACTCCTTCAGCGTCCGCTGCATCTCGATCGCGCAGCGGGTCGCGCTGAGCGCGGCGTTGGGCATGTCGACCGGGGCGCCGAACAGCGCCATGATCTCGTCGCCGACGTACTTGTCGAGCGTGCCCTCGGCGCGGAACAGGATGTCGACCATCTGCTCGAAGTAGTCGTTGAGCATCTCGACGATCTCGGCCGGCTCCTTCTTCTCGGACATCGACGTGAAGCCGCGGATGTCGGAGATGAGGATGGTCACCTCGCGGAGCTCGCCGCCCTTCTCGAGGTGGAGCTTGCCGCTCACCAGCTGGTCGACGAGGTTCGGCGACAGGAGCTTCGAGAACTGCGCGCGCGTCCGCGTCTCGATCTCGATGTTCTTGACCAGCCGCGCGTTCTGGATCGCGACCGCCGCCTGCGACGCGATGCCGGAGAAGAGCTGCAGGTCCTTCTCGGTGAAGGCGTTGGTCGCGATCTGCGAGTCCATGTGCATGATGCCGAGGAGCTCGTCGCCGTGGAGCAACGGCACGCACATGGTCGAGCGGATGCCCTGCATGATGATCGAGTGCGCGCCGGAGAAGCGCGAGTCCATCTGCGCGTCGGAGGAGAGCACGGCCTTCTTGTGCTGCTCGACCTCGCTCAGGATCGACTTCGACAGCATGATCTGCTCGTCGTGCTGCCCGCTCTTGTGCTTCACGTAGCGGGGCACGAGGTGGTGGTCCTGGTCGTAGAGCAGGATGACGCCGCGGTCGGCCGGCAGGAGCTCGAACGATTTGTCGAGGATCTTCGGGAGCAGCTGGTCGAGGTCGAGCACGCCGACGATCGCGCGCCCGAGCTCGTGCGCGATGCGCAGCTTCTCGTAGTCGCGGCGGAGCTGCTCGACCTCCTGGATCTGCTTCTCCGGGAGGAAGTCGCGCTGCTGCGAGACGTCGACCTTGTGGCGGACGATGCTCTCGACCGAGCTCGGCGCGATCGTGACCTTGTTGAGCGACTCCTCCGTCTCGGAGTGCTCGCTGTACGTGAGGTGCGTCGATCCGAGCACGATCTGGTCGCCGTGGCGGAGGATGTACTCGGAGACGCGCGCGCCGCTGACGTAGGTGCCGTTCAAGGAGCCGAGGTCGCGCAAGAGGAACCGCCCGTCGGGGTTCCGCTGGACCTGGCAGTGCTCCTTCGAGATGATCCGGTCGAGGATCTGGATCGAGTTGTCGGGGTGGCGCCCGATCGTGTTGAACGCGACGAGCTCGAACTCCTGTCGCTGCTCACCGGAGGTGAGGATCAGTTTCGCCATCGGGAACCCATCGGTGGTGGCGGGCGTTTGGCCCGTAAATATGTTAGTCGACGGGCGGGGCCCGCGTAAAGACCCTCGGCGTTACAGCTTCAGGAAGGCGCGGACCTCTTCCACGACCTTCTTCGGCGAGATGGGCTTCGACAGGTAGCCATCGCAGCCGGCGGCCCGCGCCCGCTCCTCGTCCCCACGCATGGCGTGGGCGGTGAGCGCGATGATCGGGATCGCCTTCGTCAGCGGATCGGCCTTGAGCCTTCTCGTGCACTCCCAGCCGTCGATCCCGGGGATCGACAGGTCCATGAGGATGAGGTCGGGGCGCTCCTCCTGCACCGCCCGGAGGGCGAGCTCGCCGGTCTCGGCCTCGCGGACGCGGAAGCCGTGGTGGGTGAGCATGCCGGAGAAGATCTTCCGGTTGTGCGGGTTGTCCTCGACCAGCAGGACCGTCTTGTTGAGGGCTTCGGCCACGGGAGGGCTCCTATCCTTTGGGCTTGGACGTCGGGAGGGGCGGCGGGGCGACGGCGGGCATCCGGCCCGTCACCCGCGCGCCCGGCGGGAGCGGCGGCAGCGAGGGGCGCTTGGTCTTGCCGTCCGGGGTCGGAGGAGGGCTGGAGGAAGGCGGCTCGGCGGGCAGGCGCAGCGTGAAGGTCGAGCCGCCCCCGAGCTTCGAGTCGACCCGCACCTCGCCGCCGAGGATGCGCGCGAACCGCCGCGCGATCGAGAGGCCCAGCCCGGTGCCCTGGTAGACCCGCGTCGAGCTGCCGTCGACCTGGCGGAACTCCTCGAAGATGATCTCGAGGTGCTCGGCGCGGATGCCGATCCCGGTGTCGACCACCGCGATCGTGCAGCCGCCGTCGGGGGTGGGGCGGCAGGACACCTTGACGCCACCGCGATCGGTGAACTTTACCGCGTTCGAGACGAGGTTGGTGAGGATCTGCTGGACCTTCGCGCGATCGGTCTTGAGGAGGATGCGCTGCGGGCAGTCGACCTCGACGCGGTACGGCCGGCCCTTCGCGAGCGGCTGGGCCTCGCTGGCCACCGACTGGGCGACGTCGTGGATCGCCACCTCGGTGACGTAGAGCTCGATCTTGCCGGCCTCGACCTTCGACAGGTCGAGGATCTGGTTGATGAGCATGAGGAGGTTGCGCGCGGACTCCTCGACCCCGACCAGCGCCTCGCGCTGCTCGCCGGTGATCTCGCCGTAGACGCCCTCGGCGATGAGCTCGGTGTAGCCGGAGATCGCGTTGAGCGGCGTGCGCAGCTCGTGGGAGACGTTGGCCAGGAACTCCGACTTCAGCCGGTTCATCTCGGAGAGCTGATCGCGCTGGCGCGTGAGCTCCTGGTTGCGCGTGGTGAGCTCCTGGGTGAGGTGGCGGAGCGCGCTGAAGCTCTTGGCGTTCGCGATCGCGATCGCGAGCTGGCCGGCGGCGCGGGCGGCGAAGTCGATCCCGCTCGGGGGGAGCTCGTCGCCGAGGAGCACGAACGCGCCCTCGGGCTCGCCGCGGAAGAGGATCGGCACGATCGCGCGCCCGGGCTCGAGGAGCGGCACGCCCTTCTGCAGCATGGCGCGGCTGGGCATGGCGCCGAACGCGTGCGCGTCGGCGCCGAGCACGGCGGCGACCTGCAGCTCGAAGTCGAGCGCCTCCTCCCAGTCGAGGAGGATGGCGGCGGCGCGCGTGCCGGTGGCGCCCTGCAGCGTCGCCAGCGCGGCGTCGAGCAGGTTCTTCAGCTCGCCGTGCCGCGCGCCGTCCTGCGCGTCGCGATCGCCGATCGGCGAGTTGAGCTTCTCGGTGAACTCCGCGGAGCGACGGATCTCGTCGGTGCGGCGGCTGACCTCGCTCTCGAGGCCGCGGTTGAGCGAGGCGAGCTTCTCGACGCTGGCCCGCAGGTTCTCGGCCATGCGGTTGAACGAGTCGGCGAGCAGCCCGAGCTCGTCGTCGGAGCGGACGTCAATGCGCACGTCGAGGTTGCCGGTGCGGATCTCGTCGGCGCCGCGGGCGAGCGCGAGGATCGGGCCCGAGAGCCGGCGCGCGATGAGCGCGGCGGCGGCGGCGCCCACCACGAGGAGGAGGAGGGTGAGGCCCACGACGGTGGCGAGCACCTCGGCCAGCTGCTCGCGCGCGGGGCGGAGCGAGAGGCCGACGCGCGCGAGGCCGACGACCTCGCGCCGCGAGCGCGTCTCGCCCGGCTCCGACGACGCGGCGACGGCGGCCGGGCGCACCGACGTCACGATCGGCGCCCACAGGTCCTCGTAGCCGGACGCCTCGATGCCGATCGGCTCCGCCTCGGGATCGGCGAGCAGCGGCCGCAGGCGCTCGAGCGCCGGCGCCGCCTGCGGCGGGATGGCCGGCTTCGTCTGGACGTGGATCTCGTGGCCGGCGAGGTCGTACACGCCGGCGAGGACGACGTCGTCCTCGCGCACCGTGCGGCGCACCGGCAGCTCGAGCAGCGCCGCGTCGCGCGCGTAGGCACCGAGCTCGCCCTGCGTCGCGAGCGACATGAGGAGCGTGCGGGCGCGCCGCGCGCGGTCGGCGGCGATGAACTTGCCCTGCAGGCTGTAGAAGACGGCGCCCGTCAGCGTCGAGGTGAGCAGCGACAAGGCGAGGATCGAGAGGAAGACGCGGCGGCGGAAGCGCTGCGGCGTGCCGCCGACGAGGAGCGGGTTCGGCGCCTCGACCAGCGTCGGCTGCACGCTCGAGGGCAGGTTCATTCGAACCGCGCGCCCATCCGCTCGAGGGCGGCGAGGTCCGCGCCGAGCCGCCGCGCCACGTCGCGGTTGACCGACATGCGCGCGCCCGACATGAGGTCGAGCACGTCGCTGCCGCCGATGCTCCGGCCGTCGAGGACGCGGTTCGCGAGGTCCGCGGCGCCGCGGCCGGCGTCGCGCGGGTTGAAGTCGACCGCCAGCATCGCGCCCGAGTGGACCTGCTGCCGCGTCGCGGCGGCGACCGCGATCCCGCGCTCGATCTGCAGCTGCAGCGCGAAGCGGAAGACCTGCGGCGCGACGATGTCGGGATCGCCGGGCAGCCACAGCGCCTGCGCGCCGTCGACCAGCTCGCGCAGCGCGCGCACCGCCGCGGGGCCGTCCTGCGCCTCGCGCCCGCGCAGCTCGAGCCCGAGCCGGGCGGCGGCGGCGCGCGCGGCGTTCCAGGTGTCGCGCGAGCGCGGCCCGTAGATCATCCCGATGCGGCGCAGGCCCGGTCTCGCCGCGGTGAGCAGCTGGAGGAGGAGCTCCGGCGCCGGCGCCGCGCGCGGGCCCGGCACGTCGTCGGGCAGGTGGAACGCGAGCGTCGCGATGATGCGCCCGGGGGCGGTGCGCACCGCGTCGAACGCCTCCTGCCCGACGGTGATGACGAGCTGCGACGGGCCGAACCGGAGCTGCGCCGTGGGATCGTCGCCGATCGACACGACGCGCACGCGCACGCGGCAGCCCTCGCGGAACGCCTCGGCGACCTCCTCGTACGCCATCACGCCCGGCCTGCGCACCAGCACCACCTCCGTCGGTGCTGCGGCGATCGGCGCCGTCGAGACGAGCAGGACCGCCAGCGGCGCCGCGAGCGCCGCCGCGCGGCTCAGTCCCACTGAACTCGCTTCACGTTCGCCTTCTGCGCCCGCTTGAGCTCGACGGTGGTCACCCAGTTTCCGACGGGGTGCTTCACGTCCACCGAGTACTCCGCGCGCAGGACGACGTTGTCGTCCATCATGTCGACGCTCACGTCGAAGCTCGGATCCGAGATGTGGGCCAGGCGGATGCAGTCGGCCTGCACCTTGCGGAGGAGCTTTCTGATCTCGACGGTGCGCGTCGGCTCGGCCAGCTTGTTGAGCTGGTAGAGCGCCGCCGCGGCCTCGCGGAGCTGGTGGTCCACCGTCCAGGCGTCCCAGTAGACCGGGAAGAACAGCCACAGCCAGTAGCCGGCCGCGGCGAAGAGGAGCAGCAGCGCGACCGAGACGATGTTCAGCTTCCGAGGCTGCCGGTACCCCACGCGTCACACCTCCGCGGCGCTGTCGTCGACGCGTTCGACGCCGGGCTCGTCGGCGGAGGCGGCGCGCGCCGCGGCCTCCTCGATCTCCTCGGGCGCCTCGCGCGGCAGCCCGAGCCGCGTCGCCGGCCCGAGGCACAGGACCCCGAGGCCGAGCTGCAGGAACAGCGAGACGAGCGCGGTGCTGATGCTGTAGGCCATCACGGCGGCGCGGCCGGCGGCCATCGGATCGGGCGCGTGCGGATCGGCGGCGTAGCCCGAGAAGAGCGCGAGCGCGACGACCTGGGCGCCGCCGACGCCGTTCATGACGCTCACCGGCAAGGACGCGGTCGCGAAGTAGATCGGCAGGAGCACCGCGGCGTCGAGGAGCGGCACGTTCACGCCGAACATCCGCATCGAGACGAAGTGCCACAAGATGAGCACCGCGACGTGCGGCAGCCGCACGAGGACGCCGCGCACGTGGCCGAGGACGCCCATCTCGAACAGCGGGGCGAGGATGCGCCGCTGCGCGAGGACCCGCGGCCGCGCGACGAGGATGACGGCCCACAGGAGCGCGCCGGCGCCGGTCACGTAGGGCGCGAAGCGGAGGAAGCGCAGCTCGTGCGTCGCGCGCGCGGCGCCGCCCGAGGCGAGCAGGAACAGCGTCCCCACGTTGATGCCGATGATGAAGAGGATCCAGCCGGTCGCGCGCAGGAGCGGGACGCGCCGCGCACGGTAGAGGTAGCCGATGATCGCCGCCTGACCGACGTGGTAGTTGATGGCGGCGAGGAGGTACGTCGAGGCGCGGATGACGAGGAGGTCGCGGTACGGCACGTGGCAGCCGAACCAGCCGAAGACGCGGTGCATCGCGAAGGTGTCGGCGGCGCAGTTGGCGAGGAGGATCACCGCCGACACGAGCACGAAGAGCCCCATCGGCGCGTGGGCCAGCGCCGCCCGCAGCCGGACGAGATCGGTCGTCTGGAAGACCCACGCGAGCGCGAGGGCGGCGATGACGTAGGGAGCGAGCCGGGAAAGCCAAACCCGGGCTCCGCGCGAGCGCGACTCCGGCATCAAGGGCTGAAAGATAGCACGGCGTCGGCCAGAGGCCGGGGCGGCTACTTCGCGGACTGGTCGAGGCGGAGGTCGACCTTCGTGGCGGCGGCGTAGCGCTGGGCGACGTCGTCCCAGGCGACCACGTTCCACAGCGCGTCGAAGAAGCTGGCCTTCACGTTCTGGTACTGCAGGTACCAGGCGTGCTCCCAGGCGTCGAACACGAGGATCGGCACGGAGCCGATCGCGGTCTCCGACTGGTGGTCGTAGATCTGGGTGGTGATGAGGCGCTTGGCGACCGGCTCCCACGAGAGCGTCGCCCAGCCCGAGCCCATGACGGTGTTGGCCGCGGCGGTCAGCTGCTTCTTGAAGCCCTCGAAGCTGCCGAAGTGGGTGTTGATCGCGGTGGCGAGCTCGCCGCTCGGCGCGCCGCCGCCCTTGGGCGAGAGGTTACGCCAGAAGATCGAGTGCATGATGTGGCCCGAGGTGTGGAAGGCCAGCTGCTTCTCGAGGAGCGGCAGCGTCGCGAAGTCGCCCTTGTCGCGCGCGGCGGCGATCTTCTCGAGCGTCTCGTTCGCGCCCTTGACGTAGGCGGCGTGGTGCTTGCCGTGGTGAAGCTCCATGATCTTGCCCGAGACGTGCGGCTCGAGCGCGCTGTAGTCGTAGCCGAGCTCCGGAAGGACGTAGGTGGCCATGTTGATGCTCCTCTTGGGCGAGCCGGTGAGATGCCGCGGCAGCGTAGATCGCTCGGGCGGCTGGGGGAAGGGCAAAGCGGCGGCGCGCGCGTGATACGATGAGCCGATGCGCCTTGCCGTCGCCGCGCGCGCGTTCGCGTTCGTCTTCGCGCTGTGCGCCAACGCGCGCGCGGATGGGCCGGGCGCGCCGCGGGTCGCCACGGCCGACGTCGCCACGCAGGCCCAGGAGCTGCTCGACAACGGGATCTCGTTGTTCAAGGCGGGCGACCTCGAGCGCGCGCGGGTCGCGCTCGAGCGGGCGTCCGCGCTCGTGCCCGGCAAGCCCAACCCCTACCGCTGGCTCGGCCTCGTCGAGGCGCGGCTCGGCCACTGCACGGGCGCGGTCGCCGCGTTCGACGAGTTCCTCGCGCGCGTGCCCATGGGCGATCCGCGCACCGTCGAGGTGGTCACGCTGCGCGAGCGGTGCCGCGCGGAGCTCGCGCCGAAGCTCGGCACCCTCACGGTCGCGTCGACGCCGCCGGGCGCCGAGGTGCGGCTGCGCGCCGCGGGCGAGCCGCTCCTCGGGCGCACGCCGCTCGCCGCGACCGATCTTCCGGCCGGCAGCCACGTCGTGGTGGTGCGGAAGCCCGGCTACCTCGAGCTCGCGCGCGGCGTCACCGTCGCCGAGCACGAGGCGGTGCGGCTCGACCTCGTGCTCGAGGCCGCGCCGAGCCGGCGGCGGCCGTACTGGATCATCGGCGCGGTGCTCGGGCCGCTCGCGGCGGTCGGGCTCGGCGTCGGGCTCGGCGTCGGGCTCACGCGCGGCGACGATCGACGCACGCTGCCGCCGATCGGGGCCACACCGTGATCGACGCGCGCCCGATCGTGGGCCTCGCGCTCGGGCTCGCCGCGTGCGGCGGCGACGTCTGTGCGCCGTACGGCGGCAGGAGCTGCGTCGCGCTCGAGGTGCGCGCCGTCTCCGCGCGCGCGATCGACGAGCTGCGCGTCAGCGCGGACGGCTTCCCGCTCGACGACGCCGCGAGCGCCGAGCCCGATCACGCCGAGAAGGAGCTGCCGGTGTGGGTCGCGATCCTGCCGGGCGCTGACTTCGCCGGCGACTTCACGCTGCGCGTGCGCGGGCTGCTCGGCGCCCTCGAGGTCGGCCGCGGCGACGCGAGCGGGACGATCGCCGCGGCGGGGCAGCACGTGCACCTGATCGCGACGCTCGGCGGCGCCGAAGACGCGGTGGATCTGGCGGGTGCCGATCTCGCCGGCGCGGACCTCGCGGTGACGCCCGATGCCGCGACGATGATGCCGGCGGACCTGGCGGATCCGCCGCCGGCCGACACGGAGTGCGACACCGTCGCGAACGCCTGGTCGGCGGCGACGAAGACGTCGTCGAGCTGCGACGCGCGGCAGACCACCGTCGTCGATCCGGACGTCTTCAGCATCGACAAGGTCGGGATCGCGCGCGCGCCGACGGGGCGCATGGGCTTCGTCTACGGGTACCCGGAGGGCGGCCCCGACGACACGATCCTCATCGTCTCGACGTTCACCGGCGACACGTTCCCGCCCACGTTCGTGAAGAAGACGATCGGCGGCGGGATCGGCCAGCGCCAGGGCACCGCGCCGTCGATCGCCGCCGGCGACGACGGGACGATGCACGTCTGCTACCTCGACACGAGCGACAGCGGCAACGAGGTGCGCTACACGAAGCTCGACAACGCCGGCGCGTTCGGCTCGCCGGAGACGGTCGCGGCCGGGCAGGGGACGAACGGCTATGTCGCCACCGCCGTCGACGGGACGGGCCGCATCGTCTGCGCGTACTACAACCGGAACGGGAACGCGCTCGCGGCGCGCGTGCGCGCGAGCGGCGTGTGGGGCCCCGAGCAGGTGGTGCGCGCGGGCGTCCCCTCGACGATGGCCGACCGCGGCCGGGTGGCGCTGACGGTGGCCGACGGCAGCGTTCACCTGGCCGATCACTTCGCGACCACGAACGTCGGCGCGCAGCCGATCTACAGCGTCTTCGACGGCACGTCCTGGTCAGGCTTCAAGCAGATCGACAACTCGGCGGGCAGCTCGACGATGAACTTCGGCCCGTCGGTGGACATCGCGGTGTTCGGCGTGCGCCGCGCGCTCGGCTACTTCGCGCCGCGCATGGCCACGTGGGACCTGCGCGTCGCCACCTTCGACGCCGTCGCCGATCTGCCTACGCTCACCGACGTGCGACCGGGCGTGGCCGCGAACGTCGACGAGGCGCGCGTCGCGATCGCGTACGACCGCTGGCGCCAGCTCCACATGGCGCTCATCTCGCCCGGCTCGGGGGGGAACGCCTCGCTCCTCTACCTGCGCCAGTACCCCGACGGGATGGGGGGCCTCAAGTGGCTCACCGACCTCGTCGATCCGCAGGCCGGGATCGGCACCGACGCGATCGCGGTCGATCTGCTCGTCGACGCTCGCGGCCGTCCGCACATCGCGTACTACTCCGGCCAGACCGGCAAGCTCCGCTACGCGACCCGCACCGATCGGAACTAGTCGAGGCTCTCGCCGCGAGGCGGCAGCGGCGTCGGGGCGGGCGGCACCGGCGCCGGCGCCGCGCTGGGCCTCGGCGCGTGGCGCGTCGCGCGGAGCCGCACCCAGTAGGTGCCCGCGTCGCTCACCTGCAGCGTCTCGTCCGCGTGGCCGCGCAGCGAGAGCGTCACGGCCGTCGGCGTCGCGTGCGTGAAGACGAGCGGCGTGGTGCCGACGACCGCGCCATCGACGAGGGCGACCGCGCCCGGTGGATCGGAGCGCACGGCGATCTGCCGGGAGGTCGGCGCGGCGGGGATCGCCACGGGGGGCGGCGCGGACGCGACCGGCGGCGCCGCGGGGTGCGCGGCCGGCGGCGGTTGCAGCGGCGGTGGCCGGAGCGGCCCCACCACGCGCAGGAGGCCCACGACGAGCGCGCTCACCGCGACGAAGCCGACGGCCGCGGCACCGAGCGAGCGGCGGCGGCCCGGCGCGCGCGGCGCGACCGGATCGGTCGCGTGCTCACCGACGGCGCTCGAGAGCGTCGACTGCGCCCAGGAGCGCCCCGAGGTGGACGCGTGCGCGTCGATCGCCGCGGCGGGCGCGCGGGCCGCCGGCAGCCCGCGCCCGGGACCGATGAAGCGGTGGAGCGACGCGCCGAGCTCCGCCATCGTCGCCGGGCGCGCGCTCGGGGTCTTGTCGAGGCAGCACAGGATCACGCGCTCGAGCTCCGCGTCGATGGGCACGAGCGAGCTCGGGCGCGGCGGCGGCTCGAAGAGGTGGCTGGCGATGAGCTCGGACGGCGTCTCCCCCACGAACGGCGGCCGCCCGGCCACCATCTCGAACAGGATGGCGCCGAGCGCGTAGATGTCGGAGCGGGGCCCGGCGTTCTGCGAGCCGCGCGTCTGCTCCGGCGCCATGTAGAGGGGCGTCCCGATCACCTGCCCGTGCGCGGTCGCCGTGCCTTGCGCCAGGACCTTGGCGATCCCGAAGTCGAGGATCTTCACCTCGCTCGCGGTCAGGAAGACGTTGTCGGGCTTGAGGTCGCGGTGGATGATCCCCTTGCCGTGCGCGGCGGCGAGGCCGGCGCAGATCTGCGACGCGACGTAGGCGGCGTCGGCCTGCGCGAGCGGGCCGTGCGCGAGCTCGGCGCCGAGGCTGCGGCCGACGAGGCGCTCCATGACGAGGTAGAGCGTGCCGTCGTCGGCCTGCCCGAAGTCGAGCACGCGGACGACGTTCGGGTGGGCGATCTCGACGGCCGCCCGGGCCTCGAGGAAGAAGCGGTGCGTGATGTTCTCGTCGTCGGCGAAGGCGCCGCGCAGCGTCTTGACCGCGACGTCGGTGCCGAGGAAGCGGTGGGTCGCCGCGTAGACCTCGCCCATGCCGCCCCGACCGATGAGCGTCCCGAGCGCATAGTTGCCGAGCTGTCGCCCGACCGAGTTGCCCGCGGCCATGCGCCGGGGGGTGGTGCAAGCGGAGGGCCCGCGGGGACGGCGGCCGGCGGTCGCAACCCGTCGGAACCAGGCGTCGTCGCTCCGCCGCGCAGGGTCGATCCGGGGCCGCGCGCCGCCCCCGGGGACGACAGACCTCAGCTGCGCCGTGGCAAGATGGAGCGCGCGTGCGCGTCCACCACCTCAACTGCGCGACGATGTGTCCACCCTTCGGCGGGGGGCTGCCGCGCGGTCACCTGATCGCGCACGTCCTCGCGCTCGAGACCCCGGCGGGGGTCCTGCTCGTCGACACCGGGCTCGGCACCGCGGACCTCGAGGCGCCGCGATCGCGGCTCGGCATGCCGTTCCTCGCCGGCTTCGGCCCGACGCTCGCGCGCGAGGAGCCGGCGCTCGCGCAGCTCACGGCGCTCGGCTTCACGCGGCGCGACGTCCGCCACATCGTGGTTACCCACCTCGATCTCGACCACGCCGGCGGGCTGGCCGACTTCCCCGAGGCCACGGTCCACGTCTACGCGCGAGAGCGCGCGCTCCTCGGCGAGCCGCTGCCGTTCCGGCACCGCCAGCGGTACCGCAAGGCGCACTTCGAGCACGCGCCCCGCTGGCGCGACTACCACGGCGGCGGCGATCGCTGGTTCGGCTTCGAGTCGGTGCGCGTGGTGGCGGACGTCGGCGCCGAGGTCGTGCTGATCCCGCTCGTCGGCCACACGTTCGGGCACGTCGGCGTCGCGGTGCGCGTCCGCGAGCGCTGGCTCCTCCACGCCGGCGACGCCTACTTCCACCACGACGAGCTGCGCGGCGAGCGCGCGCCGCTCGTGCTCGAGGCGTTCCAGCGCGTCGCCGCGATGGACGCGAAGCAGCGCGTCCACAACCGCGACCGGCTGGCCGAGCTGGCGGGGCAGGAGAGCGTCGAGATCTTCTGCGCGCACGATCCCGACGAGCTCGAGGTCCAGCGCGTCCGCTCGCTCACGCCGGGCTAGCGCGTGGCGGTGCCGTGGAGCGCGCGCAGGAGCGCGCCGGTGGCGAGGAGCGGTGCCGGATCGCGCCGCACGCGCGCGAGCAGCGTCGCGCCCTCGACGGCGCCGAGCACGAAGGTCGCGGCGGTGGCGGCCGCCGCCTCGGGGAGGCCGGCCGCGACGAGCTTCTTCGCGATGAGCGCCTCCCAGCCGGCGAGCTGCTCCGCGCACGCGCGCCGCACCGGCTCGGAGACGCCCGCGGCCTCGAGCGCGACGGTCGCGATCGGGCAGCCGTCCTGGAAGGCGGAGCCGGTGAGCTCGTCGGCGAGCGTGCGACAGACCGCCTCCGCCGCCTGCCCCGGATCGGCCGCCGCCTCGATCACCTCCTCGAGGCGCGCGCGCCAGCTCGCGCCCGCCGCGGCGATCGCCTCGCACGCGAGCTCCTCCTTGCCCCCCGGGAAGTAGAAGTAGAGCGATCCCCGCGGGGCCCCGCTCTCGGCGACGACCTCGGCGAGGCCGGTCGCGTGGTAGCCCTGCCGGCGCAGGAGCCGCCCGGTCGCCTCGACGAGGCGCCCGCGGCTGCGCTCGCCCTTCTTCACGCGCGCTCCGCGACCAGCGGACGGCGCGACGCACGCGCGGCGCGGAAGCGCCACATCGTCGCCGCGGCATCGAGGAGCGCGCGCAGCCGGCCGAGCGCGGGATCCGGATCGCGCCCGTCGGCCATGCGCTGGATCTGCGACTGGAACCAGAAGACCTGCAGCATGTCATCGACGCGGCGGAGGCCGGTCGCGAGGCGCACCGGCCGCGCCTCGGTCGCGCGCCCGTCGAGCAGCCGCGCGGGCAGGTCGGGCTCGTACGCGAGCGGACGGGCCAGCCCGACGAGATCGACGGCGCCCGAGCCGATCGCGTCGGCCATGCCGCCGAGCGTGCGCAGCCCGCCGGTGAGGAGGAGCGGGAGCTGCACCGCGTCGCGCATCATCTTCGCGTAACCGAGGAAGTAGGCCTCGCGCGCGCGGGTGCTCTCGCGATCGGACGACGCCTCGCCGCGGCCGACCATCGCCGCCTTCTCATAGGTGCCGCCGCTCACCTCGATCAGATCGACGCCGGCGCGCTCGAGCGCGCGCGCGACCTCGACGGCGTCCTCGGGCTGGAAGCCGCCGCGCTGGAAGTCGGCGGAGTTGAGCTTGACCGCGATCGGGAAGCGCGGGCCCACCGCCGCGCGCGTCGCGTCGAGCACCGCGAGGAGGAAGCGCATGCGGCGCTGCGGATCGCCGCCCCACTCGTCGTCGCGCAGGTTGGTGAGCGGCGAGAGGAACTGGCTGATGAGGTACCCGTGCGCGCCGTGGAGCTGCACGCCGGCGAACCCGGCGGCCTGCGCGACCTGCGCGGTGGCGGCGAAGCGGCGGACGAGCCGCTCGATCTCGACGGCCGCGAGCGCGCGGGGACGGTTGAAGAGGCGGCCCATGCCGCGCATCGCCACCGCGGACGGCGCGACCGGCTCCGGGTCGAGCGCGCGCGGCACCTGGCGTCCGCCGTGGTTGATCTGCATGAAGGCGCGCGCGCCGTGCGCCTGCGCCGCCTCCGCCCAGCGCCTGAGGATGGGGAGGTGGCGATCGTCCTCGACGACGACGTTGCCGATCTCGCTGCGGCCCTCGTGCGCGACCATCACGTTGCCAGTGAGGAGGAGCCCCGCGCCGCCGCGGCCCCAGCGCTCGTAGAGGCGCACGATCCGATCGGTGGGCGCGCCGGTGCGTGGATCGCCGATCACCTCGCTCATGGCGGCCTTCGCGATCCGGTTGGGGAGCACGAGGCCGCTCGGCAGGGTGAACGGCGAGGCGAGGAGGGCGCGGTGCGTCGTCGACATGG
>FTFF01000601.1_pt1 | contig 17966 bp, 15 predicted proteins | sample 1640361 | NCBI WGS metagenome assembly FTFF01 (sample SAMEA3914816, study PRJEB12502) | metagenome | biome: forest; material: soil | place: USA | collected 2011-09-16 | depth 0.3 m | reverse complement strand
ATGGCCGAGGAGGCGGCGCGCGTCTCGGCGCTGCGCGACCGGCTCGAGGCCGAGCTCGTGCGCAGCATCCCGCAGACGCACCGCAATGGCTCGAAGGCGCACGCGCTGCCGGGCAACCTCAACCTCAGCTTCGCGTACGTCGAGGGCGAGGGCCTGATGATGGCGCTCAAGGACGTCGCGGTCTCGTCGGGGTCGGCGTGCACCTCGGCCAGCCTCGAGCCGTCGTACGTGCTGCGCGCGCTCGGGATCGGCGAGGAGCTCGCGCACAGCTCGATCCGCTTCGGCCTCGGGCGGTTCACCACCGTCGAGGAGATCGACTACGTCGCCAAGCTGGTGACGCAGTCGGTGACGCGGCTGCGCGAGATGTCGCCGCTGTGGGAGATGGTCCAAGAAGGCATCGATCCGGCGACCATCCAATGGGCCGCCGAGGCGCACTAGGAAGAGGGGCTGCGAACATGGCGTATTCGAACAAGGTCATCGAACACTACGAGAACCCCCGCAACGTCGGGAGCCTCGACAAGGGCGACGAGACCGTCGGCACCGGCCTCGTCGGCGCGCCCGCGTGCGGCGACGTGATGAAGCTGCAGATCAAGGTCGAGGGCGGCGTCATCACCGACGCCAAGTTCAAGACCTTCGGCTGTGGCTCGGCGATCGCGTCGTCCTCGCTCGTCACCGAGTGGGTGAAGGGTATGACGCTCGATCAGGCGATGGACCTCAAGAACTCGCAGATCGCCGAGGAGCTGAACCTGCCGCCGGTGAAGATCCACTGCTCGGTGCTCGCGGAGGACGCGATCAAGGCGGCGATCACCGACTACAAGGCCAAGGTGGCGGCGAAGGCCGCGCCGGCGGCTGCGGCCTCGCCGCCCGACGCGCCGCGCGTGGAGCGGTGATGACCGCCGCGGCTGCTCAAACCGGCACCGAGCCCCGCGTCCTCAAGATCGACGTCACCCCGGCGGCGATCGCGCAGGTCCTGCGCCTGGTGAAGAAGCGCGTCGAGGGCGGCAAGGCCGCGCCCGCGGGCCTGCGCATCGGGTTGCGCGGCGGCGGCTGCGACGGCTTCTCCTACGTCTTCGAGTGGGCCGACCAGGCGCCCGCGGCGCGCGATCAGGTCTTCACCCTCGAGACGGGCGACGCCGCGTTCCCGACGGTGCGCATCCTCATCGATCCGAAGAGCATGGTCTACCTCGCCGGGACCACGCTCAACTTCGTGTCGGGCCTCATGGGGCATGGGTTCAAGTTCGAGAACCCGAACGTGAAGGGCTCCTGTGGCTGCGGCGAGAGCGTCCAGTTCTGAGCGACCCATGAACCCGATGACGGATCCCTTCGCGCTCTTCGGGCTGCCCGAGCGCTTCGAGATCGATCGCGCGGAGCTCGAGCGCCGCTACCTCGCGATGAGCCGCGAGCTGCACCCCGATCGACACGTGAACGCCTCGCCGCGGGAGCGGCTGCTCTCCGTCGAGCGGACCACCAACCTCAACGAGGCGTACAAGACGCTGCGCGACGACTTCCGCCGCGCCGAGCACCTCTTGCTCTGCCGCGGGATCGATACCACCGAGCAGAACGAGGACCACCGCGCCACGGTGGACGGCCAGCTCCTCATGGAGGTGCTCGAGCTGCGCGAGGCGCTCGCGCAGGCGTGCGCCTCGAGCGACGCCGTCAAGATCAACGAGCTCGCCGTGGACGTGCGCGGCCGCACCGATCGCGCGTGGACCGAGCTCCGCGCGCTCTTCCAGAAGCTCGACGCCGGCGATCCAGCGCCGCTGCGATCGATCGCGACCGGGATGACGTCGCTGCGCTACTACCGCCGCTTCCTCGAAGAGGTCGCGGTCATCGAGGACGCCTGATGTCCGGCGGGCTTTACGAGATCGCGGAGCCGGGGGAGTCCTCGGTAAAGGAGGCCTGTCGCGGCCGCGCCGTCGGCATCGACCTCGGCACCACGAACTCGCTCGTCGCGGTGGTCCGTGACGGTTCGCCCGTGTGCCTGCTCGACGGCGACGGCGAGGCGCTCCTGCCCTCGGTGGTGCGCTTCGGCGCCGGGCCGCCGGTGGTCGGCGCCGTGGCCCGCGACACCGCCGCGGAGCACCCGCGCGACACGCTCGCGTCGGTGAAGCGCATGATGGGCCGCTCGGCCGCCGACGTGCTGGCGCGCGAGGGCGAGCGCCGCTTCGCGCAGTACGCGCTGGCGAGCGCGCCGGACGATCCGGTCGTGCGCTTCCGCGTCGCGGGCGAGCGTCCCGTGACGCCGGTGGAGGTCTCGGCGGAGATCTTGCGCGTGCTGCGCGCACGCGCCGAGGCGCAGCTCGGCGGCGAGCTGGCCGGCGCGGTGATCACCGTCCCCGCCTACTTCGACGACGCGCAGCGCCAGGCGACGAAGGACGCGGCGCGGCTCGCCGGCCTCGAGGTCCTGCGCCTGGTGAACGAGCCGACCGCGGCGGCGCTCGCGTACGGCCTCGACAAGCGGGTGAGCGGCACGTTCGCCGTCTACGACCTCGGCGGCGGCACGTTCGACGTGTCGATCCTCAAGCTCACCGGCGGGGTCTTCGAGGTGAAGGCGACCGGCGGCGACACCGCGCTCGGCGGCGACGACTTCGACCGCGCGCTCGCCGATCTGGTCGTCGGGCGCGCGCCGCGGCTCGAGGCCCTCGGCGGCAACGCGCTGCTCCTGCTCGCGCGCAACCTCAAGCACCAGCTTACCGCGGCGCCGTCGGCGACCGCGCGCGTCGCGGGCGTCGACGTGGAGGTCGGGCGCGCCGAGCTCGAGGCCGCGATCGCGCCCGTGATCGCGCGCACCGGCGCGCCGTGCCGCCGCGCGCTGCGGGACGCCGAGCTCACCGCCGCGGATCTCGACGGCGTGATCCTCGTCGGCGGCGCGACGCGGGTGCCCGCGGTGCGCGCGTACGTGCAAGAGCTCTTCGGTCGCGAGCCGCTGGCCGATCTCGATCCGGATCGCGTGGTCGCGCTCGGCGCCGCGGTGCAGGCGGACCTGCTCGCCGGGACGCGCGCGGCGGGCGACGACGTGCTGCTGCTCGACGTGCTGCCGCTCTCGCTCGGCCTCGAGATGATGGGCGGCGTCGTCGAGAAGGTCATCCACCGCAACTCGACGATCCCGTGCGCCGCGAAGCAGACCTTCACCACCTACGCGGACGGCCAGACCGGCTTCGACCTCCACGTGCTGCAAGGGGAGCGCGAGACCGTCGCCGCCTGCCGTTCGCTCGCGCGCTTCAAGCTCACCGGCATCCCGCCGATGGCCGCCGGCATGGCGCGCCTCGAGGTGCAGTTCGTGGTCGACGCCGACGGCCTCCTCGAGGTGAACGCCCGCGAGCTCACCGGAGGCAAGGAGGCGGCGGTCGCGGTGAAGCCCTCCTACGGGCTCACCGACGAGGAGATCGAGCGGATGCTCATCGAGTCGTACGAGCACGCCGAGGAGGACCTCGACGCCCGGCAGCGCGCGGAGGCCCGCGTCGAGGCGGAGCGGATCGTCGCCGCGCTCGCCGGCGCGCTGCAGCAGGACGGCGCGCTGCTCACCGGGGACGAGCGCGCGCGCATCGACGAGCGCCTGGCGGCGCTGCGGACAGCGGTCGCCGCCGGCGCGCACCGCCCGATCCGCCAGCAGATCGAGGCGCTCGATCGCGAGACCAAGACCTTCGCCGAGCGCCGCATGAACCGCGACATCGGCCGCGCGATCTCCGGTCACGCGGTCGAGGAGGTGGCGCGCGTCGTCGAGCACGCCGCCGGGACCGAGGCGCACGAGCGCCGCGAGCCAGGAGGTCGGTGATGCCGAAGGTGACGTTCCTGGGCAGCGGCCCGACGCCGATCACGGCCGAGGCCGAGCGCGGCACGAGCATCCTCGCCGTCGCCAAGCGGGTCGGCGCCGAGGTCGGCTACGCCTGCGGCGGCGTGTGCGCCTGCTCGACCTGCCACGTCTACGTGAAGGAGGGCGGCGCGTCGCTCTCGCCGCAAGACGAGGACGAGGAGGACATCCTCGACAAGGCCTTCGACGTGCGGCAGAGCTCGCGCCTGAGCTGCCAGTCGAAGCTGGGCGACGCGGACGTGGTCGTCGAGATCAGCACCGAGAGCCGGCGGGCTTGGCTGGACGAGCACCCTGAAGAGCGGGCTAAACGGCGGGCTTTGTCCTAGCTCCGGATCGGATCAGATCGGATCGGAAACAGGCGACCGGCGACCGGCGACCGGCGATGTGATCAGATCGATCGCCGAGCTCGCGCCATAGCTCCGATCCGAACATCGCCGGTCGCCGGTCGCCGGTCGCCCGTTTCCGGTCTGAAAAGTTGACTCACCTGATACGATCCTCAGATGAGGTTCGACTTCCAGTGTCCGTGGTGCGGTGCCGACACCAGCCTGCGCAGCTCCGACAAGACCTCGTGGCGCTGCCAGATCCCGTGCGAGCTCTGCAGCCGGGACATGATCGTCGCGTTCGACGGCGGATCGCTGGTGAGCCGGCGCGTGGACGGGCCGATCGGTCGGGCGCAGGAATCGACCGTGCGCATCCGGCTCGCGCGCTGACGGCAACCGCGCCTCACTGAGCGGCTGCGCCTCACTCCGCGTCGCAGAACGCCCCAGGCGGAGCGACGTTCCGCGGGCGTCGTCCTTGCAGCAGATCGCCGGCGATGGAGAGCGCCGGGATCGTGCGCCCCGGGCGGAACGCCTGGCGGACCGCGCGCGCGGATCGCTTCGCGCTGCTCGTCGACAGCGACGCCTACTACGACGCCCTCGCCGAGGCCCTCGAGCAGGCCGAGCGGTCGATCTTCATCATCAGCTGGGACATCGACAGCCGCTTGCCGCTCGGCCGCGGGCCGGCGCGCCGGCCGCTGGGGCAGTTCCTCGACGCGCTCGTGCGGCGTCGACGCGGGCTGCACGTGCGCATCCTCAGCTGGGACTACTCGCCGGTGTACGTCTTCGAACGCGAGGCATTCCCGACGCTGCAGCTCGGCGCACGCACGCACCGTCGCGTCCACTTCGAGGCCGACGCCGAGCACCCGGCGTTCGCGGCGCACCACCAGAAGATCGTCGTCATCGACGACGCGCTCGCCTTCACCGGCGGCATCGACCTCTGCGACCACCGCTGGGACACGCCGGCCCACGATGCGGCCGATCCACGCCGCCGGACCTTCTCGGGCGAGGCGTACCCGCCGTTCCACGACGTGCAGGCGATGGTCGACGGCGACGCGGCCGCCGCGCTCGGGGCGCTGGCGCGGGAGCGATGGCGTCGCGTGCTCGGCGAACAGGTCGCGCCGATCGTGGGCGCGGCGGCTCCCTGGCCCGCGGCGATCGCGCCGGATCTCGAGGCCGTCTCCGTCGGGATCGCGCGCACCGAGGGCGCTTACCTCGACCGACCGGAGGTGCGCGAGATCGAGGCCCTCTACCTCGACGGGATCGCCGCGGCGCGCCGCCACGTCTACATCGAGAACCAGTACCTCACCTCCGGGCTGATCTGCGACGCGCTCGCCGCGCGCCTGTGCGAGCCCGACGGACCCGCGGTCGCGATCCTCGGTCCGCCGTGCGGCGACGGCTGGGTCGAGACGCGGACCGTCGGCACCGCGCACGGCCGCATGCTCGCGCGGCTGCGCGAGGCCGATCGGCACGGGCGGCTGCGGCTGCTCTGCGCGGTGGTGCCGGAGGGCGGCGGCGAGCGCACGGTCTTCATCCACTCGAAGGTCTTCATCGTCGACGATCGGCTCCTGCGGGTCGGCTCGGCGAACCTCACCAACCGATCGCTCGGCGTCGATAGCGAGTGCGACCTCGCGGTCGAGGCCACGGACGAGCGCGTCCGCGCGGCGATCGCCCGCGTCCACGCGCGCCTCCTCGCCGAGCACCTCGGGCTCACCGTCGACGAGGCGGCGCGGCAGCTGGCGACCGGGCTCCTCGCGACGCTCGACGCCGCCCGCGGGTCGCCGCGGGGCGTGCGCGAGGCCGAGCAGCAGCCGACGCCGCACCCGCCGCCGCCGGTGATGGTCTTCGCCGATCCGGAGCGCCCGGTGCAGCCGCGCCACGTCTTCGACGCGATGCTCCCCCGCGATCAGCAGCACCGGCTGCGGCGGCGCTACCTGCACCTCGCCGGGCTCATCGCGGTCGTCACCGGCCTCACGCTCGTGTGGCGGCTCACGCCGCTGCGCCACGCGATCGCGCTCGACGTCGTCCTCGGCTGGGCCGATCGGTTCGGCGCCAGCCCGGCGGCGCCGCTGCTCGCGCTCGCGACGTTCGTGCTGGCGGCGGTGTTGCTCGTGCCGATGAACCTCATCTTCCTCGCGAGCGTCGTGACCCTCGGCCCCGTGCTCGGCGCGATCGTGGCGCTCCTCGGCAGCGGCGGCGCGGCGCTCGCCGGCTACGGGCTCGGCGCGCTCCTCGGGGCCGACCTCCTCAGGCGCGTCGGAGGCCGGCGCCTGCTCGCGCTCCGCCGGCGCCTGGCCGGCAGCGGGTTCTTGTCGGTGCTCATCGTGCGCCTCCTGCCGATCGCGCCCGCGCAGATCGTGAGCATGGCCGCGGGCGCGTTCCAGGTGCGGCTGCGCGCCTTCCTCCTCGGCACGGTCTTCGGCGCGGTGCCCGGCGTCCTCGTCATGGCGCTGCTCGGCGACCGACTGCTCGAGGCGATCCGTCGCCCCGGGCCGGCGCCGCTGGCGCTGCTCGTCTTCGCGGCGCTGGCCGCGCTGTTCGCGCTCCTGTGGCTGCGCTCGTTCCTCCGCCGCCGGGGTGGATCGTGAGGTTGGTCGCCGCGACGTACAACATCCACGGGTGCATCGGCGTCGACCGCCGCGCCGATCACGCGCGCATCGTGCGCGTGCTGCGCGGGCTCGCGGCCGACGTGATCGCGCTGCAGGAGGTCGACAGCTACCACCACCAGGGCACCTGGCGCGGGCACCTCGACTACTTCGCCGAGCAGACCGGGCTCCGGGCCGTGGCGGGGCCGACGCTGACGCGCGCCACCGGCGACTACGGCAACGGCATCCTCACGCGACTCGACGTGCGCTCGACCCGGCGCATCGAGATCGGCGTGCCGGGGCGGGAGCCGCGCGCCGTGCTCGAGGTGGTCCTGGTCGGCCCGAAGGGTCCGCTCCGGATCGTCGCCACCCACCTCGGCCTCGGCGCCGAGGAGCGCCGCGTGCAGTCGGCGACGATCTGCGACCTGGTGCGGGAGTCGGCGGAGATGCCGGTCGTGGTGATGGGCGACTTCAACGAGTGGCTGAGCTTCGCCGGCTCGCTGCGCGAGATCGAGCGCGCGATGGGACGGGGGCGCGCCGTGCCGTCGTTCCCGTCGGTGTTCCCGATCCTCGCGCTCGATCGCATCTGGGTGCGGCCGGCGGGCGCGCTCCTCACGATCGGGGCGGTCCGGCGCGGCGAGGCCCGGTACGCCTCCGACCACCTGCCGGTCCGCGCGGTCGTGCAGCTGTAGCGGGTATCATCCGCCCATGATCACCCCCGAGAAGGTCCGCTACGCCGTCGAGGACGGCGTCGCCGTGCTGACCCTGTGCGATCCGCCGGCGAACACCTACAGCTACGAGATGATGCAGGCGCTCGACGCCGCGATCCTGCGGGCGCGCATGGACGAGGACGTCCACGTGCTCCTGCTCATCGGCGACGGCGACAAGTTCTTCTGCGCCGGGGCCGACATCAAGATGCTGACCGAGGCGAAGCCCGCCTATAAGTACGCCTTCTGCTTGCACGCCAACGAGACGCTGTGCCGCCTCGAGCAGACCCCGAAGCTCGTCGTCGCGGCGTTGAACGGCCACTGCGTCGGCGGCGGGCTCGAGGTGGCGATGGCCGCCGACCTGCGCGTGGCCCGGCGCGGTGCGGCGAAGGTCGGCTTGCCCGAGGTGAACCTCGGCGTGCTCCCCGGCACCGGCGGCACGCAGCGCCTCGCGCGCCTCGTCGGGCCCAGCCGCGCCATCGAGCTCATGGTGCACGGCCGCAACCTGACCGTCGACGAGGCGCACCGGCTCGGGCTGGTGAACGAGGTCCTGGAAGGCGACGACTTCCGCGCCGCCGCGTTGGCCTACGCCAAGCGGCTCGCCCCGCCGGCGCGCGCCGGCCGCGCGGTCGGCCTCATCAAGCGCGCGGTCGTGAGCGGCCTCGATGCGGGGCTCGACGTCGGCCTCGCGCTCGAGCGCGAGCTGCAGCAGCAGCTGTTCCTCTCCGAGGACGCCAAGGAGGGGCTGGCCGCGTACGTCGAGAAGCGTCCGCCGCGCTGGCGCGGGCGATGAGCGAGGCGCTTTACTCGGCCCGGTCCTCGGGCTACTGATCTTCCGACACGAACCGCGGAGACCGCCATGACGACGCGCCGCCCGACCACCGGTTCCGAGGGACACGCCGCGCTGCTCGCGCAGGTCGGGCTCTCGAAGATCGCTCGCGCCCACTTCAACCTGTCGACGGCGCAGCTCTACGAGGAAGCGCTGCGTCGCGGCGAGGGGGCGCTCGCGCAGGACGGGCCGCTCGTCGTGCACACGGGCACGCACACGGGCCGCTCCGCCAACGATCGCTTCATCGTGCGCGACGCCGAGACCGAGGCGAAGATCCACTGGGGCAACGTCAACCGGCCGCTCTCGCCGGAGCACTTCGCCCGCCTCAAGAAGAAGGTGGTGGCGCACCTCGCCGAGCGAGGTGAGGTGTTCGTGGTCGAGGCGTCCGTCGGCGCCGATCCGGCGCACCGCATCCCGGCGCATGTCATCACCGAGCGGGCCTGGCACAGCCTGTTCGCCAAGAACATGTTCCTCGCCCCGTTCGCATCGAGCGAGGTGCCGTTCACGATCCTGCACGCCCCCGGCTGCAAGGCCGACCCCGCCACCGACGGCACCCTCTCGCCGACGTTCATCGCGCTCGACTTCGCGGCGCGGACGGTGATCATCGGCGGCACGGAGTACGCCGGCGAGATCAAGAAGTCGATGTTCTCGGTGATGAACTACACCTTGCCGCAGCGCGAGGTGCTGTCGATGCACTGCTCGGCCAACGTCGGCGCTCACGACGACGTCGCCGTGTTCTTCGGGCTGTCGGGCACCGGCAAGACGACGCTGTCGGCCGATCCCGAGCGCGCGCTCGTCGGCGACGACGAGCACGGCTGGTCCTCGAACGGCGTCTTCAACATCGAGGGCGGCTGCTACGCCAAGGTCATCCGCCTGTCGAAGGAGGCCGAGCCCGAGATCTACGCGACGACCCGGCGCTTCGGCACGGTGCTCGAGAACGTCGTGTTCGATCCGGCGACCCGCGCGCTCGATCTCGACTCGGACAAGCTCACCGAGAACACGCGCGCCTCGTACACCATCGACAGGATCCCGAACACCGTCGCGAGCGGCATGGCGGGCACGCCGCGCAACGTCGTCTTCCTCACCTGCGATGCCTACGGCGTGCTGCCGCCGATCGCGCGGCTGACCGCGCCGCAGGCGATGTACCACTTCCTCTCGGGCTACACCGCGAAGGTGGCGGGGACCGAGATCGGCGTCACCGAGCCGAAGGCGACCTTCTCGACGTGCTTCGGCGCGCCGTTCATGCCGCTGCACCCGGGCGTCTACGCGAAGCTGCTCGGCGAGCGCATCGCGAAGGGCGGGGTGAAGGCGTGGCTGGTGAGCACCGGCTGGTCGGGCGGGCCGTTCGGCACCGGCCAGCGCATGAAGATCGCGCACACGCGGGCCGCCATCCGCGCCGCGCTGCGCGGAGCGCTCGACACCGTGCCGATCGACCGCGATCCGGTCTTCGGGCTGGAGGTGCCGCGCGCGGTCCCCGACGTGCCGCCCGAGCTCCTGCGGCCCCGCGAGACCTGGGCGGACCGCGCCGCCTACGACGCGCAACAGAAGAAGCTGGCCCGGATGTTCGCGGACAACTTCGAGCAGTACCGGACCGGCGTCGCCGCCGAGGTCCTCGCCGCCGGACCGAGGATCTAGAGCAAAGCTCGTCGGGGTCCCCACCCCTGCTGCGCCGCGACTCCGCGGCGACGGCGCCTTTGGCGCCTTGATCGACCGTCGCTGCGAGAGCGAGGCGCCAAAGGCGCCGTCGCGCCGGAGTCGGCGCGTAGCGGGGTTCCGCTCGACGGGGCCTATCGTCGTCTTGGCCGCCGAGGAGGGGCAGCAGCCCCTCCCTCTAGCGGCGCGGCTCGGCGCGGAGCGCGGCCGCGGCCGCCGCGAGGAGCCCGAGGTCGCGCAGCACGGTGAGGCCGGTGATCGGTCCGCCGCCGGTGCCGAAACAGCCGCACCGAATGTCGAGGCCGCGGCGCCAGGCCGAGGCCACGGCGGCGGTGAAGACGGCGAGGAGCGCCACCGCGAGCAGCGCCGCGGCCGCGCGCCACGCGCGCGGCGCGACAAGCAGCGCGAGCCCGGTCACCACCTCCACCGACGGTAGCGTGGCGGCGAAGAAGGGTGAGAGCGCCGGCACGATCCGGTAGTTCGCGATCTCGTCGGCGAACGCGGTCGGGTCGAGGAGCTTCGCGACGCCCGCCCAGACGAGGACGGCGGCCACCGCGAGCCGCGCGGCGAGGACGAGGAGGCTCATCGCGACAGCGGAGCCGCGGCGCAGTCGTCGCAAGGACCGGACGCGCAGGCGAGGCCGGCGCGCTCCCACGCCTGGAAGCCGCCGTCGAGGGCGTACACCTTCGGCCCGCCCGCGGCACCGCGGCGCTGCGCGATCGACCGCGCGACCGCGACCGCGTCGGCGGTGCCCGCGCCGTAGACGAGCACGACCGTTCGGTCGGCGAGGTGGGCGAGCGCCACGCTCGCGGCGTCGCCGCCCGCGTCGCAGGGGAGGTGGACCGCGCCAGCGATGTGGCCGGCGGCGAACGCGGCGGCGGGGCGCGCGTCGGCGATGAGCGCGCGCTCCGCGGCGCAGACGCGCGCCGCCTCGGCCGGCGCGACGACGACGGGCGGGATCGCCGGATCCTCGCACGCGGCGACCGGGGCCGGGCGCGACAGGTGGAGGCCGCCGGTCCGTGCGGCGGTCGCGCCGAGCCCGAGCGCCGCCCCGAGGACAGCGAGCGCGAGCGCGCGCGCGGCGACGAGGAGGGCAGGGCTCACGCCGATCAGCATACCCGCGGCGTTGCCGGTTGACGGCGGCGTGGCCGCCGGCTAATATCTTCCTATCCGGATATCAAGATGGCTGCCCGGCTCGAACCGACGCTCGCGGTCCTGCACCTGTTCGGCGACGCGACCCGCGTGCGGCTGATGTGCCTCGTCGAGCGGGCCGAGCTCACCGTCGCGGAGCTCACCGCGATCACGAGCCTCCAGCAGCCGCGCGTCTCCACCCACCTCGGCAAGCTGCGCGAGGCAGGGCTCCTGCGCGACCGCCGAGAGGGGGCGTCCACCTTCTACGCCGCCGACGCCGGCGCGATGACTGCCCCCATGCGCACCCTGTGGAGCGCGCTCAAGAACGAGATCAAGGACGAGCTCATCGAGGTCGATCGCCAGCGCTGCGAGAGCCTGCTCCGCGAGCGGGAGCGCGCCGGGGCGTGGCCCGACACCGTCGCGGGCCAGATGGAGCGGCACTACTCGCCCGGCCGCACCTGGGAGGCGACCGCGCGGGCGCTGCTCGGCCTCGTGCGCCTCGGCGACGTGCTCGACGGTGGGGCCGGCGACGGCGTGATCGCGCAGCTCCTCGCGCCGCGCGCGCGCAGCGTCACCTGCCTCGACCGCTCGGAGCGCCTCGTCGCCGCCGCCCGCGAGCGGCTGGCGCGCGAGCGCAACGTGCGCTTCGAGCACGGCGATCTCCAGGCGATGCGCTTCGCCGACGCCTCGTTCGACCAGGTCCTGCTGTTCAACGTGCTCACCTACGTCGAGCGGCCCGAGGCCGCCATCGCCGAGGCGGCGCGCGTGCTGCGGCCGGGCGGCGATCTCGTGGTGGTCACGCTCGAGGAGCACGCCCACGGCGAGGTCACCGCGGCGTACCACCACGTGAACCAGGGCTTCTCCGTCGGCGGTCTCCGGAAGGTCGCGCGGCGCGCCGGGCTCGAGGTCCGGCTCTGCGAGGTGCAGACGCGCGAGCGCCGCCCGCCGTACTTCCAGGTCGTCAACCTCTTCGCCGTGCGCGCGCGTGGCCGAGGCGCGGCATGAAGCCGACGCTGGCCGAGCTGCTCGCGCGGCGCGTCCTCGTCATCGACGGGGCGATGGGGACGATGATCCAGGCGCGCGGCCTCGTCGAGCGCGACTACCGCGGCGTCCGCCTGGTCGACCACCCGCGCGAGCTCAAGGGCAACGCCGACCTGCTCGCGCTGACGCGGCCCGACGTCCTGCGCGAGATCCACCTCCAGTACCTCACGGCCGGCGCGGACATCGTCGAGACCAACACGTTCAGCGCGAACGCCATCTCGCAGGCCGACTACGGCACCGAGGCGCTGAGCCGCGAGATCAACACCGCCGCGGTCGAGGCCGCGCGGGCCGCGTGCGTGGACGCCGAGCGGCGCGACGGACGGCCACGCTTCGTCGCCGGCGCGATCGGGCCCACGAACCGGACGCTGTCGATCTCGCCGAAGGTGAACGACCCGTCGTTCCGCGCGGTCTCCTTCGACGAGGTGAAGGCCGCCTACCGCGAGCAGGTCGAGGGCCTGCTCGATGGCGGCGTCGACGCGCTCCTGTGCGAGACCGTCTTCGACACCCTCAACCTCAAGTCTGCGCTGGTCGCGATCGACGAGGCGTGCGAGGCGCGCGGCCTCGCCCACGCCGCGCGGCCGCCGCTCATGATCTCGGTGACGATCACCGACAAGTCGGGGCGCACGCTCTCCGGCCAGACGGTCGAGGCGTTCTGGACCTCGATCGCGCACGCGCGCCCGCTCACCGTCGGGATCAACTGCGCGCTGGGCGCCGCCGAGATGCGGCCGTTCCTGGCCGAGCTCGCCGCGATCGCCGGCACGTGGATCTCGTGCTACCCGAACGCCGGGCTGCCGAACGCCTTCGGCGAGTACGACGAGGCGCCGGCGCAGACCGCGGCCCTCCTCCGCGAGTTCGCGGACAGCAACCTCGTCAACATCGTCGGCGGCTGCTGCGGCACGACGCCGGCGCACATCGCCGCGATCGCCGACGCGGTGAAGGCCACGCGCCCGCGCACGTTCGCCGCCGATCCGCGGCCGTACACCGCGTACGCCGGCCTCGAGCGCTACGAGCTGCGCCCCGACGTCAACTTCACGATGATCGGCGAGCGCACGAACGTCACCGGCAGCGCGAAGTTCGCGGAGCTCGTCAAGAAGGGCGACTACGTCGCGGCCACCAGCGTGGCGCTCGAGCAGGTGCGGAGCGGTGCGAACGTCGTCGACGTCAACATGGACGAGGGGATGCTCGACGGGGAGGCGGCCATGACCACCTTCCTCAACATCCTCATGACGGAGCCCGAGGTGGCGCGGGTCCCGATCATGATCGACTCGTCCAAGTGGTCGGTCCTCGAGGCGGGCCTGCGCTGCGTGCAGGGCAAGCCGATCGTGAACTCGATCTCGCTCAAGGAGGGCGAGGCCGACTTCCTGCACAAGGCCCGCCACGTCCGCCGCTACGGCGCGGCGGTGGTGGTGATGGCCTTCGACGAGAAGGGGCAGGCGGACACGACCGCGCGCCGCGTCGAGATCTGCGAGCGCGCCTACCGCCTCCTCGTCGACCAGATCGACTTCCCGCCCCGCGACATCATCTTCGACCCCAACGTGCTCGCGATCGCGACCGGGATCGAGGAGCACGCCGAGTACGCCAAGAGCTTCATCGAGGCCACCCGCCTCATCAAGGCGCGCTGCCCCGGGGTCCGCATCTCCGGCGGCATCTCCAACCTGTCCTTCTCCTTCCGCGGCAACAACGTCGTCCGCGAGGCGATGAACTCGGCGTTCCTCTTCCACGCCATCGCCGCGGGCCTCGACATGGGCATCGTCAACGCCGGGCAGATCGTCGTCTACGAGCAGATCCCGGCCGAGCTCAAGGAGCGCGTCGAGGACGTCCTCTTCAACCGGCGGCCCGACGCCACCGAGCGCCTGGTCGAGCTCGCCGAGCGGGTGAAGGGGCAGGGCAAGAAGAAGGAGGCCGACCTCGCGTGGCGGGAGGTGCCCGTCGAGCAGCGCATCGCGCACGCGCTGGTGAAGGGCATCGTCGACTTCGTCGAGGCCGACTGCGAGGAGGCGCGGCAGAAGCTCGGCCGGCCGCTCCTCGTGATCGAGGGGCCGATGATGGACGGCATGAAGACCGTCGGCGACCTCTTCGGCGCCGGCAAGATGTTCCTGCCGCAGGTGGTGAAGTCCGCGCGCGTGATGAAGCAGGGCGTCGCCTACCTCACGCCCTTCATGGAGAAGGAGAACGCCGGCGAGGCGGCGAAGCGCCTCGGCACCGTGCTCCTGGCGACGGTGAAGGGCGACGTGCACGACATCGGCAAGAACATCGTCGGCGTCGTGCTCGGCTGCAACAACTACCGCGTGATCGATCTCGGCGTGATGGTCCCCGGCGACAAGATCCTCGAGACCGCGATCAAGGAGCAGGCCGATCTCATCGGCCTCTCCGGCCTCATCACGCCGTCGCTCGACGAGATGGTCTCCGTCGCGCGCGAGATGGAGCGCCGCGGGATGACGACGCCGCTCCTCATCGGCGGCGCCACGACGAGCCGCCAGCACACCGCGGTCAAGATCGCGCCGTCGTACGCGTCGCCCACGGTGCACGTGCTCGACGCCTCGCGCGCCGTCGGCGTGGTGGCGAGCCTGCTCGATCCGCGGCGGCGCGTCGAGCTCGACGCGGAGAACCGGCGCGACCAGCAGGCCCTGCGCGAGCAGCACGCCGGCAAGCGCGTGCGGCCGCTGCTCTCGCTCGCCGAGGCGCGCGCGCGTGCGCCGAAGCTCGACTGGCAGGGGGTCGACCTGCCGAGGCCGCCGTTCCTCGGGGCGCGCCTCGTCGAGATCCCGCTCACGGAGCTGGTCCCGCTCATCGACTGGACGTTCTTCTTCACCGCCTGGGAGCTGCCGGGGCGGTTCCCCGGCATCCTCCAGGATCCGAAGTACGGCGCGGCCGCCCGCGACCTCTTCGACGCCGGCCGCCGCATCCTCGACGAGATCGTGCGCGATCGATCGCTCACCGCGCGCGGCGTCTACGGCTTCTGGCCCGCGGCGTCCGACGGCGACGACGTCGTCCTCTTCACCGACGAGCAGCGCTCGGCCATGCGGGCGCGCCTCCACTTCGTGCGCCAGCAGCAGGCGCACCCGCCCCAGCAAGCGGACGAGCCGTACAAGGCGCTCGCCGACTTCGTCGCGCCGTGGGAGGCGAAGCTGCACGACCACGTCGGCGCCTTCGCGGTCACCGCGGGGCTCGGCGCGCACGAGCTCGCGACCCGCTACGAGCGCGCCCTCGACGACTACGGCGCGATCATCGCCAAGGCGCTCGCCGACCGCCTCGCCGAGGCGGGCGCCGAGTGGCTGCACGCGCGCGCGCGGCGCGAGTGGTACGCCCCGGCGGAGGCGCTCGCGCCCGGCGAGCTGATCGCCGAGCGGTACCAGGGCATCCGCCCGGCGTTCGGCTACCCGGCCTGCCCCGATCACACCGAGAAGCGCACCCTCTTCGACCTCCTCGATGCGCCCGCGGCGGGCCTCGCGCTGACCGAGAGCTATGCGATGACGCCCGCGGCGAGCGTGAGCGGCCTCTACCTCGCGCACCCGCAGTCGCGCTACTTCACCGTCGGCAAGCTCGGTCGCGATCAGATCGAGGACTACGCCCGCCGTCGCGGGCTCTCGGTGGCCGAGGTGGAGCGATGGCTCCGCCCGAACCTCGGCTACGACGAGACCAAGGTCGCGGCCGAGAGCGCCGCCTGACGTCGCGCCGACGCGGGGAAGTGTGCTACGAGCAGGCGTGACGCGCCGTCGAGCCCTTGCCCGCCTCTGGCCCCTCGTCTTCGCGCTGCTGGCGCTCTTCGCCGGCGCGCCGTCGCGGGCGGCGGATCCTCCCGTCGCCGACCGGCTGCACCGCTTCTTCGACGAGGAGTGGGAGTGGGACCTCCGCGAGGCGCCGGAGAACGCGACGCTGCTCGGCGATCGCCGCTTCGACGACCGCCTGACCGATCTGTCGGCGGAGGCCCACGCGCGCCGGCAGGCGCACCTCCGCGAACGCCTCACCCGGGCGCAGGCGTTCGACGCGGCCGCGCTGGGCGAGCAGGACCGCCTCTCGCTGGAGCTCTTCGTCACCGTGGCGCAGCGTGACGTGGACCTCGCGCGCTTCCCGCTCGAGCGGCTCGCGCTCAGCCAGCACGGCGGCCCGCACCGCGATCTCCCGACGCTGGCGGTGGTGCCGCGGTTCACGAGCGGCAGGCAGCTGCGCGACTGGGTCCAGCGACTGCGCGCGGTGCCGCGCTACGTGGACCAGACGATCGCGCTCCTCGAGGCCGGTCGGAAGAGCGGCTGGGTGGCCGCGCGCGAGCCGCTGCGCGACGTGGTCGCGAGCATCCGCGCGGCCCGCGCGAGCACGCCCGAGCGCAGCGTCTTCTTCACGCCGTGCAAGAGCGCCGAGGGCGTCCCGCCCGCCGAGCTGAAGGCGATCTCGGCGGAGGCCGCGGCGGCCATCCGAGGGCTCGTCGATCCCGCGTTCGAGAAGCTCGCGGCGTACGTCGAGCGCACGTACGCACCGTCGCTGCGCGCGGAGCCGGGCGTGTGGGCGTTGCCCGACGGCGCGGCCTACTACGAGGCGTGCATCCGCGCGCACACGACGACCGCGCGGACCGCCGACGAGATCCACGCGCTCGGGCTCGCGGAGGTCCGGCGCATCCGCGAGGCGATGGAGGCGGTCATCCGCGGTGCGGGCTTCACGGGCGGCCGCACCGCCTGGAACGAGATGCTGCGGACCGACCCGCGCTTCTTCTACCAGGACGGTGCGCAGCTCCTCGTCGCGTACCGCGACATCGCGAAGCGCATCGACGGCGGGTTGCCGCAGCTCTTCGGTCGGCTGCCGCGGCTCCCGTACGGCGTGATCGAGACGCCCGCGTTCGAGGCGCCGTCGTCGACGACGGCGTACTACCGTCCCGGCTCGGTCGAGGACGGCCGCGCCGGCAACTTCGTGGCGAACACGTGGAAGCCCGAGACGCGGCCGCGCTGGGAGATGGAGGCGCTCACGCTGCACGAGGCGGTGCCGGGCCACCACCTGCAGATCGCGCTGCAGCAGGAGCTGACCGAGTTGCCGCGCTTCCGCCGCGAGGCCGAATTCACCGCGTTCGTCGAGGGGTGGGGCCTCTACGCGGAGTCGCTCGGCCCGGCGCTCGGCATGTTCGCCGATCCATACAGCAAGTACGGCCAGCTCACGTACGAGATGTGGCGCGCGGTCCGGCTCGTCGTCGACACGGGGTTACACCACGAGCGGTGGACGCGGCAGCGGGCCATCGACTACTTCCTCGAGAACACGGCGAAGACGCGGCACGACATCGAGGTGGAGGTCGATCGCTACATCGTGTGGCCGGGGCAGGCGCTCGCCTACAAGCTCGGCGAGCTCGAGCTCAAGCGGCTGCGCGCGCTCGCCGAGAAAGAGCTCGGCGCTCGCTTCGACGTGCGGCGGTTCCACGACGCGGTGCTCGGCGCGGGGGCCTTGCCCCTCGATCTCCTGGAGCGGCGCATCCGCGCCTTCGTCCAGGCCGAGCGCGCGCGGTAGTCAGGCCACCACGTCCCACGGGCAGGCGCCGGTCAGGTAGCGGCGCCGGATCTCGACGCGGTCGAGCTTGCCGCTCGCGGTGCGCGGCAGCTCGTCCCAGCGCTGGAGGTCGTCGGGCACGCGGCTGCTCTCGACGTGCTCGCGGGCCCACGCCGCCAGCGCCTCGACCGCGACCGGCGTTCGCGTCCGGACGATGGCGACGATCCGACCCGGCTGCACCGCCCCACGCACCTCCACGCCGAACACCGCCGCCTCGACGATCTCCGGGTGCTGCGCGAGGTCCGTCTCGACCGCCTCGGGGTAGACGAGCACCCAGTTGCGCTTGAAGACCGCGTTGCGTCGGCCGAGGAGGAAGACGTACCCGTCCGCGTCGACGTAGCCCTGATCGCCGGTGTAGATCACCGT
>FTFF01000757.1_pt1 | contig 18043 bp, 17 predicted proteins | sample 1640361 | NCBI WGS metagenome assembly FTFF01 (sample SAMEA3914816, study PRJEB12502) | metagenome | biome: forest; material: soil | place: USA | collected 2011-09-16 | depth 0.3 m | reverse complement strand
CTTGTCGAGGAGGCGGAGGACGATCTTCTCGCCGAACAGCGTCGGCAGGACGGAGACGCGGAAGTCCATCTCCTTGTCCTTGCCGATCTTGAGCTTGATTCGGCCGTCCTGCGGCAGCCGCCGCTCGGAGATGTCGAGCTGCGACATGATCTTGATGCGCGAGGTCATCGCGTTCTTGAGCTTGAGCGGGAGCGCCATCTCCTCGTAGAGCACGCCGTCGATGCGGTAGCGCACGCGAAAGTGCTTCTCGTACGGCTCGACGTGGATGTCGGAGGCGCGCTTCTTGATCGCGTTGAGGAGGACCACGTTCACGAGCTTGATGACGGGCGCCTCGCCGGCGCCCTTCTCGAGGTCGATGACCGAGACCTCGCCCTCGCTGTCGGCGATCTCGACGGCCTCGGTGTCGAGCTGGCCGATGACGTCGTCGAGGTCGACCTGCTTCTCGTAGTACTTGACGATCGACTCGTCGATCGCGACCTCGCTGGCGACCGCGACCTCGATGTTGAGGCCGGTGCGGAACTTGAGGTCGTCGATGGCGTAGATGTTCGACGGGTCCGCCATCGCGACGATGAGCGTCGCGCCGGTGCGGTTGACCGGGATGAGCTGGTGGCGCTTCGCGAGCTCGGCGGGGACGAGCGAGATGATGTCGGAGCCGATCTCCCACTCCGCGAGGTTGATCGACGGGACGCCGTACTGCTTGGAGAGGAAGTTGGTGAGGTCCTGCTCCTGGATGATCCCGAGCTTGGTGAGGCTGTAGCCCAGGCGGGCGCCGTTCTTCTTCTGCTCCTCCTGCGCCTTCTGCAGCTGCTGGAGGGAGATCAGGTTTTCGCGGACGAGCAGCTCACCCAAGCGGGACATTCGGACTCCGGGGGTGCTGTAAAGGCCGTATGGTGCGGCACCACAGAATAGCCCCAGCCACGGGGTGCGTCAAAGCGCCGCGGTGGGCCGCCGTGCTAAAACCGGCTCCATGCGCGGCGACCGCTTCGGGATCCATCGCGTGATCGAGCCGGTCGGGACGCTCCCGCAGGCGGCGTGGCGCCTCGACAACGACCTCGGCCGCCTCTACGACGACGAGATCCTCATCGACGTCGAGCGGCTCAACATCGACTCGGCGTCGTTCGTGCAAATGGAGGAGGGTATGGGCGACGATCCCGCGCGCCAGGCCGCGGTGCGGACGCTCATCACGCGCACGGTCGCCGAGCGGGGGAAGCAGCACAACCCGGTGACTGGCTCGGGCGGGATGCTGCTCGGTCGGGTCGCGCGCGTCGGCGAGGCGCTGCGCGGCACCGGCCCGCACGCGACGCTGCGGGTGGGCGATCGCATCGCGACGCTGGTGTCGCTCAGCCTCACGCCGCTCGTGCTCGAGGAGATCGTGTCGATCGACCTCCACCGCCACCAGGTGGCGGTGCGCGGGCGGGCGGTGCTCTTCGAGTCGGGGATGTGGGCGCTCCTGCCCGACGATCTGCCCGAGTCGGTCGCGCTCGCGGCGCTCGACGTCGCGGGCGCCGCGCCGCAGGTCGCGCGGCTGGTCGCGCGCGCACGCGCCGGGGGGATCGCGCACCCGACGGTCGTGGTGCTCGGCTGCGGCGGCAAGTCCGGCCTCCTGTGCAGCGCGGCCGCGCGGCGCGCCGGGGGGCGCGTGGTCGGCATCGAGCGGAGCGAGCAGGCCGCGGCCGGCGCGCGCGCGCTCGGGGCCTGCGACGCGATCGAGATCGCCGACGCGGCCGACGCGCTCGCGGTGGCCGCCGCGGTCGCGCGCGCGGCCGGCGGCGAGGTCGACCTCGCGGTCTCGTGCGTGAACGTGCCCGACGCCGAGATGGGCGCGATCCTCGCCACCCGCGACGGCGGGACGATCTACTTCTTCTCGATGGCGACGTCGTTCACCAAGGCCGCGCTCGGCGCCGAGGGCGTGTCCCGCGACGTCGACATGCTGGTCGGGAACGGCTACGCCCCGGGCCACGCCGAGGCGACGCTGTCGCTGATCCGCTCCGAGCCGCGCCTGCGCGCGATCTTCGTGGAGCGGTTCGGCTAGCCGCCGAGGTCCGGGTTGCCCATCGAGCCGCAGGTCTTCGGCGACGAGTAGTAGCGCACGCGGAGATCGTAGCGGTTCGAGTCCATGTCGTTCGCGCCGCCCACGCCGATGTAGTACTTGCCGGCCGGGAGCGTCGCGGCGACGCAGCCGTTCGAGACCGCGGTGCCGTCGCCGGCGACGATGCTGCCGTCCTGGCGGAAGATGCCGACGTCGAGGTCGCCGTACTTGATGTCGTAGAAGATCTCGACGACCGCGGAGACGCTCTGGTCGGCGACGATCTCGTAGTAGTCGCGGTCGTGCCCGTCGGCCTTCGGGTTGTCGCCCTTCGGGCAGATCGCGAGCATCTGGAGCTTCGGCGAGGCGGCGTCGGGGATGAGGTTGAGCTGCTGGTTGAGGCCGGTCACCGCGTGATCGATCGAGTCGTTGGGCTCGAGCGGCGCGTCGCTGCACATCGTCTCGTCGTTGAGGCCCGGGTCCATCTTGAGGCCGGTGTACGAGCTGCTCTTCGTGACGATGCTGCCGCTCTGCTTCATCGTTCCGCCCGTCGTCTGGCAGCGTGCGTTGGGCGGGATGCCGACGCAGGTCTGACCGTCCGGGCACGCCGGGCTGTCGTCGGGGTGGCAGTAGAAGCCCGTGGTGGGGTAGTCGGGGCTGAAGCAGCTCGGCGCGAGCGCGAGCGCGCAGGCGACCGGGAGGGCAAGGAGGGCCAGGCGAAGGGGGCGCATCTTGTTTTCGTTCTCCGTCACTAGAAGCTGAAGCCGCCGCCGACGCCGACCACGGTCGGGCCGACGCTCGGCGAGATGTACCAGGAGGTCTCTTCTTCCTCGTCGTCCTCGACGACGCGGCGGCGCTTCTTGTGCTTCTTTTTCTTCGGGTGGTTGATCTGGTCCACCATCACCACGTCGGCGACCACGCAACCGATGCCGGCGGCGAGCGCAGCGCCACCGATGGCGGTGCCCGCGATGCCGACGATGTTGTAGATCTTGCCCTTGCTCTGGAGATCCGCCTCCTGCGTGGTGCCGGCGTTGGGATCGTTGTTGAAGTAGATGGGGTTGTTGTTACCGTCGATCGGCGCCTTCGCGTCGTCGGCGAGCGTGCTCGCGGTGTGCGACGCGAGGCCGAGCATCGTGCCGCCGATGAGGGCGAAGCCGCCGCCGATACCGATGAGCGCGAATCCGGCGATGCGGAGGGGCGTCATCGCCAGACCCTTCTTCTTGCGCGGCGGCGTCTTCACCGGCTCGTCATCGGTCAGGTTGACGCTGCCGCTGGTCGGCGCCGACTCCTCGTCGAGGTCGCGGGTCGGCTTCTTCGCCTTCTTCGGCCGGTCCTCTTCTCCCGAGTCCGCGGGCTCCTCTTCGGGCTCCTCGTCGCGGCCGCGGCGGCTCATCGACGCCATCATCACCGGCTTCACGCCGTCCTCGATCATGATGATGTTCGGGTTGGTCTGGCTGCCGGCGGACTTCACGACGGTGCCGGCCGGGTCCTTCGCCTCGATGTAGTACTGGAGCGAGCGACCGCTCACCGCGTTCGCCGGGATGCGGCCGACCTTCTCCTTGCCCATCCGCTTCATGAGGACGACGTTGTAGTCGGCCTGCCCGGCGCCCCGGTAGTAGACGTAGACCTTCACGCCCTTCATGACCGGCGTCGAGACGCGCACGTCGATGGGGGTCTCGGGCGGCGCCGCGTCGATGACGTTGTGGTTCCACTCGCCGCGGCGTGGCTCCTTCGTGCTCGCTTCCTCGTCGCGCCGCGCGGGCGGCGGCGCGGCGGCGGCCGCCTCTTCGCTGGCGGCGCCGCTCGTCTTCTGCTGCTTCACCTCGGCGATGATCTTCTCGACCTCGGGGCGGTCCTTCGCGTCGGTCGGCGCCTCGTCGAGGAACTTCTGGTAGAAGTGCAGCGAGAGGTCGAGGTCGCCCATCTTGCGATAGGTGGCGCCGATGTTGAGGAGCAGCGGCGGCAAGCGCTTCAGCAGGTACGCCTTCTTGAGCTCGCGGATCGCGACGTCGTACTTGCCCGCCTTGTACGCCTCGAGGCCGGCCTTGTAGTGCTCCTTCGCCTGCGCGACGACCTCGGGGTCGTCCTCCTCGGCGGAGAGCCGGGGGGCGAGCGCCGGGAGGGCGAGGAGCGCGAGGAGCGCGATGCGGAGGGGTGCGCGGAGCAGGCTCTGGGACATCAGGAGGATCCAGGGTCAGGGTGAGCGCGCCAGGTGGCGCGAGGCTGCTAGTTCGCGAACGGATCGACCCAGTCGGAGCCCTTCTTCGACTCCTTCTTGGTCTCCTTCTTCGCCGCGGGCGCGGCTTCCTTCTTCGGCGCGCTCTCCTTCTTCGCGACCGGCTCCTTCTTGGAGACGCTCGCCTTCTTGGCGTGCTCCGCCTTCTTCACCGGCGCCGTCGCGCGGGGCGCGGGCGGCTCGGCGGCCGGCGGGAGCGCGGTCACGACCGGCGGCGCAGCGGCGGCCGGCGCGATCGTCGGAGCAGCGACGGTCGGAGCGGGAGCGGGAGCGGTCGGCGGAGCGGCGGCGGCCGGAGCGGGAGCGGCCGGTGGGAGCGCGGTCACGACCGGCGCGGCCGGCGCGGCCGGCACCGCCGTCGGCGCGACGATCAGCTGCTGGGGCTGCTGCGCGGGGAGCATCGTGCGGATCGCGAGGAACATGACCGCGGCACCGACGACGACGGCGCCGAGCACGATGCCGCCGACGATGAGCGGGTTCTGCGTCCAGCTGACCGGAGCGGCCTGCGGGGGCGCGGCCGGCAGCGGCGCCGAGACGACCTCCGTGCGATCGGTGATGCGCGTCGTCGGGGCGGCCTCGGGCGCGGCGGCACGGGGCGCGACGTCCTCGATCTTGTCGTCGTCGAGGAGCTCGACGTCGCCGGTGTGCAGGTCCCAGCCGTCGGGCGTCGGGAACGAGGCGTTCGCCTGCGAGATGAAGTCCTCGAGCGAAGCCTCGACGGACTCGGAGGAGTTCGCATCCTTGCCGGGCTCGGCCGACGGCTTCTGGGATGGCGGGGCGGAGGTTGGGTTCTGCGTCATGGTCTTTCTGCCTTCTGGCGCGAACAGGAGCGGATTGCGCGTGACCGTGGTCGCCTCCGTCTCGGAGACATCCGCCCCCTCGGCGTCCGCAGTATGAACCGGATCGAGGTCGGCTGCTTGGGTGGGGTCCCCGGCGGGGAGCGTCTCCTGCGCGAGCGCGATCGCGTCGAACTTCGACATGCGGATCGTCGAGTCGGGGCCGATGGAGCCGCTCGCCGTCGTCGGACCGCGACGGCGGATCACGGCCGGGTGCTCGGGATCGAGCAGCTCGCCCGCGCCGTCGGCCCAGCGATCGAGCTCGGCGAGCACGTCCGCCGCGGAGGCGGGCCGCCGCTCGGGATCGGTCTCGAGGAGCGAGAGGATGAGCTGCGCGAGCCGCGGATCGACCGAAGCGGGCGGCAGCGCCGGACCCCGCCGCCCACCGAGCGCCGCGCGCACGCCCCCGCGGAACGCCGGGAGCGCACCCGAGAAGAGCTCGTGCATGAGCACGCCGAGGGAGTAGAGATCGCTGCGCGCCGTGACGCCGGCGTCGCCGGTCGCGCCGTCGGTGCGATCGACCTGCTCGAGCTGCTCGGGCGACAGGTAGGACGGCAGCCCGGCGACGATGCCGAGCTCGGCGCCGCCGCCGAGGCGGGCCGAGCCGAAGTCGAGCACCTTCACGGCGGTGCCGCGCTCGGCCGGGATGAGGAACACGTTGCGCGGCCGCAGCCCGCCGTGCACCACCCCCGCCTCGTGCGCGACGGTGAGCGCCTGCAGGATCGCGCGGGTGATCTCGTACGACTTGCGCGGCGCGAGGCCGCCCGAATCGCCGAGCCCCGTCTCGAGGTCGCAGCCGACGAGCTCGTCGGTGACGTAGAAGAACTGCCCCTCGTCGGCGTAGCCCGCCTCGTAGATCTTCTGGAGCGCCGGATGGCCGAGGTCGGAGAGGCAGGTGAGCGCGGCGCGGAGCTGGTCGGTGCGGGCGCGATCGGCGAGCCCGCCGTGCAGCACCTTCACCGCCATCGGGTTGCCGAGGAGGTCCTCGCCGCGGTAGACCGCGCCCGACGGGCCCTCGCCGATGAAGCTCACGATCTCGTAGCCGCCGAAGGTGCGGCCCACGAGCGGGCCGAGATCGTCGCGCGTCGGCTCGGGGGCGGGCAGCGGCGTCTCGGTGGTGATCTTCTGCCGCGGCGCTTGGACGACGGGGATCCCCATCATCGTCGAGCGCGGGGTCGGCGCGGGGCGAGCTGCGGGCTCGCTTCTGCCGGGGGCGGGCGTGGGATCACCGACTGGCTTCTGCATCCGCTGGACCTCGTCTCGATGGGCGGTTTTCGTGGGAAGCGAACGAGGCAGCGGAACATACTCCTCGCGCGGCTGTGGACAAGTAGAAAAGCGGAGGCGGCTCGCTGCCTTCGGCGAAGCGATACCGCGTCCTTCGCGCGCCGAAAGGCGCCGGCGACGCCCCCTCGGGCGCGCCTCAGACGTAGATGGTCGAGAGGTTCTGGAACTCGCCGGCGAGGCGTTCCACGTCGACCTGGTTCACGTAGCCGCGGCGCGCGACCGACTCGCCGATCCGACACCCGCTGACCCAATGCTCCGCGAGCGCGTCGAGCAGCTGCTTCTCGTTGATGAGCTTGCGCTCCACGAGGAAGTCGCCGAAGCGGATCGGTTGCAGTGCCTTGGCCATGCCCAACTCCCTCTAGTAGATCCCGACGAGGTCGGATTACGTCCGTGCGGCACCTACATGGCACGCGAGCCCACCCGTGTCAATCGGATTCGACCCTTCTTCTGGTATCGCAGCTTGCAAAAATCCGTAGCTATTTCAGCTGGCTCCCGCGCGCGAGGTCGTGTATCGGTAGCCCCGCCATGCCGACCTCCCGCCCCGCCCGCGGCCCGAAGCGGCCGACCTACAAGCCCGAGCCCCGCGTCCGCCGCGGCGCGGTGAGGCTGCCGCCCGAGGTCGCGAGCCACATCCGGGCCGGCCACCCGTTCGTCTTCCGCGACGCCCTCGGCCCGCGACCTCTCTCCGCGGCCGCGGGCGAGGCGATCGAGCTGCTCGACGGGGACGGCCAGATCGTCGGCCGCGGGCTCTACGATGGCGCGGGTACGGTCGCGGTGCGCGTCGTGACCCGCGACCCGCGCCAGGCGATCGGTCGCGACCTGTTCACCGCGCGCGTGCACGCCGCGGTGGCGCGCCGCGCGGCGGTGCTGCGCGACGATCCCGCGCGCCCGACCAACGCCTACCGCTTGATCCACGCCGAGGGCGACGGCGTCCCCGCGCTCACCGTCGATCGCTACGGCGACTTCCTCGTCGCGCAGATCTTCTCGTCGGCGATCGAGCCGCACCTCCCCGACCTCTACGACGCGCTGATCGCGGCCGTCGCGCCGCGCGCGATCTACGCGCAGGCCCGGCAGCGACCACAGTCGGGCGAGGGACCGCGCGCGCCCGCGACGCTCCAGCGCGGCGAGCTCGCGCCCGTCGAGATCGAGGTGCTGGAGGACGGGCTGCGCTTCCTCGTCGACGTGACCGCACCGCTCGGCACCGGGCTCTTCCTCGACCTGCGCCGCGGGCGCAAGGTGATCGGCGAGCACGCGCGCGATCGCCGCGTGCTGAACCTCTTCTCGTACACCGGCGCGTTCTCCGTCTACGCGGCCCGCGGCGGCGCGCGCGAGGTGGTCGCGGTGGACCTCGCGCAACGGGCGCACGCGCGGGCGAGGCGCAACCTCGAGATCAACGGGCTCGACCAGGTCCCCTACGAGGCGGTGACCGGCGACGCGCTGAAGGTGCTCGCGCGCATGGCGGAGCGCGGCCGCAAGTTCGACCTCGCGATCGTCGATCCGCCCTCGTTCGCGCAGCGCCAGGGCGCGGCGAAGAGCGGCGTCTTCACGGTGCAGCGCGACTACCCGGAGCTGGTCGAGGCGGTGCTCCGCGTCTGCGATCGCGGCGCGCTCGTCGCGTTCGTGTCGAACACGATGAAGGTGCAGGCCGCGGAGCTGGACCGCGCGATCGGCCTCGGCGCCTTCCGCGCCGGCCGGGAGGTGCGGGTGATCGATCGCGTCGGCCTGCCGCCGGACTTCCCGCTGCCGGCGGGATACCTCGACGGGAATTACCTCAAGTTCTTCCTGACGCTGGTCGACTGATCGTCACTCGCCGCGACGTCGGCGCGCCGCGAGCTCGGCCATCTCCCGCGTCCGCTGGGCGCGCGTCGCGTCGTCGTCGTCGGGGAAGAGGTCCGGGTGCACCTCGCGCGCGGCGCGGTGGTAGTCGCGCCGCCGCGCGACGATCGCCTCGCCGTCGAGGACGAACGCCCCGCCCGGGCCGACGACGGCGCCGAGCACGAGCAGCTCGCGCAGGAGCGCACGCGCACGCGGCGCGGGGCAGCGGGCGGCGGCGAGCAGCTCGTCGAGCGTCCGCGCGCCTCTCGCCGCGGTCGCCGCGAGCGCGGCGCCGAGCGCGCGCTCGTCGGGGTCGAGCGCGCTCCCGTGCAGGGCCCCGGGCAGCGCGAGCGGGGCGTGCGCGAGGAGCTCGTCGAGCACGGCCTCGCCGATCGCCACGACCCAGGCGGCGGCGGCGGCGCGCAGCGCGCGCGCGGGGTGGAACGGCGGCACCGCGCCGAGCCGCAGCCGCGCCTCGTCGGTGATCGTGGTGATGACCGCGGCGGGGGAGACCGGCGCGGCGAGGCCGGCGACGAGGTGCGCCGCGAGGGCCTCGTCCGGCGGCGCGGCGGCGCGGCGCTTTACCTCGGCGCGGAGGCGCGCGATCTCGGCCTCCGGGTCCGAGCCGGAAGGCGACTGGGCCGGCGCCTCGACGAAGGCGTGCACCCACCCGCGCACGAGCTCCAGCCGCAGCAGCCGCGGCGGCGCGCCCGTCGCTGTTGCTGTTGCCGTCACCGTGAGACGATAGACGATCCGCACGACGCCGGTCGTCTGCGCGGCGACGAGGTCATGGAGCTGCCGGAGCGCGATCGTCAAGACCGACCGCCGGCGCTACTTGCGGGTGCGGAGCTCCTCGGCGATCCCGCGCAGCTTCACATCCTTGAGGTGGATCTCGACCGACTCGCGGACGTCCTCGTTGAAGCAGATCTTGCCGTCCGCGATCTCGCGGAGCGCGGTGACCGCCGGCTTGTTGTCGCACTCGACGAGCGGCCGCGCGCCCTTCGACAGCTGGCGCGCGCGCTCCGCGGCGAGGATGACGAGCGCGAAGCGGTTTCCGACCTTCTCGAGACAATCTTCGACGGTGACGCGCGCCAAATTCGGCCTCCCCCCAGGGAAAAAAGACAGCCACCCGATTCGGGTCGCCGTTGTGTACAGCCGCGGAACTCTAGGCGGCTCCAGCCCAAAGTCAAGCCACAAGAATCGGCAGGCCCTGTCTTCCCCGAACCGCCTTGCGAAAGGGGTGGCGGTGGCGCTATCGTAATGTTGCGGGTGCCTGTTTCGCTCGCGCGGAGATCGTCCCGATGCGCGTTATTCCGGTGAACTGGCCTGAGCTTGAGACCGCCTTCGAGCGCAACGGGTCCGAGATCGAGAGCTTCCTCGACACCCGGACGGGTGACGTCGTGAGCGTCGTCGAGGACGCGCTCGACCACACCGAGCAGCGCGCGAAGGTGCAAGCGTCGCCGGAGTCGTACGTGCGCGTCGAGCCCGCGGCCAGCCGCGAGCAGTACCGCTGGATGGAACGCTTCGTCGGGATGGTCAGCGATCCGACGCTGCGCGAGCGCCTCATCATCGCCATCGACGGCAAGGGCGCGTTCCGCCGCTTCAAGGACGTGCTCGTGGCGTACCCCGCCGAGCGCGAGCGCTGGTTCAGCTTCCGCGGGGACCTGCTCCACTGGCACATCCAGAAGTGGATGGAGCGCGAGCAGCTCGAGGGCGCCGAAGCCGCGCCGTGGGGCGTCGCGCCGGCGCCCGCGCCCGACACCGAGACGCCGCTCGAGCGGCCCGCGTCGACGCCGGAGGGCCCGGGCGAGATCCTGCGTCGCCAGGCGAAGGATCTCATCGACCAGATCCCCGCGGTGGAGCTCCCCGCCGCGATCGCGTTCCTCGACTACCTGCGCGAACGCGGCACGCGCGAGGCGCGCCCGGTCCGCCCGCTGCCGACGAAGCGCACCGCGGCGTAGCGCGGTCGCGACGGTCACCGCCGCTGCGGGACCCAGATCCAGCCGTCCTCGGCGACGAGCGGGCTGGGCGGCGGGATGCACGCGCCGCGCGCGTAGAGGTACGCGGTGAACGCGCACAGGACGGCGTCGAACTTGTGATCGTTGTCGAAGCCGTCCTGGCGCCATGCGCCCGCGGCGAAGCGGAGCTCCGGGAGCTGCTCGAGGATCTGGCCGCGGGCGTCGGCGGCGGTCGCCGACCGCTTGTAGCGACGCGCGAGCTTGTCGCCGACGAGCTGGCGCAGCGTCGCCTTGGGATCGACCTCGATGAGGTTGTCGTCGAGCCGGAACGTGGGTGAGAGCGCGCGCCGGAGGTACACGCCGCGCGCGGTGAGCGGGCCCATGCCCTGGCCGAGCGTCTCGCGCAGCGCGAGCTGGTGCTCGTCCGCGAGCACGATCTCCACGGCGCGCTGGGTGTACGGCGTGTAACGCGGCTTCTTCTTGCCGCCCTCCGGAGCGTGCCGCGCCGCGAACCACTCCGCGACGGCGGCGCCGGCGGCGCCGCACCCGTCGGAGGTGCAGCGGAGGACGCTCGGCAGCGACAGCGGCGCGTCGATCGCGATGAGCGCGTCCGCGTGCGCGCGCAGGTAGCGGAGGAGCGCCTCGTCGTAGAGCGGGCCCTCGCGCCCGGTGTGGTACTCGACCACCTCGACGCGCGCGGCGTCGTCGAGATCTTCGACCGGGCGCAACAGCGCGACGGCGGTGCGCCGGCTCTTGCCACCGCCGAGGTCGACGCCGATGAAGGCCGGGAAGCCGCGCACGCTTCATCCAAGCATGTTTTTCCCGGTCGCGCCGCGCTCAAGTAGACTGGCCGGACGATGCCGTCGTCGCGACTCGACACCCTAAGGCGGATCGCCGCCCAGCGTCCGAACGATCCCTTCCCGCAGTACGGCCTCGCGATGGAGCTGCGCCAGACCGGCGCGCACGAGGAGGCGGCGGCCGCGTTCGCCGCGCTCGAGGCGAGCGCCCCCGACTACGTCGCCCAGTACCTCATGCACGGGCAGCTGCTCTCGCAGATGGGAAAGGTGGCGGAGGCGAAGGCGGTGTACGAGCGGGGGATCGCGGCCGCGCAGCGGAAGGGCGACGGGCATGCGCTCTCGGAGTTGCAAGGCGCGCTCGACGCGATCTGATCGGATCGGACCGGATCAGACGGATCGGACCGGATCGGAAACAGGGGACAGGGGACGGGCAGCGGGCAACGGGCAATGTCGGATCGGATCGGAGCGCTCGCGATCCGAACATTGCCCGTTGCCGGTTGCCCGTTCCCTGTTCCCTGTTTCCCCCTCTGAAGACCGTGGAAGACCGGGTGTTGAACCGCCGTACCATCCCCAGGCGTTCCAGGTACAATGACCTCCCCCATGGAGTCGAGCTCTCCGCAGCTGCGCCTGCCTGCACGCATCGGGCGTTACACCGACTTACATGTCCTCGGGCGCGGCGGGATGGGCGCGGTCTACCGGGCGTACGATCCCGAGCTCGACCGGCCCGTCGCCATCAAGGTGATGCTGCACTCGACGCCGGAGTTCCTCGCGCGCTTCCGGCGTGAGGCGCAGTCGATCGCGCGGCTCACGCACGGCAACGTGGTGCAGGTCTACGACTTCGGCGTCGACGAGGACGGGAACCCCTACTTCGTGATGGAGCTGGTCGAGGGCACGCCCCTCGATCAGCTGCTGCGCGAGCGCGGGCGCCTCCCCATCGGAGAGGCGTGCGAGCTCGCGCGGCAATCGGCGCTCGGGCTCGCGGCCGCGCACCGCGCCGGGATCATCCACCGCGACGTCAAGCCCTCGAACCTCATCGTCGACGCACGCGGCGGCGTGAAGATCGTCGACTTCGGGATCGCGCGCGCGTCCGCGAGCGCCCAGCTCACCGCCGCGGCCTCGCTCATGGGGACGCCGGGGTACATGGCGCCCGAGCAGGCCCAGGGCAAGTCGGTCGACCACCGCGCGGACATCTACGCGCTCGGGCTCACGCTCTTCGAGATGCTGGCGGGCGACGCGCCGTTCGTCGCCGACGATCCGATCGCGCTCGTCGTGATGAACATGCAGGAGCCGCTGCCGGATCTGCGCGCGCGGCCGCTCGGCCTGCCGGTCGACCTCATCGCCGTCGTCGAGCAGATGGCGCAGAAGTCGCCCGACGCGCGCCTGCAGAGCTGTGACGCGGTCGCCCGCGCGCTCGAGCCGTTCGCGGTCGGCGGCGCGGCCGTCGACACCGCCCCCGACGGTCCGCTGCTGCGGCAGGCGGTCGGCGTCGCGTCGCCGTCGGTGCCGCCGACGAACGTGCAGGCGCTGCCGAGCGATCCGCCCTCGCCCAGGCGCCGCGGTCTCGCGCTCGCGTTCGGTGCCGCGCTCGCGGTCGGCGGCATCGGCGTCGCCCTCGTCCTCTTGCTGTCGCCGGGACATCCGCCGGCGCTGAAGATCGAGCCGGCGCCGCTCCCGCCCGCGGGGCCGGCCGTCGAGAAGCACGCCGCGAAGCCGCCGTCCGATCCGGCGACGGGGATCGCCGGCGCCGCGCTCGTGCCGGGCCCGCGGCCGGTCGCCGACGGCCCGCTGCGCGTCGCGATCTTGAAGTTCCAGAACGTCGGCAAGGATCCGAAGCTCGATCAGCTGGCGGGGGGCATCGGCGAGACCGCGATCACCGACATGCTCGGCGTCGCGCCTGGCCGGCTGGCCCTCCTCGAGCGCAACGACCTCGAGTCGGACATCGGCGAGCTCGACCGCGGCAAGGACGATCACTTCGACAAGGCGACCGTCGCGCAGAAGGGTCAGCTCGCGGGCGTGCACGTCGCGGTGCAGGGCGGCTTCCAGCGGGCGGGCAAGGTCGTGCGCGTGACGGCGCGCTTCGTGCGCGTCGAGACCGGCGAGATCATCGACACCCTCCGCCACGACGGCCGCGCGCGCGACGCGCTCGGCCTGCAGGACGAGATCGCGAAGCAGCTGCGCGCCCACGTCCTCCTCGTCCTCGACCGCGAGCGGCCCACCGCGAAGGGGACCGCGCCGTGATCCCTCGCCGGGCGCGCCTCGCGCTCGTCCTCCCCGCGCTCGTCCTCTGCGCGTCCGCCGCGCGCGCGGCGACCGCCGTCGCGGTCATGCCGTTCCGCGATCTCTCGGGTGGCAAGGGCTCGATCGGCGAGGCGATCCGCGAGACGGTCACCTCCGACCTGAAGGACCTGGGCGGCATGCGCGTGATCGAGCGCTCCAACCTCGACAAGGTCCTCGCCGAGCAGAACCTCCAGGCGAAGAAGGACGACCTCGACCCGCTCACCACCGTGAAGGTGGGCAAGCTCGTCGGCGCCACGCTCATCGTCACCGGCGCGTACCAGAAGGCCGCGCAGAACGTGCGCCTCACCGCGCGCTTCGTGAAGGTCGAGACCGGTGAGATCGTCGGCACCGCCAAGGTCGACGGCCCGCACGCCGACTTCCTCACGCTGCAGGACCGCGTGACGACGCAGCTCCTCCAGTCGGCCGGCTTCGAGCAGAAGCACGTGCAGCTGTTCGCCGCGCGCAAGCGCCCGAAGGTGAAGTCGCTCCGCACGATCGAGCTCTACGGCGACGCGGTCGTCGAGACCGACGACACGAAGAAGAAGGCGCTGCTCGAGGAGGCGGTCAAGATCGACCCCGGCTTCGTCTACGCCTCGCGCGATCTCGACGCGCTCGAGAAGCGCATCCAGAAGTACGCGGCCGTCGCGCAGGAGGTGCAGACGAGGGGCATGCGCGAGCAGCTCGCCAAGATCGAGACCGATCTGAAGACCGAGAAGGACCCGATGAAGGTCTACGGCTACTACATGCAGCTCTTCGGGCAGCTCGCGAGCTCGGGCCACCACAAGACGCTCATCGCGGTCTGCCGCAAGGTCCTCGCGAACCCCCCGCCGACGCCGCCGCAGGTCGCGGGCTTCGGCACGATCGAGGAGCAGGCGCAGATCTGGCTGATCCGCAGCCACGAGGCGCTGAAGGACGACGACGGCATGCTGCGCGAGGGCGAGCGGTTCATGGCGAAGTACCCCGGCTCGCAGCAGTTCGCGCTCATGCAGATGCTGATCAACAACGCGATCGACCGGAAGCGCGACCGCGAGGCCGGGATGCAGAAGGCGAAGGCCGAGATCGCGGCGCTGCCGCACGAGGACCAGTACGATCCGTGCAAGACCGGCCCGATCTACAAGTCGAACGCGCAGCTCAAGGACGCCAAGCGCGACCTCGAGACGTGCGTGAAGCTCGGGCGGCCGCAGGTCGTGCCGTGGCTGGCCAGCTTCCTGCTCGTCTTCGTGAGCTACGACCTCGGTCACTACGCGGAGGCGCGCAAGTGGATCGACGTCCTCAAGCGCGACTACCCGGAGCAGTACCGCAACGTGCGGCACCTCGAGACGATGATGCCGCGCGAGGAGTGACCGTGTCCGGCGAGGACGCGGTCGCCTTCGACGTCGACGAGCGGGGCGACGGACGCCCGGTCGTCTTCGTCCACGGCCTTACGTTCGACCGCGCCCTCCTCCGCGAGGCGTCGGAGCCGATCTTCGCCGGGCTGCCGGCGCACCGCGCCTACCTCGATCTCCCCGGGCACGGCGCCTCGCCCATCGACGCGCGTGCCGGGTCCGCCGAGGGGCTGGTGCAGGCGCTCATCGCGTACGTCGACGCGCGTTGCGCCGTGCCGCCGGTGATCGTCGGCCACTCGTACGGCGCGTACCTCGCGCTCGGCGTGGCCGCGCAGCGCCGCCTGGCCGGCCTCGTCCTCGTGACGCCCGTCATCGAGCCCGACGTGGCGCGCCGCGTGGTGCCGGCGCGGCGCGTCGCCGTGCGCGACGAGGGCCTCGTCTACCTGCCGGGAGCGCCCGAGCGCGAGACCTTCGAGGAGATCGCCGTCGCGCAGACTGCGCCGGTGCTGGCGGCGTACCAGCGCCTCGTGCACCCGGCGAGCGAGCGCACCGATCGCGAGCTGCTCGCCGCGATCCGCGCGCGCTACGTGCTGCCCGGGCCGCTCCTCGGCCGCATCGCGCAGCTCGCGCCGCCGACGCTCGTCGTCTGCGGCCGCGACGATCACTGGGCGGGCTTCGAGGACGCGCTGCCGCTGCTCCGCGCGCTGCCGACGGCGGAGCTCGCGGTCCTGCCGGGCTGCGGCCAGCTCCTGCCGCTCGAGGCGGGCGACCGCTACCGCGCGCTCGTCGGCGGCTTCATTCGGGGGCTTTCGGCTTCTTGAGGTGCCCGGGCACCATCTGCAGGGTGTCGTCCTCGGCGTCGAACTCGACCGTGTGCACGGCCCGCTCGAGCAGGAGCGCGCGCACCTCGGCCGCGTAGCGCGGGCGCGCGCAGCGGTGGGCGCCCTCCGGCGCGAGCGATCGGACGTCGGCGCGACCGATGAGCACGCGCAAGGTCTCGGGTCGTCGCAGCCCGACGTCGTCGAGCAGCTGGCCCGCCCCGCGCAGCTCCTCGTCGACGATCACCGCCGTGAAGCGGGTCTCGGCCAGCGCGTCGATCGCCTCGCGGATGCTCCGCCGCGTCTCGACGAGGAACGGGGTGTCGAGCACCACCCGCCGCAGGAGGAGCAGCTCGTCGGTCGAGCCAGAGACGAGGAGCACGCGCTGCTCGGAGCGTTTCGGTCGCGGCATGCCGGCCTCCATGATCGGGCATGGGTCGGCCGCTCCGCAAGCGGCTTGCTCGCGCCGCCGCTGCGCGGCTAAAGTGCGCCTCCTTGCGCCTCTCGATCGTGATCCCCGTCTACAACGAAGCCGCCACCGTCGGGGCGCTGGTCGATCGCGTCCGCGAGCTCGACGTCGACAAGGAGCTCATCATCGTCAACGATGGCTCCTCCGACGGCACGCGCGAGGCGCTGCGCCGGTTCGAGGGCCAGGTGCGGATCACCGTGCACCACAGCCCGGTGAACCTCGGCAAGGGCGCGTCGGTCCGCATCGGCTTCTCGCTCGCCCAGGGCGACATCGTCACGATCCAGGACGCGGATCTCGAGCTCGATCCCGCCGAGTTCCTGCGCCTCATCGAGCCGATCGAGCGCGGCGAGGCGGACGTGGTCTACGGCTCGCGCTTCCTCGCGCCGCCGCCGGGCGGCCAGCGCGGCAACCTCGCCTTCTACCTCGCCAACCGCGGCCTGTCGGCGCTGGCGAGCGCGCTCTACGGGCAGAAGCTCACCGACATCGAGACCTGCTACAAGCTCATGCGCCGCGAGGTGCTGCAGAAGCTGAATCTCAAGGCGGCGCGCTTCGAGCTCGAGCCCGAGATCACCGCCCAGCTCTGCAAGCGCGGGTTCAAGATCCTGGAGATGCCGATCGGCTACACGCCGCGCACCTCCGCCGAGGGCAAGAAGCTCTCCTGGCGCGACGGCTTCGGCGCGGTCTACAAGCTGCTCGACGAGCGCACGAAGCCGTAGGCGGAGTGCGCGCGGAGAAGAACGACAATCGACGAGCGCACGAAGCCGTAGGCGGGCTACAGCGCCTTCTTGATCAGGTCCTCGATCTTCGCGCGCGGGACCGCGCCGACGATCTGACCCTGGACCTTGCCGCCCTTGAAGAGGAGCAGCATCGGGATCGAGCGCACGTCGTACTGCGTGGCGGTCTTGGGGTGCTGGTCGATGTCGAGCTTGCCCACCTTGACCTTGCCCGCGTACTCGCCGGCGAGCTGCTCCACGACCGGCGCGATCGCGCGGCACGGGCCGCACCAGGGGGCCCAGAAGTCGATGAGCACGGGCTCATTCGACTTGAGCACCTCGGAGTCGAAGTTGCCGTCGGTGAAGGTGTGCAGCTTGTCCGAGCCCATCGTCTTGCCTCCGGTGTCCTAGCGGCTCAATTTGGGCCCCTTACATGACGAAGTCAATCGGCGCGGTCGCGAGAGTGGCGGACGCGCCGGCGGCGAGGATAATGGGGCGCCGATGTCCGCGTCTCCTCAGCGCCGCGCGACCTTCCTCGCGCTCGCGCTGATCGCGCTCGCGACGGTCGTGCTCCACCACGAGGTGCTCTTCGGTGGGGCCGTCTACCACATGGACGACGCCGCGGACGGCTACTACCCGTCGCACGTGGCGATCGCGCGCGCGTACCGCGAGGGCGCGCTGCCGGCGTGGGAGCGCGGCGCCGCGGCGGGCTGGCCGCTCGTCGCCGATCCCTACTACGGGCCGTTCTACCCGCTCGGTGCGGTCTTCGGCGTCTTCGGCGCGGCGCGCGGGCTCGGGGTGCAGATCGCGCTGCACACGCTCCTCTGCGCGGCGGGCATGCTGCTCCTCCTGCGCCGGCGCGGGCTCTCGCCGGCGGCGGCCGCGTTCGGCGCGGCCTCGCTCGCGCTCTCCTCGTTCCTCGTCTGCCGCGTCCGGCACATCATCTTCCCCGAGGGGCTCGCGTGGCTCACGTTCGCGCTCGCCGGCGCCGAGGGGTACCTCGCGACGCGCGACCGCCGCGAGCTCGCGCTCGTCGGCGCGGCGGTCGGGCTCACGCTCCTCTGCGGCGCGCTGCCGCTGCTCCCGTTCTTCGGCATCTTCGCCGCGCTCTACGTCGCGCCGCGGCTGCGCGGACGGCCGCGGCCACTCGCGGCCGCGCTCGCGCTCACCTCGGCGGCGGTCGTCGGCCTCGCGCTCGCCGGCGCGCAGCTCCTGCCCACGCTCGCCCACCTGCCGCTGTCGCCGCGCGCGCTCGGCACGAGCTACGAGTTCGCGTCGAGCTACGCCTGGCCGAAGCTCGCGTACCTCGCGACGCTGGTGGTGCCCGACCTCTTCGGCGTCGAGGACCGCGCGCGCTGGTTCGGCGCCTTCAACCACTGGGAGATGGCCGCGTACTACACCGGGGTGTGGGCGCTCCTGCTCGCGCCGCTGGCGCTCCTGCGCGCGCGTCGCCTCGAGACGGCGCTGCTCGCGGTCGCCGCGGCGACCG
>FTFF01000469.1_pt1 | contig 18219 bp, 18 predicted proteins | sample 1640361 | NCBI WGS metagenome assembly FTFF01 (sample SAMEA3914816, study PRJEB12502) | metagenome | biome: forest; material: soil | place: USA | collected 2011-09-16 | depth 0.3 m | reverse complement strand
GAGACCACCCGCCCGCCGCGCCCGCTCATTCGCCCACAGCACGACGCCGCGCGGGTGGTCTCGCTCGACGACCACGACCGCGTGCCCGCGCCACTCCGGGTGCCGTCGCTGCGCGAGCTGCAACGGGAACGCGGGGAGATCGACGCATGCGACGCGCAGCTGCATGAGGGGTTACTGAATCCCCGAGGGCGCTCGACAGATCTCTTCTTGTCCCCACCCCGGGGCGCGGCGCTTGTCCTTCACCACCTCGATGGAGACCGCGCAGCGGTTGCGCGGCAGATCGAGCGGGCGGCGGCGGACGACGGCGCGCAACGAGACCAGCGAGCCGAGCGGGGAGGGCGTGTTTTCGTCGCCGGGGGACAGGAAGAGCACCGCGGTCGCGTGCTTCTGCGCGAGGCCGAGCAGCCGCGCGACGAGGGCGGGTGGGATGCGCGGCGGCGCGCCGTCGTCGGTGCCGAGGTCGACGACGAGGAGCGCGAAGGCCCCGGAGCGCGCGAGCTCGTCGGCGGCGCGCGCGCGTGCGGCCGGATCGGCGAGGAGGACCACGGGCAGCGCGTCGAGGTCGACGCCGCCCTCGGCGACGTCGGGCGGGTAGAAGCTGCTCGTCGATGAGCCCACGTAGGCGGCCGGCTCGCCGCGGCGCTGCGCCTCGAGGAGGAGGCCGAAGGCGCAGGTGAGCAGCGCACCGTCGGCGCCGCCCTGGAGCTCGATCAGCCGGCCGGCGAGATCGTCGAGCCCGAAGCGGGCCGGCGCTTCGGCGAGCGCCTCTCTCTGCGGTGCGACCACCCATTGGAGGATAGGCTGCTCATCTGTTCAGTCAATCTATTTGGGACCCATCCTGGGAGGGATCAGTAGATGCCCGGCAGGATCTTGTAGGGGACCCTCCGTCGATATTCTGCCCAGGCCAAGCCGTACTTCAACGCGCATCGCCTGTCGTCCCGTCCGGCTCGATCGACGAGCAGGATCGCGAGGAACAGGACGTAGAAGTACGGCAAGGCGCGGGTGCTCCCGACGGGGAGAGTCCATGCGAGCGCCAACGCCAGCTCCGGGACGTAGTGGAAGTGGCGCGACAGCCCCCAGTACCCCGAGGCCAAAAGGACGTTGCTCCGCTCTTTCCCCTCGTGCGTTCGATAACGCGCGACGATAAGGCGCGGGGGCTTGCCCCAGACGCGCGCGATCTCGCCGTGCGTTCGAACTCGCTGCCGCTGCAGGTCCACCGCGTAGTTCAGCGCCAGCGCTCCCAACCCGAACAGCAGAAGGACCAGCGCGGCGGGCCATGACATTTGCGCGGGGTGGCGGACGAGGTAAAGCGTCGCGATCGGGTAGACGCAAGGCAACCAGCACAGCACGCCCCAGCAGAGGTAGAAGCCAAAGCGGTCGTGCGTGATGTCCAGCGACGAGAAGTAGCCGCCCTCCCAGGCGAAGAACTTGAGCACGTACGCGAGCTGGAGCGCGACCGCGACCGCCATGCCGGGCGACACCGTACCGAAGAGCTCGCGCTGCTTCGCGGCGAACGACACGATGATGATCCCCCATCCCATCATCGCGAGGCGGCAATTGCACAGCTGCTTGAGATCCACGCCGAAGAACCGCGGATGAAGCTCGACCCCCTGGAAGTAGTCGAAGATGGGGTTGCCCGTGAGCGTCGTGTCTGAGCTCGACGGGAAGTGGCGACCCTTCCAGTGCAAGAACGCACAGAACACGAGCGCGAACATACACAACGTCACCAGCAGCGACCCGAATCGATCGTAGACGATGGTGGCGGGATACAGGCCGGCCCAGACGCCCAGCCAGAAGAGGCCGTGCGTGACGAAGAGCGCCGGCACGCCGTTGAGGCGGTAGGTCGGCTGGTTCCCTTGGGGCGTGACCGCCCCGCTCTGGACGCGTCCTGGGAGGAGGAGCAAGAGCGTCAGCTGGACGCCCACGAAGGCGCCGGCGAGCACCAGCCCCTCGAAGGATGGCGACGGAAGCGCCCGTCGCACCGCCGCGAAGCCGCCCGGGGCCAGGAGTCGAGCCACCGAGCCGTCAAGGCTTACCACGGTGCTCCACAACAAGATCACGAGAGGCGGGCAGATCAGCACGAGCACAATCGGGACGAGCGTCGTCCGAAAATAGGGGTCCTTCATCGGAGGTGACGGCCTTCCATTGGTCCTGCGGTTGACTCACAGACTTGCGTGACGCACGGAGACCCTGTCGAAAATGAGGTCCTCCGTACGATGAAGGACTCGATGAACCAGAGTCAGTTTTGGGTCCATATGACGTCGACTTCGAAGATCTCGGGCGAAGGCGGTTAGGTCATACCTCATCCGAGCAGCTTCTTCCGCGCCGCCGCGGCCACCTGTCCCCGGACGCCGAGGCCCTTGGCGATGCTGCGCAGGTCGCCCGGTTGCAGGCGCGCGACGAGCTGGGTGGCGATCGGCAACGGCGTGCGCGGGTTGCGGACGAGCGCGAGCACGATCTGCGGCGAGCCGCCGAACGTCGGGTGGTGGAGGAGCGCCTCGGCGGCGTCGGGCGCGAGCGCGGGTCCACGCGCCAGCGCGCACAGCTCCTCGATCGTCGAGCGCGGGTTGCGGATGAGCGCGGCCTGCACGACGCCGGCGCGGTCGCGCGCGAGGAGCGTGCGGCCCTCGCGCGCGCCGTGGAGCGCGAGCTGGATCTTCTCGCCGATGCTCATGGCGGCGATCTTGCGCGCGAGGGACGCCTCGGGCTCGAGCTCGCGGGGGACGGCCTCGACCGGCGCGATGAAGCGCACCTCCGGCAGCGCGGCGGGCGCGGGCGCCCAGGCGGCGGCACGTTCGCGCAGCGCCCGGCTGGCGTCGTCGTCGATCTCGAGGCACAGCGAGCGCTCGGAGCGCTCTCCGACCTCGGCGGACAGCTCGATGGGCTCGACGTCCGGCGCGTGCAGCCGCAGCGTGACCGCGCCGGTCTCCGGGAACGCGGGAGGCGCCGCGGCGTCGAGCGAGAGGCCGCCGAGGCCGAGCTGGGTGTCGACCTCGACCCGGAGCGCCCCGGCCGATGGGTATGCGAGCTCGAGGAGCCAGCGCACACCGCACGATAACACGGCGCCCCACGACGAAAGATCGACCTGCGCGTCCGGGCCTGAAGGACTAGACTCCCGGCCATGAGCGATGAGCAGGGCCACCTCCGGCTCGTGACGCCGCCCGAGCCCGCCCCGCGATCCGGCGGTTCGCCGCACGCGCACGCCGTCCAGTTCTACAAGGACGAAGAGACGCTGGTGCAGACGGTGGTGGAGTTCCTGGCGGAGGGGCTGCGCGCGGGGGAGCCGCTCGTCGTCATCGCGACGCCGGCGCACCGCGAGGCGTTCCTCGCGCACCTGCGCGGCGGGGGCGCCGACGTGGACGGCCCGCTCCGCGACGGTCGGTTCGTCCTCCTCGACGCCGCGACGACGCTGGCGTCCTTCATGGTCGACGGTGCGCCGAGCTGGGACCTCTTCCAGGAGCGCGTCGGCGGGGCCCTGCGCGGCCTCGGCGCCGGGCGCATCCGCGCCTACGGCGAGATGGTCGACGTCCTCTGGCAGGTCGGCAACAAGCAGGGCGCCCTGGCGCTCGAGGGGATGTGGAACGACCTCGCGAGACGCCACGACTTCTCGCTCCTGTGCGCGTACGCCTTCGGGCACTTCCTCGGGCACGCCGGCGCCGACGAGGTGGCCACGGTGTGCGCGGTCCATGGCGAGGTACGGCAGCCGGTGCCGGGCGACGAGCCGTCGCGCTGGCGCGTCGACGAGCTCCTCGAGCGCACGCGCGCGCTCACCGCCGAGATCGCGCAGCGCGAGGAGCTGGAGCAGGTGCTCCGCGAGGCGCTGGCCCGCGAGAAGGCGCTGCGCCGCGACGCCGAGGAGACGGTCCGCTTCAACGAGATGTTCGCCGGCGTCCTCGGGCACGACCTGCGCAACCCGCTCGGCGCGATCAGCATGGGCGCGAACTACATCGCCCGCTCCCCGTCGCCGGAGCGGGCGATGAAGGCCGCGACGCGCATCACGACCAGCGTCGAGCGGATGTCGCGGATGATCGATCAGCTCCTCGACTTCACCCGCATCCGGATCGGGCGCGGCCTCCTCCTCAGCTACTCGAAGGTCGACCTCGGCGAGCTCTGCTGCCGGATCAAGGACGAGCAGGAGGCGGCCAACCCCGACCGCACGGTCGAGGTCGCGGTGGAAGGAGACACGGTCGGGGAGTGGGATTATGATCGGCTCCTGCAGGTGTTCTCGAACCTCGCCGGCAACGCGCTCCGCCACGGCACCGCGGGATGCCGCATCGTCCTGTCGACGAGCGGCCGCGACCGAGGGCAGGTGAGCGCGCTCGTCCACAACGAGGGCGTGGTCGACCCCGAGATCCTGCCCCTCATCTTCGAGCCGTTCCGCGGCCAGCGCCGCCGGCAGCACGCGCTCGGCCTCGGGCTCGGCCTCTACATCACGCGCCAGATCGTCGTCGCGCACGGCGGCGACATCGAGGTCCACAGCACGCCGGCGGAGGGCACGACGATGCGGGTCACGCTGCCCCGCAAGCCGCCGGCCGCGGCCGTCGCCGGGGGGAAGGTCGAGGTTTGACCGCGGCCAAGAAGAAGGTCCTCGTCGTGGACGACGAGGAGGCCATCTGCGAGACGCTCCGCGACGTGCTCGAGGACGAGGGCTACGACGTCGGCGTGGCCCACAACGGCCTCGACGCGCTCGAGCTCCTGCGCCGCGGCGTCGCCAAGCCTTGCCTCGTGATCCTCGACCTCATCATGCCCGTCCTCGACGGGAACGCGGTCTACCGCGAGATGCGCGCCGACCCGGCGCTCGCCGGCGTGCCGGTGGTGGTCTCGACCTCGGATCCGTCGCGCGCGCCGAGCGGCGTCTTCATCCTGAGGAAGCCCGCCGCGCTCGAGCTCATCCTCGACACCGTCCGCAAGTGTTGCTGAGGAGCGCGCTCCCGCGTTGACGCCGCGCCGGCCCTGGTACGCTCTCGAGCTGCTCGACAACCGCTACGCGGCGCTGCACGGCCTGCGTGTGCTCGCGATCCTGAGCGTCATCCAGTTCCACGTGACCTGGATCTTCTCCGGCGAGCAGGGCATCTACTTCGACCGCAGCCTCACCGGCTTCTCGCTCGCGGTCTTCTTCGGGATGGATCTGTTCTTCATCCTGAGCGGCTTCCTCATCGGGTCGATCCTCTTCCACGCGATCGAGACGACGCGCTCGACGCAGCTCGGCCGCTTCTACCTGCGCCGCATCTTCCGCACGTTCCCGTCGTACTACCTCGTCCTCACCTTCCTCGTGTTCACGACGGTGCTGAGCGATCAGCAGCGGGCGCACCTGCCGTACGAGTACGGCTACCTCACGAACTTCATGCCGCTCGGCCGGCGCGACGTGATCATGTTCTGGGGCTGGTCGCTCGGCCTCGAGGAGCAGTTCTACCTGGTCGTGCCGCTCTTCCTCTTCGTGCTCGCGCGCCTCGGCACGGACCGCGCGCGCGTGCTGCTCCTCGTCGGGCTCTGCCTCATCGCCGCGGCGCTGCGGCTGTCGATCTACCTGCGCTACTGGCCGTGGACGGACCTCGCGCTCTACAGCGCGCTCTACTTCCGCACCGCGACGCGCTTCGACACGCTCGTGCTCGGGATCCTGCTCGCGCTCGTCCACCGGCGGTGGGGCCCGCAGATCACCGCCTGGCTCACGGTGCCGTTCCACCGCGCGCTCCTCGCGCTGCCGGCGCTGACGTGCCTGTGGGTCCTCGTGTTCCCGATGGTCGTCGGCGGCCAGAACGTGCAGCTGCTCCACGTCTTCGCGTGGGGGACGCTGACCGGCCTCATGTACTTCCCCACGCTGATCCTGCTCCTGCACAGCGACGGCGCGATCGGCCGCGCGCTGTCGTACCCCGCGTTCCGGTACATCGCGACGCTCGGGTACGGCGTCTACCTCGTGCACATCCCGCTCGTCGATCAGCTGGTGGTGCCGTGGGCGCACCACTTCGACCGGCGCGTGGCCAAGCCGCTGCTCTGGGGCGGCGCCTTCGCGGTCACGATGATCGGTTCGCTCGCGCTCGCCTACGTGCTGCACGTGCTCGTCGAGAAGCCGTTCCTCAGGCTGCGCGACCGGCTGACCGCGTGACGCGCTAGCTATGGATCGTACGGCGCGCCGAAGCCGACCGCCGGGAGCTCGGCCTCGCGCAGCCCGTCGAAGCGCTCGTCGATCCAGGCGTTGGGCGTGGTCTCGAGCGGCCGCGCGAACGTGAACCGCGCGCGCGTCGGCCCGTGCGCGTTGGCCTGCAGCACCTCGACGGTCATGCCGGCCATGCGCACGACGTCGCCGGCGAGGAGCGGGTGCATCGGATCGCGGAAGAGGTTGCCGGCGCCCTCGGGGTAGAGCCCCTGCGCCGCGGGGGCGACGAGCTCGAGCGTGCGGTCGTCGATGCGGAGCGCGAGCGCGTGCGCGGTCTGCGACAGGACGCGCCAGCGCGCCGCGGGCGCGCCCGCGCCGGCGAACGCGAACGGCCCGAAGAAGGCGCCGGCCGCGCCGCGCAGCACGTGCACCTCGCCGCGCCCGCGCGCCGCGAGGCGCTGCGCCAGCGCGGACGACGTCGCCTGGTAGTACGCGCTCGACGCGCGCAGGCCCTCGCCCGCGAGCGCGCCGGCGAGCGGGCCGTGGACGAGGTGCAGGAAGCCGAGGAGCGTCGCGCACGCGAAGGTGAGCTCGCCCGCGCCGCGACGCGGCGGCGGCACCGCCGGGAACCACGCGCGGTCGAGGAGCAGCGCGATCCCGCCCGCCATCCCGATCGCGCTCCAGCCGAGCACGCGCGGCGCCGGCACCGCGGGGAGCACCGGCAAGAGCGCGAGCAGCGAGCCGAGGAGGAGGCGCGCGGCGGCGGTGCGCTCCGGCTCTTCGCAGGCGCGCAGGAGCGCGCGGAGCGTGAGCGCGATCGGCACGCCGGCGAGCAGCACGAGCGCGGCGATCGTCTCGCGCGAGGCCTCGGTGCCCCAGGCGTCGGTGCCGAGGGTGAGCCAGCCCTCGGCGAGGAGGACGAGGAGGCGCCGCGGCGCGACGGAGAGGAGCTTCAGCGGCTCGGAGAGCGGGTCGGCGTAGAACGCCGAGCCGAAGGTGCCGTAGCCGGCGAGGCGCCGCACGACGAGGTACGCGAGCGCGGGCAGCGCGAAGGGGAGCGTGCCGAGCGCGCGGCGCCACAGCGGCGCGCCGCGGCGGAGCAGCTCGTCGGCGAGCACGTACGCGCCGGCGCAGAAGGCGTACTCGCCGCAGCCGAACGCGAGGAGGAAGCCCAGCCCGGCGAGGAGCCCGTACGCGCGCCGCCCCTCGTCGCGGAAGCGGCGGTGCGCGAGCAGCGCCGGCACGCCGATCGCGATCGAGAGCAGCACCTCGCGGTTCGCCAGCCACCCGATCGGCAGGACGTGCCAGGGCCCGAGCCCGAAGATCGCGGTGCCGAGGATCGCCGCGCGCGGCGGCAGGTGGCGGCGGAAGAGCGCGTGCACGGCGAGCACCGCGAGCGCCCACCACAGGAGCGAGAGCGCGTGCATCGCCAGCACCGCGCCCGGGCCGCGGAGGCGCGCGAGCTCGAGGTAGCGGAGCGCGCTCGAGAGCGGACGGAAGAAGCGGATGGTCAGCCGCGGGTGGGCCCACCAGGGCAGAAGGCCGCGATCGAGCATGGCCGGCCGGTCGGCGTCGTTCACGAAGTCGTAGAGATCGAGCGGGCCGCGCCTTAGCCCGGCGGTCCCGTCGACCATGCTCGCGTGCATGTAATCGTCGAGAAGGAATGGCGTTTGTGCCGCGGGCGCGAGCACGAGCAAGCCGAGGCCGAGGACCAGGGCGAGCGCCAGAGGGCCGTCCGGGCGAAGACGACCGGAGCCTCGAGAGGTGAGCGCAGGGGGCATGAGCAGCAGTTTCTGCTTGGTTTGCCCCGTACGTTAATGTAATGCTCCGCTCGTGAAAATAGGAAAGAAAATGCCCAAACTTTCGGCCGCGTTTTCGTCAGCTATTTTCGCCGCCGCGCTGGCCTTGGCGGGCGGCGTCGGCTGCAGCAACGGCGGCGACAGCGGCCCGAAGGCGCCCGCGGACCTCGCGACGTTCGTCACCCCGGGCCCGGCGCCCATGTGCGTCGCGACCTGCACGACCCACGAGCAGTGCCAGAACAGCTGCCCCGCGCCCGCGTTCGGGACCAGCTGCTGCGACACGATGACCAACGCCTGCTTCACCGCGCAGGCGAGCGCCTGTCCCGCGCCGCCGCAAGACTTCGCCGTCTCCGGCCCGTACTAGCCGGGGCGCCGCCGGGTGTCGCCCGCGGGATGAAGCTCACCGGACTCCTCCTCGTCGGTGCCGGCGGGTTCGCGGGCGCGATCGCGCGCTACCTCGTCGGCGTGCTCCTCGGCCCGCGGCAAGGGCGAGACTGGCCCTGGGCCACGTTCGTCATCAACGTGGTCGGCTGCGCGCTCATCGGGCTCTTCTTCGGCCTGGCGTCCGCGCGGCCCGCGCTGCCCGACGGGTGGCGCCTCCTCTTCCCGATCGGGTTCGTCGGCGCGTTCACGACCTTCTCCACCTACGCGTTCGAGACGGTGCAGCTGGTCGAGGCGGGCGCGTTCGGCCGCGCCGCGGCGTACGTCGCGCTGTCGACGCTGCTCGGGTACGGCGCGGTCCTCGTCGCCTTCGCCGGCGCGCGGCGCCTGTAGGCCGGCCGGCGCTAGTCGGTGGCCGACATGTCGACGGGCATGTTGCACGCGGTGCCCGTCACGTCGTCCGGCTCGTCGAAGCGCGCGCCGCGCGCGATCCACGCGCTGATCGCGTCGATCTGCTCCGGCGGGAGGCTGGCGCTGTCCATCGGCATGTGCGCGCCGTAGCGCACCGTCGAGTCGGTCTCGGTCACCGGCAGCTTGAGCTTGGTGATGATGAAGCTCTTCTCCGGGTGGCACGGGTCGACGAGCTTCATGTTCTCGGCCTGCGCGCGCTTGTTGTCCGGCGTCTTGCCGACGAGCGCCGCGTAGGCGTCCATGAGCGTGGACGTGGAGGGACAGAGCGCCGGGTTCGGGGTGGGCGCGCTGCACAGGTTGAGCTTCGACTGCGACTTCCCCTCCGCGGAGTGACACGATTTGAAGGCCGAGCAAGAGGTGACGAAGACCTCGCCGGCGATCTGTTTGAAGTTGTGCGGGACCGCGACCGACATGTCTCCCATGTCGTTCGAGTCGTCACAGCTGGCGGCGGACGCGAGCGCGAGGAGGAGGAGCGGGAGACGAGACGCCATCACGGCTTCGACTATAGGCATGGGCGACGCACCGGACAAGCGGCGCACGTCACGCCCCGCGTGCGCGCCCGAGGGTCCGTGGCAAGATGCACCGATGCCGGTCGGCCATTCCATGTGGAGCATCGCGCAGCCGTGGTGGGAGTTCATCGCGCGCGGCGCGCTCGTCTACGTCTTCCTGTTCGCGCTCTTGCGCGTGACGGGCAAGCGGCAGGTCGCGCACCTCGCGCCGTTCGATCTGGTGCTCCTGCTCATCCTGTCGAACGCGGTGCAGAACTCGATGAACGCGGGAGACAACTCGGTGACCGCCGGCATCCTACTCGCGTGCACGCTCGTCGGCCTCAACTGGCTGATCGGGCTCCTCACCGCGCGCTCGGGCACGATCGAGCGCCTGATCGAGGGCGAGCCGCAGGTGCTCATCCTCGACGGGCGCGTCTTCCGGGAGGTGATGCGGCGCGAGGAGGTCTCGGACCGCGAGCTCCAGTCCGCGCTGCGCGGCGCCGGCATCGAGACGCCCGACGACGTGCGCATCGCGGTGCTCGAGAACAACGGCGCGATCTCGGTCATCCGCCGCGAGGCGAAGCCCGGCTGATCAGCGGCGCGGGCCGTACTCGCGCAGCTTGTACTGGATCTTGCGCGGCGAGATGCCCAGCATCTCCGCCGCGCGTGAGGTGGACCCACCGACGGCCTCGAGCGTGCGCAGGATCGCGTCGCGCTCGATCTCCTCGAGCGTCGAGCCGGGGACCCGCGGCGCGGCGGGCGGGCCGGCCTCCGCCCGCAGCGCCGCGGGCAGATCGTCGGCGCCCACGCGCTCGCCGCGGCAGCGGACCACCGCGTGCTCGACGGCGTTCTCGAGCTCGCGCACGTTGCCCGGCCAGCGGTAGCGGCGGAGCAGCCGCAGCGCGTCGTCGTCGAAGCCCTCGATGGGGCGTCCGTTGCGCGCGGCGAACTTGTGCAGGAACCGCTCGGCGAGGAGCGGCACGTCGTCGGCCCGCTCCCGGAGCGGCGGCACCGCGATCGGCACGACGTTGAGGCGGTAGTGCAGCTCCTCGCGGAACGTCCCCGCGCGGACGATCTCGCCGAGGTCGCGCGGCGTCGCGGCGATGAGCCGCGTGTCGACGCGCACCGGCCGCGTGCCCCCGGCGCGCTCGAGCACGCCGTCCTGCAGGAAGCGCAGGAGCTTGAGCTGGAGCGCGGGCGAGAGCTCGCCGATCTCGTTGATGAAGAGCGTGCCGCCGTGCGCCTGCTCGATGCGCCCCTCGCGCCACGGGTGGGTGGCGGGCGCGGCGCCCTGCTCGCGCCCGAAGAGCTCGGATTCGAGCACCGCCTCGCCGAGCGCGCCGCAGTGGAGCTTCACGAACGGCCCGGCGGCGCGGGCGCTCCGCTCGTGGATCGACGAGGCGACGAGCTCCTTGCCGGTGCCGCTCTCGCCGGTGACGAGGACGGTGGCCTGGCTCTCGGCCGCGCGCAGGATCTGCTCGACGACCTCGCGCATGGCGGGCGTCGTGCCGACGAGGACTCGCAGGCCGTGCTCGTCGCCTGGGCGGGCGTGGTCGCGGCGCGGCGCGCGGCGCTCGAGCACGCCCTCGATGGCGGCGAGGAGCCGCGCAAGCTCGATGGGCTGCGGCAGGACGTCGCTCGCGCCGCCGCGCATCGCCGCGACCACCGCGCCGAGCTCGACCGCCGCCGTGGTGGCGACGACGCCGCAGCGCGGGTCCTTGAGGCGCGCCCGGTGGATGAGCTCGTTGCCGTCCATCCCCGCCATCGCGAGCGCGGTGACGAGGACGTCGGGCGGCGCGTCGTCGAGCTTGGGCAGCGCCTTGAAGCCGTCCCCGGCGGTCTCGACCGCGTACCCATGCGCGCGCAGCTGCTCGGCGAGCGCGAGCCGGGCGGCGCCGTCGGGCTCGACGAGGAGGACGTGGGCACGAGTCGACACCGCGCAAGGGTAGCCGAAACTTCGCCCGCGCCGCGACGTAGACAGGGTGGTGACGCTCGTCTCGGTCCTGCAGGTGGGCTACGCTGCGCCGCTCCTCATGGGGGCGAGCGCGACAGACGGCGCGACGGCCGAGCGGGCGGTCGCCCTTTCGGAGTGGATGGCGCGCTACGCGGGTGGCGACGCCGACGCGTTCCAGGCCCTCTACGCCAGCCTCGCGCCGCGGGTCTTCGGCTACCTCTGCGGGCTCATCGGCGATCGCGCGGCGGCGGAGGACGCGCTGCAGCGCACGTTCCTGCGCCTGCATGCCGCGCGCGACGGCTACGTGCGGGGCGCGGATCCCGCGCCGTGGATCTTCACCATCGCCCACCGCGTCGCGCTCGACGAGCTGCGCCGCCGCCGTCGCGCGCGGGTGCGGCTCGCCGGCAGCGACGAGCGCCTGCCGGAGCCGCGCGCCGATCTCGCCGGCAACCCGGAGGCGGACGCCGCCGAGCCGGTCGACGAGCGCCTCCGCGTCACGATCGAGCTCCTGCAGCGGCTCCCCGAGAACCAGCGCGCGGCGCTCATCCTCACCAAGATCGAGGGCCGCACGCACGCCGAGGCCGCGGCGATCACCGGCGCGACGATCGCCGCGATCAAGCTGCGCGCGCACCGCGCGTACGTGACGCTGCGACGCCTCCTCGCCGAGGCGCGCCGATGAGCGACGACCGGCGGATCGAGCTCGTGCTGCCGCCCGCGCCGCCGCCGTCCGAGGAGCTGGGCGCGGCGGTCGCGCACGCCCGGCCCGTGCGGCTGTGGCGGCCGGCCCGGGAGCAGGCCGCCGCGGTGCTGTTCTGCGCCGCGTGGGCGCTGCTCGTCGTCGGCGTGATCGGGCCGCGCGCCGATCTGCCCGCCTTGCCGGCGCTGCGGCTCTACGCGGGCGGGCTCGCCTGGGTCCTCGTGGTGGTCGCGGCGGTCGCGGTCGTGACGTGGCCGGCCGGGCGTCAGGTCCTGCCCCACCCCGGCCTCGTGCGCCTGGCGACGATCGTGTTGCCGATCCTCGCCGCCGCCGCCGCGCTCCTGCTCCTCGCCGACGCGCCCGGGCGCACGCTCGAGGCCGATCCCGCCGACGCGCCGCTGCGCATCGCGCACTGCCTCGGCTCGGGGCTCGGGATCGCGCTCCTGCCGCTCGGGGTCATCCTCGTGCGGGCGCGCAACCGGCTCATCGCGCGGCCGCGCTGGACCGGCGCGCTCGTCGGGGTGGCGGCGGGGAGCCTGAGCGCGCTCGTGCTGCACTTCGCGTGCGCGTACGGCGGCGCGCGTCACCTGCTCGCCGGACACGGCGGCGCGCTCCTCGTCGGCGCGCTGCTCGGCGCGCTCGTCGCGCCGCTCGTCGCGCGGCTCCGCTGATCGGCTACTCCATTTCGTGCTCGGTCTCGAGCGGCGTGCGCGGGCCGCTGAGCGGGATCGTCATGCGGTAGCTCGAGAACGTGCCGTCACAGTCGAGATCACCGCGCGCCTCGACGACGATGCGCGCCGTCGGACCCTTGCCGTCGACGCGGACACGGTACTGGTAGTAGCTGGGCTCACCGACGGAGAAGCCGAGCGCCTTCCACGTCGGCACCTGCCACTGGGTGGCCTCGGGTGCGCACCTGTTATCGGGCTGGCCGCAGCAGCCGGCCTTGGGCGTCCATTCCGTCGGGCGCAGCGCGGCCGCGCGCTTCGGCTCGCTCTCGATGAGGGTCGAGACCTCGTTCGCGAGCGCGTTGACCCCGGTGCGCGCCTCGGTGGTCTTGGCGCGCTTCAGGTACTTCGTGAACGTGGGGATCGCGATCGCGGTGAGGGCGCCGACCACCACCACCATCGCGGCGGGACCGCCGAGCGCGGATGTGATGGGCGGCCGGTAGCGCACCTTCAACGCGCGTCCCTCGAGCTTCGGATCGAGCTCCGCGGCGAGGCGGCGCGCCTCGTGGTACGCGATGATCGCCGCCGAGCCCAGCCACGGATCCTTGCCGGCGGTCGCCTGCTCCTTGCGTTGCGCGAGGGCGGCCAGGCCCATCTGCACGGCGCCCTGCGCCATGCCGCGGAGCGCGTGCAGCTGGGCGGGATCGCCCTGCAAGGAGAGCTCGATGCTGCCGTCGCGACGGTACACGAGGTAGCCGTCTTCGACGCCCATCGTCTTGTCGGGCGGCAGCGCTCCCGGCCCCACCGCGAGCACCGCGTCGACGTCGCGCGCGCCCTCGGCGAGGAGGCGCCCCAGGCCAGCGTCGCGCGGCAGGGCGGCCTCGTGGCCGCGGTCGACGGCGACGACGGCCCGCACCTCGGGCTCGCTGCCGAGCACGACGCCGAACTTGGTGCGCGCGCACACGACGTCGCGATCGAGGCGGTACAGCGGCGTGCCTCCGCCCTCACCCGCGACCGGTAGCTTGAGCATGCCCGCCGTCGCCGAAGGGATCCGGAGGAGGATCGCGATGCCGGGGCTCGGCGCGGTCGGGTTCGAGGTGAAGGCGGCGACGCCCTCGAGGCGCGTGAGGTCGAGGCCGACGGTGCGCTCGAGGTAGGGCTGCAGCTCACGCATCATCTCGACGTCGTTGAAGACGAGGTCGCGCAGGGGTGCGATCGCGCTCTTGCGGAGGATGAAGGCGGCGCGCGCGCGTGCGGGCAAGAGCTCGGCGAGGGACTCCTGCGCCGGGGTCGTGGGCGCGGTGGGCGCCGCGGAGGCGCGCATGGCGCCCGCGGTGAGGAGGACGATGGCCGCGGCGAGACGTGTCGAGGTCATGGCGCGGGAGCGTACCCGATCGGGCGCTCGCCCGGGGCGCCGCGGCCGTGCTTCACCGACGCGCGGTCACGATCCACACCGCGCCGCCGAGCACGAGCCCGGTCGGCCCGACGTGGGGCGCGAGCGCCGCGCGCAGCGCCGCGAGGCCACGCGCCCGCGCCTCCTGCGGCGCCTCGGCCAGCCGGCGCGACGCCGGACCGATGTGGCTGAACAGGTCGACCGCGACGTCGAGGTCGGGCGTGGCGGTCCAGCGCAGCGGCGCGTCTTGCGCAGCGAGCTCGATGGCGGAGAACCCCGCGCCGCCGAGGATCGCGCGCACGCGGTCCGGATCGGCGAACGCGAACGGGCCGGGCGGGATGCCCTCGACGGGCGGCTCGGGCTCGACGAACGGCGCGATCGCCTCCGCCGGGATCGTCGCCCACGGGTTCTCGCGCGCGGGCCGCCAGCAGCAGAACGCGACCCGGCCGCGCGGCGCGAGCGCGGTGCGGAGGTTGGCGAACGCGGCGGTCGGATCGAGGAAGAACATCACGCCGAAGCGGGAGAAGAGGAGGTCGCGGTCGCCGCCGAAGCGCGCGGTCGCGGCGTCGGCCTCGCGCAGCTCGACGTTCGCGGCGCCGCGCAGCCGTTCGCGCGCGCGGCCGAGCATCGGGAGCGACACGTCCACGCCGAGCACGTGCCCGGTCGCGCCGACGCGCTCGGCGAGGACGAGCGCCGTCGCGCCGCAGCCGCAGCCGACGTCGAGCGCGCGCTCGCCCGCCCGCACCGCGGCGGCCGCCAGCGTCGCCTCGCCGAGCGGCGCCAGGGCCAGGTCCGTCGCCTCCTGGTAGACGGTCCAGTTCGCGCCGGCGCGGCCGTTCCAGTACTCGATCTGCGGCTGGTTCTCGTCCATCGGCCTACCGCCGCTCCACGAGCGCCTTCGCGAGCTCCTCGTACAGGTAGATCGCGCTCTTGATCGACTTGTCGAAGTCGCCGAGGTGCAGGCTCTCGTTCTCCGAGTGCGCGTTGGTGTACGGGTCCTCGACGCCGATGAGCAGCGCCGGCACGCCGCCGAGCTCGTGCACGAACGGCCCGACGAACGGGATCGATCCGCCGCAGCCGATCGTGACCGCCTTCTTCCCGTAGCCCTTCTCGAGCGCGCGGAACGCCGCCTGGAAGGCCGGGTGCGCCGGATCGGTGTACCACCAGCCCGCCGCGCTCTCCGGCCGCACCTCGACGTGCACGCCCCACGGCGCGATCGCCTTCAGCTTCTGGACGAGGAGGTCCTGCACCTCGCCGGGCTGGAGGTCCGGGACGATGCGGATGCCGACGCGCGCCCACGCCGCCTCGTTGATGATGTTGCGGGCGTCCTTGCGGCTCGACGCCTGGATCGCGGTCACCGCCAGCGACGGGCGGCGCCAGATCATCTCCCACGGGTTCGCCGACGGCGAGTTGCCCTCGAGGTCGCCGTGGCGCGCCACCCCGTCGAGCAGGCCCGCCTGCGCGCGGAAGGTCGCCTCGTCGCTCGGCAGGCTGCCGATGGCGGTGCGCTCCTCGATCGTGAGCGGGCGCAGCTTGCGGTACAGCTCGGGGATCGCGATCGTGCCGTCCTCGTTCGAGAGGCCCGCCACCATCCGGCACAGCGCCATCGCCGCGTCGGGGATGGGGCCGCCCCACATGCCGGAGTGGAGCGACTGCTTGAGCGCGCGGACCTCGACCTCGACGGTGACGAGCCCGCGCAGCGCGGTCGTGATGGAGGGGAGGCCGGTCTCGAAGTTGGTCGTATCGGTGAGCACGATCGCGTCGGCGGAGAGGAGCTGGCGGTGCGTGCGCAGGAAGTCGCCGAGCGAGTTGGAGCCGACCTCCTCCTCGCCCTCGACGACGATCTTGACGTTGAGCGGCAGGCCGCCCGCGCCGCGCACCCAGGCGTCGACCGCGCTCGTGTGGATGACGACGCCGGCCTTGTCGTCGGCGCTGCCGCGCGCGTAGAGCCGCCCGTCGCGCTCGGTCGGCTCGAACGGCGGCGAGGTCCAGCGCTCGAGGTCGCCCGCCGGCTGCACGTCGTGGTGCGCGTAGAGCAGCAGCGTCGGCGCGCCGGGCTTCTTCAGGATCTCGCCGTAGACGTACGGGTGCGCGTCGCCGACGCGGAGGATCTGGATGTTGTCGAAGCCGCGGGCCTCGAGGAGCTTCGCGGTCGCGCTCGCGCTGCGCTCGACCTCCTTCGGGTCGAACCCGGCGAAGGAGCAGCTCGGGATGCGGACGAGGCCCTTTAGGTCCTCGAGGTAGGCGGCGCGGTTCGACTCGTAGTGCGCGAGCGCGGGCGTGGTCATGCCGGCACCCTCGCCACGACCGCCGCCGGTGTCAATGGCTCACTCCTCGGAGGCGACCGCCTCGTCGACGACCTTGGACAGGCGGCGGGTGAGCGGCAGGAGCGCGAGGCCCGCCACCAAGGCGGCGACGGCGCTGATCGCGAAGAAGAGCGCCTTGCTGTCGAAGTGGTCCCAGAAGCCGGCGAGGATGCCGGAGATCTTGCCGCCGATGGAGGTGGTGAGGAAGAAGCCGCCCATCATGAGCGCGGTGAGCCGCCGCGGCGCGACCTTGGAGACGAGCGAGAGCCCGATCGGCGAGAGGAACAGCTCGCTCACGGTGAAGACGCCGTAGCTCGCGACGATCCATCCGGACGAGACCTTGTCCTGGTAGATGTTGGTCGAGAGGCACGCCACGATCATCACCACCGACGAGAGCCCGGCCATGATGACGCCCCAGGCCATCTTGGCCGGGGTCGAGGGCTCCTTCTTGCGCGCGCGCAGCCAGCCGAAGAACCCGACGATCACCGGTGTGAGCAGCACGATCCAGAACGGGTTGATCGACTGGTAGAGCTCGGTCGAGATGAGCTTCAGGTCCTTTCCCGGCGGCGGCCATTCGGCGCGCGGGAGGTTCTGGAAGTATGGGTCGACGCCGAGGTGGGTGACGACGTTGCCGTCGGGGCCGAGGCGCGTCCGGAACGAGGCGTCGAGCTCGGCGACCTCCTTCGGCGTGGTGTTGACGGTCTGCGAGAGATCGAACGTCTTGAGCGCGCCCTCGAGGCCGCGCGGCATCTCGCGGTGCGTGTAGTTGTCGGCCCAGATCGTGAGCGACGTGGCGTTCTGGTTGTAGATGTTCCAAAAGAGGATCGAGACGCCGTAGATGGTGAGGAGCGTGCCGAGGCGGCGCTTGTCGAGGCCCGACGCGGTGGCCCACATGCGGAAGTAGAAGAAGACGATCGGGACGCAGGCGAAGATGAAGGCGTCGTTCGAGTAGGAGCCGATGAGCGTGTGCCCGAAGAGCCGCGTGGGCAGGAACCAGCCGATGACCCCGGCGACGGCCGCCGGCAAAAAGACGTAGAGCGCGATGCGGGCGAAGGGCATGTCGCCGGGCTGCACCTGGCGCTTCACGTCGGCGTGCGAGACGGTCTTCATGCCGGTGAGGAACCAGACGAGGCCCACCAGCATGCCGACGCCGGCGGCGGCGAAGGCGTAGCCCCAGCCGTAGTTGTTGCGGAGGTAGGCGGCGACGAAGTTGCAGACGAACGCGCCGATGTTGATGCCCATGTAGAAGATGTTGTAGGCGGCGTCCTTCTTCGGCTTGAGCTCGTCGACGTTGTACATGTTGCCGAGCAGCGTCGAGATGTTCGGCTTGAAGAAGCCGTTGCCGACGATGATCGTGGCGAGCGCCGCGTAGAGGAGCGCGTTCGAGCCGGGGATGGAGAGCATGAAGTAGCCGGCGGCCATGAGCGTGCCGCCGAGGAGGATCGAGCGGCGATAGCCGAGGTAGCGATCGGCGAGCAGCCCGCCGATGAAGGGCGTGAGGTAGACGAGCGCGACGTAGGTCCCGACGATGTCGGCGGAGAGCGCGTTGTCCATGCCCCGACCGCCGTGGCCGATGGTGTCGCGCAGGTACAGGAGCAGGATGCCTACCATCAGGTAGTACCCGAAGCGCTCCCACATCTCGGTGAAGAAGAGGAAGTACAGGCCGCGCGGATGCTTTGCTGAGCTCATCGGAGGGCGCGCACCATAGCCAATGCGCCTCCCGAAGTCAGCAGGGACGCGCTCAGCCCTCGGTGAGGCGGCGATATGCGCGCCAGCAGTCCTCGCTGGCGAGGAAGCGCACGATCTCGACGCCGCGGCCGCGCGACGGGATCTGCTCGCCGACGCGGTAGCCGAGCGCCTCGAAAGCGACGCCGGCGTCGCGGCACATGAGGAGCGCCAGCTCGTCGGCGGCGGCGTACCCGGAGCGTTCCCACGAGGAGGCGACGCCGACCGCATCGGCGAGCGGGATGG
>FTFF01000536.1_pt1 | contig 18239 bp, 15 predicted proteins | sample 1640361 | NCBI WGS metagenome assembly FTFF01 (sample SAMEA3914816, study PRJEB12502) | metagenome | biome: forest; material: soil | place: USA | collected 2011-09-16 | depth 0.3 m | reverse complement strand
TCGGCCGGCTCAGCGGGAGGCGATCGTCGAGCACCGCCTTGACGTTGCACATCGAGCGCAGGCCCTCGCGCCCGTTCATGCGCCCGTAGCCCGACGCCTTCACGCCGCCGAACGTGAGGTCCTGCGCCATGTAGGTGGCGCCGCCGAACTCGTTGATCGCGGTCATGCCGGCCTCGAGCCGCGACGCGATCGCGCGGGCCCGCGCGCGGTCCTGGGAGAACACCGACGACGAGAGGCCATAGGAGACGCCGTTGGCGACGCGCACCGCCTCGTCGTCGTCGCGGACGCGCATGAGGAGCATCACCGGGCCGAAGACCTCCTCGCGCGCGATGTCCATCTCCGGCGTCACGTCGGCGAGGATCGTCGGCTCGAAGAACGTCCCGCGCGCCGCCGCCGGCCGCCCGCCGCCGGTGAGGAGGCGCGCGCCTTGGCGGACCGCGCTCGCCACCAGCTTCTCGATCACCTCGAGCTGCAGCGGCGTCGTGATCGCGCCGACGTCGACGATGTCGCCGCGGCCGTCGCCCTGGCGCAGCGCGCGCGTCAGCTCGAGCACGCGCCCCTCGAACGCCGGGTAGATCCCGTCGTGGACGAGGATGCGCTCGGACGCGACGCAGTTCTGCCCGCAGTTGATGAAGCAGCCGCTCATCGCGGCGTGCGCCGCTTGCTCGAGGTCGGCGTCGTCGCAGACGATGAAGGCGTCCTTGCCGCCGAGCTCCATCACCACCGGGATCACGCGCTCGGCGCTGGCCTGGACGACGCGGCGCCCGTTGCCGACCGAGCCGATGAACAGGATCATGTCGACGGCCGAGCGCGCCAGCGCGGCGCCGGTCTCGCCGAAGCCCTGCACCGCCTGCACGATGTCGGGATCGTGTCCGGTCGCCGCGACGACCTCGCGCAGCTGCGCGACGAAGCGCGCGCTCGACCACGCGACCCACTCCGACGGCTTCACCACGATGGCGTTGCCCGCCATGAGCGCGGTGGCGAGCGGGTTCATGATGTTCTGGAACGGGTAGTTCCAGGGGATGATCGCGGCGACGACGCCGAGCGGGTGGTACTCGAGCCGCGCCTTCTTGTGCAGGAGCAGGCCGGCGCCGACCTTCTCGGGCCGGAGGTGTTTCTCGCCCTTGCCGATCAGCCAGCGGAGCTTCTCGCAGACGGGCCAGATCTCGCCGAGGAGCGCGTTCTCGCGCGTCTTGCCGGCGGCCCGCTGCACCTCGGCGCAGATCTCGTCCTTGTGATCGACCGTGTACCGGAGGATCGCGCGCAGGACGCGGCGGCGCTCGGCGAGCGAGGTCCTGCCCCAGGCCTGCTGCGCGACCTTCGCCCGCGCCACCGCCGCGTCGACGTCGGCGGGCGAGTCGACCCGCACCGCGCCGAGCGGATCGCCCGTCGCCGGATCGACGCAGTCGACCTGCAGGAGCCGCTCCTCAGCCGCGAGTGCCAAACAGGATGTCCCAGAACGGGGTGAGCGAGGCGAAGTTGTTGTCGTAGTTGCCGGCGTGGTGGACGTAGTGCTTCTGCGTGAGCTTGTCGATGGGCCACAGGAGGACGCGCTTCGACACGAGGCCCGAGTGCACCGTGATGTTGAGCGTGGTGTGGATGAAGAACACCACCGCGAACGAGTAGATGCTGACCGGCCCGAGGAGCCACGTGCACGCGAGCAGGAGCCCGAGGCCGGCGAACAGCTCGGCCGGGGTCAGGTAGAAGCTCTCCATCGCCGTCGGGTTGTGCACCTCGTGGTGCCGGCCGTGGACCCAGCGCATGAGCTTCTTCACGTGCATCGCGCGGTGCAGCCAGTAGTACGCGAAGTCGTAGACGAGGAGGATGGCGAGGATCTCGAAGACCACCCGGCCCGGCGCCACCTTGCCGTCGTGGAACGTGAACCGGTAGATGGCGAAGGTCATCCCGAAGACGGCGGCCAGGGAGAGCGCGGCGATGTAGGCGATGTTGGCGAGCCGCTTCACGCCCGGCACCTTCATCGACTGCTTCAGGCTGATGCGGAACGGCTCGAAGCGCTTCGCGTGGTAGGCGTACGCGAGGAAGGTGAGCAGCGCGCCGTCGAACGCGAGGATGGTCGCGATGAGGAGGTAGAACGTCTTCATGGATGGCGAGAGGAACGCGGCCATGGTCGACTCCATCAGTACCAGAATGTCGTCCCCAACGGAAACGACGCGCCCGCCTACGAGGAGGCCCTCATCCGCGGCCGCTCGTCGGCGCCCGGCGCGGCCGGGACCGGCCCCCGGCTCGAGCGCCCGATCTGGCCGTCGGCGACGAACCACTCGTAGGCCTCGCGCACCGCGTCCTCGATCTTGGTGGGGCGGAAGCCGAGCTCGGTCTCGGCCTTGGTGGTGTCGGCCCTGCGGCACAGCGACAGGATGCGCACCGCGCCCGGCGTGAAGCGCAGCGGGTAGCGCGGCGCCAAGGTCTTCACGATCGCCTCGGAGACGATCGCGATCGGCAGCATCACCGCGGTGGGGAGCCGCACCGGGCGCTTCCGGCCGGTGACGCGCTCGAGCATGTCCATCCAGTCGTCGGTGGAGCGGTACTCGCTCGCGATGATGTACTTCTGGCCGCGGCGGCCGCGCTCCATCGCGCGCACGTGCCCGTCGACGATGTCGCGCGCGGAGACGAACGGGAACCCCCCCGGCAGGTACGCGCGGAGCTTGCCGTTCGCGTAGTCCCGGATGGTCCGGCCCATGCGCGACGGCACGTAGTCGTGCGGCCCGATGATCGCGCACGAGGTGGCGACGACGATGTCCTGCCCCTCGACGCAGGCCTTCAGCACCTCGTGCTCGACGCCGGCCTTCGACTTCTCGTAGGGCAGGATCTTGCCGAACGGGTTGAACGGCTGCGTCTCGTCGCAGGGCGCGCCGTCGTCGCGGTGGCCGACCGCCGAGAACGAGCCGGTGACCACCACGCGCCCGCAGCCGGCGTCGCGCGCGGCGCGGAGGAGGTTGCGGGTGCCGAGGACGTTCGCGGAGAAGAGGAGCGGCTCGTCGGCGGTGAGCGTGGAGACGACCGCGGCGGCGTGGTAGACGCGGCCCACGTCGCGGAGGACCGGCCGCAGCGACGCCGGGTCGCGCAGATCGCCCTCGACGACCTCGAGGGGCAGCCCGTCGAGCGCGCGCCGCGCCGGATCGCCGGGCAGGGCGAGCGCGCGGACGTCCGCGCCCTCCACGACGAGGCGGCGGACGAGGTTCGCGCCGAGGTGGCCGGTGGCGCCGGTGACGAGGATCTTCATCGGGTGGAGGTGTCTATCTAGCCTCGTTGAACGGGGTTGGCAACGGTGCGGATCCGCACGGCGGAACGGAGCGGAAACAGGGGACAGGGGACGGGCAACCGGCAACGGGCAATGGCAGACTCAGATCTCTCTCTTCGATTGCCTGTTGCCCGTTGCCCGTCCCCTGTCCCCTGTTTCTGGCTCCTGAGGCTTAAGGCACCGGAAGATCGACCCACACCGGACAGTGGTCCGAGAGGGTCACCAACGCAGAAGGCCGAGGGCTCCCGGGCGCCGCGCAGGCCAGCGCTCTGCACACCCCGTCGACATGCGCCGCCACCCCACCTCCGGCCACGCCGACGTGGTCGAGCAGCCCGGCGTGCGTCCCGGCGTACTCGGTGCACGCGACGTCGGGCGCCGCGCGCGGGACGCCGTCCACCTGCAGCTCGGCGCCGAGCTCCGCCAGCTCCTCGCTCGCCGTGATCTTCGGCGAGCAGCCGGAGCAGCCCATGCTGTTGAGGTCGCCGAGCGCGACCGCGCGCGTCCGCGCCTCGAAGAGCGGGCCGGCCAGCGCCGCCATCGCGCCGCGGCGCAGGCCGTACGAGCGCGCGTCCGCGCCGCTCTTGAGGTGCAGCGCGTAGAGCTCGAGCGGCAGCCCGCGTGCGGTGAGCCGCGCGCGCAGCGCCGGCCGCGTCGACGAGGAGCACACGAAGCCGTCGTCGCGCAGGCTGACCGCGGCCGCCTCACCGAGGTCGACCCGATCCTCGCGGTAGAGGAACGCCTGGTGCTGGAGCTCGGGGTCCGGGCAGTCGAGCACGACCTTCCGCCACGGCGCGCCGTCGAGGACGCCGAGCCGCGCGACGAGCGCGTCGAGCGCGGCGACGGCGTCCGGCGTGGTCAGCACCTCCTCGAGGGCGAGCACGTCCGGCCGCGTCCACGCGATCGCGCAGGCGAGCCAGTCCACGTCGGTCGGCGTCGCCGTGCTCGCGTCGTCGAACGGCGCGCGCCCGAGCGGGAACCAACGCACGTTCCAGGTGGCGAGCCGCGTGACGCCCGACGCGCGCGCCGCCCGGTGGCGGCCGGCCAGGCGCGCCTCGCACGCGGCGCGGCTCGTCCACGGCGACGCGGGGGCGCCGTCCTCCTTGCCGTCGTCGCCGTCCTCGATCACCGCGTCGCTCGCCGCGTCGAGGCCGGCGCCGGACTCGGGCGCGCCCCCCGCGCACCCGGCGAGCAGGCAGGGCAGGGCGAGCATCGGGAACCATCGGTCGGACATGGAGCACCTCCAGCGGCGAACCTGCCCGCGCGGCCTCGATGCGTCCAAGGCATAGATCACATCTTCATGATGTAGAATTGTCATGATGGACCTCGACGTCGCCCACCTCCGCTACTTCTACGAGGTCGCCCGCCAGCGCGGCTTCACCCGCGCCGAGCGCGCCCTGCGCGTGCAGCAGTCGGCCATCAGCAAGATGGTCCGCAAGCTCGAGGAGGCGGTCGGCGCGCGCCTCCTCGACCGCAGCCCGGCCGGCGTGCGCCTGACGCCCGTCGGCGCGCGCCTCTACGCCACCTGCGAGCGCGTCTTCGCCGAGGTCGCCGCCTTCGCCGACGGCGTGGACGCCGCGCGCGAGCTCTCGGGCGACCTGCGCATCGCCACCGCCAGCCACGTCGCCACGCACCTGCTCCCGCCGGTGCTGGCCCGCCTGCGCGCGGCCCACCCGCGCCTCGTGCCGCGGGTCGTCGCCGGCCCCTCGCACCTGCTCGAGCGCGAGATCGAGGAGCGGCGGCTCGACGTCGGGCTCTTCTTCAAGGTCGCCCCGTCGCGGCTCCTCGCGCGCCGCGTGCTCGCCGAGTACCCCTGCCAGCTCGTGGTGCGCCGCGGCCGCGCCCGCGACCGCGCCACGCTCGAGACCTTCATCGGCTCGCGCGAGGTCGACGACCTCACCAACCGGAGCTTCCCCACCGTCGCGTTCCTGCGCCGCAAGGGGCACGCCACGGAGATCCGCCTCTCCTGCAACTCGCTCGAGGCCCACCGCGCCTGGCTGTGCGCCGGGCTCGGCGTGTCGATCCTGCCGCGGTTCGTCGTCGCCGACGACCTCGCCGCCCGCCGCCTCGAGGTGGTCTACCCCCGCTGGGTCTACGGCGCCGCGCTCGAGCTCGTCACCCGCCGCGGCGACGATCCGAGCCCGGCGCGCCAGGCGTTCGAGGACGCGCTCGCCGCGGCGCTGCCGACGCCCGATCGCGCCGGCTGACGCCTCGATCGGGTTGTGCTACGACCTCCGGCCATGCCCGTCGAATCGTCGCAGCTCATGGAAAAGCTCGTCGCCTTGACCAAGCGGCGCGGCTTCATCTTCCAGTCGTCGGAGCTCTACGGCGGCGTGAACGGCGCGTGGGACTACGGCCCGCTCGGCGTCGAGCTCAAGCGCAACGTGAAGGACGCCTGGTGGCAGGCGATGGTGCGCGCGCGCGAGGACGTCGTCGGGCTCGACTCCTCGATCCTCATGCACCCGCTCGTGTGGAAGGCCTCGGGGCACGTGCAGAACTTCGCGGACCCGATGGTCGACTGCAAGAAGTGCAAGAAGCGCTACCGCGTCGACGAGATCGAGCCCGAGTACGAGACGACGGGCAAGGCCCCGACGGTGTGCCCCGATCCGAAGTGCAAGGGCGAGCTCACGCCGGCGCGCAAGTTCAACCTCATGTTCGAGACGCACCTCGGGCCGGTGGTCGAGTCCTCCGCGAAGACGTTCCTGCGACCGGAGACGGCGCAGGGCATCTTCGTCAACTTCGCGAACGTCACCGCGTCCACGCGCGTGAAGGTGCCGTTCGGCATCGCGCAGATCGGCAAGTCGTTCCGCAACGAGATCAACCCGCGCAACTTCACCTTCCGCTCGCGCGAGTTCGAGCAGATGGAGCTCGAGTTCTTCTGCAAGCCCGGCACCGACGACCAATGGTTCGAGTACTGGGTCGGCGAGCGCCGCCGCTGGTACCAGGAGCTCGGCATGAACGTCGAGAAGCTCCGCTTCCGCGCCCACGACAAGGAGAAGCTCTCGCACTACTCGAAGGCGACGACCGACGTCGAGTACCTCTTCCCGTTCGGCTGGGGCGAGCTCGAGGGCATCGCCAACCGCACCGACTACGACCTGCGCCAGCACCAGCTCGGCGCGCGCTCGATCGGCAAGTGGGAGGCGAGCGAGACGAAGGACCTGCAGGACTTCCAGCTCGCGGCCGAGGACCCGGAGTATCAGAAGGGCAAGCTCAGCTACTTCGACGACGAGGCGAAGGAGCGCTACGTCCCGTTCGTGATCGAGCCGTCGGCCGGTGCCGACCGCGCGACGCTCGCGTTCCTGTGCGACGCCTACGACGAGGATCAGATCGGCGGCGAGGTCCGCGTCGTCCTGCGCCTGCACGCGCGGCTCGCGCCGGTGAAGGCGGCGATCCTGCCGCTCGTCAAGAAGGACGGCATGCCGGAGAAGGCGCGGCCGATCTACGAGGCCCTGAAGCGCCGCTGGCAGGTCGCCTACGACGACTCGGCGGCGATCGGGAAGCGGTACCGGCGCAACGACGAGATCGGCACGCCGTACTGCTTCACGATCGACGGCGACACGCTGACCGGGGGCACGGTGACCGCGCGCGAGCGCGACTCGACGAAGCAGGAGCGCATCGCGGCCGACCAGATCGAGACGTTCCTCCGCGACAAGCTCGGCTAGTGCGGGTCTGCGTCTTCTGTGCCTCGTCGGTGGGCGTCGATCCGCGCCTCGCCGCCGCGGCGCGCGCGGTCGGCGCGGGCCTGGCGCGGCGCGGGATCGGGCTCGTCTACGGCGGCGGCAACGTCGGCCTCATGGGCCTGCTCGCCGACGCCGCGCTCGCCGGCGGCGGGGAGGTCATCGGCGTGATCCCGCGCGGCCTCGAGCAGAAGGAGGTCGCGCACCGCGGCCTCACCGAGCTCGTCGTCACGGGCTCGATGCACGAGCGCAAGCAGCGCATGCACGCCGCGTCGGACGCCTTCCTCACGCTGCCGGGCGGCTTCGGCACGATGGACGAGCTCTTCGAGACGCTCACCTGGGCGCAGCTCGGCGATCACGGCAAGCCCGTCGCGCTCCTCGAGGTCGGCGGCTTCTACGCGCCGCTCCTCGCCTTCCTCGACCACGTCGTCCAGGCCGGCCTCCTCCGCCCCGAGTACCGCGGCCTCCTCACCGTCGGGGAGGACCCCGACGCGCTCCTCGACGACCTCGCCCGCAGGTGCGGGGCCAAAGGTCGCGATTTTCCGATATCATGAAGGCGCGTGGGGAACCTCAAGGGATGGACCGGCGCGCTGGCCCTCGCGCTCGCGGCCTGCGCGCCCACGATCGACGACGGCGCGCCGCGTGACGGCGGCGCCGTCGACGGCGCGATCGACGCGGTCGGGCTCAAGCTCGCCTCGCTCAAGGTGAGCCCGGCGTCGGCGACGATCGAGGTCGCCGACCTCAACAACCTGCCGGCCCTGCAGCTGACCGCGGTCGCGACGTACGAGGGGGGCGCGGCGGGCGCGGTCGCGGCCAGCTGGACGCTCGATCGCTACGACATCGCGAGCGTCGGCGGCGGCAACGGGCTCCTCACCGCCGGCGGCGGTGCGTTCGGCGCGGTCAAGGTCACCGCCACGTTCGAGGGCCTGAACGCGCAGGCCGACGTGACGATCCGCCTCCACGCGGTCATCGACGACGGTGTCGTGCCCGCGGGCGATCGGCCGACGCTCGACGCCGCGGCCGCCACCGACGCGCAGGTGGCGGGCCTGCTCTACCCGTACGACAAGACGGTCTTCCCGCGCGCGCTGCTCGCCCCCGAGCTCATGTGGCGCGGCGGCGCCGACGGCGACAGCTACCGCCTGCGCTTCACCGCGAGCAACTACGACCTCACCGTCTACGCGAAGGCGCCGAACCCGAGCCGCTACACGATGTCGCAGGCGCTGTGGAACGCGCTCGGCGCCTCGGCCAACGGCGGGGCGGTGAGCGTCGAGCTGCGCCGCCTCGGCGCCGGCGGCGCGTTCATCTCGGCGAGCCAGACCTGGACCGTCGCGAACGCGAACCTCCGCGGCACCATCTACTACTGGGCGATCGACCAGGGCCAGATCGTCCGGCTCGACGTCTCGAGCGGGACGCGCTCGCCCACGTTCGACGCCGGGCCGAACACCGCGCTCGGCACGCCGGTGCCGACCAACGCCGGCGCGCCCGCGTCGCCGCCCTGGGAGGACAACGGCGGCGGCAAGCGCTGCGTCGCGTGCCACGCCGTCTCGAAGGACGGCTCGCGCCTGTCGAGCGTCTTCACCCGCGCGAGCTCGCAGGGACCGCTCGGCCTGGTGTCGCTCGCCGGCCCGACGGTGAACGCGATCAGCGACTACCAGAGCAACGTCATCTACACCGCGCTCGTCCCCGACGGCAGCCTCGCGGTGGCCAACCTCGCGACGAAGACGATGAAGCTGCTCGACGCGGCGACCGGCCTGCCCGTCACGAGCGCGCTCGACGCGCTGGCCAACGTCTGCGATCCGGCGTTCTCGCCCGACGGCCAGCGCTTCGCCGTCGCCGGCAACTGCGACCCCGGCTTCGGCTACCCGGTCGAGTACCGGCGCGCCGACCTCGTGCTCTACGACTTCGCCCAGGCCAGCCGGACGTTCTCGAACGCCCGCACCGTGCGCGCGTCGACGGGGATCGGCGACGCGATCGCGTTCCCCAGCTTCTCGCCCGACTCGTCGTTCCTGTTCTACCAGCGCGGGAGCTACGCGCGCGCCAAGTACGGCGACACCGCGATGGGACAGTACCTGCACGGCGCCGACGATCTCTACGTGTCGCCGGCCAGCGTCGGCGCGGCGTCGATCGCGCTCGACAAGGCCAACGGCGCAGGCGTGCTCCCCGCCGACAGCCTGCACCTCAACTACGCGCCGACGGTGAACCCGGTGGCGGCGGGCGGCTTCATCTGGGTGGTGTTCACGAGCCCGCGCGACTACGGCAATCGGATGCTCTCTCCGCAGCAGGCCGCGCCGCAGGACGCGACCTACTCGAACCGCAAGCAGCTCTGGGTCACCGCGGTCGACGTGAACGTCGGCGCCGCGGATCCGAGCCACCCGGCGTTCTGGCTGCCGGGGCAGGATCTCACCACCACCAACATGTTCGGCTACTGGTCGCTCTCCCCGTGCAAGCCCACGGGCACGACGGGCGCGCCCGCCACCTGCTCGGCTGGGTTCGAGTGCTGCAGCGGCTTCTGCCGCGACAGCGGGAGCGGCCCCATCTGCGTCGACAGCCCCACCGGCTGCCACCAGGAGGGCGAGAAGTGCACGGTCGACGCCGACTGTTGCGGCCAGGGGTCCGGCGTCGCGTGCGTCGCCGGGCTCTGCCAGGGCGTCATCCAGTAGCGTCGCGACTGGCGTTTTGAAGGAACCGGCGTGAGGATCGTCCCGTGACGGATCCGCAGGAGGAGCTCCGGCTCCTCGACCAGCTGGCGGCGCAGCACCTCGCCTCTCGGCGCTGGGGCGAGCTCGCGAACACGCTCGGGCGCAAGGCTACGCTCGTCACCGACCCCGCGGCGCGGGCCGCGGTGCACCTCGAGCTGGCCGACGTGTACGCCGAGCGGCTGCAGAACCCGGTCGAGGCGAACCGCGCGCTCGAGGCCGTGCTCGACGCCGATCCGGATCACGCCGACGCCGCGCGACGGCTGCGCGAGAGCTACGAGCGCCGCCGCGACTACGAGAAGCTGATCGGGCTCGATCGCCGCGCCGTCGCGCGCCTCGAGGATCCGCAGGAGCGCCTCGAGCGCGCGCTCGGGCTCGCGCGCCTCGCCGCCGAGAAGGCGCGCCGTCCCGAGCTGCTCGCGCAGCTGTGGAGCGACGTGCTCGAGCTCGAGCCGGGGAACGCGGACGCGCTCGCCGCGCTCGAGAAGCTGTACCTCGCCGCAGAGGACTGGGACGGCCTCGCCGTCGTGTACGAGCGGCAGGCCGAGGGCGCGCCCGACGACGCGGAGCGCCGCGCCCGGAACGGCAAGCTCGCCCAGCTGCACGAGGAGCAGCGCGGCGATCCGGCGGCGGCGATCGCGGTGTGGCGCGAGATCGGCGACGTCGATCCCGACGACAAGGCGGCCTGGACGGCGCTGCGGCGCCTGCTCGTCGCGCAGGCGGCCTGGGAGGAGCTCGAGGTGCAGTTCCTCGCGCGTGGCGACGCGCACGGCTGCGCGCGGCTCTTCGAGGCGGTGGCCGCGCGCGCCGCCGTCGAGCAGCAGCTCGAGCTCTGGCCCCGCGTGGCGAGGCTGCAGCGCGATCGGCTGAACGACTGGGACCGCGCGCGCGCCGCGTTCGAGCAGGTGCTCGCCCTCGATCCGCGCAACCTCGCCGCCGCCGAGGCGCTGATCCCGCTCTACCAGGCGCGCGACGAGCTGCAGAAGCTCGTCGTGGTCGTGGCGATCCAGCTCGAGCACACGACGGTGCCGGTGCTGCGGCAGTCGCGCATCGGCCGCCTCGCGGCAATCTACGAGCACGGCCTCGAAGACGCCGCGGCCGCCTTCGCGTGGCGCCTGTTCGCGGTCGAGGAGAGCCCCGCCGCGGAGAACCTGCGCGCGGAGGCGGAGGGCCTGGCGAGCTCGACGCGCGCCTGGCCGCAGCTGGTCGAGACCTACCGGCGCATCTGCGACCGCCTCACGCACGAGGGAGGCGATCACGGCGCGACGATCGCGGCGCTCCTCGAGACGGTCGCGCGCGTCGAGGCGCTCGAGCTCGGGTCGCCGGAGGCCGCGGTCGCCGACGTGGCGGGACGCGTCGAGGAGCGCGAGGCGCGCCCCGACGACGTGCCCGGCGCGATCCGCTGCTACCTCGATCTGCTCGCGGAGGACCCGACGCACGCGGGCGCGCGCGAGGGGCTGCGCGGGTACCTCGACGATCCGCGCTTGCTCGAGGTGCTGGCCGCCGACACGTCCGGCGATCCGGCGAGCGTGCGGCGATCCGCCGAGCTCCTCGAGCAGGCGTTCGCGCGGCCGGCCGCGGCGCTCCTGCTCTACGGTCGCGCGCTCAAGCTCGAGCCGACCGACGCGGGCGTCGCCGCGCACGTCGAGCGGCTCGCCGCCGCGCTCGGCGCGTGGGATGACGTCGCGCAGATCTACCGCGACGTGCTCGGCGGCCGGCTGCCCCTCGCGCTCCAGGCCGCGTTCCGCGTGCGGCTCGGGGCCCTCTACCACGAGCGCCTCGGCGCGGACGATCGCGCGGTCGCGACGTACCGGCGCGTCCTCGACATCGATCGCGCGAACCGCGCCGCGCTGGCCGGGCTCGCGGTCGTGCACGAGGCGCAGCAGGCCTGGCCCGACCTGAACGACGTCCTGTCGCGTCACCGCGCGCTGCTCCACGCCGACGCCGAGCCCGATCCTGCGCAGCTCGACGCGCTCGATCTGCGGCTGGGGCGGCTGGCCGCCGAGCGGCTCGGCGATGACGAGGCCGCGGTCTCGTGCTACCGCGACGTCCTCGTGCGCGATCCGGCGCACGAGGGCGCGCTCACCGCGCTGCGCGATCTGTTCACGCGCGAGGGCGCGGCGGCCGGGCTGTGGGCGCTCCTCGACGCGCCGCTCCAGGCCGAGCTCTCGACGCGGATGGCGCGGCTGCAGTCGCGCTCGGCGGGCGATCCCGAGCGCGCGATCGCGCTGTGGCGGCAGGTGCTCGAGCTGCGCGGCGACGACGAGGAGGCGCTGATCGAGCTGGCCGATCTGCTGGAGCGCGCGCTGCGCTGGCGAGAGCTGCTGCCGGTGCTCGATCGCCTCATCTCGCTGACGAGCGCGCCGGCGGACGAGCTCGGGCTCCTCCGGCGCCAGGCGCAGGCGTGGCGCGAGCTGCCGGGCGAGGAGCGCGAGGCCGCGCCGGTGTGGCGGCGGATCGCGGAGCTGTCGCCGCGGGATCTCGACGCGCTCGCGGCGATGGTCGCGCGGCACCGCGGCGCGCACGAGCCCGCGGAGCTCGCCGACGTGCTCGGCCGGCTGCTCGAGGTGATCGCCGCCGAGGGCGACGGTGGCCGCTTCTCCGGCGACGACGTGCTGAAGATGCACCTCGAGCTCGCCACGCTCGAGGACGAGATCCTCGGCCGGCCCGAGCGGGCGATCGTGGCGTGGCGCCGCGTCCTCGAGCTGGCGCCGGGCTACGGGCCGGCGCTGGCGGCGCTGGAGTCGCTCTACGTCCGCGGGGAGCGCTGGATCGACTGCGCCGCGATCGTGGAGGCGCGCGCGCGGGCGGCGGGCGATCGGCCGTCGCTCGAGCTCTTGCAGCAGGCGGCGTGGCTGCTCGAGGACAAGGCCGGCGATCGGGCCCGCGCCGCGGCGCTCTACGAGGAGATCCGCCGCGCCGAGCCGACGCACGCGGTCGCGAGCGCGCAGCTCGAGGCCATCTACCGGCACGAGGGGCAGTGGGGCGCCGTGGCCGACGTCCTCCTCTCGCGGGTCGAGCAGACGGAGGATCGCCTCGACCGCGTCGGCCTGCGGATCGAGGTGGCGCGCATCCACGCGGTCGAGCGGCAAGATCGCAAGGCCGCGTTCTCGGTCCTGCGCGAGGCCTTCCGCGACGACCCGACCCACGGTGCGGTCGGGCCCGAGCTCGAGGCGCTGGCGACCCAGCTCGAGCGCTGGGACGTGCTGCTCGAGGACTACCGCGCGCACGCGCGGGAGCTCGAGCGCGCGGCGCCGGCGCTCGCCGCCGAGCTGTGGCTGAAGATCGCGGACGCGTCCGAGCAGCGCGTGCCGCGCCTCGACCGCGCCGTCGAGGCGCTGGAGGCGGCGGTGCGCCTCGAGCCCAAGCTGACGGGGGCGCTCGATCGGCTGGCGTCGCTGCACCACCGCCGCGGTGCGCTCGAGGCCGTCGAGGCGCGGCGCCGCGAGGCCGAGGCCGAGCGCGATCCGGCGCGGCGCGCCGAGGCCTTCCTCACGCTCGCGCGGCAGATCGAGGTCGAGCTCGAGGATCGCGCCGGCGCCATCGCCGCCTACGAGGCGGCGCTGTCGGCGGATCCGAGCTCGGCCCGCGCGCTGCGCGCGCTCGCACGCCTGGGGAGGACGCCGGCGGTGGGTTAGAAGTAGAGTCGGCCTTCATCCCAAAGAGGTGGCGCGATGGAAACGCAGAAGGGCACCGTCAAGGAGATCAGCGAAGAGGATCTGCGCAAGCGACTCGATGCCGGAGCGCAGGGCGCGCCTCGGCGCGAGCCCCGCGTGGACGCCGCCCTGGCGGTCGAGATCCCCGTCGCCAACTGGGAGCAGCTGGGACGCGTCTACACGAAGAACATCAGCAAGGGCGGCCTGCTCTTCACGCTCGGGGCGTCGTCGCTGCCGTCGACGATCGAGCTGACGCTCACGCTGCCCGACGGGCAGAGGCTGAGCTTCCCCTGCGACGTGCGCCACGTGGCGCCGGTGCCGGGGACCAAGACGTTCGACGTGGGCGTGCAGTTCCAGCCGCTGGCGGACGCGACGAAGAAGGCGCTGGAGGCGGCGCTGGGGCGGCTCGGGAAGTAACCGGTCTCTTACGACCGACGAGCTACGACGTCGTGTCGTCGGACGACGACGTCGGCTTCGTCGCCGCGGGCGGGGCAGCCGGCTTGCCCAGCGGCACGCCGCCCGCCGGCGTGCGCGAGGCCGCCGCCGCCGACAGCGCCGACGACAGGCTCGACGGCGTTGCCGCCGACGCGGGCGGCGCAGGGCTCGACGGCGAGCTGGTCGCGGCCTTCGCGGGCGCCGGGGCGGGCGCCGCCTCCGTCGCGGCGGAGCCGCCTTCCATGTCGATCTTGCCGCGGAAGGCCGCGCCGTCCTTGATGGACACCATCGGCGAGTAGAGCTCGCCCACGACGCGCCCGTCGGACGCGATCTCGACCTTCTCCTCGGCGTGGATGTTGCCGACGAGGGTCCCGCTGATGCGGGCCGACTTCACCCGCACGTTGGCCTTCACGATGCCCGAGTTCTCGACGAGGAGGGCGCGGGTCGACGTGATGGTCGCGTCGATGCGACCGCGGACGACGAGGTCCTCGCCGCTCTTCAGCTTCCCCTTGATCACGATCGTCGGCCCGACGATGGTGGTCGTCACGTCGTTCGGTGTCTGAGCGTCGCTCATGTCCGTGCTCCTTCTCAATCCACGCCCATCTCGATGTTGCCCTTGAACTTCGCGCCCTCCGCGATGACCACGCGCGGGGCCTTGATGTCCCCCACCATGCGGCCCTCGGGGGTCACCTCGACGCGATCGGCGGCGACCGCGTTGCCGATGAGCGTGCCGGACACCGAGAGGGTGGGCGCGCTCACGCTGGCCTGGACGTGGCCGGCGAGCGCGATCGTGAGCGTCTTCGAGCAGGTCACCTTGCCGTTGACCCTGCCCTGGATGATGAGATCCTCGCCGCCCTCGATCTCGCCTTCGATCTCGAGGGTGGGTCCGAGCGTCGTCTTGTCGTTCACGGCGACTCCTTTTTCACTCACAGGCCGGCCGGGAGGCTGACGTCCATCTGGACGTTGCCCTTGAACTTGGCGCCCTCGGCCATCACCACGCGGGCGGCCTTGATGTCGCCCACGACGTTCGCCTCTGCGGAGATCTCGACCTTGTCGGAGGCGACCGTGGTGCCCCTCAGCTGGCCCTTGATCGTCACGTTCTCCACCTCGAGCTTGGCGGTGATGACGGCCGTTCGCTCGAGGGTGAGGTGGTTGTTCTTGAGGGCGATCGTCCCGTCGACCTTGCCCTCGACGACGAGGTCCTCGTCGCCGTAGAGCTCACCCCGGATGCCGATGCCCTTGCCGATCACGACCGGTCGTGTGCCCACGCTACCCTCCGCCCAACGTACGCTCCTTCTCTCGCTCCCAACTGTCAAGGCGGAAGCGCGCGTGGCGCGGGTCGCTTGACCGACCGCGGATCGGGCTGGTAAACGGCCTCCGGGATGTCGCCGCGGAACGCCATCGTCGCGATCGTCATCGGGGCCGGTCCTGGCGGGGCGGCGGCCGCGATCCGCCTCAAGCAGCGCGGGGTGCCGCGCGTGATCGTCGTCGACAAGGACGGCTTCCCGCGCGACAAGACCTGCGGCTCGGGCCTCTCCCCGAACGCGCTCAAGACCATCGAGTCGCTCGGCATCGCGCCCGAGGTGCGCCGGCTCGGCTACCCGATCCACTCGGTCGTCCTCGGCACGCCCGGCGGCCGGCGCCTCAAGCTCACCACCGACGCCGCGGCGATCGTTCTCCTGCGCCGGCACTTCGATCAGCTGTTGATCGATGAGGCGCAGCGGCTCGGCGTCGAGCTCGTGACCCCGTTCTACGCGAGCGAGCTTTTGCGCGACGGCGGCGGTCGCGCCTACGGCGTGCGCTCGCGTAAGGGCGAGGAGCTGCGCGGCGACTTTGTCGTGATGGCCGACGGCGCGCACTCGATCTTCTCGCGCGACCCGCGGCCGAAGCGGACGATCTCGACGCTCATGGGCTGGTGGGAGGACTACGAGTACGAGCCCCACACGATGGAGATGTTCTTCGACCGGAGCCTCTCCCCGCTCTACGGCTGGATGTTCCCCGAGGCGCCGAACCGCGTGAACATCGGCATCTGCATCGACGGCGAGGACGCGGACGGGAAGAAGACCCAGCGCAACGTGCGCGAGGTGTTCGAGCGGTTCCTGCAGGAGCGCTACCGGGAGAAGCTCGCGCGCGCGCGGCAGGTCGGCAAGTGGAAGGGGCACCCGATCTCGTACTGCACCTGGGTGCGCGACCTCGACGATCGCGGCGCGGTCTACCTCGGCGAGGGCGGTCGCATGACCCACAACGCGACCGGCGAGGGCATCTTCCACGCGATGCAGTCGGGGATCTACTGCGCCGACGCGGTCGCCGACATCCTCGTGGACGGCGCCGAGGAGCGGCGCCGCCTGCGCCGGTACACCTGGGCGTGTCGCAAGCGCTTCACGTTCGGCTTCGCGATGGGGCACGTGCTGCGCGGCGCGATGCGGACGCCGCTCTTCGACTGGATCGCCGACGCCTACAACGACACGCGCGTCCGCGGCGCGCTCACCTGGGCCGTCGCGAGCGCGCTGCTCGACACCCACGCCACCGACAAGAGCCACGCCGCCCCCGACCTCGAGGCCGACTTCGCCGCGAGGCAGCGCGCGGCGGGCGGCTACCAGCCGATCACCGCGTTCGCGCAGGACGAAGAGCACGTCGTCCGGTAGCCTGGGTGGCGAAGACGCTCCTCACCGGCGGCACCGGGCACGTCGGCGCGAACCTCGTGCGCGCGCTGGTGGCGCGGGGCGAGGACGTCCGCGCGCTGGTGCGCACGCCCGGCGATCCGGCGCTGGCGGGCCTGCCGATCGAGCAGGTGGTCGGCGATCTGTGCGACGCCGCGGCAATCGAGCGCGCCGTCGCCGGCTGCGACCGCGTCTACCACCTCGCCGCGTACGTCTCCCTGCGCCGCGGTGACCGGCGGCGGATCTTCGACGTCAACGTGCGCGGCACGAAGCAGGTGCTCGACGCGGCCGAGCGCGCGGGCGTGCGTCGCGTGGTGTACTGCTCGTCGCTCGGCGCGGTCGGCCGCAACCCCGAGGGCGGCGTCAGCGACGAGACGTTCGGCGTCGACCCGTCCGACGCGGCGCTCGACTACGACCGGTCGAAGGGCGTCGCCGAGCTCGAGGTCCACCGCGCGGTCGCGCGCGGACTCGACTGCGTGATCGTGAACCCGTCGGGCGTGGTCGGGCCGCACGACTACAAGCCCTCGCCGCTGGGACGGACGATCCTCGACTTCGCGCGGCGCAAGCTGCCCGCGTATGTCGCGGGCGGCTTCGAGCTCGTGGCAGTGCGGGACGTCGTCGCCGGGCACCTCCTCGCGATGGACCGGGGCCGCGTCGGCCACCGCTATATCCTGTCGGGGCGACACCACACGCTCGACGAGCTCCTCGTCGAGCTCGAGCGGATCACCGGCGCTCCGCGGCCGCGGCTGCGCATCCCGCCGGGGCTGGCGCTGCCGCTCGCGCACGTCGCGAGCGCGTTCATGGCGACGTTCTTCCCGCGCGTATCGCCCCGCTTCACGCCGGGCACGATCCGGATCTTGAACGGCGACAAGCGCGCCGACATCGGCAAGGCGCGGCGCGAGCTCGGCTACGCGCCGACGCCCGTCCTCGCGGCGCTCCGCGAGCAGTGCGAGTGGTTCCGCGCCCGCGGCGTCTTGACCGTCAACGCAGCGACGCGATGAGCTCGCTCGGCGCGCCGCCCGACTCGAAGCGCCCGATGACCAGGGGCGGCGCGCCGCGCTTGATCCGCACCGCCACCTTCAGCTTGAAGTGCCGCTGCTGCGGTCCGGTGTGATCCTCCCGCTCGATGCTGAGCTCGAGCAGCGGCGCGACCGCGTCGGCGTCCGGGGCGGCGTGGCAGATCATGACCTGCGCGGTGCGCCGATCGCGATCGACGTCGATCGTGGAGCAGCCCTTCTCGGGCGGCAAGGCGACCGCGATGCGCGTGCGGTCCGACGGCGAGTCGGCCCAGCTGAGCTCGACGAGCTGGCCGTGGGTGGACGCCGAGGCCGACGGCTCCGCGTGGGCGGACGGGATCGAGAGGGCGAGGGCGAGGACGGGGACGAGGCGCATGAGGGCTCCTGGCTGCGACGTGTCCGGCCCGCCTCTTCAAGCGCGGTGCCAGCGCCGCGGAGCACGCGATCGCGCGAGTTGCGCGCCCGGCGCGTCGCGCTGTCCACGCGCGCGCAGCCGCGCGGCGACAGGTTGGCACTCGGGATCGGCTAGGATGGCTCCATGCACGACGCGCTGCTCCTCTACTTCGGCGGCGAGAAGCACGCGGGCCTGCTCGCCGCGGCGGCGGGGATCGCGGCGATCGGCGTCGCGGCGATCCTCCTGGCCCCGCGGCACGAGCTGCGCGCGTTCGCGACGACGCTCGGGATCATCGGCCTCCTCGAGGTGGGGATCGGCGTCGGCCTCTACCTCAAGACCGGCCCGCAGATCGACCGCCTCGCCGCCCAGCTCGCCGCCGATCCGCCGCGGCTCCTCCGAGAGGAGGGCGCGCGCATGGAGAAGGTGCAGCGCAACTTCGTCGTCCTCGA
>FTFF01001421.1_pt1 | contig 18352 bp, 8 predicted proteins | sample 1640361 | NCBI WGS metagenome assembly FTFF01 (sample SAMEA3914816, study PRJEB12502) | metagenome | biome: forest; material: soil | place: USA | collected 2011-09-16 | depth 0.3 m | reverse complement strand
GCCCGCTGGCTCTCGCCCTCACCGCGGTAGGAGCGCTTGCTCGACGGCGCGCCGCAGCAGCGGCGGCGGCAACAGGCCCTGCGCGAGCACGCACTCGTGGAAGCGGTGGGCGTCGAAGCGCGCGCCGAGGGCGCGCTCGACGTCGGCGCGCAGCGCGAGCAGCCTCGTGTAGCCGTAGAAGTAGCTGACCGCTTGGCCGGGCGAGTTGAACGTGTAGCGGTCGAGCTCCTGCGTCGTCATCCCCTCCGACAGCCCCACGTCCTGCACCAGCACCCGCCGCGCCTCTTCGAGCGTCACCTCGCCGAGCTGCAGCCCGGGGTCGAGGAACGCGCGCGCCTCCCGCCAGAGGAGCGCCTGCAGCGAGACGAGGCGCCCCTCGAGCGGCATGAAGGGGCGCATGATCGCCTCGGCGTAAAGGCCCCAGCCCTCGACGTTGACCGAGTTGAACGCGAACAGCGTGCGCGCGAGCGAGAGGCCGCGCGCAGCCATCGACGAGAACTGCAGCTCGTGGCCGGGACGGCCCTCGTGCGCCGAGATCGTCCACGACGCGGCGGCGAACGTGAAGTCGTCGTAGCGCTGGGGCTGGCCGTTCGCGGACGGGGCCGCGGTCAGCGGCAGCACGAACGACAGCTCGGCCGACCTCGCGAAGAGCCCCTGCGCGTCGACGTGCGGGGCCGGCTGCGACGCGGTCTCGGCCGCGCTCGCGACTCGGAACCGCATCGCCCGCGCCGGCAGCGTCACCAGGCGCTCGCGCCGGATGATCGCCTCGAGGTCGTGGATCCGCTCCCGGTAGAGCGCGGGCAGCGCGTCGCCACCCACCTGCTCGCGCTTGAGCGCGCGCAGGACCTCGCGGTAGTCGCTCGCGGCGAGGTGTCGCTCCGCGGCCACGCGCGCGGCCAGCGCCTGCATCTCGCGCTGCGTCTCGGCGAACGCCGCGCGGGCCTGCACGGCCAGCGCGGCCGGCGGCAGCTCGACGCCCAGCTGGTGGAGCTGGAAGGCGTAGAGCTCGGGCGGCTCGCGGAAGTCGGCGCGCGCACGCGGCAGCACCTCGGCGCGCAGGAACGCGTCATAGGCGACGAGCTGCTGCTCGAGCTCGGCGAGCGCGGGTTCGTACCCGGCCACGCCGTACCGGCGAAGCAGATCGCCGATCCCTCGGCGGTACACCGCGCTCGAGGCCAACGTCTGGTCGAGCTGCGCGCGCGTCGGCGCGAGGAGCTCGGCCCGCCCGAGCTGCTCGCGGGTGCGATCCATCGCCAGCTGGGTCAACGGCGCGTAGCCCGCCTCGAGGCCGGCATAGCGACGGAGCCGCACCCGTGCGGCCGCGCGACGCGCCGGCGGCACCTGGTCATCGAGCAGCGCGTGGAGCCCACGGAAGATCAGCTTGCCCACGTCCTCGTAGGGGAGGAGGTACCGATCGCTCAGCTCCGTCGCCCGCACGTAGTCGCGCGCCGCCGTGAGGAGGATGGCAAGGTCCTCCGCCAGGTACGGGTCGGCCTCGGCGGCCGCGCGCGCCTCGAGCGCCGCGATCGCCGGCGCCATCTGCTCGCGGAAGCGCTCGTCGACGCGGGGCTTGAGGTCGTGCACCTCGGCGTCGAGCCCGGCGATCCCGAGCTCGCCGAGCGACTCGGGCGCGAAGCGGCCGAGGACGTCGAGGAGGAGGCGCGCCGCGGCGTCGCTGCGCGCGATCCGATCGTGCGCGACCGGCGCCGGTCCGACGTGCGCGCAGCCGGCGAGGACGAGGAGGAACGCCGCGCGCCGCCTCACCGCGCGCCGCCGTCGGGGGGCGTGACCTTGCGGGGGAAGATCATGCGCAGGTGCGCGTCGAACTCGTCCTCCAGGCGCTCGACCATCGGCTCGCCGACGCGCCTGCGCCACGCCTCGACCGCCGCGGCGTAGCGCTCGCTCGTCCGCGTCTTGCCGTCGCTCGCCAGCTGCTCGACGAGGATCTCGCGCCACGGCGCCTCGCCGCGCGTCGGCGCGGCCTTCGGCTCGGGCTTGAGCGCGCGCAGGTACCTCACGAGCTCGTAGGCGCTGCCGAAGCGGCTCACCGAGAGGTCCCCGCGGTCCACCTCGATCGCGGAGAGCGGCTCGCCCGGCAGCTGCCAGGAGATCCGGTACGGCGACCGCGGCGTCTCCGCGCGCGCGGACGCGGCGCACACGGCGAGGAACGCGAGCGCGATGAGGGCGCGCCTCAGGGGCGAGCCCCCGGCTCGGCGCGCGTGCCCGCGTCGGCGACGATCTCGAGCGCGCGGTCGCGGCGGCCCTGCTTGCTCGCGAGCGTGCCGGCGTCGACCACCTGGCTGCGGTGGAGCAGATCGAGGTAGTCGACGCGCATGGTGGAGGACGGCAGGATGAAGATGCCGTAGAGGTAGGCGTCGTTGCGGAGCTGCTGCACGATCTCGACGGGGATGTGGCACTGCCCGTGGGTGATGATGTACAGGGCCACCTCGCGCTTCTCCGCGCCGCGCATGCGCCGCAGCTCGAGCGCGAGCTGCCGGAAGACCTTGCCGTAGTTGCGGCCGCGCTCGGAGCGGAAGCACAGGAGGTACGGCGCGGCCAGGTCGCCCGCGCCGATCCGCTGCAGGTCGTAGAGGCGCGAGTCGAAGAAGCGCAGCCAGACCTCGTCGCCGGCCAGCGTGAACTTCTTGGCCATGGTGAGCGCGAGGCCGCGCGCGAAGACCTGCCGCACGCCGCGCATCGAGGGCGACGAGTCGATGAGGACGTACTGCAGGCGCCGCTGCTCCTCGCGCTGACGCTCGTGGCCGTAGTAGTAGAGCTCGTCGTCGATGACCTTGCGCTCGAACAGATCGTCGTCGTACGCGAACTCCGACAGCACGAGCGCGTCGAGCTGGCCGCGGCGCTCGATCGAGGCGTAGCCGTCGACGGCGAACGTCTGGGCGCCCGCGGCGCGCTTGGTCTCGAGCACCGACGGCAAGAGCTCGAGCGAGAAGTTCACGACGTCGTTCGCCTCGGCGCTGCGGAAGACGTTGTAGAGGTCGAGGAGGTCGACGCCGCCCTCCCCCGCGAGCGGCAGCCCACCCGCCGCGAGCTGCGCGCCGCCCTGGAAGACCCCGAGCAGCCGCAGCGTGTCGAGGTCGATCTGCTCGAGCGAGGTGTAGATCTGCAGCCGCTGGGTGCCGAGGTAGCGGAGGAGCTCCACGAGCTCGGTCCGGTCGAACTCGCGGTAGCGCGTCGCCACGTCCGCCTCGTTGTAGCGGGCGGGGTCGAGCGGGAGCGGCTCCCACCCCACGCCTTTGCCGGCCGCCGGGAAGCGGTGGTAGGTCTCGCCGAGGATGCGCGTGAGCAGCACCGCCACGAGGTCGTCGCGCAGGCGGAGCGTCCCGGCGCGCTCGGCCACGTCGCTGGCCGCGAGCGTCTCGAGGAGCGCCAGGTACTGCTGGCAGAGGCCGCGCAGCTCGGCGCCGGCGCCGATCGCCTCGAGCGAGCCCTCGCGCGGGCCGAGCTCGACGCCGCCGCGGCGCCCCGAGGTGAGGAGGAGCCCGACGTCGTGCACGAGGAACAGCGGCAGGTGCACGCCGAGCCGCCCCATCGTGTTGGCCCAGGCGGCGGCGCGGACCAGCGCCATCGGGCTGTCGGACCGCGCGTGGGACAGCGCCAGCGTCCCGACCTGGCGGGCGAACCACGCCTCACGCCGCGCCTCGCCCGCGCCGTCCTCCCCTTCGGCCATCAGCCGAACTTCGACGACTGGAAGACGTTCTCGAGCAGCTGATCGACCTCGCGCACCATCCGCTGGGCGGCCTCGTTGTTCATCGCCTGGAGCGCCGTCTTGATGTCGCCGAGGTTCTTGAGCTGCGCGAAGAGCTGGATGTCCGACAGCGTCGCGGAGCCGGTGAGCAGCTCGCGGATCGTGCCGAGCTCGCCGAGCAGCGCCTCGAGGCCGACCTGGCCGCCCTGCAGCCGCCGCGCGTTCGGGTGCTCGCGGTAGAAGCGCTCGACCACCGGCGTGACGATCTCGTCGAGGAGCTCGGCCTGATCGAGGTTGTTCCAGACGTGGCGCAGGACGAAGAAGTCGCTGTCGTTCGCCTCGGCGCGCCCGTCGACGATCGCCGAGGCGGCGAGCAGCTTGAGGAGCTTCACCACGCGGCGGTCGGACACGGACACGCCCTCCGAGCGGATCTGGAAGACGAGGCCCTTGTAGCGGGAGAGCAGGTCCTCGGAGAACTGGAGCCGCCCGCCCAGCGCCTGGTTCACCTGGTGGAGGTCCGCCGCCGAGACGAGCGGCACGACCGGCGCGCCGCTCAGCGCCGCCGCCTCGTTGCGGAGCCCGCGCTCGATGAGGCCGCCGAAGTGGTAGCTGTCGAGGTTGTCGGAGACGACGCGCAGGAGGAAGCGATCGAAGATCGCGGCCAGGTTGTCGTCGTTCGGCACCTCGTTCGACGCGCCGAACAGCGACAGGAGCGGCACCTTCACCACGTTCGCGCCGTTCGAGAAGCGCCGCTCGTTGAGGATGGTGAGGAGCGAGTTCAGGATCGCCGAGTTCGACTTGAAGATCTCGTCGAGGAAGACGATCTCGGCCTCGGGCAGCATGCCGGTGGTGCGGCGGGTGTACGTGCCCTCGCGGAACGCGCGGATGTCGACGGGCCCGAAGAGCTCGTTCGGCTCGGTGAAGCGCGTCAGCAGGTACTCGAAGTAGCGCGCGTCGATGAGGCGCGCGAACATGCGCACGAGCGCGCTCTTGGCGGTGCCGGGCGGCCCCACGACCACCATGTGCTCGCCGGCGACGACGCTGATGAGCAGGAGGCGGATCATCTCCTGCTTGTCGAGGAAGTGCCGCGACAGCACGTCGCCGACCTTCTGCAGGCGCGCCGCGATCTGCGTGAGGTCGGGCGCGGGCGGCGGCGGCGGGGTCGGCATCGGAGCGGGAACTATGCCACGCGCGCCTGGGCGCCGGCACCCCGCGCCGCGAGCCCGGTGAGCTCCTGCAGCCGGCGCGGGCCGACCAGCTCGGCGCAGGCCTCGACGTAGGCGTCGACGTTGCGGCGCAGCGCCTCGTCGCGCGCCACGTCGGCCGGACGGCCGAGCCCGATGCGGTCGGCGGCGGCCATGAGCCCGATGCCGTCGGCGATCGCGCGCTCGCGCCCGTGCGCGTAGCCGCGGAGGACCCGCAGGTGGCCCTCGCGATCGGTCGGCGGGCGCGAGAGGACGTCGAGCAGGTGCAGGTGGCTGTGGAACGCCGTCGCGGTGGTCGCCGCGTCGGTGGCGCCCTTCGTGTTGTAGACGCCGAGGAGCGCGGCGGTGAAGACGGGCTCGATCGCGGCCAGGCCGCGGCGCAGGTACTCGTCGGCGATCACGCGCGCGATGCGCGGCACCCGCAGCCACCGCGCGACGGCGCGGAGCTCGATCGGCGGATCGCCGCGATCGATGTGGAGGAGGTCGGTGAGCGGCGACGCGGCGAAGAGCGCGGCGACAACCGCGCGGGTCGGTCCCCAGCCCACCGCGTCCTCGTAGAGATCGACGGTGGTCTGCTCCTCGCGGACGCGCCGGAGGGTCTGCCAGCGGAGGAGCCTCGCCGGCGGTTGCTCGCCGCGGAACTCGCGCCGCCCCGCCCAGAAGCGGACGCGGACGTCACGGCGCGTGAGCGTCCGCAGGCGCATCGTGAGCGCGTGCCGCGCGCAGAGCGCGAGCTCGTCGACGGGCGCCGGCAGCTCGCACGCACGCTCGGTGGCGCGCGCGACCTTGGCGAGGCCGCCCCTCCCCTCGGCGGGGTGGGGCTGCTGGAGGAGCCAGCACAGGTTGTGGATCGCCGCGCCGAGGCGGATCGCGTCGTCGTCGAGCGGCGGCGTCTCCGGATCGAGCAGGAAACGCGCCGCGACCGCGCGCCGCGCCGCGCCGAGCTCGGCCACGCCGGCCATGCGCCCGCGCTCGCGGCTGAGCTCCACCACCGCGTCCTCGTCGAGCGGCGCGCGCACCGTGAGGATCCCGCCGGCCACCAGCGGCAGGAGGACCTCCCGCACGAGCTCGTCGCTCACTGCTTCCCGTCGTCGGCGTCGCGGAAGCCCCACAGCGGGAAGAGGCCCGCGCCGCCGTGCTCGACGCGCACGCGGCCGTCGTCCTCCGCCGTCGCGGAGGGCGGGAGCGGCAGCTGATGGACCGCGATCTTCTCGAGCGCGGCACGCCCGAGCGGCGCGAGCGACGCCGCATCGATCGCGAACGGCGGGCGCGTCGCCGGCAGCGGGAACACGACGAGCCGCCCGTCGTGGGCGCCGAGGTGGCTCGCGAGGACGTCCTCGGCGACGGCGGGCTCGAGGCGGTGGCCGATCGGCACGAGCACGCCCGGCGCCGCGCGCCAGAACGGCTGCCCGATCGGCAGCGCCGAGAGTCCCTCGTCGGACACGATGAGCAGCCCCTCGTCGATCGGCACCACGCGCGCGGCCTGGAGGAGCCGCTGCGGCGCGGCGTAGACGAGCCGCTTGAGCCAGCCCACGCGCGCCCACGGCACGAGCGTCGCCGCCACCTTGTCGCCCACGTCGGCCGGGACGAGGCGGAGCGGGACCGCGATCGCGTTCGCCGCCAGGCTGGCCTGCGCCACCGCCGGGCGCCGCTCCTCGAGCTCGAAGCCGCGCTCGACGAGGTCCTGCACCGGGGCCAGCACCGGCTCGGCGAAGATCTCGACGGCGTCGCGGGCGCCGGAGAAGACGTAGAGCCGGCCGGCCTCGAAGATCGAGGCGCAGGCGTCGAGCCGGATCGGGTGGCGGTAGCCGATCTGCACCAGGCAGCGCTCGCCGATCTGCTGGTAGAGCTCGGCGCCCGGCAGCGCGCCGAGGAGCCGGAAGATGCGATCGGAGAGCGCCTCGGTGCGCACGAGGAGCCAGCGCGGGCGGGCCGCGAACGCGGCGTCGCCGGGCGCGTTGGCCTCGATCGCCGCGGCGGCCGCGCGCACGCGGTTGCGCCACAGGTACCCGAGCAGCGGTCGCGCGAGCCCCTCGCGCGCGAGCACCCACACGCGCCCGCGATCGAGCTCCGGATCCTGCAGGCCGGGGAGCGCGCGCGGCGACAGCCGGAAGACGAGCTGCGCGAACGCGACCTCGCGGGTGCGGTGCAGCGCGAGCGAGAACTCGCGGTCGTAGAGGAGGAAGTCGCCCACCTCGGTGGAGAGCTGCGCCACGTCGTAGCCGAGCGGCGAGCGCGAATCGCGGTAGCGGACGAAGTGCTTGCCCGAGCCGGTGAACGCCAGGCCCCCGAGGAGCGCGGCGATCCGCGCCGCGCGGTCGGCGAGGTAGCTGGAGGCCGCGGGGTAGAGCACGAGGAACTGCCGCCCGCCCGCCGGCGCGCGCACCTCCTCGATGCGCAGCTTCGGCAGGATCTCGTCGAGCGACGCCTCCTCGCCGAAGATGCGAAAGAAGCCGACGAGCGCGTCCACCGACGGGAAGAGCAGCGCCCCCAGCTTGCCGAGGAGGACGCCGCGACCGTCCGGCACCGCCCCCGGCGTGTTGAAGCGGGTCTGGTGCAGCGCGACCGGATCGAGCATGCGAGGACACGCTAAGATAGGACAGGTCCCATGCCTCGCAAAGGCCTCTTCGGCACCGGCGGTCTCCTCGGCGTCCTCGGGGTTGGGGGCGACCGCCGTCGCGCCGTCGAGGCCGAGGCCGGCGGCGACTACCTCAGCGCGGCTCAGGCGTACTCCGCGTGCGGCGATCGGACGAAGGTGGCGGAGATGAACCTCCTCCTCTCGGAGCGCGCGCGGACGCCCGACGAGAAGCTCGAGGCGCTGCGGGAGGCGGCCCGCTTCACCGACGAGGACGACGCCGCCGCGGGCCGCGTCCGCGGGCGCATCGCGCGGGCGCTCCTCGGCTGGGTGCGCGCGCGCGGCGGCGTGATCACCGACGGCGATCGCGCCGTGCTCGGCGACGCGGCCTCGCTCTTCCTCGCCGCCGGCGACGCGGCCGGCGCCGGCGCGTGCCACGAGCTGCTCGGCGCCCCAGTGGCCGCCGCGGCGGCGTACCAGCGCGCCGGCGACGTCGACCGCCTCGAGCAGCTGCTGTCCGGCGAGGCGGACAAGCGGCGCCGCGCGGTCGCGGTCGGCGACGCCGTCGAGGAGCACCGCATGCGCCTCCGCGCGGGCGACGTCGCCGGGGCGCTCGACGCGCTGGCCGGCGCGCTCGACGCCGCCGACGCCAAGGACCGGGCGGGCCTGCAGCGCCTGCACGACGAGCTCGCGGCGCGGCGCGCCGGCGACGGCCGGCTCCGGCTGCGGTGCGGATCGTCGCGCCTGATCGTCGCGGCGGCGCCGATCGCGATCGGCCGCGGCGAGGGCTGCGCGCTCACGTTGCGCGATCCCGGCGTCTCGCGCCGCCACGTCGAGCTGCGCTTCGCGGGCGGGGCCTGGCAGATCGTCGACCTCGGCGCCAAGAACGGCACCGCGCTCGCGGGCGCGCGGATCGCCGGCGCGGTGCCGGCGCCGCCCGACGGCGAGCTCGCGATCGGCGACAGCTGCGCGCTCCGCGTCACCGCGCAGGGCGAGCAGCTCACCCTCACGATCGTCCGCGGCCTCGATCCCGGCCTGCGCCTCCTCGCCGCGCCCGGCGCGATCGCCGCGAAGACCGACGACGGCGGCGCGCTGGCGTCGGTGCGCTTCATCGACGGACGGCCGCGCGTCGCGCCGGCCGGGCGCACGCTCTACCGCAACGGCGCGGCGATCGGCAAGGAGGTCGAGCCGCTCGTCGGCGACGTGCTCGAGGTCGGTGGGGAGCGCTGGGAGGTCGAGCCGTGAGGTGGCCGGCCTGGCTCCGCCCGCGCGCCCGGCCACCGGCGGCGACCCCCGACCCCCACGATCCGCCGCCCCGCACCACGGACGAGGCGCTCCTCGAGGCGCGGCTGCGGCGCGCGCACGAGGGCGCGTCGTTCGGCGCCGACGAGTGGGCCGCGGTCGACCGGCTGCTGGCGCTCGGCCGCGAGGCCGAGGTGATCGACGTCCTCCGCCGCTTCATCGCCGCGCAGCCGCGTGCGCTCGACGCGACGCTGCGGCTCGCCGAGCTGCTGTGCGGCCGCCTCGAGCACGCCGCGGCGCGCCCGCTGCTCGAGCGGCTCGCGGGCGCGCCCGCGCACCGGCCGCGCGCGCTCCTCCTGCTCGGCGAGGCGGCCGAGCGCGCCGGCGACGTCGACGCCGCGCGCCGCGCATACGAGGGCCTGCTCGCGATCGACCTCGGGCACGCGCGCGCGCGTGCCCGAGGTCGATCGCGAGCAGGCCCTCGTATGCGCGGCGCGCGGCGTCGACGTCGCCGGCGCGCTCGGCCGCCTCGCCGAGCAGGAGGAGCGCGCGCGGCCGGTGCGCGGGCGCGCCCGCGAGCCGCTCGAGCAGCGGGCGCGCCGCGGCGTGCTCGAGGCGGCCGCACAGCAGCTCGGCGAGCCGCAGCGTCGCGTCGAGCGCACGCGGCTGCGCGGCGATGAAGCGGCGGAGGACGTCGATCACCTCGGCCTCGCGGCCGAGCGCCAGCAGCCGGTCGACCGCGGCCCACTCGTCGGCGCCGAACGACGCGCCCTCGTGCGCGCGCCGCAGCCGCGCCTCGAGGAGCGCCTCGTCCGTGGTGCGGGGCGGCGGATCGTGGGGGTCGGGGGTCGCCGCCGGTGGCCGGGCGCGCGGGCGGAGCCAGGCCGGCCACCTCACGGCTCGACCTCCCAGCGCTCCCCACCGACCTCGAGCACGTCGCCGACGAGCGGCTCGACCTCCTTGCCGATCGCCGCGCCGTTGCGGTAGAGCGTGCGCCCGGCCGGCGCGACGCGCGGCCGTCCGTCGATGAAGCGCACCGACGCCAGCGCGCCGCCGTCGTCGGTCTTCGCGGCGATCGCGCCGGGCGCGGCGAGGAGGCGCAGGCCGGGATCGAGGCCGCGGACGATCGTGAGGGTGAGCTGCTCGCCCTGCGCGGTGACGCGGAGCGCGCAGCTGTCGCCGATCGCGAGCTCGCCGTCGGGCGGCGCCGGCACCGCGCCGGCGATCCGCGCGCCCGCGAGCGCGGTGCCGTTCTTGGCGCCGAGGTCGACGATCTGCCAGGCCCCGCCCGCGAAGCGCAGCTCGACGTGGCGGCGCGAGACGCCGGGATCGCGCAACGTGAGCGCGCAGCCCTCGCCGCGGCCGATCGCGATCGGCGCCGCCGCGACGATCAGGCGCGACGATCCGCACCGCAGCCGGAGCCGGCCGTCGCCGGCGCGCCGCGCCGCGAGCTCGTCGTGCAGGCGCTGCAGGCCCGCCCGGTCCTTGGCGTCGGCGGCGTCGAGCGCGCCGGCCAGCGCGTCGAGCGCCCCGGCGACGTCGCCCGCGCGGAGGCGCATGCGGTGCTCCTCGACGGCGTCGCCGACCGCGACCGCGCGGCGCCGCTTGTCCGCCTCGCCGGACAGCAGCTGCTCGAGGCGGTCGACGTCGCCGGCGCGCTGGTACGCCGCCGCGGCGGCCACTGGGGCGCCGAGCAGCTCGTGGCACGCGCCGGCGCCGGCCGCGTCGCCGGCGGCGAGGAAGAGCGAGGCCGCGTCGCCGAGCACGGCGCGATCGCCGTCGGTGATCACGCCGCCGCGCGCGCGCACCCAGCCGAGGAGCGCCCGCGCGATGCGCCCGCGGACGCGGCCCGCGGCGGCGTCGTCCTCGTCGGTGAAGCGGGCCGCCTCCCGCAGCGCCTCGAGCTTCTCGTCGGGCGTCCGCGCGCGCTCCGAGAGGAGGAGGTTCATCTCCGCCACCTTCGTCCGATCGCCGCACGCGGAGTACGCCTGAGCCGCGCTGAGGTAGTCGCCGCCGGCCTCGGCCTCGACGGCGCGACGGCGGTCGCCCCCAACCCCGAGGACGCCGAGGAGACCGCCGGTGCCGAAGAGGCCTTTGCGAGGCATGGGACCTGTCCTATCTTAGCGTGTCCTCGCATGCTCGATCCGGTCGCGCTGCACCAGACCCGCTTCAACACGCCGGGGGCGGTGCCGGACGGTCGCGGCGTCCTCCTCGGCAAGCTGGGGGCGCTGCTCTTCCCGTCGGTGGACGCGCTCGTCGGCTTCTTTCGCATCTTCGGCGAGGAGGCGTCGCTCGACGAGATCCTGCCGAAGCTGCGCATCGAGGAGGTGCGCGCGCCGGCGGGCGGGCGGCAGTTCCTCGTGCTCTACCCCGCGGCCTCCAGCTACCTCGCCGACCGCGCGGCGCGGATCGCCGCGCTCCTCGGGGGCCTGGCGTTCACCGGCTCGGGCAAGCACTTCGTCCGCTACCGCGATTCGCGCTCGCCGCTCGGCTACGACGTGGCGCAGCTCTCCACCGAGGTGGGCGACTTCCTCCTCTACGACCGCGAGTTCTCGCTCGCGCTGCACCGCACCCGCGAGGTCGCGTTCGCGCAGCTCGTCTTCCGGCTGTCGCCGCGCGCGCTCCCCGGCCTGCAGGATCCGGAGCTCGATCGCGGGCGCGTGTGGGTGCTCGCGCGCGAGGGGCTCGCGCGACCGCTGCTCGGGTACCTGTGGCGCAACCGCGTGCGCGCGGCCGCCGCGGCGATCGAGGCCAACGCGCCCGGCGACGCCGCGTTCGCGGCCCGCCCGCGCTGGCTCCTCGTGCGCACCGAGGCGCTCTCCGATCGCATCTTCCGGCTCCTCGGCGCGCTGCCGGGCGCCGAGCTCTACCAGCAGATCGGCGAGCGCTGCCTGGTGCAGATCGGCTACCGCCACCCGATCCGGCTCGACGCCTGCGCCTCGATCTTCGAGGCCGGCCGGCTCTACGTCTTCTCCGGCGCCCGCGACGCCGTCGAGATCTTCGCCGAGCCGGTGCTGGCCCCGGTGCAGGACCTCGTCGAGCGCGGCTTCGAGCTCGAGGAGCGGCGCCCGGCGGTGGCGCAGGCCAGCCTGGCGGCGAACGCGATCGCGGTCCCGCTCCGCCTCGTCCCGGCCGACGTGGGCGACAAGGTGGCGGCGACGCTCGTGCCGTGGGCGCGCGTGGGCTGGCTCAAGCGGCTCGTCTACGCCGCGCCGCAGCGGCTCCTCCAGGCCGCGCGCGTGGTGCCGATCGACGAGGGGCTGCTCATCGTGTCCGACGAGGGACTCTCGGCGCTGCCGATCGGGCAGCCGTTCTGGCGCGCGGCGCCGGGCGTGCTCGTGCCGATCGGCCACCGCCTCGAGCCCGCCGTCGCCGAGGACGTCCTCGCGAGCCACCTCGGCGCCCACGACGGGCGGCTCGTCGTGTTCCCGCTGCCGGCGACGCGCCCGCCGTTCGCGATCGATGCGGCGTCGCTCGCGCCGCTCGGGCGTGCCGCGCTCGAGAAGATCGCGGTCCATCAGCTGCCGCTCCCGCCCTCCGCGACGGCGGAGGACGACGGCCGCGTGCGCGTCGAGCACGGCGGCGCGGGCCTCTTCCCGCTGTGGGGCTTCCGCGACGCCGACGACGGGAAGCAGTGAGCGACGAGCTCGTGCGGGAGGTCCTCCTGCCGCTGGTGGCCGGCGGGATCCTCACGGTGCGCGCGCCGCTCGACGAGGACGCGGTGGTGGAGCTCAGCCGCGAGCGCGGGCGCATGGCCGGCGTGGCCGAGCTCGGCGCGGCGCGGCGCGCGGTCGCGGCGCGTTTCCTGCTCGATCCGGAGACGCCGCCGCTCGACGACGACGCGATCCGCCTCGGCGCGGCGATCCACAACCTGTGCTGGCTCCTCCAGCAGCCCCACCCCGCCGAGGGGAGGGGCGGCCTCGCCAAGGTCGCGCGCGCCACCGAGCGTGCGTGCGAGCTGCCGGCGCCCGTCGACGAGCTCGCGCTCTGCGCGCGGCACGCGCTCACGATGCGCCTGCGGACGCTCACGCGCCGTGACGTCCGCGTCCGCTTCTGGGCGGGGCGGCGCGAGTTCCGCGGCGAGCAACCGCCGGCGAGGCTCCTCCGCTGGCAGACCCTCCGGCGCGTCCGCGAGGAGCAGACCACCGTCGATCTCTACGAGGACGCGGTGGGCTGGGGACCGACCCGCGCGGTTGTCGCCGCGCTCTTCGCCGCGTCGCCGCTCACCGACCTCCTCCACATCGATCGCGGCGATCCGCCGATCGAGCTCCGCGCCGTCGCGCGGTGGCTGCGGGTGCCGCGCATCGCGCGCGTGATCGCCGACGAGTACCTGCGCCGCGGCCTGGCCGCGATCGAGCCCGTCTTCACCGCCGCGCTCCTCGGCGTCTACAACACGAAGGGCGCCACCGACGCGGCGACCACCGCGACGGCGTTCCACAGCCACCTGCACCTGCTCGACGTCCTCTCGCGCCCGCCGACCGATCGCGAGGGCCACCTGCGGGTCCTCCGCGGCTACGCGCACGGGCGCGAGCGCGCGATCGCCGACGGCATCGGGCTCATGGCCGCCGCCGACCGCATCGGGCTCGGCCGTCCGGCCGACGTGGCGCGCGACGAGGCGCTGCGCCGCAACGTCGACGCCTACGTCGAGGCCTGCGCCGAGCTGGTCGGCCCGCGCCGGCTGCAGGAGCTCACCGGGCTCGCGGCGCGGGGTGCCGGCGCCCAGGCGCGCGTGGCATAGTTCCCGCTCCGATGCCGACCCCGCCGCCGCCGCCCGCGCCCGACCTCACGCAGATCGCGGCGCGCCTGCAGAAGGTCGGCGACGTGCTGTCGCGGCACTTCCTCGACAAGCAGGAGATGATCCGCCTCCTGCTCATCAGCGTCGTCGCCGGCGAGCACATGGTGGTCGTGGGGCCGCCCGGCACCGCCAAGAGCGCGCTCGTGCGCATGTTCGCGCGCCTCATCGACGCGCGCTACTTCGAGTACCTGCTGACGCGCTTCACCGAGCCGAACGAGCTCTTCGGGCCCGTCGACATCCGCGCGTTCCGCGAGGGCACGTACACCCGCCGCACCACCGGCATGCTGCCCGAGGCCGAGATCGTCTTCCTCGACGAGATCTTCAAGTCGAACTCGGCGATCCTGAACTCGCTCCTCACCATCCTCAACGAGCGGCGCTTCTCGAACGGCGCGAACGTGGTGAAGGTGCCGCTCCTGTCGCTGTTCGGCGCGTCGAACGAGGTGCCGAACGACGACAACCTGGCCGCGATCTTCGATCGCTTCCTCCTGCGCGTCGTCTCCGACAACCTCGACAGCTACCACTTCGGCGGCCTCATCGAGCGCGGGCTCCGCAACGAGGCGGCGGCGCTGAGCGGCGCGCCGGTCGTGCCGCTCGTCTCGGCGGCGGACCTCCACCAGGTGAACCAGGCGCTGGGCGGGCGGCTCCAGTTCTCCGAGGACCTGCTCTCCCGCTACAAGGGCCTCGTCTTCCAGATCCGCTCGGAGGGCGTGTCCGTGTCCGACCGCCGCGTGGTGAAGCTCCTCAAGCTGCTCGCCGCCTCGGCGATCGTCGACGGGCGCGCCGAGGCGAACGACAGCGACTTCTTCGTCCTGCGCCACGTCTGGAACAACCTCGATCAGGCCGAGCTCCTCGACGAGATCGTCACGCCGGTGGTCGAGCGCTTCTACCGCGAGCACCCGAACGCGCGGCGGCTGCAGGGCGGCCAGGTCGGCCTCGAGGCGCTGCTCGGCGAGCTCGGCACGATCCGCGAGCTGCTCACCGGCTCCGCGACGCTGTCGGACATCCAGCTCTTCGCGCAGCTCAAGAACCTCGGCGACATCAAGACGGCGCTCCAGGCGATGAACAACGAGGCCGCCCAGCGGATGGTGCGCGAGGTCGATCAGCTGCTCGAGAACGTCTTCCAGTCGTCGAAGTTCGGCTGATGGCCGAAGGGGAGGACGGCGCGGGCGAGGCGCGGCGTGAGGCGTGGTTCGCCCGCCAGGTCGGGACGCTGGCGCTGTCCCACGCGCGGTCCGACAGCCCGATGGCGCTGGTCCGCGCCGCCGCCTGGGCCAACACGATGGGGCGGCTCGGCGTGCACCTGCCGCTGTTCCTCGTGCACGACGTCGGGCTCCTCCTCACCTCGGGGCGCCGCGGCGGCGTCGAGCTCGGCCCGCGCGAGGGCTCGCTCGAGGCGATCGGCGCCGGCGCCGAGCTGCGCGGCCTCTGCCAGCAGTACCTGGCGCTCCTCGAGACGCTCGCGGCCAGCGACGTGGCCGAGCGCGCCGGGACGCTCCGCCTGCGCGACGACCTCGTGGCGGTGCTGCTCACGCGCATCCTCGGCGAGACCTACCACCGCTTCCCGGCGGCCGGCAAAGGCGTGGGGTGGGAGCCGCTCCCGCTCGACCCCGCCCGCTACAACGAGGCGGACGTGGCGACGCGCTACCGCGAGTTCGACCGGACCGAGCTCGTGGAGCTCCTCCGCTACCTCGGCACCCAGCGGCTGCAGATCTACACCTCGCTCGAGCAGATCGACCTCGACACGCTGCGGCTGCTCGGGGTCTTCCAGGGCGGCGCGCAGCTCGCGGCGGGTGGGCTGCCGCTCGCGGGGGAGGGCGGCGTCGACCTCCTCGACCTCTACAACGTCTTCCGCAGCGCCGAGGCGAACGACGTCGTGAACTTCTCGCTCGAGCTCTTGCCGTCGGTGCTCGAGACCAAGCGCGCCGCGGGCGCCCAGACGTTCGCCGTCGACGGCTACGCCTCGATCGAGCGCCGCGGCCAGCTCGACGCGCTCGTGCTGTCGGAGTTCGCGTACGACGACGATCTGTTCGAGCGCAAGGTCATCGACGACGAGCTCTACTACTACGGCCACGAGCGTCAGCGCGAGGAGCAGCGGCGCCTGCAGTACGTCCTCATCGACTCGTCGCCCTCGATGCGCGGCGTGCGGCAGGTCTTCGCGCGCGGCCTCGCGCTCACCATGGCCAAGAAGTTCACGCTGGCCGGCGACGAGGTCTGGCTGCGCTTCTTCGACTCGCGCCTCTACGACCTGCAGCGGATCGGCGCGGGCGACCTGGCCGCGCCGTACCTCCTGTGCTTCCGCTCCGAGCGCGGCCGCAACTACGGCAAGGTCTTCCGGCAGCTCGCGCTCGAGCTGCGGCGCATGCGCGGCGCGGAGAAGCGCGAGGTGGCCCTGTACATCATCACCCACGGGCAGTGCCACATCCCCGTCGAGATCGTGCAGCAGCTCCGCAACGACGCCTACCTCTACGGCATCTTCATCCTGCCGTCCTCCACCATGCGCGTCGACTACCTCGATCTGCTCCACCGCAGCCAGGTGGTCGACGCCGGCACGCTCGCGAGCAAGCAGGGCCGCCGCGACCGCGCGCTCGAGATCGTCGCCGACGCGGGCACGCGCGCCGAGCCGGGGGCTCGCCCCTGAGGCGCGCCCTCATCGCGCTCGCGTTCCTCGCCGTGTGCGCCGCGTCCGCGCGCGCGGAGACGCCGCGGTCGCCGTACCGGATCTCCTGGCAGCTGCCGGGCGAGCCGCTCTCCGCGATCGAGGTGGACCGCGGGGACCTCTCGGTGAGCCGCTTCGGCAGCGCCTACGAGCTCGTGAGGTACCTGCGCGCGCTCAAGCCCGAGCCGAAGGCCGCGCCGACGCGCGGCGAGGCGCCGTGGCGCGAGATCCTCGTCGAGCAGCTGGCGAGCGACGGCAAGACGCGGACGAGCGAGCGCTACGCCGCGGCGGTCGAGGCGTGGCGCAGGCGCGTCGGCGAGCCGATGGTCGAGCGCCTGGAGGACGAGTTCGACGCGCACCTGCGCATGATCTTCCCCCGCAAGGTCACGCCCCCCGACGGCGGCGCGCGGTGAGGCGGCGCGCGGCGTTCCTCCTCGTCCTCGCCGGCTGCGCGCACGTCGGACCGGCGCCGGTCGCGCACGATCGGATCGCGCGCAGCGACGCCGCGGCGCGCCTCCTCCTCGACGTCCTCGGCCGCTTCGCGCCCGAGTCGCTCGGCGAGCTCGGGATCGCCGGGCTCGACGCCGAGGTGCACGACCTCAAGCCCCGCGTCGACGAGCGCTTCCGCGAGCAGATGGCGCCGGCGATCGCGGCGCTCGAGGCGCGCGCGGCCGCCGAGGCCGACCCGTACCTGGCGGAGGACCTTGCCATCCTCCTCACGGCGGCGCGCGACTACGTGCGGGCGACGGAGCTGAGCGATCGGTACCTCCTCCCCTACGAGGACGTGGGCAAGCTGATCTTCCGTGGGCTCCACGCGCTGCTCGATGACCAGGTGCCGCCGGCGCGTCGCGCGGCCGCACGGGTGCGGCTCCGTCGCTATGCCGGCCTCGAGGCGGGCTACGCGCCGTTGACCCAGCTGGCGATGGATCGCACCCGCGAGCAGCTCGGGCGGGCCGAGCTCCTCGCGCCGACGCGCGCGCAGCTCGACCAGACGTTGGCCTCGAGCGCGGTGTACCGCCGAGGGATCGGCGATCTGCTTCGCCGGTACGGCGTGGCCGGGTACGAACCCGCGCTCGCCGAGCTCGAGCAGCAGCTCGTCGCCTATGACGCGTTCCTGCGCGCCGAGGTGCTGCCGCGTGCGCGCGCCGACTTCCGCGAGCCGCCCGAGCTCTACGCCTTCCAGCTCCACCAGCTGGGCGTCGAGCTGCCGCCGGCCGCGCTGGCCGTGCAGGCCCGCGCGGCGTTCGCCGAGACGCAGCGCGAGATGCAGGCGCTGGCCGCGCGCGTGGCCGCGGAGCGACACCTCGCCGCGAGCGACTACCGCGAGGTCCTGCGCGCGCTCAAGCGCGAGCAGGTGGGTGGCGACGCGCTGCCCGCGCTCTACCGGGAGCGGATCCACGACCTCGAGGCGATCATCCGGCGCGAGCGCCTGGTGACGCTGCCGGCGCGGGCGATGCGGTTCCGAGTCGCGAGCGCGGCCGAGACCGCGTCGCAGCCGGCCCCGCACGTCGACGCGCAGGGGCTCTTCGCGAGGTCGGCCGAGCTGTCGTTCGTGCTGCCGCTGACCGCGGCCCCGTCCGCGAACGGCCAGCCCCAGCGCTACGACGACTTCACGTTCGCCGCCGCGTCGTGGACGATCTCGGCGCACGAGGGCCGTCCCGGCCACGAGCTGCAGTTCTCGTCGATGGCTGCGCGCGGCCTCTCGCTCGCGCGCACGCTGTTCGCGTTCAACTCGGTCAACGTCGAGGGCTGGGGCCTTTACGCCGAGGCGATCATGCGCCCCTTCATGCCGCTCGAGGGGCGCCTCGTCTCGCTGCAGGCGCTCCTCTGGCGGGAGGCGCGCGCGTTCCTCGACCCCGGGCTGCAGCTCGGCGAGGTGACGCTCGAAGAGGCGCGGCGGGTGCTGGTGCAGGACGTGGGGCTGTCGGAGGGGATGACGACGCAGGAGCTCGACCGCTACACGTTCAACTCGCCCGGCCAAGCGGTCAGCTACTTCTACGGCTACACGAGGCTGCTCGCGCTGCGCGCCGACGTCGAGCGCGCCCTCGGCGCGCGCTTCGACGCCCACCGCTTCCACGAGTGCGTGCTCGCGCAGGGCCTGTTGCCGCCGCCGCTGCTGCGGCGCGCCGTCGAGCAAGCGCTCCTACCGCGGTGAGGGCGAGAGCCAGCGGGC
>FTFF01001018.1_pt1 | contig 18720 bp, 14 predicted proteins | sample 1640361 | NCBI WGS metagenome assembly FTFF01 (sample SAMEA3914816, study PRJEB12502) | metagenome | biome: forest; material: soil | place: USA | collected 2011-09-16 | depth 0.3 m | reverse complement strand
GTTGCGGATCGGCAGCCGGCGCTCGGGGCCGGCGAGCGGGTGCAGCCACAGGTCGCGCTCGGGCACGCCGGCGGTGCCCACCTCGGCCTCGGCGCGCGCCTCGAGCAGGCGGAGCGCCTCGGCGACGCTGAACCCCGGCCCCACCGACGCCTCGACGGCGGGCTTGCCTGGGAGCGGCGGGGGCGCCCCCCCGGGCGCGATCCGGCCCCCCACCGCCGCCATCGCGAGCACGCCCACCGCAACGGCGGCGAGCGCCCGCCCGCGGCGCCTCGGCCGCGCCGGCATCGTGGGCGGATCCTGCACGTCCGGCCCGCGCTCGCCACGCTCGCGGCACGACTCCGAGCAGAAGGCGCGGACCCGCCCGTCGGCGACCGTGAGCGCACGGGCGCGCAGCGGGTCGAAGACCCGCTCGCAGGCAGGACAGGTGCTCGGCTCGACGTGCATCGCGTGGAGCGCCTCATTTTAAGGTACGTAGCCCCCGTCCTCCGCGTCAACCACAAAGGCCAGCGTCGGCCTGACCGGGGGCATCGGTTATATTGGCGCGCATGTCGTCTCCTGTAGTGCAGTCGCCTTCCTTCCTCGAGCGTCACCGGCGCAGCCACCGCGCGGGCGAGCTGCGCGCGGCGCACGTCGGCGGAGAGGTCGTCCTTGCCGGCTGGGTCGCCACGCGGCGCGATCACGGCGGCCGCGTCTTCATCGATCTACGAGATCGCTCCGGGATCGCCCAGGTCGTGTTCGGCCCCGACGTCGACGCGCGCGCCCACGAGCTCGCGGGCGGGCTGCGCTCGGAGTTCTGCATCGGCGTGCGCGGCCGCGTGATCTCCCGCGGCGAGAACAAGAACCCCAAGATCCCGACCGGCGAGATCGAGGTCGAGGCCCTCGAGCTCGAGATCTTCTCGAGCTCGAAGACGCCGCCCTTCGAGATCACCGACGACACCGACGCCGGCGAGCTCGTCCGCCTCAAGCACCGCTACCTCGACCTGCGCCGGCCCGCGCTGCAGCGCAACTTCGTGCTCCGCTCGCAGCTCTACCGCGCGACGCGCGAGCACTTCCACGGCGAGGGCTTCCTCGAGCTCGAGACGCCCTTCATGGTGAAGTACACGCCCGGCGGCGCCCGCAACTTCCTCGTCCCGTCGCGGCTCAACCCCGGCCACTTCTACGCGCTCGCGGAGTCGCCGCAGATCTTCAAGCAGCTCTTCATGGTGGCGGGGCTCGATCGCTACTTCCAGATCGTGCGCTGCTTCCGCGACGAGGACCTGCGCCTCGACCGCCAGCCCGAGTTCACGCAGATCGACGTCGAGATGTCCTTCGTCACCGAGGAGGACGTCTACGCGACGATGGAAGGGCTCGTCTGCCGCATCTGGAAGGACCTCCTCGGCGTCGAGATCCCGCGCCCGTTCGCGCGCGTCCCCCACGACGAGGCGATGGCGAAGTACGGCGTCGACAAGCCCGACCTCCGCTTCGGCCTGCACCTCACCGACGTGAGCGAGGTCTTGCGGAAACACGACGGCGGCGGCGTCCCGCTCTTCAAGAGCGCGCTCGAGCAAGGCGGCGGCATCGTGAAGGCGCTGCGCGTGCCGGCCAAGGACGCGGCGCAGCTCAGCCGCACCGAGGCCGACAAGCTCGAGGAGTTCGTGAAGGGCTTCGGGGCCCGCGGCCTCGCGCGCTGCAAGATCGGCGAGGGCGGCGAGTGGACGCAGAGCCCGCTCGCCAAGAACGTGACGCCGGAGGCGCGCGCCGCGCTCAACCAGGCGCTCGGCTGCGGCGCCGGCGACTACGTCTTCTTCCAGTTCGGCCGGCCGAAGCTCGTGAACGCGGTGCTCGGCGGGCTCCGGCTGCACCTCGGCCACAAGCTCGGCCTCGTCGAGAAGGGCACCTGGCGCTTCGCCTGGATCACCGACTTCCCGCTCTTCGAGTACGACGAGGACGGGAAGCGCTTCGTCGCGGCCCACCACCCCTTCACCGCGCCGAGGGCGCAGGACGTGCCGAAGCTGTCGTCGAGCGATCCCGACGCGCTGCGATCGATCAAGGCGCGCGCGTACGATCTCGTGCTCAACGGCAACGAGATCGCCGGCGGGTCCTTGCGCATCCACCAGCGCGACGTGCAGGCGGCGGTGTTCGCCGCGCTCGGGCTCTCGGTCGACGACTTCAAGGCGAAGTTCGGCTTCCTGCTCGAGGCGTTCGAGTACGGCCCGCCGCCGCATGGCGGCATCGCGTTCGGCGTCGATCGGCTCGCGATGCTGCTCACCGGCGCCGACTCGCTCAGGGACGTGATCGCGTTCCCCAAGACGCAGAAGGGGACCGACCTCATGACCGACGCGCCGACCCACGTCGGGGACGCGCAGCTCGAGGAGGTCTGGGTCAAGTCGATCGCCCCGCCGCACCCCGAGCCGCTCGACGGCTGAAGTGTCCACTCCCCCTCCCGGCTCCGGGTCGGCCGAGCGCGCGCGATCGCTCGCCGCGCTCGCCGAGCACACGTTCGACCTCGTCGTGATCGGCGGCGGCATCACCGGCGCCGGGATCGCGCGCGACGCGGCGCTGCGCGGCCTCGCGGTCGCGCTCATCGACAAGGGCGACTTCGCGTCCGGGACCTCGTCGAAGTCGACGAAGCTGGTGCACGGCGGGCTCCGCTACCTCGAGCAGGGTCACGTGCGGCTGGTGTTCGAGAGCGTGAGCGAGCGCGCCACCTTGATGCGCCTCGCCCCGCACATCGTGCGGCCACTCGAGTTCCTCGTGCCCTCCTACCGCGGCGAGCGTCCCGGCCTCTTCGTCATGGACTGCGGGCTGTGGATCTACGACGCGCTGTCGGGGTTCACGTCGCCGCGCGTGCACCGCACCTACCGGCGGCGGCGGGTGCTCAGCCTCGAGCCGAACCTGCGCCGCGAGCGGCTGACCGGCGGCATCCTGTACTACGACTGCACGACCGACGACGCCCGGCTCACGCTCGAGAACATCCTCGACGCCCGCACGCTGGGCGCCGTCGTGGTGAACCACGTGCGCGCGACCCGCCTCCTCAAGGAGGATGGGCGCTTCGTCGGGGTGGAGGCCGAGGACCTGCGCCCGGGCGGCGGCGCCTTCGCGCTGCGCGGCAAGGTGGTGGTGAACGCCACCGGCCCCTGGAGCGACGAGATCCGCGCGCTCTACGGCGCCGATCGCATCCTCGGCCCCACGAAGGGCGTGCACATCGTCGTCGACGCGAAGAAGCTCCCCCTCGCCCGCGCGCTCCTCGTGCGCGAGCAGCGTCGGGTGGTCTTCTGCATCCCGTGGGGCGCGCGCACCGTCATCGGCACCACGGACACGTTCTACGACGGTGCGCCCGAGGACGCGCACGCCGATCGCGCCGATGTCGACTACCTGCTCGAGGTCGGCAACCACTACTTCCCCGGCGCCAAGCTCGGGCTCGACGACGTGCTCGCGACCTGGTGCGGCCTGCGGCCGCTGCTCCGGCCGCCGGCGAGCGCCGAGGCCTCGGCGGTCTCGCGCGAGCACCACCTCGAGACCGCGCCGGGCCTGGTGACGATCGCCGGCGGCAAGCTCACCACCTACCGCCGCATGGCCGCCGAGGTGGTGGACCTCGCGGCGGCGCAGCTCGCTCAGAAGGTCGCGCTCTCCTCGACGGTGGACCGGCGGCTTCCCGGCGGTGTCGACGTGGAGGGCGCCGCGGGCGTGGCGGCGCTGGCCGAGGAGCTCGCGGCCGGCGGGCTGCCCGCCGACGTCGCCACGCACGTCGCGCGATCGTACGGCGCGCGCGCGCGGTCGATCGCGGCGCGCGTGGCCGCCGAGCCCGCGCTCGCCGAGCGCCTCGATCCCGAGCTGCCGTTCATCGCGGCCGAGGTCGACGAGGCGGTCGACGTCGAGCAGGCCGTCGCCCTCGCCGATCTCCTCGAGCGGCGCGTGCCGCTGGCGCTGCACGGCCGCGATCAAGGGCTCGGCGCCGCGGACCGCGTGGCCCGCCGCATGGGCGCGCGCCTCGGCTGGACGGACGCCGACGTCGCCCGCGAGCTCGAGCGCTACCGCGCGGTCATCGACGAGACGCGCCGTTTCCGCGCGTGACCGGGCTATCATCCGCGCGACCATGGCCGGCCACACCGTCGTCATCGTGAACCCGCGCTCGGCGGGCGGCCGCGCCGGGCGCACCTGGGATCGGCTCGCGCCGCAGCTCCGCGCGGCCTACGGCGACTTCGAGGACTGCCTCACCGCCGCGCCGGGCGACGGCACGACGCTCGCGCGCCAGGCGCTGCGCGAGGGCGCGGGCACGGTCGTCGCGGTCGGCGGCGACGGCTCGATCAACGAGGTCGTGAACGGCTTCTTCACCGGCGGCGAAGCGCCCGAGGCGGTCGCCGCCGACGCGGCGCTCGGCGTGATCCCGCTCGGCACCGGCGGCGACTTCATCCGCTCGATCGGCGTGCCGCGCGATCCGATCGCGGCGGCGCGGGCGCTGGCCGCGGCGCGCCCGCGGCCGATCGACGTCGGGCGGCTCCGCTTCGTCGATCACCACGGCCGCCCCGCGGTCCGCCACTTCGTGAACGTCGCGTCCTTCGGGATCGCCGGCCTCGTCGACAAGTACGTCAACCAGTCGCGGAAGACCCTCACCGGCACGCTGGCGTTCGCGCTCGCCACGCTGCGCGCGGGGGTCGCCTACGCGAACTCGCCGGTGCGCATGCGCGTCGACGGCGGCGAGTGGCGGACCGGCCCCATCTACAACGTCTCCGTCGCCAACGCGCGCTTCTTCGGCGGCGGGATGAAGGTCGCGCCGGGCGCGCTCCTCGACGATGGCGCGCTCGACCTGGTCCGCTTCGGCGACCTCGGCCTCGCCGATCTCCTGCGCCACGGGCTCGACCTGTACTCGGGCCGACACCTCGACCTCGCGGAGGTGTCGACCGCGCAGGTCCGCACCGTCGAGGCCGAGGCGGCCGACGGCCGCGAGGTGCTGCTCGACGTCGACGGCGAGCAGCCGGGGCGGCTCCCCGCACGCTTCGAGATCATCCCGCGCGCGATCGCGCTGCGCGCGCCGGAGCTCCCCGCGTGAGCGACCGCGCCGCGTCGCCGGCGCTGAAGGCGCTCCTGTGCGTCGCCTCCGGCACGCTCTTCTTCCTGTCGTGCGCGAGCTTCGACATCTGGCCGCTCGCCTGGATCGCGGGCGTCCCGCTGCTGTGGGTCACCCAGCACCCCTCGACGAAGCGGCCGTGGGCCTGGGGGCTCCTCGGCGGCGTCGTCGCAAACGGCGGCGGCTTCTACTGGCTGGTCCCGTTCATGGGCCGCTTCGGCCACCTGCCGATCGTCGCGTCGATCCCGATCTTCCTCCTCATGGTCACCTACCAGGCGATCACCTTCGCGCTCTTCGCGCAGCTGGTGCGACGGCTGCACGACCGCCTCGGCGTCTCGGTCGCGGTGCTCGCGCCCGTCTGCTGGGTCGCCGTCGAGCTCTGCGTGCCGTACGTCTTCCCGTGGTACCTCGCGATCACGCAGGCGTGGGTGGTGCCGGTGGTGCAGATCGCGGAGCTCACCGGGCCGCTCGGCGTCTCCGCGTTGCTGGTCCTCTCGAACGGCGCGCTGTACGAGCTCGCGCGCGCGCGCGCCGACGGCGCGCCGCCGCCCCTCCGGCGCGCCGCGGTCGCGGCGACGATCGTCGCCGCCGCGCTCGTCTTCGGGCAGGTCCGCATCCACCAGGTGACGGCGGCGCGCGCCGCGGCCGACAAGATCAAGGTCGGCGTGGTGCAGGCGAACATCGGCATCCACGAGAAGTGGCGCCCGCAGCTCGCGACCGAGCAGCTCGCCGTGCACCAGCGCCTCGCCGCCGATCTCGAGGCCCGCGGCGCCGACCTCGTGGTGTGGCCCGAGTCGTCGTACCCCTACGTCTTCGCGCGCGACCAGGCGACCGACTGGCCCGAGGGCAGCCCGCGCCGCGCGCGGGTCGGCTTCCACACCCCGCTCTTCTTCGGCTCGCTCACGCTCGGGCGCGCGACGCGCTACCCGTACAACACCGCGCTGCTGCTCGACCGGGACGGCCGCGTCGCCGGCTCCTTCGACAAGACCATCCTCATGGTCTTCGGCGAGTACATCCCCTTCTACGAGCAGATGCACTGGCTCAAGGAGCTCATCCCCGCGACCTCGAACTTCGCGCGGGGCAGCGACGTGGCCACCTTCCCGCTCGTCGTCGAGCGCGGCGCCCGGCGCATCGAGGCGAAGCTGGCGCCGATGATCTGCTACGAGGACATCTTCCCGAGCTTCGGCCGCCGCCTCGCGAAGCTCGGGCCGAACCTGCTCGTCAACATCACCAACGACGCCTGGTTCGGCGACACGTCGGAGCCGTGGGAGCACATGGCGCTGTCGGTGTACCGCGCGGTGGAACTCCGGCTCGACCTCGTGCGCGCGGTGAACACCGGCGTCTCGACGGTGATCGACGCCACCGGCCGCGTGCAGGCGAAGACGCGCGCGGTCGATCCGGACGCGAGCCCGGCGCCGCCGGTCACGCTGCTCGAGGAGGTCGCGATCCTGCCGGCGGCCACGCTCTACGGATCGCTCGGCGAGTGGTTCGGCGGGGGCTGCCTCGCGATCGTGCTCGTCCTCGTCGCCCGCGCCCGTGCCCGCGCCGGCGCCGCGCTGCGGGCCGCGCCCACCGCGCTCGCCGCGGCGGCGATGCTCCTATTCTTGTGCGTCGGCCTCGCCGTGACGGGGCTCGAGCGGGTGGGCCTGGGGCTGCGCCTGCTCGCCCACATGGCGGTGCCGGGCGTCGACGCCGCGGTCGCGTTCGGCACCGGCGTGTGGATGATCCCACTCCTCGCGCTCGGGGCGCTCTCGGCCGGTGCGGTCGCGCGGCGGCGCGGGGGCGGCCCGGCCGAGGCGGCGGTGGCGGTCCTCGCGGTGATGGTCGCACCCGCGCTCCTCCTCGGCACCCTCGAGGGCGAGCAGGCCGGGCTGGTGATCGCGGCGCTGGTCGGCGTGGCGCTCGCGCTCCTCGGCGCGCGGCTGGCGCGGCGGCGCGCGTAGCCCGACCTCTCGGCCGGCTACCGCAGGTACACCGGGACCTTCACCTCCTGGGTGGCGGTCCGGAACTTCGTGAAGCCTGCGTCCTTGATCGCGGCGCGGATGCACAGCCCCGCGGGCGTCTTGTCGAACGGCGGCAGCACGTGCACCTCCTTCACCCGACCGCTCGGGCCCTCGACGACCAGGCGGAGGTTGACGGTGCCCGACTCCTCGAACTCGACGTGGCAGTCGTGGACGCGCTCCTGCACCGCGGCCATCCCGCGCTCGATCTCCTCGCGCGAGAGCAGCGCCGGACGCTTCGCGATCTCCTCCTTCTCGGCGAGCTCCTCGGTGGTGAGATCCTGGCCCGGCGCCGGGCAGCGCAGCGCGTCGCCCGGCTGCAGCGCCGGCGCCGTCACCTTCGTCGCCGCCGCGGCGGCCGGGCTCGCGCCGGACGTCGCGAAGACCTCGCCGGTGCAGGCGTCGAAGACGCGGTGCGCGACTGGCACGAACGAGACGCCGGAGAAGTCGCCCGAGCTCCACGCCTCACCGAGCTTGAACAGGAACTGCACGCGCAGGCGCGGGACGACCTTCTTCTCCTGTTTCTTCCACTTCGCCTCCGCCTCGGGCGTGGTGATCACCAACGGCAACGTGCCGAGGTCGAGGCCGATCGCGCGGCCGCCCTTGATCGCGCGGGGCACCCGCGTCGTGACGAACCGGCGCACCTGGCCGCCCTTGCCGTCGGAGAGCTGCGGCGGGTGCAGGCAGGCGAGGCAACCCTGCACCTCGAAGTCGACCTCCTTCGAGACCGGGTCATACGGCGTCACCGTCAGCGCCGCGACGTCGCCGACCGCGACGTAGAGCTTCTCGCGCGCCTGCGCCTCGAGGAACTCGCGCGCGCCCGCGCAGCGGCGGTGCTCGAGCGCGTCGGCCGAGTCGCAGGTATCGAACAGCGGCTCGATCACCGCGGCCAGATCGACCACCGGCTCGGCGTCGGCGAGGAGCTCGTCGAACCCGGCCGCCGACTTCGCCGCAGGCTTCTGCGGCGCCGACCGCTTCCCGGTCGCGACGGCGGGCTTCGCCGCGGCGGCGAGGCCGACGCCCGACGCGCAGGCGAACCAACACGAACTGACGGCGACCACGCACCGAAGACGCATGTCGTTGAAATACCACGACGCGCCTCTTGTGGGCCAATTCCGCACATTGACGCCAGCCAAAATCGACAAAAACTATGTAGAGAACACGAAGTCAGGTGTTATTGTCAAGAGGGGGGCCTCATGACCGACCTCGTCGTCGGAAACTGGGGAGATGGCCGGGGGTTACGGCCGCACGGTGCGAGCCGCATCGAGTGGGCCCGCGGCGCCTCGGCCATGATCCTCGCCTGCCTTGCGGGATGTGCCGGGACCGGAGACGCGCCGCCGCCGTTCGATGAGCGACAGGCCGCGCAGGCCGTGTTCCTCGTGCACGACGAGCTCTTCTCGATCCGCCTCGACGGCACCGATCGCCGGTCGCTCGGGATCGTCGGCGACAACAAGTGGCGCACCGGCTGGCCGCGCCGCTTGCCCGACGGCCGCGCCGCCGTGCTCGGCGACGACGCCGGCGCGATCTTCCCGTACTACGAGATGGGCGGCCGCATCCTCCGGCTCTCCGGCGAGAACGTCACGCTCAACGACTCGCTCTGCGGCGTCACTGTCGGCGGCGAGCCGCGCATGGTGATCACCACGACGCCGTTCGTGCCGACGCGCACCGCGGTGCAGCGGGTGAACCTCGACGATCCGGCGCCGGAGCTCATGCACCTCGAGCGCTTCGGGCTCATCGCCCACCCCGCGCCGTACGCCGACGGACAGGTCGTCGCCGCGCGCTACTCGCCGGCGGGGACGCAGATCGTCGTGCTCGACGTGGCGCGCAGCCGCGCGACCTCGTCGGCGCCGCAGGCGCTGGCCTTCGTCGACCCGCCCTACTTCGGCGCGTCGCCGGCGCGGCTCGCCGACGGCCGCGTGATCTTCCTGCGCCTCGACTCGCGGCAGGACACGGACCTGCAGCCGGGCGACGTCTGGATCGTCGAGGCCGACGGCACCACCCGCCCGGTCGGGCTCGACGGCGTCATCAACCTCATCGTGATCGGCGACCGCGTCGTCTACGAGACCGTGGGCCCGCACGGCTTCACCGACGTGATGGCGAGCAACCTCGTCGATCCGCCGGTCAACGTCACCGCGACGCCCTACGTGAGCGAGCACCTCGGCTGGAGCGACTGAGCTCTACCGCGGCGCCAGCAGCGAGACGCCGCGGATCGCGCGCGCGAGCGGGCGCGGCTTCTTCGGCGAGGCGCGGGGGCGCACCGCTGCCTCGGTGACGCGGCTGGCCGGGCTCGCGGTCGGGAGCTGGACCGCGCGGGGCTCGCTGCGCGGCGCCGCGGCCGTGACGACCGGCGCGACCTTGACGTCGTCGGGGGCCGACGTCCCGCCGCTCACCGCGACCGCGGCGGCGATCGCCACGGTGATGAGCGCGAGCGCGGCCACGAGGAACCCGGCGCCGAAGCGACGGCGGAGGCGCGGCACCACCGACTCCTCGCGCGTCGAGCGGTCGAAGCGCTCGGGAGGTGGCGTGCGGACCTCGTCGACCGTCTGTGCGCCCTCGAACAGGCCGCGCGACGGGAGCCGCGGCCGCGCCGATCGACGCGGCGAGAGCGTCGCCTGCGTCGCGGTGGTCACGCCCTGTCGCGCCGTCCCCTGCCCGACGGTCGCGCCCGAGGCCGACACGGACGCGGAGACCGAGATCGAGGCGGAGTCGCGCGGCGTGGCGGCGTGCTCGGCGGTGGGGACCCCGCGCCAGCGGACCGCGCGGACCTGGGGCGGCGGCGCGCCCGGGCGCTCCGGCGGTGCATCGCCGAGGACGCGCCGCAGCTCGCGCGCCAGCACGTCGGGCCCGTACCCCGGCGCCCAGCGGTGCAAGGCCACGTCGAGGTCGGCGCGGAACTCCTCCGCGTCGCGGTAGCGCATCTCCGGTGCGGTGTGGACCGCCTTGCGCAGCAGCGCCTCGACGTCGGCCGGGATCGCGCCCTGCGGCATGCGCTCCGGCCAGACGAACATCGGCCCGTAGATCGTCGGCGTCGACGACTCGCGCGCGAAGTCGCCGAGGATCGCCTCGAACAGCGTCACGCCGACCGCGTAGAGGTCGGCGCGGTGGTCGAGCGCCGCGCCCTGCAGCTGCTCCGGCGCCATGTAGCGGCTCTTCCCCTTGATCGCGCCGACGCGCGTCCGCGTGATGCGCCCCGAGGCGTGCGCGATGCCGAAGTCGCCGAGCTTCACGAAGCCGCGGCGATCGACCATGACGTTGCCGGGCGAGATGTCGCGGTGCACGATGTTGCGCGGCTTGCCGCGCTCGTCGACGGCGGTGTGGACCGCGTTGAGTCCGCGCAGCATCTCCGAGATCGCGTGCAGCGCCATGCCGAGGGGCAGGCGGCCGCCCGGGATGCGCTTCGCGATCGAGCGCAGGTCCTTGCCGTCCACGTACTCCATGACGAGGTAGAAGATCTCGCCGGTGCGGCCGACGTCGAGCACCTGCAGCACGTTCGGGTGATCGATCGCGCCGGCGATGCGCGCCTCGTCGAGCAGCATCTCGACGAACTCGGGCTCGGCGGCGAAGCTCGGCAACAGCACCTTCAACGCGACGTCGCGCTCGAAGCCGCCGATGCTGGTGAGCTTGGCGCGGAAGACCTCGGCCATGCCGCCCTTGCCGACTCGCGAGACGAGCTGGTAGCGGTCGATCTTGTCGACCTTCTCGATGGTTCGCCGGGAGGCGGAGTCGAGTCGCGTGGGGGCCACGAAAGGAGAAGTTTACAAGTGACATGCCACGCCACGGTCACTGCAACCTGGCGTAATCAGTTGCCATCCCTCGCTCAGGTCGGGTCGGTTGTCCCGAGCGCGGGCGCCTGCCGGGCCCCGCTCAGGGGCAGGTGATCTGCGCGATGTGCGCGGTGCCGCCGGCGAGGTACGTGAGCACGAACGGGGCGCCGGCCCTGAAGAGGTCACCGATCGTACCCACGCGATTGCATTTTGCCGCGAGGTCGGCCGATGATGCCGCTCCCACGAAAGAGACGAGGTTCCGCGATGGCGCTCATCGAGGTTGCGGCCGACGGCACGGTCAAGACGCCGAACAATCCGACCATCCCCTTCATCGAGGGCGACGGGACCGGGCGCGACATCTGGCGGGCCTCCGTGCGCGTCTTCGACGCCGCGGTGCACAAGGCCTACAAGGGCGACCGCAAGATCGAGTGGCTCGAGGTGCTCGCCGGCGAGAAGGCGTTCAAGCAGACGAACAACTGGCTGCCCGACGCCACCATCGACGCGTTCCGCAAGTACCGCGTCGGCATCAAGGGCCCGCTCACCACGCCCGTCGGGGGCGGCATCCGCTCGCTCAACGTCGCGCTCCGCCAGCTCCTCGACCTCTACGTGTGCCTGCGGCCGGTGCGCTACTTCCCCGGCGTCCCCTCGCCGGTGAAGGCGCCGGAGAAGGTCGACATGGTCATCTTCCGCGAGAACACGGAGGACATCTACGCCGGCATCGAGTGGGCGGGCGGGACGCCCGAGGCGCAGAAGGTCCTCGACTTCCTGCAGAAGGAGTTCGGAAAGTCGTTCGACAAGATCCGCTTCGGGACGCAGGCGAAGGCCGCCGAGTTCTGGCAGGCGATCGGGCGGAAGGACAAGCCGGCCTCCGCCACCGTCGGCATCGGCATCAAGCCGATCAGCCTCGAGGGATCGACGCGCCTCATCCACAGCGCGATCTCGTACGCGGTGAAGCACGCGCGGAAGAGCGTGACGCTCGTGCACAAGGGCAACATCATGAAGTTCACCGAGGGCGCCTTCCGCGACTGGGGCTACGCCGTCGCGAAGGAGGCCTTCGGCGCGGTCGAGCTCGACGGCGGCCCCTGGTGCAAGATCCCCGACGGCAAGCCGGGCGCCGGGCTGGTCATCAAGGACGCGATCGCCGACATCACGCTGCAGCAGGTGCTGACGCGGCCTGAGGACTTCGACATCATCGCCACGCCGAACCTCAACGGCGACTACCTGTCCGACGCGCTCGCGGCGCAGGTCGGCGGCATCGGCATCGCGCCCGGCGGCAACATCAACTACGCGACGGGCCACGCCATCTTCGAGGCGACCCACGGCACCGCGCCCAAGTACGCGGACCAGGACAAGGTGAACCCGGGCTCGGTCATCCTCTCGGGCGTCATGATGCTCGAGCACCTCGGCTGGAGCGAGGCGGCGCAGATGATCGTCCGCAGCCTCGAGAAGACGATCGGCGACAAGACCGTCACCTATGACTTCGCCCGCCTCATGGAGGGCGCGCGCGAGGTGAAGTGCTCGCAGTTCGCCGACCTCCTCATCCAACACCTGTAGGGAGATCTCGCCGCGGGCCGCGGGGGCCGGGACCCGGCCCCCAGGTTAGTTGACCTCGCGGTGCCGGCCGCGAGCCGGCGAGCGCGTCCCCCGGTGCAGCGGCAAGTCCGCGGCACTGCTCGCCGACGGCCAGGCACACGCGTTGCTCATGAAGGGATCCGAGAGCCCCCTTCATGCGCTACCGAGTCTTCCTGATGCTGGTCGCCAACTCCGTCGCCGGCGAGGGTCCGTCCACGGCGGCGCGGCGCGCCGCGGGGCCGGAGCGGAAGGTCAAGGCGCTGCAGCTCGAGCCGAAGCGCACCTTCATCGAGCCGCACCTCTTGCCCTGGGTGGCCGACGTGTCGGTGGTGCGGGCGTCGCTCTTGCCGCCGAGCGATCGCATCGCGGTGCACCTCCAGCTCTTCTCGGCCGACGATCCGGAGCGCGCCACCGATCAGATCCTGCACCTGCGCCCGAACGTGCTGTGGCCGGTGGCCCGCCTGCGCTCGCCGACCGGCGCGATCGCGCAGGTGAACCTCGTCGCCGACCGCCGCGGGCGGGTGCGCCGCGAGTACCGCGTCGTGCAGCCGGGCGAGCGGCGGCTGGTGGTGGGTCACCACGGCGTCATCCTCGATCGCGTCGACTCGGACGCGACCGGCGTCGAGCTCCACGGTCGGCTGTGGCACGCGGGTGAACAGGGCCGCGCGTTCGCCGCGCTCATCCGCCGCCGCGACATCTCCTACACGCTCGACCTCGGCAAGCTCGGCGGGCACTGGCTCCGTCTCGAGGTCAAGGGCGACTCGCTGCTCGGCTTCTCCGCGGTCAGCGAAGCTTAATGTTCTAGGTAGAGCGCGTAGCCGAGCGCGGTCGGCGCGCCCATGAGCTTGCGCACGCGCACGTAGAACGTCCCCGAGCTGGGGTTGCCGTTCGGTGCGACGCAGGCGCTGCCCATGCGCGCGATCGCGGTGGCGCAGACCGTCGGGCTCTGCGAGCCGCTCGTCGGCGAGATGCACGCCTCGTACTTGTTGTCGCTCGGCCAGTTCGCGTTGCTGATCGACAGGCACGCGGTCATCGGGTTCGATCCGCCGGGGCCGGTCGCGGTGACGACGAACCAGTCCTCGCGCCCGAGCGGCCGATCGACCGGCGCGGCGTCGTGCTTGCGCGCGTCGGACGCGACCGCGCGCACCACGGTGCAGCCGTTGTTGCTGTTGTTGCAGGCCTGGCCCGACGGTGCCAGGTCGGGGAGGACGACCGCGAAGGCGGTGGCGGCGGTGTCTTGCAGCGGATCGTCGATCTCGCAGCCATCGTCGAGGAGCGCATCGACGTCGTACGCCTCGCCCTTGCAGAGGAGGCCACACGCGCCGAGCGCGGTCGGCCCGCTGCAGACGCGCGCGGTGGTGGCGTCGTCCGGACCCGCGCACTTCGTCGAGCAGCTGCCGCAGTGGTCGGGGGTGCCGAGCGCGCAGCCGGCGTCGCCGAAGCCCGCGAGGTCGAAGAGAGGGAAGGCCTGATCGACCGCCGCCGCGAGGTCGTGGCGGTCGACGGCGCCGGGATCGACCGGGCCCGCCGACGCGCACGCGGCCAGGAGCAGGCACGGAGCGAGCGCGGCGCGCATGCGCCTAGGATATCAGGCGACGCGCCCGCGCGCGAAACCGTACCTCGCTAGAGGCAGACGCAGGTGTCGCAGCCGTTCGCGTCCTTCTTCTGGCCGTTCGCGCAGTCGGCGGCGCACGCGATCGCGGGGCAGGGCTTGAGGTCGGGCGGGGGCGACGGCAGCGGAGGCGGCACGCAGCCCTTCATCGTCTCGCCGCCGCCGGTCCCGCAATCGCAGGCGCAGTCGCAGCCGACGCTGTCCGGCGCGCACGGGGGGCCGTAGCAGGCGCAGGGCTGGGCCGGGGCCTTCGCCCCGGCGCAGACGAAGATGCCGCCGGGGCCCGGGGCGATGCCGCAGCCCGCGTGCGCGGTGCAGGTCTGCGCGTCCTTGTACTGGAAGCAGCTCGCGGGGTCGCTCCCGCCGCTGGAGACGACGCCCACCGGCGCGCCGCCGCCCGAGCAGGTGCAGTCGCACGGGGCGCAGCTCGCGTCGGGGCCGCAGTCCGGGCAGGCGCAGGCGCACGTGCCGGGATCGCTGCAGCCGGGGCCGCCGTCGTTGCAGTCGCAGGCGCACGGCGGGCACATCTCACCGGGCGCGCAGGGCGGACACGCGCAGCTGCACGCACCGCCGCCGCCACCGCCGGAGCAGTCGCACTCGACCTTCGGGCACTCGGCCCCGGTCGGGCAGGCGACCGGGCTGACGCAGGCGCAGTCGCCGCCGCCGTCGTCCTTGGCGTGGCAGAAGCCGCCGCCGGAGCACGCGGCCCCGATGGGACAGAGCAACGCCACCGACGACCACGCGCAGCCGCTGTCGGCGCGGCACGCGGCCTCGTCGCGGGCAAGGCACGGATCGTTGCTCACGCACGCGCCGAGCGCGACGGGCGCGGCGCAGTCGACCGCGCACTTGGCGCCCTCGGGACAGGGCGCGCACGGCTGCGTCTGCGCCACCTCGGCCCAGCGGCACCCACGCGCGGTGGCGAGGCAGCTCGACTGATCGGTGTGCTGCGCGCACGGATCGCTCGAGAGGTAGCCCGGCTGTTGCGCGGTGAGGCCGCGATCGCTGCAGCCGACCGCGAACGGCACCGCGGCGAGGAGGAGGAGCAGGTGGGTCGCGGTCATGGTTCGCATGGTGGACCTTCCAGCAAGCGTCGCACCAGCGCCAAGCGCCCGGAACGTCTGCGGACGGAGCCACGGCCGCCTCGAAAATCTGAGGTGCGCGCGGTAAGTTCGTCACCCATGCGCATCCTGCACACGATGATCCGCGTCACCGATCTCGACGAGTCGCTCCGCTTCTACGTCGACGTCCTCGGCATGAAGCTCCTCCGCAGAAAGGACTACGAGGGGGGGCGCTTCACGCTGGCGTTCGTCGGCTACGACGACGAGGAGCGGAGCGCGGTCCTCGAGCTCACGTACAACTGGGACACGCACGCCTACGACCTCGGCACCGGCTTCGGGCACGTCGCGCTCGGCACGTCCGACATCGCCGCGACCGTCGCCAAGGTGCGCGCCGCGGGCGGCAAGGTGACCCGCGAGCCCGGCCCGATGAAGCACGGCACCACCGTGATCGCCTTCGTCGAGGATCCGAACGGGTACAAGATCGAGCTCATCGAGCGTTGATCCGCACGCGCCCGCCGTTCTAAAGTGGCCGCACCCAGCGTCCCACCGGAGGATCCCGCCATGCCTCGTCGTCCCAAGATCGCCCTCATCGGCGCAGGAAACATCGGCGGCGAGCTCGCCGCATACGCGGCCCGCGCGGAGCTCGGCGACGTCGTCCTCTACGACATCCCGGAGAAGGAGGGCCTGGCGAAGGGCAAGGCGCTCGACCTCGAGCAGAACGGATCGATCCTCGGCAGCGACGCCCACGTGTCCGGCAGCTCGAGCTGGGACGACTGCGCCGGCGCCGACGTGGTCATCGTCACGGCGGGCGTGCCGCGCAAGCCGGGCATGTCGCGCGACGATCTCCTGGCGATCAACCTCAAGATCATCCGCAACGTCGCCGAGAACGTGAAGACGAAGTGCAAGGACGCCTTCGTCATCGTCATCTCGAACCCGCTCGACGCGATGGTCGCCGAGCTGCAGAGGGTCTCGGGCCTGCCGAGGAACAAGGTCGTCGGCATGGCCGGCGTGCTCGACTCGGCGCGCATGCAGCTGTTCCTCGCGCGCGAGCTCGGCGTCGCGGTGAAGGACGTGCGCGCGATGGTCCTCGGCGGCCACGGCGACACGATGGTGCCGCTGACGTCGTACTGCACCGTGAACGGCGTGCCGGTGAAGACCCTCATGTCGAAGGAGAAGCTCGACGCGATCGTCGCGCGCACCGCGGGCGGCGGCGGCGAGATCGTGAAGCTCATGGGGACGAGCGCGTACTACGCGCCGGCGTCGGCGGCGATCGCGATGGCGCGCGCGTACCTGCACGACGAGAAGCGCCTCCTGCCGTGCGCGGCGTCCTGCAACGGCGAGTACGGCTACAAGGACCTCTACATCGGCGTGCCGGTGGTCATCGGCGCGGGGGGCGTGGAGCGGATCGTCACCGTCGAGCTGAGCGCCGACGAGCGCGCGGCGCTCGACAAGTCGGCGGCCGCGGTCAAGGAGCTGCTCGAGGCCTCGAAGAAGCTCTGATGGCGTCGCAGAGGGACGCCAGCGCGATCCGCTACGTCGGGCGGTACCGCCTGCTCCGCCGGCTCGCCGTCGGCGGGATGGCCGAGGTGTTCGTCGCCGAGCGCGCGGGCCCGTCGGGCGGCTCGCCGCTCGCGCTCAAGTGCATCCTCCCGCAGCACGCCGCGGTCGGCGAGTTCGTCGACATGTTCCTCGCCGAGGCGCGGATCGCCGGCATGCTGCGCCACGAGAACATCGTCCGCACGTACGAGTTCGGCATGGTCGACGGCGAGTACTTCATCGTCATGGAGCTGCTCGCGGGGCTCACGGTGCGCAAGCTCTCCGACGGGTACACGCGACGCGGCACGCACCTGCCGCGGCCGGCGGCGGTCGCCATCGTGCGGGCGATCGCGGCGGGGCTGAACTACGCGCACGAGCGCTGCGACGCCGAGGGCGCGCCGCTCGGGATCGTGCACCGCGACGTGAGCCCGCAGAACGTCATCGTCACGCGCCACGGCGGCGTGAAGCTGCTCGACTTCGGCATCGCCAAGTCGTCGGCGCGCATCGACGCCACGCGCGAGGGCGCGCTGAAGGGCAAGCTCCGCTACATGAGCCCCGAGCAGTGCCGCGGCGTCGCCGATCGGCGCAGCGACGTGTTCGCGTGCGGCCTCATCCTCTACGAGCTCACCCTCGGGCGCAGCGCCTACCGCGGCAAGAGCGACGAGGAGCTCTTCGCGTGCGCGCTCGAGGCGCGCTACGAGCCGCCACGCTCGATCGATCCGTCGTACCCCGCCGAGCTCGAGGCCGTGATCGCCTGCGCGCTGCAGCCCGCGCCCGAGGACCGCCACCCGTCGGGCGCGGCGCTCGCCGCCGACCTCGCGATCGCGGCGCGCAGCCTCGGCCCGCCGGCGACCGCCGCCGTGCTGGCGGAGCTGGTCGCCGACGAGCAGGCGTCGGTCAGCGCGGTCGAGGCGATGATCGCCGCGGAGCAGTCGGGGCGCGCGCGGGCCGCGACGATCGAGCTCGAGGACGGCACGCACACCGACCTCGACTCGATCGAGCTCCTCGCGTAGAGGCTCAGCGCGGCGGCGCCGCGGCCGCGAGCCAGCCGGTCGACAGCCCCGCCATGCTCTCGAGCATGCGCCGCTCGAGGATGGGCGCGCGCGACAGCACCGGGAAGAGCAGGTCGCGGAGCGGGCCGAGCGCGACGTCGTCGCTCTGGAACAGCGGCGTCAGCCACCGCGTCGCCTGCTGGTAGAACGCGAGCGCGCCGCGCCGCGCGCGCGAGTACGCGGCGAGCGCGTCGTCGAGGCGATCGTGGGCGGCGAGCGCCTCCGCCAGCGCCTCGGCGTCGGCGAGCGCGAGGTTGCAGCCCTGCCCGAGCTGCGGGCTCATCGCGTGCGCGGCGTCGCCGATGAGGACCGCGCCGCGCTCGTGCCAGCGCGGGAGCACGACGTCGTGGTACGCGGCGTAGAGCAGCTCGTCCCAGCGATCGATCTGCGCGACGAGGCCCTCGGCCTCGGGCAGGCGGCGCGCGACGTGCGCGCGCCAGGCGGCGAGGTCGCCCGCGCGCACCGCGTCGACCTCCGCCTCGGCGACGCTGTAGAACAGGCTGAGGAGCGGCCCGCGCGACGGATCGGGGCCGGTGCCCGTCGGGAGGAGACCGATCATCTCGTGCGTGCCATCGACCGCCTGCACCAGCTCGCGCGGCGCCGCGCCGCGGGACCGGCCCACGAACCACAGCGCGCCCCAGGGGTAGCGCCGCACGATCGCGCGCGGCGCGACGTCGCCGCGGAGGCCCGAGCGCGCGCCGTCGGCGAGGACCACGAGGTCGAACGGGCCGAGGCGCGCTCCGTCGGCGAGCCGGACGAAGCGGCGGTCGCGCGCCGCCTCGAGGCCGTGCGCGCCGCGGCCGAGCGCGAGCGTGACGCCGCTCGGGCGGAGCGCGTCGTACAGCGTCGAGAAGAGCACACCGCGGTGCAGGCCCAGGCCGAAGAGGCCGTCGGCGAGGCGCGCGTAGCGGAGGTCGAACAGCGTGAAGCGGCGCGAGCGGCAGCGGAGCCCGTCGAGCCGCGCGCCGGCGGCGAGGATGGCGTCGGCGAGGCCGAGGCGCCGCAGCACGCCGAGCCCGCTCGGCTGCATCACGATCCCCGCGCCGACCGGGCCCGGATCGGGGACGCGCTCGACGACC
>FTFF01000647.1_pt1 | contig 18887 bp, 13 predicted proteins | sample 1640361 | NCBI WGS metagenome assembly FTFF01 (sample SAMEA3914816, study PRJEB12502) | metagenome | biome: forest; material: soil | place: USA | collected 2011-09-16 | depth 0.3 m | reverse complement strand
TCGACGGTGGCCTCGCGCACGGCGCGCACCGAGCCGAAGTGCCGCAGCAGCTCGCGCCGGCGGCGCTCGCCGATCCCGGGCACGTCGTCGAGCGTGGAGCGGAGCGTGCGGCCCTTCCGGAGCTTGCGATGGAACGCGACGGCGAACCGGTGCGCCTCGTCGCGGATGCGCGCGAGCAGGAACAGCTCGGCGGAGTTCGCGCGCAGCTTGATGGGCTCCTTCGCGCGCGCGAGGAAGACGCGGTCGGGGTGGCGCTCGCCCTCGGCGTCGTCGCGCTCCTTGGCCAGGCCCACCACGTCGAGCCCTCCCGCGCCGGTGTCGATCTGCGCGTCGCGCAGCGCGGCCAGCGCCGTCGAGAGCTGCCCCTTGCCGCCGTCGATGACGAGGAGGTCGGGCACGGCCCATCCGGCCCGCTGCGCGTTCTCCTCGACGGCCTTGCTGCGGCGGAAGCGGCGCGAGAGCACCTCGTACATCGAGGCGAAGTCGTCGTTCTTCGCGCTCTTCACCTTGAAGGTCCGGTACTCGCTCTTCAGCGGCTCGCCGTCGATGAAGACGACCATCGACGCCACGGTGAGCGCGCCCTGCAGGTGCGACACGTCGAAGCACTCGATGCGGTGTGGCACGCGCTTGAGCGAGAGGCGCTGCTGCAGCCGCGTCAGCGCGAGCTCGGCGTCCTCCGCCTTGTTGCGCCGCGAGACGAAGGAGCTCGCCGCGTTCTTGTCGGCGAGCTCGACCAGGCGCCGGCGCGGCCCGCGCTGCGGCGCCTGCACCTCGACCTTCTTGCCGCGCTTCTCGCCGAGCCACTCGCCCTTCAGCGCGGCGTCCTCGATCGCGCAGGGCAGGAGCACCTCGTCCGGCAGGTAGCTGCCGAGGTCGTAGTACAAGGAGACGAACGAGGAGACGATCTCGTCGGTGGGGAGCTCCTGCCCGCCGAACGAGAAGTTGCGGCGCCCGAGGAGCTTGCCGTTGCGCACCGAGAGCACGACCATCTCGACCGCCGGCCCCTCGCGGTACATGCCGATCACGTCCTGATCGCGGAAGTCCGACGACACCACGCGCTGCTCCTGCAGCGTCTGCTGCAGCGACTCGATCTGATCGCGCAGCGCGGCGGCGACCTCGTACTCGGTCGAGCGCGCCGCGTCCTTCATGCGGCCCTGCAGGCGGGCGAGGAGCTCCCCGTCCTTCCCCTCGAGGAAGAGCGCCACGTCCTGGACCTGCTTGCCGTACTCCTCGGGCGCCAGCGGGAAGACGCACGGCGCGTCGCAGCGCTTGATCTGGTACTGCAGGCACGGCCGCTTGCGCGAGCGCAGCACGTGATCGGTGCAGGTCCGCAGCTTGAAGTGCCGGTTGACCACCGCGAGCGTCTGCCGGCACGACGACGCCGAGTGGTACGGGCCGAAGTACTTGGCGCCGTCCTGACCGAGGCGGCGGCGCACCTCGAGGCGCGGGAAGCGCTGCTTCGGGTCGAGGCGCAGCACGAGGAAGTTCTTGTCGTCGGTGAGCTTGACGTTGAAGCGTGGCTGGTGCTGCTTGATGAGGTTGTTCTCGAGGAGGAGCGCCTCCTTCTCGTTGTTCGTGACGACGGTCTCGATGTCGCCGAGCAGCCGGTCGAGCAGCGCGATGAACGCGCGGCCATCCCCACCGCTGCGGTTGAAGTAGTTGCGGACGCGGACGCGCAAGGACGCCGCCTTCCCCACGTAGAGGATGCGACCCTTCTTGTCCTTCATGAGGTAGACGCCGGGCTGCGTCGGCAGCGTCTCCAGGATCTTGGCGATGCGCTCGCTCGGGCCGGACGCCGCGCCCTCGTCGGGCGGTGGCGGGTCGGCGTTGCGCTCGAGCAGATCCGCGCGCCGATCCCTCGGCGCGGGCTCGACCGGCCCCGGCTTGCCCCGGCGGCGCGACGGACGCTCGCTCATCGGACGAACATCCTAGCGCGAAGCCCCGCGAGAAGCCGCTATGCTGCGGCGCGATGGTCGTCCCGCGCGCGGCTCGCTCGTTCCGTGGCGGGCCGCTGCTCGTCGTGTCCGCGCTGCTCTTCGCGGTGATGGCGCTCGCCGCCAAAGAGGCCTCCCGCGCGATGAGCGGCACGCAGGTCGCGTTCGTGCGCTCGCTCATGGGGCTCGCCGCGTGCGCGGGCTACCACGTGTTCGTCCGCCGCCTCGTCGCGCGCAACCGGCTCGGCCTCCTCGTGCGCGGCGCGACCGGCGCGCTCGCCGTCTACGCCTACTTCCTGGCGATCGAGCACCTCCCCGTCGGGATCGCCACGCTCCTCAACTACACCTCGCCGATCTTCACCGCGTTCTGGTCGGTGCTCCTGTTCCGGCAGCGCATCCACGCCCGCGCGTACGCGGCGCTCCTCCTCACCACCGTCGGCCTCGCGGCGGTGATCCGCGGCCAGGCGCCGGCCGGCGCGTTCGGCCTCGGGATCTGGGAGCTCACGGGCCTCACCGCGTCGCTCTTCTCGGGCCTGTCGATGGTCTTCATCGCCGAGCTGCGCAAGACCGACGGTGCGTGGGAGATCTTCGCCACCTTCAGCCTGGCCTGCGCGCTCGTGAGCGCCCCGCAGGCGCTCGCGCACTGGACGTGGCCCGCCGGCGCGGCGTGGCGCCCGCTGGCGGTGATGGGCGTCGCGTCGGTGGCGGCGCAGGTGGTGATGACCTACGCGATGCGCGAGGTGAGCGCGACCGTGGCGGGGATCGTCAACCAGCTCACGCCGGTCGCGTCGTTGACGTTCGGCTGGCTGCTGTTCGACGAGCGCTTTGGCCGGCTCACCGCCGCCGGGATCGTCTTCACGCTCGCCGGCGGATCGATCGGCGCGACGCTGGCCGCCTGGCGCGATCCGCGCCGCGGTTAGCGCACCGGCCGCTCTTCGATCCGGAGCGCGGGCCGTTCAGGGGCACGCGTAGGCGTACTTCAGCCGGCCGTGGTCGCTGTCGAGGTACGCGACGTGGACCCCACCCCTTCGATCGACGCTCAGCGACGCGTTCGACGAACCCGTCTCGGAGACGGCTTCGATGAGCTGCGGCGCTTCCCACGCGCCGCCCGCGCGACGGTGGACGTACTTCGGTCCGCCCTGCGAGCCAGCCCCGGCGATCCAGTAGTAGGTCAGGTGGAGCCCATCCACCGAGTCGACCGCGATCCGAGGCGATTCCATCCAGCCGCTGGCGTCCACCATGGCGGGCGACGACCACGCCCCGGCTGCGGTCCGAGAGAGATACTTCACGTGGGTGTCCTGCCCCGCCGACGTATCGCCATAGGCGACGTGAAGCGTTCCGGCTCGGTCCACCGCGATGCTGGGTTCCAGCGCGTGGAGTGAAGGATCGAGCGACGGCTCCGTGTCCCAGCTGCCGCTCGTGGGCGTGGACCAGGCTCCGCCCGCTGGCTTGTTGGCGTAGAGGAGGTAGGAGTCGTATTGAACGACTCCATCGTGGATCGCGCGCGCCGCCGCTCGGTTGAACACCAGATGGACCGTGTCGCCGCGATCGATCGCGATCGACTGCCACCCGACGTTGCTCTCGACCGCGAGCTCGGGCGGCGAAAACGATCCTCCTGCGGGCTTGTAGAGATACGAAATGCCTCCTTGGTCCACATCCAGCGTCGTGATGTGGACGCCACCCTCGCTATCGACGGCGAGGCTCGTTCGGACACCTCCGCCGTAGGCTCGCGTGGGCAATGCGATCGGCGCCTCCCATGCTCCAAGGGGCCGCCGGTAGAGGTACTTCAGCTGGACGTTGGGGAAGTCGTAGTAGACGACATGGAGCCCGCCGCGGGCATCGCTCGCCATGGACGACTCGTGACCCACCCCAGGTGAGCTGTCGATGATGGCCGGCGGGTTCCACGGGCCCATGCTGGCGCGATAGGCCCACTTGAGCTGCAAGCTCGTCTCGACGTCCACCGAGGAGGGTGGCGACGTCAGCTGACCGAACCGGGAAGGCCAGGCCGCGTACGTCACGTGCACGCCACCCCAGCCATCGAGGGCCAGCGACGGCTCCAATCCCTGGGCTCCCCGCCCATTCGGACCATCGAGCACGGCGATCTGCCACGGCGTCTTCGTGCACGGCCAGACCACCCCGTCCTCCTTGCCCTCGGCGGAAGGCACGGCGTCCGGGTTCTCGGAGTCGACCGATCCGCACGCGCAAAGAGCGAGCGCCATAACGAGGAAGAGCCGAACGTCGACCGTGGTCATGGGCAGAGCGCTGAGCACACCCTATGCCGTCAGACGATCGACTGAATACCGACGATTGCACACGACTGTCTGCACCCTGAGCCCCAGCAGGAGAGGTCAGCACGCACCACCCCGCCTCGCGTCGCGGCTAGCGGCGGATCGGCGGCGGGAACGCCGGCGTCGTCGGTGGGCGATACGGCAGACCCGGGAACGCCGGCGCCGGCGGCTCGGGGACGTCGCGCACCTCGTCGGCGAGGCCGAGCTGGGCGAGGAGGTGCGCCTGGAAGCTCTCGAACGCCGACTGCTGCATCTGCGCGTAGGCGACGGCGGGCGTCGGCCGATCGCGAGCGTCGGTGGTGTAGCGGATGTGCGAGGCCGGGTTCGCCTGGAAGTGGAGCTCGTGGAGCTTCTCGCCGTCGACGCCGGCGTGGATCGCGAAGTCCCAGTCGTAGAGCACGCCCGCGAGCTGCTGCCCCGTCGACTGCTCGACGTACACCGTGCCCGACGAACCGACCCGGTAGCGCATGACGAACGACGCCGACGGTGGGTCGCCCGGCTCGCCGTCGGCCACGAGCTCGAGTGCCTCGGGCGGGATCGCCTGCGCGAGCGCGGTGCGCAGGGCGGCCGTGATCCCCGCCTCGCGCCGGCGGTTGCTCTCGGCGCTGAAGCTCGGGCGCGGATCGGCGACCGCCCTGGCCCGGCTCGGATCGTCGAGCTCCACGCGGCCCTCGTAGCGCACGACGACCCGCGAGCTCGGCCCGTCGCGCAGGAGGCCGAAGAGCGCGTTCATCCCGGCCACGCCCGGCGCGGAGAGGCGCGCCACCTTGCGGTAGTCGGCGGAGAGCTCGTCGTAGCGGGCGCCGATCGCGGTGCGGACCTCGTCGCTGAAGCGGCCGTTCGGGTAGAGACGGAGGTAGCTGCGCTTCTCCCGGATCCCCGCCGCGTCCGCCTTCTGGAAGTAGAGCCGCTCGGTGGCGCGCCGGTTGTACGGGATCGCGAGGACCACCAGCCCGAGCGCGATCGCCACCTGGGTCGCTTGGCGCGTCCGGTGCGCGCGCGTGGCGAGCGCCTGGGACCGCGCCTGATCGCGCCCCTCGAGCAGCGCCGCGGGGAAGAGGTCGTAGCCCTTCTCCTGCTCGAGGAGGTTCGAGGCCATGAGCTGGAGGATGCGCCGGCGCTGATCGAGCGCGCGCTGCCCGAAGCGGTTGGCCACGTCGACGTCCTGGAACTCGAAGCTCACCTTCTCCTCGCCCACCTGGAAGGTGACGTCGCTGTGCTGGTAACGACCGTTGGTGCGGTGGTGGACGGCGTCGACCTGCCTGAGGTTCATGAGCGGGAGCAGCGTCACCGTGTCGCGCGCGCAGTGCACGACGTGGAACGGGTGCAGCGCCATGAACTGCCCGTAGGGGCTGCGCACCGCCCAGGCCACGGAGCGGATCAGCCACGACGCGATGAAGACGCCGACGACGACGTGGACGAAGGCGAAGATCTCGCTGCCGAGCCCGACCTCCTGTCGCGCGCCGAAGAGGAGGTGCGCCGACGCCCAGACGTAGAAGACCGCGCAGAGGATCCAGATCGTCCGCGGCCAGCGACGCAGCGGCACCGACGCCGGATCCTTCGCCGCGTCGCGCAGCCAGGCGCGCGCGGCGGTGGGGAGCCGCGCGATCTCGACGTCGGCGCGGACCGGCACCTCCATCTTGAGCGACTTGCGCGTCGGATCGATCTTGCGCGCGCGGCCGATGAGGCCCTGCGCCTGGAGGTGCTGCCCGCGCGCGAAGAGCCCGGCGGCGATGGCGAGCAGCCGCGAGGCGACGAGGCGCCGCGACTCGAGGTCGCCCGGCAGCACCGCGACGATCTGATCGACCACCAGGTCCGCGCGCTCGGGGCGATCGCGCAGGTACTCGATCTGCAGCTTGCGGAGGAAGTAGCCGAGATCGTCGAGGTCGACCTTGCCGTCGAGCTGGATGGCCTTGTCGAGCTCGGCGAGCGCCTCGTCGTACGCCTTGCGATCGGCGAGGCAGTCGGCGACCGCGAGCAGCGTCTCCGGGTCGGTGCGATCGAGCTGGTACGCGCGCCGGTACGCCTCGAGCGCGCGCTCGAGATCCCCGCCCGCCCGCCAGGCGTGGCCGCGGTGCAGCTGGTGCATCGGGTTCGCCGGCTCCTCGTTGCACAGCGCCTCGTAGATCGGGATGGCCTGCTTCACCTTCCCGTCGGCGACGAAGACGCGCGCGAGCAGCGACCGCGCCACGGTGAACCCGGGCTGCTCGAGGAGGAGCTGCGCGAGCTGCTTCTGCGCGGCGGCGAGCTCGCCGCGCTCCCACGCGCCGATCGCCTCCATCAGCCGGGCGCGGAGCGCGGCCGCCTCGCCGCCGCCGGCGAGGGTCTCGTCGTACTGCCGACGCGTGGCGGCGTCGGAGAGCACCTCGTACGCCTCGCGCACGCGCTTGAAGGGCTCGGGGTGCGTCTCCGGCGGGAACTCGCGCACCTTGGCGAAGTACGCCTTGCGGATCGCCTTGCCGTCGGCGTCGGCGGCGACGCCGAGGAGCTCGTAGTAGGTGCGCGCGGCGTCGCTCATCGTCCGTCTCCTCCGACGAGCGCCAGCGCCAGCGCGTCGTCGATGGTGTCGACGAGCTGCACGCGGACGCGGCGGCCGACCGCCTCCGGGAGCTCGCGCAGCTCGCGCAGGTTGCGGCGCGGCGCCAGGACCAGCCGAACGTCGGCGAGCGCCGCCGCGACCAGCTTCTCGCGGATGCCGCCGACGGGGCGCAGCTCGCCGTGCAGCGTCACCTCGCCGGTGGCGGCGAGCTGCTCGCGCAGCGGGCGCCCCGCGAGCGCGGAGACGCCCGCGAGGAAGAGCGCGAGCCCCGACGAGGGACCGTCCTTGCCGAGCTCGGTATCCTTGAAGTGGAAGTGGAGGTCGAGGCGCGGCAGCGGGCGCTTCGGGTCGATGAACGCCGCGCGGGCGCGGGCGCACGAGTGCGCGACCTGCGCCGCCTCGCGCCCCACCGGGCCGACGTTGCCGGTGATCACGAGCTGGCCCGAGCCCGCCACCGCGGCGGCCTCGAGCGGCGAGACCTTGCCGCCGACCGGCGTCCAGCCGAGCACGCCGATCTCGCCCACCCGCCCGCCGGGCGTCGCACCGCGCGCCCGCTCGCCGACGAGGCCGCGGCGCTTGTCGCCGGCGCGGCCGCCCGGATCGAGCCGCGCCGCGACGGCGTAGGCCTGCGCCGCGCCGGGCTCGTCGCCGAGCAGCGCGAGCAGATCGCCGAGATCCTCGTGGCCGTTGGCGTCGTCGGGCGCGGCGGTGAGGCCGCGGCGGTAGCTCGCGACCGCCTCGCGCAGCCGCCCCGCGGCGCGCTGCAGATCTCCCAGGCGGTTCCACGCGGCGCCGTGCCGCGGATCGCGCTCGACGCAGACGGCGAGCGCGGCCTCCGCCCGCGCGCTCGAGCCGTCGATGAGCTCGAGCTCGCCGAGGAGGTAGGCCTGCGCCGCGGTGGCGCGCTCGACCGGCGTCACCTCGCGCAAGGCGGCGCGCGCCGTGCCGAGGTCGCCCCCCGCGAGCGCGGCGGCGACGCGGCGCAGGCCCTCGGTGGGGAAGGCCGCGCGCAGGTCGAGCGCGCCGAGCGCGCGCCGCGCCTGCGCGAGCAGGTACGCCGCCGAGCGCGTGGTGGCGGCGCGCTCGGCCGCGAGCTCGTCGCCCAGCTCGAGGCAGACCTCGCGGAGGTGCGCGAGCGCCTCGGCGTCGTCGGGGTAGAGCGCGATCGCGCGCTCGAGCGCCGCCCGCGCCGCGGGCAGGCGATCGCCGCGGCGGTGCAGCCGCGCGAGCTGGCGCAGCCGACGCGCGCGGTCGGCCGCCTCGCCGAGCTCGAGCGCGCCCTCGAGCTCGAGGACCGCGTCGTCGTCACGGCCCATGCGCAGGAGGAGGTCGCTCCGCTCGTCGCGCAGGAGCGCGTCGTCGGGGCGTCGCTCGATCGCCTCGCCGAGCAGCGCGAGCGCCCCGTCGAGCGCGCCCTCGGCCTCGAGCGCGCGCGCGAGCAGCGTCATGACGTCGACGTCCGCACGGTCGAGCGCGCGGGCCTGCTCGAGCTTCGCGCGCGCCGCCCCCGGCTGGCCCCGCGCGAGGAGCAGCCGCGCGGCGTCGAGGAGCGCGCGCGGATCCACCGGCGGCGGCGCGGCCGCGGGCGGACCCGCCTCGAGCTCGGCCGCCAGGCGGGCGCGGGCGCGGGCGCGCTCCTCGTCGGTGAGCCGGTTCGCCGCGTGGGCGACGGTGAGCCGCCGCACGGAGCCGGTCGAGACGATCTTCGTGTCGACCTCGAGGATGCCGTTCAGATCGTACGAGAACGTGATGGCCACGCTCTGTCGCCCCGCCGGCGCCGGCGGCACGCCGTCGATCAGGTACTCGCCGAGCAGCGTGTTGCGCTCGACCATGCGCGCCTCGCCCTGGAAGACCCGCACGCGCACCGCGCGCTGCCCGTCGGCGGTGGTGGCGTACGTCTCGGTGCGCGAGATCGGGATCGTCGCGTTGCGGGCGATGATCGGCGAGAACACGCCCGGCACCAGCACGCCGTTCGCGTCGGCGGCCGCCTCGACGCCGAGCGTGAACGGACAGACGTCGGTGACGAGCAGGCCCGCCGCCCCCTGCGGCGCGGTGCGGCCCTTCAGCGCGGCCTGCACCGCCGCGCCGAGCGCGATCGCCTCGTCGGGGTGCACCGTGCGCCGCGGCGGCCGGCCGAAGTGCTCGGCCAGCAGCTGCTCCACGAGCGGGATGCGCGACGAGCCGCCGACGAGGAGCACCTCCTGGATCGCGCCGCGGTCGAGCTTGGCGTCGCGCAGCGCCGCGTCGACGGGGCCGAGCGTGCCGCGCACCATCGACCCGATCAGGCGCTCCAGGTCCTCGCGCCCGAGCTCGGCCTCGAGCCCGAGCGGATCGCCGCCCTTCTGCGCGAGGAACGGCAGGAGGATCTGCGTCCGCGTCGCGCTCGACAGCTCGATCTTGGCCTGCTCGGCGGCGAGCTTGAGGCGCATGAGGGCACGGGGGTCCGCGCGCAGGTCCACGCCGTGCTCCTCGAGGAAGCGCTCCGCGAGCCAGCGCGCGATCGCGCGGTCGAAGTCGCCGCCGCCGAGCTGGTTGTCGCCCGCCGACGCCTTCACCTCGAGCACGCCGTCGCAGAGCTCGAGCACCGAGACGTCGAAGGTGCCGCCGCCGAGGTCGTACACGAGGACGTGCGCCTCGGCGTCGAGGTGATCGATCCCGTACGCCAGGGCGGCCGCCGTCGGCTCGTTGAGGATGCGCTCGACCCGCAAGCCCGCGAGCTCGCCCGCGTCCTTCGTCGCCTGTCGCTGCGCGTCGGTGAAGTAGGCCGGCACGGTGACCACCGCCTCGTCGACGGCCTCGCCGAGCGCGGCCTCGGCGTCGTCCTTCAGCGCGCGCAAGATGAAGCCGGAGATCTCCTGCGGCGTGTACTCCCGCGCGCCCAGGTGCACCTTCTGCGCGGTGCCCATCATGCGCTTCACCTCGGCGATCGTCCGCTCGGGCGCCGCCGCGAGCTGGTTGCGCGCCGACTCGCCGACGTGGACCTTGCCGGCCTTGTCGAGCCCAACCACCGACGGCGTGAGGCGCCGCCCCGCGCGGCTCGGGAGGATCTCCGGACGCTCGCCCCGCACGCAGGCCACGAGCGAGTTGGTCGTGCCGAGATCGATGCCGACGATGTGGCCCATCACTTCCCGGGCGGGAGCTCCTTGTACTGGCCGCGCACGTTGGTCCGGCCGAGGTCCTGCTGCTGCCCGCACCAGTAGACCCGCCCGTAGACGAGGAAGTCCTGCATGGAGGGATCGCGGACGCGATCCTTGAGGTCGAGGTTGTAGTGGACGCGTACCTCTCCATCGAGCGGCGGCGGCTGCGCGGGATCGAGCGGCCGCCCGAGGCTGCGCGCGGCGATGAGCGGCCAGTCGAAGCGCACCGGCTCCGCCAGCACCGACGAGGTGAGCTCGACCGCGGCGTCGCGCGGATCGGCGCAGCCCGCCGGAACGCGGTGGAACGCGACGATGAAGCGCCCGGCGTCGAAGGCGACGAGCTCGGCGTCGCCGTGGCCGACGTAGGCGCGCTTGTAGACGAAGTACGCCCCGTAGATCGCACCGACCACCGCCGCGACGTAGAGCAGCGTCCGCGTCGAACCGCCCTCGCGCGGCGGCGCGCCCGCGCGCGGCGCCAGCGCGTACGCGGGCTGCGCGGCGGAGGCCGGCGTGGGCGGGGTCGGCGGTGCGGCCACGAGCGGCGGCGCCCCACGGTCCGCGTAGAACCGCAGCAGGGCGTCGCCGACGCGCTGCAGGTTCGCGAGCTCGCGCGGCGGCGTGCCCGCCTTCTCCTCCGCCGCCAGCGCCGCGTCGACGTGCCGCGGGTAGATCGGCCCCTCGACGCCGTCGACGATCCGCTCCGCCCAGCGGCGGTACGCCGGGAGGAACTGCGGAGGGACGTCGTGCGCGCCCGCCCAGGTCACGAACTCGTCCAGCTCCCCCCGTCGCTCCATCGCTCGACCCCTCGTCCCCACACGGCCCGCGTGCGGCCGCGCGCCATCATATACCGCGCGGCCCGCCCGTGCCGACTCCCGCGCGCGAGGTCAGCGCGCGCGGGGCGGCCGGCGCGCGCCGACCGCGGCGAAGATGACGTCGAGGTTGGCGTTCAGCCGCTCGTCGAGCAGCGCCTCCGCGCCCGCGTCGTCGACGCCGAAGAGCAGCGCGACCTGCTTCTGATCGGCGAAGTAGGCGATGGTCATCCCGTAGATCGTGATGAGCAGCTGGCGCGCGTTCACGCGGCGCAGCTCGCCCCTTTGCACCGCGGCCTCGATGAAGCGCACGCCGCGCTCGAACAGCGGGCGGAAGAAGTTCTCGAAGAGGACGCGCAGGGAGTCCCCCTCGGAGCCGAGGTCCATGGTGGTGAGCCGCGAGAAGTTCTTGTGGCGGGCGCAGTACAGGAAGAAGCCGCGGTAGAACTGCTCGAGCACCTCCACCGCCGAGAGCTTCTTGGCCAGGATCTCGTTCGAGAGCGAGATGAGCTCGAAGAGGATCTTCTGCAGGACCTCGCGGAGGAGCTTCTCCTTCGACTCGAAGTAGTAGTAGATGAGCGCCTTGTTGACGCCCGCGCGCTCGGCGATCTCGTGCGTGCGCACGCCGGCGAAGCCCTTCTGCGCGAAGAGCTCCTCGGCCACCTTGAGGATGGTCTCCTTGGTGTCGGTCGGCGGCGTCGCCGACGCGTCGTGCGGCCGCCGTCCGCGGCCGCGCGCCTTCTGAGTCATCGCGCTTTACTACTTGCCGAAGAGCTTCGGGATGTCGTTCCCGAGGGTCACGATCAAGATGAAGCCGATGAGCACCAGCATCCCGGCCATGTGGATCGTCTGCTCGATGCGCTGGTTCACCCGGCGGCGCGAGACGAGCTCCCAGCCGAGGAACAAGATGCGCGCCCCGTCGAGCGCGGGCAGCGGCAGGAGGTTGAAGAAGCCGAGGTAGACGCTGATGATCGCGGCGATGTCGAAGGCGTAGGTCGCGCCCCGCTTGATCTGGTTCTTCATGACGCCGAGGATCCCGAGCGGCCCCGAGAACTGCGCCTTCTGCCGGCCCGCGAAGATCTCCTTGAAGCCGTCGACGATGAAGCCGGTGTACTTGAACGGGAAGGCGACGCCGTAGGCGATCGCCGCGCCGACGCCGCGCCGGACCCGGATCTCCTTCGGGAGGAGCTCGATGCCGACCCGGTAGTCCGCGCCGTCCTTGTTGGCCTTGAGGCGGATCGTCACGGGCTTGCCGTCGCGCACGATCTCGATCGCGAACTCCCGCCCCTCGGTCGCCGTGATGCTCTTCCGCACCTCGGCGGTGTCCGAGGCGGGCTTGCCGTCGACGGTCTTGATCTCGTCACCCGGCTCGAGGCCCGCGGCGGCGGCGGGGCTGCCCTTCACGAGGCCGCCCACGAGCGGCTCCTTGCCGACGTCCGGTACTCCCCAGGCGAGGCACGAGATGATGATGACGACCGCCGCGAAGAGGTAGTTGGTGGCCGGGCCGGCGAAGATCGTGAGCAAGCGCTGGTAGACCGGGCGGTTGTTGTAGAGCCGCGGATCGGACGCGCGCTCGACCTCGACGTGCTTCCCGTCCCGCTCGACGGCGGTCTTGTCGGGCTCGTCGCCCGGGTTGAGGCCGGCGATCTGCACGAAGCCGCCGAACGGGATGGCGGAGATCTGGAACTCCGTCTCGCCGCGCTTCCAGCCGATGAGCTTGGGGCCAAGGCCGATGGAGAAGCGATCGACCCGCATGCCCGACCAGCGCGCGAGCAGGTAGTGACCGCCTTCGTGGACGATGATGAGGAGGCCGAGGCAGAGGACAGCGAGCGCACCGGTCGCCAGATCCCCGCCGAGCGGGATGTGCAGCATCCGTCTAGGCTAACACCGGATCTGGACCGGACCAACGGTCGCCCGGCGCTTTTCCCCTCGATCGAAGCCCGCGCAGCGCGGGATCAGAGGAGATACGCCGGGACCGGGATCACGGCCCGCAGGCGATCGAGGAGGCGCTGCCGCTTCGGGTGCGTGACCGAGACCGGGAGCCCGAGCGCGCGCGCCCGGCGGATGAAGCGACGCTCGAGGTCGCGGAAGTCGCGCCGGCCGGCGAGCGAGTCGAGCGCCCGCAGCGCACGGGTGCGGCGGAAGAAGAGGAGCCGCCCGCCGATGGCGACCGCGTCGAGGCCGCGGTCGAGCCGCGAGAGGCCCCAGCCGACCGCCGCGAGCGGGGCGTCGGCGCGCACGTCGCAGACGATGACCGTCCGCCCGCGGGCACGCTCGGCGCCCGCCACGAAGCCGAGCCCCGGGCCGGCGTGGTGCAGCGTGAGCTCGGGATGAGTCCCGCGGAGGAGCGCCACCACCGCGACGGTGTTGTCGCCGGAGCCCTCGTCGACGACGAGCAGCTCGAACTTCAGGCCGAGCCCGCGCAGGTGGGCGGCCACCCGGCGCACCGCGTGGCCGACCCGCTCTTCGTCATCCCGGCAACGCAGGATGAAGGAGAGATCACATTCCGTGGAGCGCCGCGTCTTCGGACCTGGGTGGCTCAAATACCCTCACGAAGGTCACCCCCCGCCCTACCCCGACCTGTCAGGCGATCGTAGCCAGCCGGTGACGGAATTGCAACATCCCCGCTGTAATCGTCCTTAACAACGGGTATCGGGTCAGTAGTAGCAGACGCTTATTTTTCCATTGTTCCTGAAGGCTTGCGTTCCCCAGAGCTGCGGCCCCACGGTCTCCCAGCCGGCCGGAGCGGACATGGCCGCGAGGGTCCGGCCGCCGCTCGCCCAGGCGGTCAGGGACGCGCGCAGCGCCGGGACCGTAGGCTGGATCCCCGGCGCCTGGAGATCCCCGACGGCGCGCGTCGCCAGGACCGGGACCCCGATCGCGGCGGCCTCCTTCACGAGGGTGGGCGCGCCGTCCCGCCGCGACGGCACGACGACGAGGTCGGCGGCGGCGAGGTAGGGCCGGAGCGCGGCCCCGTGCCGGACGCCGCACAGCCGGGCCCGGCCATCACGGACCGCGGCGTGGGCCGCCAGCCGCGCGCGCTCGGGGCCCTCGCCGACGACGAGCGCGAGCGCCCCGTCGGGCAAGGCGTCGAGGAGGAGGTCGGCGCCCTTGTCGCGCACGAGCCGGCCGACGAAGAGCGCGAGCCGGACGTCGTCGGCGACGCCGAGCTCGACGCGCGCCGCGCGGCGCTCCTCGTCGGTGCGCGGGCCCCCGACGGCGCGCGGCGGCATCGCGACCACCCGGCCCGGCGCGCCGGGGACGCGCAGCGAGTCGGCCACGTACACGAGCTCGGCGGCTCGCGCGAGGCGGCGCACGAACGCGGTCCCGCCCGGCAGCCGGCGCAGGAGCGCGACGTCGGAGCCGTGGGCGATCGCGAGGTGTCGGCGCCGCGCGGCGAGGAGCCCGACCGCGCCGCAGGGGACGAGCCAGTTCGAGACCACCGCGTCCCAGCGCGCGGCCCGCCGGGCGGTCGCGGCGAGGAGGCGCGCGCCGAGGACGCCGCCGCGCAGCGCGCCGGCCGGGCCGCGCAGCCGGCCGGGCAGCCCCCCGTCGCGCATCGCCTGCGCGGGATCGCCGCCGAGCGCGAGCACCTCGACGTCGCCCGCGTGCTCCGCGAGCCACTCGGCGAAGCCGCGCACGAAGTGACCCGCCGGGTCGTCGGCGGCGCTCGGGTAGGACGTGGTGAGGATCCCGATCGTCACGCGCGGTCGGGCGGGAGCGCCACGGCGGGCACCGGCCCGATGAGGCGGGTCGCCAGGCGGCGGATGAGCGACCGCAGGAGCACGAACGACATCGGGTAGACCACCGTGGCGAGCGAGATCCCGGATCGCCACTCCGGGCCGTAGAGCGCGCGCACCGGGACGTCGGTGACGGTGAGACGCGCCGCCCAGAGACGCGCCAGGAGGTCGTTGGGGTAGCCGTAGCGCGGGAAGAGCCCGGCGGCGTCGATGACCTCGAGCGCCCGGCGCGACGCGGCGGTGTAGCCGCACTGCGAGTCGAAGACGTGCAGGTACCCGCTCGTGAGCTTGGTCGCGAGCGAGAGCAGGACGTTGCCGACGACGCGCGCGAGCGGCATGGCGCGCGGCACGCCGCCCGCGGCGAAGCGGTTGCCCTTCGCGTAGTCGCAGCGCCCGTCGACGACCGCGTCGAGGAGCGCGGGCAGGTCGAGCGGGTCCATCTGGCCGTCGCCGGCCATCACCGCGGCGACGTCGACGCCGCGCTCGAGCGCGCGCCGGTAGCCCGAGGCGATCGCCGCGCCGACGCCGCGGTTCGCCGGGTGGCGGAGGAGCTCGAGGCCGCGCCGGCGCGCGCGCCGCACCGCCCGCGCGGTGCGATCGGTCGAGGCGTCGTCGACGACGAGCACGTGATCGACGAACCCCGGCACGCTGCGGACGGTGCGCGCGACCGCCCGCTCCTCGTTGAAGGCGGGGATCACGACGGCGATGCGGCGGCCGCGGTACATGCCGGGCGCAGCCTAGCAGGCGGCGGATCGATTTGGCACGCCTCCCACGGGCGTGTTAGGCGAGGCCCTCGCTCCCGGAGACGCCATGGCCCGCACGCCGCTTTTGAGGTGGATCGAACGCTCGCTGCTCGCGCGGCGCGGCCTCGCGCACCGGCCCTTCGATCCGGGCCGGCGTCGCGTGCTTGCCGCCTCGGCGGCCGGCGCGATCGCGCTGCCGTTCCTGTCGGCGTCGTCGGGCTGCAGCCCCTCCCCGATCGACGTGCCGGTCGCGATCGTCGGCGGCGGGATGGCCGGGCTCCACGCCGCGTACCGCCTCAAGCGACGCGGCCTCCTCGCCTCGGTGTTCGAGGCGGCGAAGCGCCTCGGCGGGCGCGTGTTCACCGACCGCGACACGTTCGCCAAGCAGAGCGGGCAGCACTGCGAGCTCGGCGGCGAGCTCATCGACACCGGTCACCTGACGATGCGCGACCTCGCGACCGAGCTCGGCATCGAGCTCCTCGACTACCACGCCGACGATCCATCGCTGCACACCGACAGCGCGTTCATCGGCGGGCGGCTCGTCCCCGACGCCGAGCTGCTCGCCGGCTTCGACCCGATCGCGGCCGCGATCGACGCCGCGTTCGCCTCGGCGACCGACGCGAACGCCCTGCCCAGCTACCTCGACGACAACGGCCTCGGCGATTACGACCGGATGTCGATCGCCGACTTCCTCGATCAGGCGGGCGCGAGCGGTCCGACGCGCACGCTCCTCGAGATCGCGTACACGACCGAGTACGGGATCCCGGTCGCCGAGCAGAGCGCGCTCAACCTCATCACGCTCGTCGCCGCGACCGCGCAGAAGATCGAGCTCTACGGCGCCTCCGACGAGCGCTTCCACGCCGCGGTCGGCAACGACGCCTTCACCGCCAAGCTCGCCGCCACCCTCGACCCGAACCAGATCGCGCTCGAGCACCGGCTGACGCGCGTCGCGCTGCGCTCAGACGGCCGGTACGACCTCGCGTTCGCGCTGCCGAGCGGCTCGCGCGACGTCGTGGCCGACCGGGTCCTCCTCACCCTGCCGTTCACGATGCTGCGCCAGGTGGACCTCGCCGGCGTCACGCTGCCGGCGGCGAAGCAGCAGGCGATCGCGGAGCTCGGGTACGGCACGAACACGAAGCTCATGGTCGGCTTCTCCTCGCGACCGTGGCGCGCGCAGAAGGCCAACGGCACGAGCTACACCGACCTCGGCTACCAGAGCACCTGGGAGACCACCCGGCTGCAGCCCGGCCCCGAGGGGATCCTCACCGACTACACCGGCGGCGCGCACGGGATCGAGGTCACGAGCGGCACGCCCGAGAAGCAGCGCGACGCGTTCCTCGCGCAGCTCGATCAGGTCTTCCCCGGGAGCGCCGCGGCGTCGAACGGCGCGGTCGCGCGCTTCGCCTGGCCGACCTACGAGCTCACGCGCGGGAGCTACGCGGGCTACAAGGTCGGCCAGTGGACGACGATCGCCGGCGCGGAGGGCGAGCGCGTGGGCAACCTCCTCTTCGCGGGCGAGCACTGCAGCCGCGACGCGCAGGGGTACATGGAGGGCGCCGCGCTCACCGGCGCGATGGCCGCCGAGCAGATCGCGGTCGACCTCGGGCTGGCGGCGCAGGCGGCGTCGATCCCGGCGCGGCGGATCGCGCTCCGCGCGCGGCTCGCGCTCCAAGAGGGCAGCTGGATCTCGGCGATGGCGCGGGCCCGTCGCGCGGGGTGATAGGATCGGCGGGCGATGCCCCGGCTCGTCCTCGCGATCGCCCTCCTCGTCGTCGTGGGGCCCGCGTCCGCGCAGGAGGCGCCGAGCGTGGTCCTCGCGCAGCGGCGGTTCGAGCAGGGTCGGCAGGCCTATGGCGCGGGCGACTTCGCGCTCGCGCTCGAGGCCTTCAAGGCCGCAGCGTCCGTCATGCCGGTCCCCGAGCTCTCGTACAACATCGGCCGCTGCCTCGAGCAGCTGGGGCGCGAAGAAGAGGCGGCGGCGCACTACCGCGACTTCCTGCGCGCGCGGCCCGAGAGCGACGCGGGCCGCGAGGTCCAAGCTCGCCTCGACGCGATCGTGGCGCGGCACCCGCGCGCGTCGCGGCGAAGGGCGTACGCGGCCCCCATCACGGTCGGCGGCGCGGCGCTCGCCGTCGCGGTCGTGGCGACCGGGCTCGTGGCCTCGGTCGCGCCCGCGCTCTCCGACCTCAAGGCCACCGGCTGCGACGAGCCGTGCGATGCCGTCGACCGGCTCAAGGCGCGGGCCTACGCCGGCTACGTGCTGTTCGGCGTCGCGGGCGCGGCGGCGGCGGTCGACGTCGCGCTGTGGGTCCTCGCCGCCCGCCGCCCGTCGGTGCGCGCGGCCCTCGTCCGCCTGGGGACCTTCTAGCCGTGCGCGCGCTCGCGTGCGGCCTGCTGCTCGCCGCCGGCTGCTTCGACTTCACGATCCCGCCGCGTCATCAGGATCTCGGGCGCGACGACGACCTCGGGGTGTCGTCCGAGGACCTGTGGGGATCGCTCGACTCGATCCCACCGGCCGATCAGCCGGACGGGGCGTTCGCGGCGGGGACCGACTTCTCGGGCCTCGACTTCGGGCCGATGTGTCGCTCGGCGTCGTTCGCGGGCGGCCGCGTCGAGGTACCGACGCACGCCGGGCTGCACCCCATCGGGGCGTTCACCCTCGAGGCGTGGATCCGTCCGAGCGCCAGCCGCACCGGGCTCTCCTTCATCGCGGGCGTCGGCGGCGCCAGCACCAACGTCAGCTACGCGCTCATCCTCGACACCTCGGGGCGCGTCGGCGCGGTCCTCGAGGACGAGAACGGCAACCGGCTGGAGGTCGTCGGCACCGGCTCGGCGGTGTCCTCCGGCAGCTGGACGCACGTCGCCATGACGCTCGCGACGACGGGTCCGGCGCCGCAGCTCACGCTCTACGTGAGCGGCTTGCTCGTCGGCACTCCCATGAACCCCGCGTTCAGCGCGAGCGCCCTCGCCCTGCCCGGCGCGCCCTTCGAGATCGGCAACAGCGTCGCCGAGTCGCTGGTGCCGTTCGTGGGCGAGATCGACGAGGTGCGCCTCTCGGCCGGGGTCCGCTACACGAGCAGCGGCTTCGCGCTCCCGCCCCGGCTCGCCGTCGAGCCCGCCACCCTCGTGCTCTATCACTTCGACGAGGTCGGCGTACCGTTCGCGGCGGACGCCCAGGTCAACCGCCACGACGGCACCCTCATCGCCGACGCGTCTTTCTTGGGCGCGTGTGCGCCCTGACGTACGCAACTCCGCCCGCGCGCGGCCGATGACGTCCTCGATTGGGGCTTGATTCACACCGAGCCGCAACGAATACTGCGCGAGCGTTTAGCTGAGGGAAAAACCATGGCGGGCAGCGTCAACAAGGTCATCGTCGTCGGTAACCTGGGGCAGAAGCCCGAGGTGAAGTTCCTCCCGTCGGGGCAGGCGGTGTGCGAGATGCGCGTCGCCACCAACGAGGTCTTCAACGACAAGAACCAGCAGCGGCAAGAGCGGACCGAGTGGCACCGCGTCGTCGTCTGGGGAAAGATGGGCGAGAACTGCGGCAAGTACCTCGACAAGGGCCGCTCGGTCTACGTCGAGGGTCGCCTGCAGACGCGCTCGTGGGACGACAAGACCTCGGGTGAGAAGAAGTACATGACCGAGATCGTCGCCACCAACGTGCAGTTCCTCGGCGGTCGCGGCGAGGAACTGCACG
>FTFF01000714.1_pt1 | contig 19154 bp, 6 predicted proteins | sample 1640361 | NCBI WGS metagenome assembly FTFF01 (sample SAMEA3914816, study PRJEB12502) | metagenome | biome: forest; material: soil | place: USA | collected 2011-09-16 | depth 0.3 m | reverse complement strand
AACGCGATCTCCGACGAGGGCTTCCGCTTCACCGATCACCCCGGGCTCGTCGAGCGGTTCCGGCGCTCGATCGATCTCGTCGAGCGGCTCCCCTGCGACCTGCTCGTGACGGTCCACCCCGACCTCGCCGCGCGCGACGACCCGCGCGCGTGTAGAACGTACGCCGAGCGCGCGCGACAGAACCTCGAGGCGCGCGTCGCCATGGAGCGCGAGCGGACGCGCGCGCGCCTCCACGGCTTGGCCCCGATCGGGGCGCGTGGTACGGTCAATCAACGCGGGGGGCCCCGCGAGCTCGACGGGATTACCCATCGGGCAGCGATAGCGCCGATCAGGTGCCCGACGGAGATCTTCGAAATGAGGACCGGCGCCGACTACCTCAGCAGTCGATCCGACGGCCGACGCGTCTGGACCCTCGGCGTCGGGCGAGTGGATGACGTCGCGCGACACCCCGCGACGGCCGCGATGACGCAGTACTACGCGGATTGGTACGACCGCCTGCGGGATCCGCACGCCAGCGAGGTCCTGTTCACGTCGCCGCAGCGGCCCGGCGAAGCGCGCCGGCCGTGGTGCTTCGAGGTCCCAACCACCGTCGAGCACGTCCGCAGGATGGGCGCGGCGTTCCGCGACGAACTGCTGCGGACGGCGGGCAACGTCACGCACAACCCGGCGTACGGCGGCTTGCTCGCGCTCGGCCTCGTCGATCTGGTGAGCGCGGTCCCCGACCTCCACGGGCGGGTCGACCACGCCAGGGCGCTCCACCGCTCCATCGTGACGACCGGCCGCTTCATCACCTTCGCGAGCCGCGTGGGGGCGGTGAGCGATCGGTTCCGACCGGCGGGCGCCCGTGAGCCCGCCCAAAAGATCCGCGAGGTCCCCGGCGGCATCATCGTCGCCGGCACGACGCACATGCACACCGCGGCGGTCTACGCCGACGACGTGCTGGTGCTCGGGGGTGACGCCACGCGTGCCGAGACCTGGGCCTGGTTCACGGTGCCCCTGTCGGCGAAGGGCGTCACGATCGTCAGCCGCTCTCCGTCGTCCCGGCAAGCGACCTCGTTCGCGGCACCGCTGAGCTCCCGCTTCGACGAGCTCGACTCCTACCTGACGCTCGACCAGGTCTTCGTGCCGCAGGGCGACATCTACCTCGAGGGGAGAGAGATCGCGTTCGCGCGGCATCAGGAGCTCGCGGCCTGGATCTTGTGGCACCAGATCCTCGGTTGGCTGGCCCGTGCAGAGTTCACGCTCGGCCTCGCGGTCGCGGTCGTCGACTCGCTCAGCGCATATGATGAACCGGTCATGCGCGAGCGCCTGATCGACGCGACCACCGAGGTGCAGCTGATCCGTTCGTGCTTGAGCGCGGCCGAGCTCGGCGCCTCGCCCACGGCCGCCGGGCATATGCTCCCGTCCCGCCCCGACCTGGCGGCGGCGGCGATCCAGGCGGTCCGGGCGCGCCCACGCGTCACCGAGATCCTGCGATTGCTCTGCGGCTCGGCGGGCGTCCTGGCGCCCACCGATAGCGACCTCGACGATCCAGCGATCGGCGCGTCGCTCGAGCAGGCCTTCGGCGGCGGTGGGTACACCGCCCGGCAGCGAAGCGCGTTGTTGCACCTCGTCATGGACCACCTCTCCTCGGGCCTCGAGGCGCGCGAGTACGCGTATGAGCTCTTCTCCAATGGTGGAATGGCCGCCTTCCGCGACCGCCTGCGGCGCGGCTTCGCCGACTACACCGAGCTCGCCAACGCCGCGGTAGCGTCGCTGAACGTCGGATCGACGCCGTACCCCCGGGTGGACGCTGAGGGGCTCGGGCGCGAGCGCCGTCGAGGTCCAGGTGGCTGATCCTCGATCGCCGATCATCTCGGCCGACCTCGTGGCCTACGCCGAGGCGCACACCTCCGCGTCGCCCGCGGCCGCCGCCCTCACCGCGGACGCTGCGGCCCGGACCGACCGGTCGATCATGCTCTCGGACCGACCCCTGGGCCGGCTGCTGGCGATCTTGTCCGCCACGTTGCGGCCCCGCCTCGCGGTCGACGTCGGGACCTTCACGGGCCACAGCGCGGCTTGCCTCGCAGAGGGGCTGGCCCCCAACGGGCGGGTCGTCACGTGCGAGGTCGACGCGAGCCAGGCCGAGACCGCGCGCGCGCTGCTCGCGAACCATCCACGCGCGGCGCAGATCGAGGTGGTCGTCGGCGACGCGGTCGCGACGCTGCGTGACCTCGCGGGGCCGATCGATCTGGCGTTCATCGACGGCGACAAGGCCCAATACCTCGCTTATTACGAGCTGGTGCTGGCCCGCCTCGCGCCGCGCGGCCTCATCCTCGTCGATAACACGCTCTACTTCGGCCGCGTGCTCCGACCGTCCGCCGAGCAGCCCGGCGATCGGTGGGCCGCGCGGTTCGGCGACTCGCTCCGCGAGTTCAACGACGCGGTCGTCGCCGACCCGCGCGTCGAGAGCACCCTGCTGACGATCAGCGATGGCGTGACGCTGATCCGCCGGCGCGATCCGATCGCCTGAGCCTGCAGTTCGTCACTGCTAGACTGGCCCCTGGGATCTGGTGGGGAAGTCGCGGTCGCGCTCTGCGCGTGACGGAGGCCGCGATTCGAGCTTCGTATCGGCTTCAGGCGCTTGGGCCAGAAACACCCAGGGCCTCGCATCTCTGCGAAGCCCTGGGTGTTTCGGGTGGAGACGAACGGGATCGAACCGTCGACCTCCGCAATGCCATTGCGGCGCTCTCCCAGCTGAGCTACGTCCCCGAAGTGGTCGCGATACTACTCATTTCGCGTCGGACGTCCAGCGGCATCTGCTGAGGCTGGCGCGGTGTCGTCGCCCGCGTCCTGCGCGTGCTCGAGCTCGTCGAAGTTGCCGGCCTCGGGCTCGTAGCCGCGCGGCGCGCCGAAGGCGTTGTCGTGCACGCGCGCCGAGTCCATCCGGATGCGCTCCTCGACGTCGCGCAGCCTGCGGATGAGCGCCATCAGCTCCTCCGGCAGCGTGATGCGCCCGGCCTCGGCGAGGCCGATCACCGCGCGGCCGATCTCGCCCAGCAGATCGCGGCGCTCGCGCTGGTAGAGCGCGAGGTCGACGCGCAGCCGCCCTTCGTGCGACGAGCGCACGACCACGTCGCGCAGGGTGTCGATCCCCTCGCTGGCCATCCGCCAGACCGTCCCCAGGTGACGCTTCCAGTCTTCGCGCCCGTCGTCGCCCATCGTCGACTCTTTAGTGCAACGATGCGCCGCCGAAGTCAACGCGGACCTCCGTCTCCGTCTCCGACACTGCCCGTTGCCGGTTGCCCGTCCCCTGTTCCCTGTTTCCGCCTCTGTTGACACGGCAAGACCCCACAGCGTCCACTCTCCGCTCGATGATCTCCCCCCGCACCGGCCTCGCCCTCCTCGCGCTCGCGCTCGGCTGCGGTCAGGCCGCACCGGTGAAGTCACCGCGCGCCGCTCGCCGCGCGTACGGCGCCTCGCACATCGGCACGTTCACCGACAGCTACTCGATCACCGGCCTCGCCGACGGCGGGACCGCGCTCTGGGCGAACACCAACCAGGGGCTCGTCCGCTGGGATGTCGCGCAGAACCGCTACGGCGCCTTCACCGCGAAGGACGGCGTCCCCGCCGGCGCGCTCCTCGGGATCACGATGGATCGCGACGGCGCGGTGTGGGTCGCCAGCCAGAAGGGCGTCGCGCGCGGCACGCGCACCGGCTGGAAGCCCTACCCGCCCGCGCCCGTCGGCGAGTTCATCGTCGGGCTCGCCGCCTCACCGGACCGCGACGAGCTCTGGGCTGCGGGTCCGAGCGGGCTCGCGCGCCTGCGCAACGGCGTGTGGACCCGCTACTTCGACGAGACCTCGATCACCGCGATGGCGATGGCGCCGAACGGCGCCCTCTGGCTCGGGACCACCGGCCACGGCGTCCTCCGCGTCCCGCGCTCGGGCGATCAGGTCGAGCAGTACGGCGCGGCCGAAGGCTGCGAGCCCGACCTCATCCGCGCGATCGTCGCCGGGCCCGACTGGGTGCTCGTCGTCGGCGAGAACGAGCACGGCGCGCGCGCCGCGCTCTTCGACGGCACGCGCTTCTGGCCCTACGCCGTCGACACCGGCGGCGTCGCTGGCCCGCCGATCGAGTGGGCGGCGCGCGGCGGCAACGAGGTCTACGTCGGGCGCGAGCAGAGCTTCTTCCGCATCGTCAAGGACACGTTCCCCGCCGACGGCCACGAGGGCGCGCTCCACTTCAAGCCCGTCCCGCTCCGCACCGTCCCGCCGCGCATGGTGCCGCTCCAGGCCGGGCTCTCGTCGAAGATCTTCGACACCCTCGAGCGCATGGCGGCTGCGCCCGTCGCGCCGAAGGTCGCGCCCGGCGAGCCGATGCCCGCGCCGCCCGTCGGTCCCGATCTGTGGTCGGTCCACCAGAGCCAGAAGCTCCCCGAGGGCGTCACCGCCGTCGCGAGCGGCGATCGCGGCGCGCTCGTGGGGACGCGCTTCCGCGGCATCGTCCGCATCGAGAACGGCCTCCTCCGCGGCTTCCAGACCAACGACCTCACCGCCAGCGCGGAGCGGATCACCGTCGCGTGCACGCGGGCCGAGGGCGACGAGTGCTACCTCGCGACCGGCGGCGCGCGGGCGTGGCGCTTCGACGGCCAGGCCTTCTCCGTCGCCAACGTCGATCCCGAGCCCGGCTCGCGCGTGCTCGCGATCGTGCGCGACCCGCGTGGCTCGGTGCTCGCGATCCACCGCGGCGCGAAGGACTCCGCGCTCCGCGTCTCGCGCGTCGAGGACGGGCGCTGGACGCCGATCGCCATGAGCGGTGTCGCCGTGCCGATGGGCGCCCCCGATCTCAACTTCGCGACCTTCGCGCCCGGTGGCAACCTCTGGGTCGGCCTGCGCTACATCGACTCCGACAACGAGCCGGTCGACTTCGGCGCCGCCGAGCTCAACCTCGCGACCGGCGAGGTGCGCTACCACCGGCTCGATCCCGGTCTGCCCGAGGCGCAGCAGCTGCAGAACAACGTCGTCGCGGTGGCGTGGAAGGGCGAGGACGAGGCCTGGTTCGCCACCCGCTCCGGCGCGGTGCGCCTCCTCGACGGGAAGATGACCGTCTACACCGAGAACGAGGGCCTCGACTCCGAGATCATCCACGACATCGAGGCCGCCGCCGGTGGCGAGGTGTGGGTGGCCACGCGCCGCGGCACCGGTCGCTTCGACGGGCGCCGCTGGCGCTTCGAGAAGCTCGGCGCGTTCTACCTCCCCGCCAACGCGCTCGCGCACGACGACGTCGGCCACGTCTTCCTCGGCACCGAGCGGGGGCTCCACTGCTTCGGCCCCTGCACGGACGAGGCGATCGATCAGCGCCGCGGCCTCCTCGAGGACGCGGTCCGCGACCTCGCCGTCGACGAGCGGCGGCGGGTCTGGGCGCTCAGCAAGCGCGGCATCTCGATCGTCGATCCATAGTCCCGCCGGCTCGAAACCGCCTCGCGGGCCGCGTAAGCCGTCTCACGAGAATCATCAAAATTTGCTGCGCCCGATCCGCCCTCCTACGATGGAGGCGGCTGATGCAGGGACTGTGGCTGCGCCGCGTCGGGTTCGCGCTCTCCCTCGCGTTTGCGCTGGGGTACCTGCCCTATCGCGTCTACCGCAAGAGCGGCCTGCGGCGTTACCTCGACCTGCGCGCCGAGCTCGCGGAGCTCGCCGCGCGTGACCGGCGGCTCCACCGCGAGACGCTGCGCCTCCGCGCCGAGCTGGAGGCGGCCGCGCCGCCGCCCGCGTTCTCGGGCGGGACCCGTCGCGCCGATCCCCTGCCGCTGCCGCTCGCCGCCGTCGAGCGCGCCGCCCGCGACGAGCTCGGGCTCGTGCGCCCCGGCGAGCTCGTCTTCCAGATCGTCCCGGAGCCCACGCCATGAGCCGCGGACGCCTCGGACGCGCGGGCGCTCGTCTCCGCCGCGCGATGCGCGCGGGCCTGCCCGCGGTCGTCATCGGCGTGGGCGCGTACCTCCTCGCCGCCGGGACGTTCGCCGCCGAGGCGCGCCGCGGCGGCGTCGTGCCGGCGGGCTACACCGCCCTCCTGCTCCTCCTCCTCGGCGCGCGGCTGCTCGATCGAATCGCAGTGGCGGTGCCGTCGGCGCTGCGGCTCCGCGGCCGCGTGGGGCCCGCGCCCCCGTCGGCGGAGGCACGGCTCGATCTCGAGCTGTGCGCCGCGCTCGTGCTCGCCGCCTACCTCGCCATCGCGCTCACGGGCGGCCTGCGCTCGCCGCTCTACCCGCTCCTCTACGCCATGCTCGCGTTCGCGGTGACGTTCCACCGCCGCATCATCGGGCTCGCCACGATCCTCCTCGCGTTCGCGCTCGAGCGCCTGCTCTGGGGCGCGGCTCGCGGCGCGCACGACGCCGACGCGCACGCGCTCTCGCACGCGCTCTTCCTCGGCTTCTTCGCCCTGCTCCACGTGGTCTTCCTGCAGGCCGAGGTGCTCCGCCAGCGGCGCGCGCACCGGGCCGACGTCGGCCGCGCGATCGACGCGCTGCGCGCCGAGGCGCGCGACTTCCGCCTGATCTCCTCGTCGCTGGCCGCCGATCCGCGCGCGCGCTCGCGCGAGCACGACGAGGAGCGCCTCGCGATCGGCGCGGTCGAGACCATCCACGAGACGCTCTTCTACACGCTCGAGCTCCTCAAGGCGTCGCTCGACCTCCACACCTGCGTGCTCCTCTGGCTCGACGACACCGGCGAGCGCCTGAAGATCAAGGAGCTCGTGACCGACTCTGACTGCGTCACCGAGGTGCCGCTCCCGGCCGACGCCGGCGCGCTCGGCACCGTGGTCAAGAACCGGCTCCTGCTCAGCCTCCGCGATCCGAAGCGCAGCCACCTGCCCTACTACACCGGTCCCTCGGCGATCGACTCGTTCGTCGGCGTCCCGGTCATGGAGGACGGTCACCTGCGCGGCGTCCTGTGCGCGGACCGCGCGCCCGGCCCCGATGGGCCGAGCCCTCCGTTCAGCCCGCTCGACGAGGCGCTCCTCGTCGGCGCGACCGAGCAGCTGCTCCGCGCGATCCGCTCCGAGCGCGTCTTCGCCGCCGTCGAGCGCGGCAAGTACGAGCACGAGCGCTTCTTCGCCGCGCTCTCGCAGCTCAACCGCGCGCTCACCGCCGTCGAGGTCTGCGAGACGACGTTCCGCGCCGTGCGCGAGTTCGCCGAGTTCGACTTCGCGGCGCTGACGCTCTTCGACAAGGGCACGCGGCGGCACTCGGTGCTCGCCGCCTCCGGCGACGCGCCGAAGGGCGTCGCAGGGCTCGAGTTCGCCGACAACGCCGGCCTCATCGCGATGGTGGTCAAGAACAAGCACTTCCTCCCCGCCGGCGGCGAGCTGCGCGACAAGGACGCGCTCGTCTTCAACCGCAAGGTCCGGCTGCTCGGGCTGGAGTCGCTCCTCATCCTCCCGCTCATCTGCGCCGACGAGGCCATCGGCGCGTTCACCATCGCCGCCAAGCGGCCGCGCGCGTTCGGGAAGGACAAGCGCGAGATGCTCTCGGTGCTCGCGAACCACGTCGCGGTCTCGCTCGGCAACGCGCGCCTCTACGGCCGCATGGAGGAGATGGCGACCACCGACGGGCTCACCGGGCTCGTCAACCACCGCACGTTCCAGGAGCGCTTCGCCGAGATGCTCGCGCGCGCCGAGCGCACCTCGGGGCAGCACGCGCTCCTCCTCACCGACATCGATCACTTCAAGAAGGTGAACGACACCTACGGCCACCCCGTCGGCGACGCGGTGCTCCGCGGCGTCGCGCAGGTGGTGCAGAGCTGCGTGCGCAAGATCGACCTGGCCGCGCGCTACGGCGGCGAAGAGTTCGGGGTCGTGCTCGAGGGCACGGACCAAAAGGGCGCGCTCATGCTCGCCGAGCGCATCCGCGGCGAGGTGCAGAAGCAGGTCTTCCAGTCCGACAAGGGGTCCTTCTCGGTCACCTTGTCGCTCGGCATCGCGGTCTATCCCGACGACGCGCGCGACAAGGCCGACCTCATCAACCTCGCGGATCAGTCGCTCTACTTCGCCAAGCACAACGGCCGCAACCGCGCGGTGGCCTGGCCGGAGGCGGCCGCGAGCGCGCCCCCCGATCGCCGCAAGCTCAAGGCCGTGAAGTAGCCGCGACCCGCGTTTGACCACACCTCCGGCGCGCGCCGATACTCGCCGCCCCATGGCCGCCCGTCGCTTCTACATCACGACGCCCATCTACTACGTCTCCGATCCGCCGCACATCGGGCACGCGTACACGACGATCGTCGCCGACGCGATCGCGCGCTACCACCGCATGCGCGGCGATCGCACCCACTACCTCACCGGCACCGACGAGCACGGGCAGAAGATCGCGCGCATCGCGGAGGAGCGCGGCAAGTCGCCGAAGGCCTACGCCGACGAGATCGCGGGGCGCTACCGCGAGGCGTGGCGGCAGCTCGGCATCGCGCACGACGACTTCATCCGCACGACGGACGCCGATCACGAGGCCGAGGTGCAGGCGCTGTGGCGGAAGCTGGAGCAGCAGGGCGACATCTACCTCGCCGACTACGAGGGCCCGTACTGCGTCTCGTGCGAGCAGTTCTACACCGAGAAGGAGCTGGTCGACGGGCTGTGCCCCGTGCACAAGCGTCCCGTCGAGATCGTGAAGGAGCAGTCGTACAACTTCCGGCTCAGCAAGTACGAGGCGTGGCTGCGCGAGTGGCTCGAGACCCCGGGGCCGCTCGGGCCGCGCGTGCAGCCGCCGGAGCGGCTCAACGAGGTGCTCTCGTTCGTGCGCTCGGGGCTGCGCGACCTGTCGGTGTCGCGGACGACGTTCACCTGGGGCGTCCCCGTGCCCGACCACCCGCCGCACGTCGTCTACGTGTGGATCGACGCCTTGTCGAACTACTACTCCGCGACGCTGCGGAAGGGACCGACGCGCGGCGACGACTTCTGGTCCGAGGGGACCGAGATCGTCCACGTGCTCGGCAAGGAGATCTCGCGCTTCCACGCGGTCTACTGGCCGGCGATGTTGAAGGCCGCGGGGCTCCGCACGCCGGACCTCCTCTTCTGCCACGGCTGGTGGACCGTCGACGGCGAGAAGATGTCGAAGACCGCGGGCAACGTGGTCGATCCGCTGAAGCTCGCCGCCGACCTCGGCGCGGACGCGGTCCGCTACTTCGTGCTCCGCGAGGTGCCGCTCGGGCTCGACGGCGACTTCTCGCACGAGGCCTTGCTGACGCGCTTCAACAGCGAGCTCGCGAACGACCTCGGCAACCTCCTCAACCGCACGCTCGGCATGGTGCACAAGTACTTCCCCGACGGGAAGGTGCCGCCGCGCGCCGCTGCCGCAGATCCGCTGCAGACGCTCGACGCCGTCACCGAGTGGGCGGCGTTCCTCGATCGGCTCGAGCCCTCGCGCGCGCTCGAGGAGCTGTTCGCGCTGGTGCGCCGCGCGAACGCCTACGTCGATCGGGCGGCGCCGTGGAAGGCGGACGCCGACAAGGCGACGATCCTCGGCAACGTCCTCGAGGGCTGCCGCGTGATCGCGCACCTCATGTCGCCGGTGATGCCCGAGCGTGCTCGCGCGCTGCTCGCGCAGCTCGGGCCCGAGCTGCGCGAGCAGCGCGCGAGCACGCTCGGGCATCACCGGCGACATGAGGTGCGCGATCACGCGGCAGCCCTCGAGGACGTTGCCGAGGATCGTCGCCTTGTCGGCGTCCGCCTTCCACGGCGCCGCCCGATCGACGTAGGCGTTCGCGCGGCGCACCAGCGCGAACAGCTCCTCGAGCGCGCGCGAGGGCTCGAGCCGATCGAGGAACGCCGCCCACTCGGTGACGGCGTCGAGCGTCTGCAGCGGATCTGCGGCAGCGGCGCGCGGCGGCACCTTCCCGTCGGGGAAGTACTTGTGCACCATGCCGAGCGTGCGGTTGAGGAGGTTGCCGAGGTCGTTCGCGAGCTCGCTGTTGAAGCGCGTCAGCAAGGCCTCGTGCGAGAAGTCGCCGTCGAGCCCGAGCGGCACCTCGCGGAGCACGAAGTAGCGGACCGCGTCCGCGCCGAGGTCGGCGGCGAGCTTCAGCGGATCGACCACGTTGCCCGCGGTCTTCGACATCTTCTCGCCGTCGACGGTCCACCAGCCGTGGCAGAAGAGGAGGTCCGGCGTGCGGAGCCCCGCGGCCTTCAACATCGCCGGCCAGTAGACCGCGTGGAAGCGCGAGATCTCCTTGCCGAGCACGTGGACGATCTCGGTCCCCTCGGACCAGAAGTCGTCGCCGCGCGTCGGTCCCTTCCGCAGCGTCGCGGAGTAGTAGTTCGACAAGGCGTCGATCCACACGTAGACGACGTGCGGCGGGTGGTCGGGCACGGGGACGCCCCAGGTGAACGTCGTCCGCGACACCGACAGGTCGCGCAGCCCCGAGCGCACGAACGAGAGCACCTCGTTGAGCCGCTCCGGCGGCTGCACGCGCGGCCCGAGCGGCCCCGGGGTCTCGAGCCACTCGCGCAGCCACGCCTCGTACTTGCTGAGCCGGAAGTTGTACGACTGCTCCTTCACGATCTCGACGGGACGCTTGTGCACGGGGCACAGCCCGTCGACCAGCTCCTTCTCGGTGTAGAACTGCTCGCACGAGACGCAGTACGGGCCCTCGTAGTCGGCGAGGTAGATGTCGCCCTGCTGCTCCAGCTTCCGCCACAGCGCCTGCACCTCGGCCTCGTGATCGGCGTCCGTCGTGCGGATGAAGTCGTCGTGCGCGATGCCGAGCTGCCGCCACGCCTCGCGGTAGCGCCCCGCGATCTCGTCGGCGTAGGCCTTCGGCGACTTGCCGCGCTCCTCCGCGATGCGCGCGATCTTCTGCCCGTGCTCGTCGGTGCCGGTGAGGTAGTGGGTGCGATCGCCGCGCATGCGGTGGTAGCGCGCGATCGCGTCGGCGACGATCGTCGTGTACGCGTGCCCGATGTGCGGCGGATCGGAGACGTAGTAGATGGGCGTCGTGATGTAGAAGCGACGGGCGGCCATGGGGCGGCGAGTATCGGCGCGCGCCGGAGGTGTGGTCAAACGCGGGTCGCGGCTACTTCACGGCCTTGAGCTTGCGGCGATCGGGGGGCGCGCTCGCGGCCGCCTCCGGCCAGGCCACCGCGCGGTTGCGGCCGTTGTGCTTGGCGAAGTAGAGCGACTGATCCGCGAGGTTGATGAGGTCGGCCTTGTCGCGCGCGTCGTCGGGATAGACCGCGATGCCGAGCGACAAGGTGACCGAGAAGGACCCCTTGTCGGACTGGAAGACCTGCTTCTGCACCTCGCCGCGGATGCGCTCGGCGAGCATGAGCGCGCCCTTTTGGTCCGTGCCCTCGAGCACGACCCCGAACTCTTCGCCGCCGTAGCGCGCGGCCAGGTCGATCTTGCGCACGCAGCTCTGCACCACCTGCGCGACGCCGCGGAGCACCGCGTCGCCGACGGGGTGGCCGTAGGTGTCGTTCACCTTCTTGAAGTGATCGATGTCGGTGAGGAGGAGCGCGTGCTGCCCCGAGGTGCGCTCGGCGCGCGCGAGCATCTCGGCGAAGCGCTCCTGGAACGTGCGGTGGTTGACGAGCCCGGTGAGCCCGTCGGTGGTCGCCATCTCCTCCATGCGGCCGTAGAGGCGCGCGTTGCCGAGCGAGACCGCGACGTGGTTCGCGAGCACCGAGAGCATCTCGCGCTTGTCCTTCCCGAACGCGCGCGGCCGCTTGGCGGCGATGGTGAACGCGCCGATGGCCTCGTCGGCGCAGATGAGCGGGAGGATGAGGAGCGACTCCAGCCCGAGCAGCCGGACCTTGCGGTTGAAGACGAGCGCGTCCTTGTCGCGCAGCTCGCCGCCGGCGGGGAGGAAGTGCTTGTTCTTGACCACCATCGCGATGAGGCCGGCGTTGTCGGCGAACTCGAGCCCTGCGACGCCCTTCGGCGCGTCGCCGGAGGCGGCGAGCACCGAGTGCCGCCGCGTGCCCTTGTCGAAGAGCGTCAGCGCCGCGAAGTCGAACTCGGCGAACTCGCGCACGGCGCGGAACGTCGTCTCGCAGACCTCGACGGCGGTGAGCGCGCGGTTGAGCTGCGAGAGCGCGGCGAAGAAGCGCTCGTGCTCGTACTTGCCGCGCTCGACGGCGGCGAAGACGCGCTCGGAGCGGATCGCGCGGAGCAGCTGCTCGGTCGCGCCGACGAGGAGCGCCTCGTCGAGCGGGCTGAACGGAGGGCTCGGCCCATCGGGGCCGGGCGCGCGGTCCGCGCACAGGACGCCGCGCAGGTGACCGTCCTCCATGACCGGGACGCCGACGAACGAGTCGATCGCCGAGGGACCGGTGTAGTAGGGCAGGTGGCTGCGCTTCGGATCGCGGAGGCTGAGCAGGAGCCGGTTCTTGACCACGGTGCCGAGCGCGCCGGCGTCGGCCGGGAGCGGCACCTCGGTGACGCAGTCAGAGTCGGTCACGAGCTCCTTGATCTTCAGGCGCTCGCCGGTGTCGTCGAGCCAGAGGAGCACGCAGGTGTGGAGGTCGAGCGACGCCTTGAGGAGCTCGAGCGTGTAGAAGAGCGTCTCGTGGATGGTCTCGACCGCGCCGATCGCGAGGCGCTCCTCGTCGTGCTCGCGCGAGCGCGCGCGCGGATCGGCGGCCAGCGACGAGGAGATCAGGCGGAAGTCGCGCGCCTCGGCGCGCAGCGCGTCGATCGCGCGGCCGACGTCGGCCCGGTGCGCGCGCCGCTGGCGGAGCACCTCGGCCTGCAGGAAGACCACGTGGAGCAGGGCGAAGAAGCCGAGGAAGAGCGCGTGCGAGAGCGCGTGCGCGTCGGCGTCGTGCGCGCCGCGAGCCGCGCCCCAGAGCAGGCGCTCGAGCGCGAACGCGAGGAGGATCGTGGCGAGCCCGATGATGCGGCGGTGGAACGTCACCGCGAACGCGAGCATGGCGTAGAGGAGCGGGTAGAGCGGCGAGCGCAGGCCGCCCGTGAGCGCGATGGCGAGGTAGGCGGCGAGCACGAGCGCGGCGCACAGCTCGAGATCGAGCCGTGCCTCCGCCGACGGGGGCGCGGGCCCCACGCGGCCGCGGAGCCGCAGCGCCGACGGCACCGCCACTGCGATTCGATCGAGCAGCCGCGCGCCGAGGAGGAGGAGCAGGAGGGCGGTGTAGCCCGCCGGCACGACGCCGCCGCGGCGCGCCTCGGCGGCGAACGTCCCGGCGGCGAGGAGGTACGCGCCCACGCCGATGACGACCGCGGGCAGGCCCGCGCGCATCGCGCGGCGGAGACGAGCGCCCGCGCGTCCGAGGCGTCCGCGGCTCATGGCGTGGGCTCCGGGACGATCTGGAAGACGAGCTCGCCGGGGCGCACGAGCCCGAGCTCGTCGCGGGCGGCGCGCTCGACGGCGGCGAGCGGCAGCGGCAGGGGATCGGCGCGACGGGTCCCGCCCGAGAACGCGGGCGGCGGCGCGGCCGCCTCCAGCTCGGCGCGGAGGCGCAGCGTCTCGCGGTGGAGCCGCCGGTCACGCGCGGCGAGCTCCGCGAGCTCGGCGCGCAGGTCGAGGTAACGCCGCAGGCCGCTCTTGCGGTAGACGCGATAGGGCAGGTACCCCAGCGCAAACGCGAGGGAGAGCGCGAACCCGACGCGGCGCAGCCACAGTCCCTGCATCAGCCGCCTCCATCGTAGGAGGGCGGATCGGGCGCAGCAAATTTTGATGATTCTCGTGAGACGGCTTACGCGGCCCGCGAGGCGGTTTCGAGCCGGCGGGACTATGGATCGACGATCGAGATGCCGCGCTTGCTGAGCGCCCAGACCCGCCGCCGCTCGTCGACGGCGAGGTCGCGGACCGCGTCCTCGAGGAGGCCGCGGCGCTGATCGATCGCCTCGTCCGTGCAGGGGCCGAAGCAGTGGAGCCCCCGCTCGGTGCCGAGGAAGACGTGGCCGACGTCGTCGTGCGCGAGCGCGTTGGCGGGGAGGTAGAACGCGCCGAGCTTCTCGAAGCGCCAGCGGCGCCCGTCGAAGCGACCGGTGCCGCGGCGCGTGGCCACCCACACCTCGCCACCGGCGGCGGCCTCGATGTCGTGGATGATCTCGGAGTCGAGGCCCTCGTTCTCGGTGTAGACGGTCATCTTCCCGTCGAGGAGGCGCACCGCGCCGGAGCGGGTGGCGAACCAGGCCTCGTCCTCGCCCTTCCACGCCACCGCGACGACGTTGTTCTGCAGCTGCTGCGCCTCGGGCAGACCGGGATCGAGCCGGTGGTAGCGCACCTCGCCGGTCGCGAGGTTGAGCTCGGCGGCGCCGAAGTCGACCGGCTCGTTGTCGGAGTCGATGTAGCGCAGGCCGACCCAGAGGTTGCCACCGGGCGCGAAGGTCGCGAAGTTGAGATCGGGGGCGCCCATCGGCACGGCGACACCGCTCATGGCGATCGGCGTCCAGCGCCCGTCCTCGACGCGCGAGACGCGGAGCGCGGAGTCCTTCGCGCCGCGGTGGATCGCGAGCACCGAGCCACGCGGGTCGCGCACGATCGCGAGCACGCGCGAGCCGGGCTCGGGATCGACGTTGGCGACGGAGAAGGCCTGGCCGTCGAAGCGCCACGCCCGCGCGCCGCCGGTCGCGAGGTAGCACTCGTCGCCCTCGGCCCGCGTGCACGCGACGGTGATCCGCTCCGCGCTGGCGGTGAGGTCGTTGGTCTGGAAGCCGCGGAGGAGGCCGTTCTCGATGCGGACGATGCCGCGGAAGCGCGTCCCCACGAGCGCGCCGCGATCGCCGCTCGCGACGGCGGTGACGCCCTCGGGGAGCTTCTGGCTCTGGTGGACCGACCACAGATCGGGACCGACGGGCGGCGCGGGCATCGGCTCGCCGGGCGCGACCTTCGGCGCGACGGGCGCAGCCGCCATGCGCTCGAGGGTGTCGAAGATCTTCGACGAGAGCCCGGCCTGGAGCGGCACCATGCGCGGCGGGACGGTGCGGAGCGGGACGGGCTTGAAGTGGAGCGCGCCCTCGTGGCCGTCGGCGGGGAACGTGTCCTTGACGATGCGGAAGAAGCTCTGCTCGCGCCCGACGTAGACCTCGTTGCCGCCGCGCGCCGCCCACTCGATCGGCGGGCCAGCGACGCCGCCGGTGTCGACGGCGTAGGGCCAGAAGCGCGTGCCGTCGAAGAGCGCGGCGCGCGCGCCGTGCTCGTTCTCGCCGACGACGAGCACCCAGTCGGGCCCGGCGACGATCGCGCGGATGAGGTCGGGCTCGCAGCCTTCGGCCGCGCCGTACTGCTCGACCTGATCGCCCGAGCGCGGGACGCGGAGGACGCCGTGGCCGGTGGTCCCGAGCCAGAGGGCGCCGTTCGGCGCCATCGCCATCGCGGTGATCGAGGTCTCGTCGAAGTAGCGGGTCCACACGCCGTTGCGCAGGCGCGCGAGCCCGCTCGGACCCGCAGCCCAGAGCTCGTCGCGGTCCGGTGAGGCGGCGAGCCCGACGATGAACTCGCCGACGGGCGCGGGCGGGTAGGGCTTCCAGCCGGTGCGCGTGCCGCGCGCGACGCCCTTCTGGCTGGCGACCCACACCGCGCCGTCGCGATCCATCGTGATCCCGAGGAGCGCGCCGGCGGGGACGCCGTCCTTCGCGGTGAAGGCGCCGTAGCGGTTCTGCGCGACATCCCAGCGGACGAGCCCCTGGTTGGTGTTCGCCCAGAGCGCGGTCCCGCCGTCGGCGAGGCCGGTGATCGAGTAGCTGTCGGTGAACGTGCCGATGTGCGAGGCGCCGTACGCGCGGCGAGCGGCGCGCGGTGACTTCACCGGTGCGGCCTGACCGCAGCCGAGCGCGAGCGCGAGGAGGGCGAGGCCGGTGCGGGGGGAGATCATCGAGCGGAGAGTGGACGCTGTGGGGTCTTGCCGTGTCAACAGAGGCGGAAACAGGGAACAGGGGACGGGCAACCGGCAACGGGCAGTGTCGGAGACGGAGACGGAGGTCCGCGTTGACTTCGGCGGCGCATCGTTGCACTAAAGAGTCGACGATGGGCGACGACGGGCGCGAAGACTGGAAGCGTCACCTGGGGACGGTCTGGCGGATGGCCAGCGAGGGGATCGACACCCTGCGCGACGTGGTCGTGCGCTCGTCGCACGAAGGGCGGCTGCGCGTCGACCTCGCGCTCTACCAGCGCGAGCGCCGCGATCTGCTGGGCGAGATCGGCCGCGCGGTGATCGGCCTCGCCGAGGCCGGGCGCATCACGCTGCCGGAGGAGCTGATGGCGCTCATCCGCAGGCTGCGCGACGTCGAGGAGCGCATCCGGATGGACTCGGCGCGCGTGCACGACAACGCCTTCGGCGCGCCGCGCGGCTACGAGCCCGAGGCCGGCAACTTCGACGAGCTCGAGCACGCGCAGGACGCGGGCGACGACACCGCGCCAGCCTCAGCAGATGCCGCTGGACGTCCGACGCGAAATGAGTAGTATCGCGACCACTTCGGGGACGTAGCTCAGCTGGGAGAGCGCCGCAATGGCATTGCGGAGGTCGACGGTTCGATCCCGTTCGTCTCCACCCGAAACACCCAGGGCTTCGCAGAGATGCGAGGCCCTGGGTGTTTCTGGCCCAAGCGCCTGAAGCCGATACGAAGCTCGAATCGCGGCCTCCGTCACGCGCAGAGCGCGACCGCGACTTCCCCACCAGATCCCAGGGGCCAGTCTAGCAGTGACGAACTGCAGGCTCAGGCGATCGGATCGCGCCGGCGGATCAGCGTCACGCCATCGCTGATCGTCAGCAGGGTGCTCTCGACGCGCGGGTCGGCGACGACCGCGTCGTTGAACTCGCGGAGCGAGTCGCCGAACCGCGCGGCCCACCGATCGCCGGGCTGCTCGGCGGACGGTCGGAGCACGCGGCCGAAGTAGAGCGTGTTATCGACGAGGATGAGGCCGCGCGGCGCGAGGCGGGCCAGCACCAGCTCGTAATAAGCGAGGTATTGGGCCTTGTCGCCGTCGATGAACGCCAGATCGATCGGCCCCGCGAGGTCACGCAGCGTCGCGACCGCGTCGCCGACGACCACCTCGATCTGCGCCGCGCGTGGATGGTTCGCGAGCAGCGCGCGCGCGGTCTCGGCCTGGCTCGCGTCGACCTCGCACGTGACGACCCGCCCGTTGGGGGCCAGCCCCTCTGCGAGGCAAGCCGCGCTGTGGCCCGTGAAGGTCCCGACGTCGACCGCGAGGCGGGGCCGCAACGTGGCGGACAAGATCGCCAGCAGCCGGCCCAGGGGTCGGTCCGAGAGCATGATCGACCGGTCGGTCCGGGCCGCAGCGTCCGCGGTGAGGGCGGCGGCCGCGGGCGACGCGGAGGTGTGCGCCTCGGCGTAGGCCACGAGGTCGGCCGAGATGATCGGCGATCGAGGATCAGCCACCTGGACCTCGACGGCGCTCGCGCCCGAGCCCCTCAGCGTCCACCCGGGGGTACGGCGTCGATCCGACGTTCAGCGACGCTACCGCGGCGTTGGCGAGCTCGGTGTAGTCGGCGAAGCCGCGCCGCAGGCGGTCGCGGAAGGCGGCCATTCCACCATTGGAGAAGAGCTCATACGCGTACTCGCGCGCCTCGAGGCCCGAGGAGAGGTGGTCCATGACGAGGTGCAACAACGCGCTTCGCTGCCGGGCGGTGTACCCACCGCCGCCGAAGGCCTGCTCGAGCGACGCGCCGATCGCTGGATCGTCGAGGTCGCTATCGGTGGGCGCCAGGACGCCCGCCGAGCCGCAGAGCAATCGCAGGATCTCGGTGACGCGTGGGCGCGCCCGGACCGCCTGGATCGCCGCCGCCGCCAGGTCGGGGCGGGACGGGAGCATATGCCCGGCGGCCGTGGGCGAGGCGCCGAGCTCGGCCGCGCTCAAGCACGAACGGATCAGCTGCACCTCGGTGGTCGCGTCGATCAGGCGCTCGCGCATGACCGGTTCATCATATGCGCTGAGCGAGTCGACGACCGCGACCGCGAGGCCGAGCGTGAACTCTGCACGGGCCAGCCAACCGAGGATCTGGTGCCACAAGATCCAGGCCGCGAGCTCCTGATGCCGCGCGAACGCGATCTCTCTCCCCTCGAGGTAGATGTCGCCCTGCGGCACGAAGACCTGGTCGAGCGTCAGGTAGGAGTCGAGCTCGTCGAAGCGGGAGCTCAGCGGTGCCGCGAACGAGGTCGCTTGCCGGGACGACGGAGAGCGGCTGACGATCGTGACGCCCTTCGCCGACAGGGGCACCGTGAACCAGGCCCAGGTCTCGGCACGCGTGGCGTCACCCCCGAGCACCAGCACGTCGTCGGCGTAGACCGCCGCGGTGTGCATGTGCGTCGTGCCGGCGACGATGATGCCGCCGGGGACCTCGCGGATCTTTTGGGCGGGCTCACGGGCGCCCGCCGGTCGGAACCGATCGCTCACCGCCCCCACGCGGCTCGCGAAGGTGATGAAGCGGCCGGTCGTCACGATGGAGCGGTGGAGCGCCCTGGCGTGGTCGACCCGCCCGTGGAGGTCGGGGACCGCGCTCACCAGATCGACGAGGCCGAGCGCGAGCAAGCCGCCGTACGCCGGGTTGTGCGTGACGTTGCCCGCCGTCCGCAGCAGTTCGTCGCGGAACGCCGCGCCCATCCTGCGGACGTGCTCGACGGTGGTTGGGACCTCGAAGCACCACGGCCGGCGCGCTTCGCCGGGCCGCTGCGGCGACGTGAACAGGACCTCGCTGGCGTGCGGATCCCGCAGGCGGTCGTACCAATCCGCGTAGTACTGCGTCATCGCGGCCGTCGCGGGGTGTCGCGCGACGTCATCCACTCGCCCGACGCCGAGGGTCCAGACGCGTCGGCCGTCGGATCGACTGCTGAGGTAGTCGGCGCCGGTCCTCATTTCGAAGATCTCCGTCGGGCACCTGATCGGCGCTATCGCTGCCCGATGGGTAATCCCGTCGAGCTCGCGGGGCCCCCCGCGTTGATTGACCGTACCACGCGCCCCGATCGGGGCCAAGCCGTGGAGGCGCGCGCGCGTCCGCTCGCGCTCCATGGCGACGCGCGCCTCGAGGTTCTGTCGCGCGCGCTCGGCGTACGTTCTACACGCGCGCGGGTCGTCGCGCGCGGCGAGGTCGGGGTGGACCGTCACGAGCAGGTCGCAGGGGAGCCGCTCGACGAGATCGATCGAGCGCCGGAACCGCTCGACGAGCCCGGGGTGATCGGTGAAGCGGAAGCCCTCGTCGGAGATCGCGTT
>FTFF01000680.1_pt1 | contig 19499 bp, 18 predicted proteins | sample 1640361 | NCBI WGS metagenome assembly FTFF01 (sample SAMEA3914816, study PRJEB12502) | metagenome | biome: forest; material: soil | place: USA | collected 2011-09-16 | depth 0.3 m | reverse complement strand
TCATCGTGGTCGGGGGCGGCGGGCGGTTGTCGCCGCCGCCGCCGAAGAGGCGCTTGATCGCGAGACCGAGCGCGACGAACAGGCCGATGATGACTTTGAAGAACTTGGCGAAGAGGATGAGGATGAACTTGCCGAACTTGGCGATGAGGCCGATCTTCGCGACCTTGAGCGCCGCGACGCCGGCGCCGCCCGCGATGAGCGCGGCGAGGCCGTAGGCAGCGACCTTGTCGGTCTTCGAGTTGAAGTCCGCGTAGCGCGCGCCCGAGTCGAAGGTCGTCGCGCCGAGGAGCTTCTGCACCTCGGGCTTGTACTGGGCGAGGTTCTCCGGGCTCGTGATGAGGTTCAGCGAGACGAAGCCCTTCCGGCCGAGGATGCGCGTGTCGAAGTTGACCGACTTGCCGTGGTCGGCGCGATCGGAGTGGCCTTCGATCGCCCAGATGAGGTGGTGCTGCGCCTTGTCGTAGTGCGGCGGCTCGCTCCAGCCGTCGATGTGGAACGCCGCGAAGCCCTTCTCGACGCGCTCCTTGTTGCCCTCCTCGTTGCCCTCCTTGATCGTCTTGAGGAGGTCGTTCGCGTCGATCTTGTCGTCGTCCTTGATGTAGCCCTCGGCCTGGTACTCGATGGCGACCCACCACGGGACGTTGTCGGAGTCGCTCGCGACGACCATGCCGAGGAAGTCGTCGTCCATGAAGTTTCCGGTCTTGGCGAGGAGCTGCTTCGCCTCCGCCGCGTTGAGGTAGTCGTGCCCCGCGGGCAGCTCGAGCGTGAGCTGGTGACCGAGCGGAACCTTCAGCGGGCCGCGCTGCCAGTGGAACGTCTGCGGGGGCGGCGGGGCCGGCTCGGCCTCCGGCGCCTGCTTGGGGGCCGCCGCGGCGAGGAGCGGCAAGGCCGCGACGGCAGCGATGGCGAGGAGGCGCGAGGTCTTCGTCATGCGCGCATCCTACACAAAACGATGCCGCGCTGTCCTGCGCGGTGTTTAGCGGCGGAGGACGGTGCGCGCCGCGACGAGGAGGACCGCGGCGTTCGCGGCCAGCCAGACGCCGTCGAGGGCGTCGGGCACGAACCGGACGTCGACGGTGCGGAAGACCGCGTGCGACAAGAGCGTGCCGGCCCAGCCGAGCGCGAGGCCCGCGAGCGCGCCGCGGAAGCGCGCGCGGCCGTAGAGCAGGACCACGAGCGCGAGCGGCACCAGCGCCGAGTACAGGAGCGGGTTGCCCTGCGCCGTCGCCCCGAAGACGGCCTGACCCACCTCGGGGAGGCCGTGCGCGACGAACGCGACGCCCGGCACGTCGCCGAGGCCGAGCTGCGGCAGGAAGAAGAGCCCGCCCGTGGCTGCGATGAGCGCGACGACGCCGCCCGCGCCGAGGCCGGCCGCGAGCAGCGCGCGACGGCGCAGCCCCGCGAGCACGAGCGCCGCGAGGCCCGCGCCGAGCACGAGCGCCTCGCCGCCGCCCTCGGTCTGCGCCTTCCTCGCCGCCGCGCTGGCGTCGACGATGCCGGCGCCGTAGCGGTTCTCCGGGCCCTTCGTCGGGGTAAAGTCGCTCTTGCCCTTGGGCTTGCGCGCCGTCTCCTTCAGCACCTTCTCGACCGCGTCCGGATCGGTCACGCCCGAGCCGATGATGAGCGCGGCGACGCCGGCCACGTGCGGGCTCGCCATCGACGTGCCCATGAAGAGGAGGTAGTCGTTGCGCGACGTGTCGCCGGGGACGACCGTGTTCTGGAGGACGCCGTCCTTCATGCCGTCGCCGTTCTGGTCGAGCTGCGTGTTGCCGCCCGGCGCCGCGATGTCGATCTCCTTGCCCCAGTTCGAGTAGAAGGTGGTCGCCTCGTCGAACTGCGTGGCGGCGACCGCGATCGCGTGCTTGTACGCCGCCGGGTAGCTCACGCGGCCGCGGCCGTCGTTGCCGGCGGCGCAGACGACCGTGACGCCCTTGTCGTGGGCGTACTTCACCGCGTTCGCGAGCACGCTCGTCGACATGCCGCCGCCGAGGCTCATGTTGATGACCTTGGCGCCGTGGTCGGCGGCGAAGTGGATGCCCGCGGCGATGCCGGCCACCGAGCCCGAGCCGCTCGCCGACAGCACCTTGATGGGCATGATCTTCGCCTTGTAGGCCACGCCCGCGACGCCGACGCCGTTGTGCGTCGACTGCGCGATCGTGCCGGCGACGTGCGTGCCGTGGCCGTGGTCGTCGGTGGCATCGGCCGTGTTCGCGACGAAGTTGTAGCCGGCGACGATCTCGGTCTGGGCGAGGTCGGGGACCTTGGCGACGCCGGTGTCGATGACGGCGACGATGACGCCGTCGCCCTGCGCCGCCTTCCAGGTGTCCTGCATGTGGATCTGCTGGAGGTGCCACTGGAACTTGTACTTCGGATCGTTCGGGAACCCGCGGACCTCCGGATCGGCGTCGGCGGCGAGGCCCTCCTCGTCGGGGGCGAGCGCGGCCTCGGGGAGCGAGTACTCGACCTCGTAGTCCGCGGCCTCGACGTCGGCGCGGCCCTCGAGCGCGCGCAGCACCGCGGCCGGATCCCGCGCGACCACGTGGTAGATCTCGTCGGTGTCGGAGAGCGCCGAGGCCGGCTCGAACGTCACGCCGAGCTCGCGCCCGAGCGCGGCGATCGCCTCGTGCGAGAGGTCGTCGCGGAAGTCGACCACGAGCACCGCGCCGTCGTGCGGGCGGTCGGCCTCGCCGCCCTCGCCGCGCAGGCCCTCCCCGCGGCCGCGGGTGAGGTACCAGTAGGCGGCCGCGACCAGGCAGCAGAGGAGGAGCAGGGCAAGGCCGGAACGGGACTTACGCACGAGGACCTCCGACGGACCGACGGTGCACGTACAAGGTTATACGCGGGCCAGAGGCGGCGCCACCCGCCCGCGTCGATTTGCCCCCTTGCAACGCGCCGACCGCGGCGCCGGTCTGGGGCCTTCCGACCCCAACCCGCCGGGGATCAAACCAGGATCTGGTCGGGCTCGACCGGCTCCTCGATGGACGAATCGGCCTGGGCGCGCTTGAGGGCGCGCAGCCGCTCCTCGGAGAGGTCCTCGAAGAAGGCGCGGATCTCCGGCAGCGCGGCGACGAGGCGCTCGAAGTAGTCGCGCGCGAGGAAGAGCACCGCCGCGGGCGTCGCCGCGCGCACCGTCGCCGTCGCGGGCGTGCCGCGCAGGAGCGAGATCTCGCCGAAGAGATCGCCGGAGCGCAGGATCGCGACCGAGGTGTGGAACGGCTCCTCGCCCTTCACCACCTCGAGCTCTCCGGTCAGCACCACGAACAGGCCGCGGCCGGCGTCGCCCTCGCGGATGACGTCGGTGCCGGGGGCGAGCTCGTGGCCGCTGAAGCGCCGCGCGAGGTCGAGGCGCTGCTGCGCCGAGAACGGGCGGAACAGCGGCGAGGTCGCGATGAGGTTCTTGAGCAGGCGATCGCGCGTGAAGCGGTCGAGGACCTCGGCGACCTTGGGGAGCTCGCCCGCGAGCGCGCGGATCGCCTCGCACCCGAGCTCGATCACGTCGACCTCGCCGATCGCCTCGACCGTCGCGGCGCGGGGCTGTGCCGAGACGAGCGCGAGCTCGCCGAAGATCGTCCCCTCACCGAGCCGCGCCAGCTCCTGGTGGGCCGCCGCGTTCGGGCTCCCGACGGTGCCCGGCGCGAGCATCGTCTTGTTGAAGACGCGCACCTGCCCGCTCGCGATCATGAAGAAGGAGGTGCCTGGCTCGCCCTCGCGGAGGAGCGCGGTGCCGGCGGCGACGCGGCGGACGATCGCGTGCGTGAGCACGCGCAGGAAGGCGTCGTGTGGCAGCTCCGAGAGGATCGGCGCCGGCGGGTGTCGCTCGGGGAGGTCGAGGTCCTGCGTCGAGGCGGCGATCGCCGTCACCGCCTCGGCGAAGCCACGCAGCGCCGCGGCGTCCCAGCCCTCGACGGCGGGCAGCGTGGGCGCCCCGACGTCGCCGTCCGGATCCGGCGGCGCGAGGCGCGCCCCGAGGCTGCCGGCGGTGGCGAGGCTCGGCGCGTCGGCGGCGTAGCGGTTCGCGATCGGCTGGTAGAGGGCGTGCAGGTCCTCACCGAGGCTGGCGAGGGCGTGCGCGCAGACGATGGCGTGGAGTGGCCGGCCGAGCTGCAGGTCGTAGAACAGCACCGCGGCGTAGACGCGGCGCGCGAGGTCGTGCATCCCGGCCCCGACGAGCAGGTCGGCGACCTTCACGCGCGCGTCGAGATCGGTGGGCAGCGCGCGGACGACGTGCCCGTAAATGGCGAGCGCGCGGCCGGCGTCACCGAGGACCACGTAGCGGAGCGCTTGCGTCTTGAGGTCGGACAATCGCACGGGTCCGCGAGCATAGCCGATCGGGCGGTAGCCAAGGGCGGGGTCGCTTGCTATTGTCCACGGTCGGTGCGCTCCGTGACGACCCCGTGGTCCCAGCGGGAGGCCTCGTGAAGAAGGCCTGCGCCGGCTGCGGCAAGCAGATCCCCCAGGCCGCGCTGCACTGCGTCTTCTGCGGCGCGAAGCAGGGCGGCGCCGACGACGGCTTCGGGCTGCCGGCGGAGGCCGGGGTGCCCACCAACCTCGGCGACGCGCTCCGCCGCGGGTCGGCCGAGGCCACGGACGCCGCCGGCGCCGGCGCCGGACCGGCCGCGCCGTCGTCGAAGTCGGCCGTGACGCTCATCGGCCTGCGCGTCGACGAGGTCGAGGCGGCGCTGCGCGCCGACGCTCCGACGGAGGCCGATGCCCCGCGCGCGCCGCTCATCCTCGACGAGACGCCGGTGCGCGGTCTGCCCGCGGTGACCCCGCGCGAGGGCCTCCCCGCGGTCGTGCTCGGCCCCGACCCGTTCGCGCCGCTCGTGCGCCTGGTCATGGCATCGGGGGGCCTGGTGCTCATCGCGCTCTTCTCGCTCCCCTGGCACGGCGTCGGGTCCTGGCAGCTCCTCGAGACGCTGGCCGGCGCGGACTTCGTGCGGCAGCTGTACCTCCTCGCCGGGGGCGCGGTGCTGTTCGCCACGGCGGTGCTGCCGGTGCCGCTCGTCTTCCGCGCGGCGATCGGCGCGCTCGTCGCGGCGCTGCCGCTCGTGCTCGGCGCCGAGGGCCTCCTCGACGGCTGGCGCGGCCTCGGCGCGGCGCTCGTGATCATCGCGCTGCCGGCGACGCACCTGTGCCGCGCGCGCCACGACCGCAAGGTCGACGCGCGAGCGCGCGGGCTCGTGGTGATGGCGGCGATCGCGGTCGCGCTCCTCTACCTCATGCCGACGTCGTCGGTGGTGCCGCTCGTCTACGTGGGGCGCATGCTCGGCTCGATGACGGTGGGCACCACCGTGGTCGGGCTCTTCATCGCGATCCCGCTCGTGCTCGCCGCGCTGTCGTTGCTCGGTGCGCTCGGTCGCGACCTGACCAGCGTCGCGGTGCTGCTCGCCGTGCTGATCCTCTTGTGGGCGCCGGCGGCGGTGCTGATCTTCATCGACGACGGCACGCAGCTGTACCTGGCGCTCGCGCTCCTGTGGACCAGCGCCACCGCCGCGCTCTGCCTGGCGCAGCTGCTCGCCCTCGCCGCGGGCCCGGCCGCCCGGCGCGCGTGAACGAGCGCGTCGTCGGCGCGTCGCGCGCGGGGCGCCCCATCGTCGCGCGCGAGCGCGGCGGGCCCGGGGGCCTCCTCGTCTTCGGCGCGATCCACGGCGACGAGCCGGCCTCGGCGCAGCTGTGCGCGCGCCTGGCCGCCGCCGCGCCCGACGGGCCGCCGCTCGCCGTCGTCCCGGTCGCGAACCCGGATGGCCTCGCGCGCGGGCAGAAGGACAACGCCGCCGGGGTCGACCTGAACCGCAACTTCCCGGCGCGCTCGTGGCGGCTCGAGCACCCGCCCGGCTACGACCCCGGGCCGCGCCCGCTCTCGGAGCCCGAGAGCGCCGCGCTGGCGGAGCTGGTCGAGGCGCGCCGCCCGACGGTGATCGTGGCGGTGCACCAGCCGCTCGCGTGCGTCAACTGGGACGGGCCCGCCGCGTCGCTGGCCGAGGCGATGGCCGCGCGCGCGGCCCTGCCGCCGCGCCCCAGCGTCGGCTACCCGACGCCGGGCTCGTTCGGCGCATGGGCCGGGATCGACCGCGGCCTCCGCGTGATCACGCTCGAGCTCGCCGGCGTCGTCGACGACGCGGCGCTCGCGCGCGCGCACGCCGCGCTGCTCGTGGCCCTCGAGGCGAGCCGGTGAGCGGGCGCGACGGCACGTCGCTCTTGCGCCTGGCCGACGAGCTGCACGTCTTCCGGCAGATCCAGCGGCTGCTCGAGCGGCGCCTCGGCACGCGCGCGGAGCTGCGGCCCGCCGAGGTGCTCTCCGCCGCGGAGCTCGCCGAGCTCCACGCGGTCCCGGCCGGGGCCCGCGGGCAGCGCACGTCGCGCGACGGCGCCGCCGTGGTGGTCTCGCCGGTGCGCCTCGCAGGCGCCGTGATCGGCGAGGTGCGCGTTCGGCCGCCGGCCGAGGCCGACGATCGCGAGGTGACGCTCGTCGGCGATCTGGTCGACGTGCTCGCCGAGGAGATCGGCCTGGCCGCGGCCGAGCGGCGGGTCGACTCGCTGGTCGAGGCGCCGACGCGGTACCGCTACGACGACCTCGTCGGCAAGAGCGAGCCGATGCGCGTGCTGCAGCGCCTCCTCGACAAGGTCATCGACTCCGACTCGACGGTCCTCGTGCAGGGCGAGAACGGCACCGGCAAGGAGCTCATCGCGCGCGCGATCCACTTCAACTCGATACGCGCGACGCACCGCTTCATGGTGCAGAACTGCTCGGCGTTCAACGACAACCTGCTCGACTCCGAGCTCTTCGGGCACAAGAAGGGCGCGTTCACCGGTGCGATCGCGGACAAGCAGGGCCTCTTCGAGCTCGCCGACCGCGGGACCTTCTTCCTCGACGAGATCGGCGACATGTCGCCCGCGCTCCAGGTGAAGGTGCTCCGCGTGGTGCAGGAGGGGACGTTCACCGCGGTGGGCGACACCGAGTCGCGCCACGTCGACGTGAGGCTCATCGCGGCGACGCACCGCGACCTGCGCCTGATGGTCGATCGCGGCGAGTTCCGCGAGGATCTCTTCTACCGCGTGAACGTGATCAACCTCGTCGTGCCGCCGCTGCGCGAGCGGCGCGAGGACGTGCCGCTCCTCATCGAGCACTTCCTCACCCGCGCGGCGCGGACGCGCCGGGGGCGACGCCCGCGGCTCGCGCGCGCGTGCCTCGATCGGCTGGCCGCGCACGACTGGCCGGGCAACGTGCGCGAGCTCGAGAACGAGATCGAGCGGCTCGTGGTCCTGGCCGGCGACGCGCGCGTGATCGGCGAGGAGCTGCTCTCGCCGCGGCTGCTCGACCGCGCGCCGGCGCCGGGCGTGCCGACCTCGACGCGCCGGCTCGGCGAGGCGCGCGCGAACGCCGAGCGCGACCTCATCGCGGACGCGCTGGCCCGCAACCGCTGGAACAAGACGCGCGCCGCCGCCGAGCTCGGCATCAGCCGGCGCAACCTCATCCGCAAGGTCGAGCGCTATAATCTCGAGCCGCGCCTGCGACCGCGGCCGCGTGCCCGACGCTGACATGAGCCCCGACGAGACAGCCGGCGACGACCGCACGTTCGGCAAGTACGAGCTGCTCGATCGGCTCGGCCGCGGCGGGATGGCCGACGTGTGGCGCGCCCGCGTCGCCGGGCCGCAGGGCTTCGCGCGCATCCTCGTCCTCAAGCGCATCCTCCCGCACCTCGTCGAGGACCCGAAGGCGCGCCAGCTCTTCGAGCGCGAGGCGCGCGTGATCTCGCGGCTGTCGCACGCGAACATCGTCAAGGTCTTCGAGTTCGGCGAGGTCGATGGCGAGTACTACCTCGCGATGGAGTACGTCGAGGGCCGCGACCTGCAGGCGGTCATCCGCGCGGGCGCCGGATCGTCGGCGCTGGCCGCGCTGGTGCTGCGCGACGTGTGCCGCGCGCTCGCGTACGCGCACGGCATCTGCGACGAGAATGGCGCGCCGCTGCGCATCCTGCACCGCGACATCAGCCCCTCGAACATCATGATCGGCTACGACGGCGCGGTGCGGCTCCTCGACTTCGGGATCGCGAAGGCGTTCGCCGATCCGCGCGACAAGCGCACCGTGAAGGGGACCATCCGCGGCAAGTTCGGCTACATCGCGCCCGAGGTGATCGACGGGCTCGAGCCCGACGGCCGCGCCGATCTGTTCTCGGTGGGCGTCGTGCTGCACGAGACGCTCTCGGGCAAGCGCCTCTTCCGCGGCGCGAGCGACCTCGAGACGCTCGCGCTCGTGAAGCGCGCGGAGATCCCGCTGCCGTCCTCGCTCAACCCGGCGGTGCCGCCGGCGCTCGAGGCGATCTGCATGCGCGCGCTCGCGCGCGACCGCGACGAGCGCTTCGCCCACGGCGACGAGATGGCCGAGGCGCTCGACGACGTGGTGCACGAGCTGCGCTTCGGCCCCGCGCAGCTCACCGAGGTGCTGGCGCAGGTCTTCCCGCGCGCGGGCGACGATGGGTGGCTCCTGCCCGAGGACTCCGGGCCGCGGACGATCGAGGAGATGCCGGCCGTGCACCCGAGCCTCGGCACCGCGCGCTCCGTCGCGGACGAGCGGCCGACGCAGCCGATGTCGGCGCAGGCGCTGGGTGAGGACGGGATCGAATCGGCGACGACGTTGAAGCGTCCGCTCGCCGCGCCGGTCCCGCCGCGGTCCCCACGCCCCGCGGGCGGCGCCGCCGGCTACCTGCTCGGCGGGATCCTCGCCGGGGCCGCGGTGACCGGCCTGGTGCTGTTCGGCCGACCGGCGGCGTCGCGACCGAGCCCGGCCCCCCGCGCGACGAACGCGGCGCCGCTCGACCTCGCCCCCGCTGCCGACCTGGGGACACGGTCGGACGATCACCGCCTCGTCTTCCCCGACGACGATCCCGCGGCCGAGCCGCAGCGCGGCGCGAAGCCGTCGCGCTGATCCGCGTCAGCGCTGCTGCTGCGGGCGCGGCGTGCCTCCGCCGGCGCCGGTGCCGCCGGGGATCGTCGGCCCGTTCAAGCCCGGCGACTCGGGGGCCGACATCGAGCCGGTGACCACGTCGCCGACGTCGTCGTGCGCGCCGACGTGCGGCAGGTTGGGGTTGGGGGCATTGGCGGCCTTCTTGGCCGAGGCGCCGCAGCCGGCGGCGAGCACGAGGACGAGGACGAGGCGGTGCGGCTGCATGGCTCGCGAGTCTACCCGAGACGGCGCGGCCCACTTCGGATAGGGCCTTGACGAGCGGGGCTACGATGTCCATTGTCTGCGTACACAGGACAATGTCCTCGCCCCCGATCATCCGCATCGACCTGGCGTCGTCGACACCGGCCTACCGCCAGATCGCCAGTGCGGTGCGCGCGCTGCTCGTGGCCGGGGGCTTTCGGACGGGCGATCAGCTTCCCACGGTTCGCCAGCTCGCCAGCGATCTCGGCGTCCATCACAACACGGTCGCCGAGGCCTACCGTCTCTTGTCGGAGGAGGGCTGGCTGGACCTCCGGCGCCGGCACGGCGTCACGGTCCGCGAGCGGGTCCACCCGGTGCCCTCCCCGGAGGCGCACGAAGCCTTCTCGCGTCGCCTCCACGAGCTCGCGGCCGAGGCCCGCGCGGCCGGGCTGCCCACCGGGACGATCGCGACCGACCTGCGATCGCTCGCGGCGCGAATCGTGTCGGGATCTCCAGCCAAGGAGCGAGCGCCATGACTGCCTGGAACAACGGTCTTTCGATCTGCGGCTTCGGCCTCTGCGCGGTCGTTGCCGTCGTCTACCACCTCATGCCACGCCTCACGCGTCCCGAGATCTACTTCGCGGTGACGGTGCCCGCGGCGTTTCGTGCAGAGCCCGAGGCGAAAAGGGCGCTGCGACGCTACCGGACCTGGGTCTTCATCCACACGGCGGCGGCGCTGGCGTTGCTCGCGGTGGGGATCGTAACGCACCGCCCGGCCCTGCTCTCGGCAGCCGTCCTCTGGCAGACGCTCGGGTCGGTGCAGGCGTTCCTCGCCGCGCGGAAGGTCGTCCTTCCGCACGCCGCGGCGCCCACGTCGATCAGGGAGGCGTCGCTCGTGCTCGAGCGGCGCGCGCTCCCCGGCGGCGTCGTCGCCCAGCTCGCGCCGTTCGCGATCCTCGCGGCGGCCGCCGGCTTCCTCGCCCAAAGGTGGCAAGAGATCCTCACCGGCGTCGTGCTCTGCGCGATGATGGTGCTCTTCGCCTACGGCATCCTCCATGGGTCGCGTCGCGTGAGCACCGTCGGCGAGTCGGGACGGCGCGAGTGGGGCTTTCGCCGCGCGACCCTCGTCATCCTGCTCGGCGCCGAGTACTTGATCGCCCTTACGTTCGCCGGGATCTCGCTGATGTCGCTCCTCGCCACCGGATCGGCGACGTTCGCGACGTCGATGATGCTGATCGAGCTCGTGGCGGTCGTGGTCGTCCTCGTCGTGCTGACCCGATGGGGACAAGGCGGGACGCGCGCGGCGTCGGACCCCGAGGGCGCGGTGCCGGTCGGCGATCGAACCGCGGACGCGCGCTGGCGGTGGGGCATCTTCTACGTCGATCCGGACGATCCCGCGGTCTTCGTCGAGAAGCGGTTCGGCATCGGCTACACGTTGAACCTCGGCAATCGCCGAGCGTGGATGATCTTGGCGCTGTTGGTCATCGTACCGGTGATGACCTCGTTGTTTGCGCTGCATCGAACCGGATGAGCACTGGAGGTGATCTGTGGTCGAGATAACGGTCGGAGAAGGAAAGGTCCACGTCGAGGTGAAGGGGCTGGACAAGCTGTGGGCGTTCAAGGGGCGGCTGGAAATCCCCATCGCGCACATCCGCGGCGTACACGCTGACACGAGCATCGCGCGCGGCTGGTGGAAGGGGATCAAGGCGCCAGGCACGTCCGTCCCGGGCGTCCTCCGGGCGGGGACCTTCTACCAGGATGGCAAACGCGTCTTCTGGGACGTCCATGACCCCGAGAAGACCGTGGTGATCGATCTCCACGATGAGCGCTACGATCAGCTCATCGTCGAGGTCGCCGATCCAGCGGCCACGGTGCAGCAACTGACGGCGGCGCTCGGCGGACGATGAGGGCGAGCGTCGGCGCCCGCCTCGTCGGATGCTTGCTGCTCGCGGGCGCGTGCACGTCGTCCACCGATCCGCCGGCGTGCGCCTCGGTGGCGGAGGCGTCGGAGGCGGTCACGGTCACCGCCCCGCGCGGCTCGCTCGGGGGCACGCTCGCGGTGCCGGCCGGGTGCACGGGGATGCCGGTCGTCCTCATCTTCTCCGGTTCGGGACCCGAGGATCGCGACGGCAACCCGCCCGGAGGCAGCTACCAGACGGACATGTACAAGCTGCTCGCGATCGGGCTGCACGACGCGGGCTTCGCCACGCTGCGCTACGACGATGTCGGTGTCGGCGCGAGCGCGAGCGCGCTCCCTGCCGACGTTTCGATGTTCACCTACGACATGGAGGTCGAGGCCGCCGCGACATGGATCCCGACGTTGCGCCACGATCCTCGCTTCGGCGCCCTCGTCCTCGCGGGGCACAGCCAGGGCGCGCTGACGGCGATCCTTTTGGCGGAGCGTGGCGGCGTCGACGCGGTGGTCTCCATGGAAGGCGAGGGCCGGCCGCTCGACGTGCTGTTGCGTGAGCAGCTGAGCGCCACCCTCTCGCCCGCCCAGCTGATAACGGCCGAGAGGGTCCTGGCCGAGCTCAAGGCGGGCGAGCTGGCCGGACCCCAGCAACCACCGCTCGATCAGATCTTCGCGGAGGTGGTGCAGCGCTTCCTCATCTCGCTGTTCCAGTACGACCCCGCGGCCGAGCTCGCCAAGGTGCACGTGCCTGCGCTGATCGTGCAAGGTCGCACCGACGTGCAGGTCTCCGTCGAGGACGCGCAGCGCCTGGCGATGGCGAAGCCGGACGCGGAGCTCGTGCTCATCGACGACCTCTGCCACACGCTCAAGCCGGCCGCCGAGAAGGACCTCGCGACTCAGACGGCGCAGTACTCCGATCCGTCGATCCCGGTCCACCCGGCGCTGATCGCCGATATCGCCGCGTTCTTGCGGACGCTGCCGAGACCCGGCGGGTAGCGCAGGCGCGGCGCTGGCGCGAGCTACTCGAACGCCGCGAGGCCGGTGATGTCCTGCCCGACCACGAGCGTGTGGATGTGATCGGTGCCCTCGTAGGTGAAGACCGACTCGAGGTTGCACATGTGCCGGCCGCACTGGTACTCGTCGCTGATCCCGTTCGCGCCGAGGAGATCGCGCGCCGTCCGCGCGCACTCGAGCGCCATCCGCACGTTGTTGCGCTTGCACAAGGAGATCTGCTGCGGGGTCGCCTTGCCCGCCTCCTTCAGGCGCCCGAGGCGCAGCGCGAGCAGCTGCGCCTTCGTGATCTCGGTGAGCATGTCGACGAGCTTCAGCTGCACGAGCTGGTGCCCGGCGAGCGGCTTCTTGCCGAACTGCACGCGGTCGACGGTGTAGCGCAGCGCCTCGTCGTAGCAGGCCATCGCCGCGCCGATCACGCCGAAGGAGATGCCGCTCCGCGCCTGGTTGAGACACGACAGCGGCCCGCGCAGGCTCGCCACGCCCGGGAGCATCGCGCCCTCCGGCACGGCGCACTCCTCGAGGACGAGCTCCGAGGTCACCGACGCGCGCAGCGAGAACTTGCCCTCGATGTCGCGCGTCGAGAAGCCGGGCGTGCCGCGCTCGACGAGGAAGCCGCGGATCTCGTCCGCGCCGACGCGCGCCCACACGATCGCCACGTCGGCGATGCCGCCCGACGTGATCCAGCGCTTCTCGCCGGAGAGGACCCAGCGGTCGCCGACCCGCTTGGCCGTCGTGCGCATGCCGCTCGGGTTCGAGCCGAAGTCCGGCTCCGTGAGCCCGAAGCAGCCGATCGCCTCGCCGCGCGCCATCGCCGGCAGCCAGCGATCTTTCTGCGCGTCCGATCCATACGCCCAGATCGGGTACATGACGAGCGAGCCCTGCACCGACGCGAAGCTGCGCACGCCCGAGTCGCCGCGCTCGAGCTCCTGCATGATGAGGCCATACGCGACCGCGCCGAGGCCGGCGCAGCCGTACCCGGTGAGCGACGCGCCGAGCGCGCCGAGCGCGCCGAGCCGCCGCACGAGCTCGCGGGGGAAGGTGCCCGCGCGGAAGTGCCGCCCGATGGTGGGCAGCACCTCGTCGTCGACGAGGCGGCGGAAGGTGTCGCGGGCGAGCCGCTCCTCGTCGCCGAGGAGCTCGTCGATCGCGTAGTAGTCGACCCCGGTGAACGGCATGGCGCTTCCGGGGATACCACGCGACCGCCTCCACGCAAAATGGCCCGCCGCGCCGCCGCCCGCTAGGCTGAGGAGCCATGGGTCCCGCCCGCGCCGCGATCGTGTGCGCGCTCCTCGTCGCCGCGCCGCCCGCTTTCGCCAAGAAGGCGCCGCGCGCCGCGCCCGCCGCGGCGAGCGACGCGAAGCACCTCGGCCGCGGCGTACGCGCGCTGTGGGCGGGCGACTTCGCCGCCGCCGGCAAGGAGCTGCGGCCCCTCGTCGAGCGGCCGAAGCTCGGGAGCGTCGAGCACGCGCGCTACGCGCTCGCGCAGGCCGAGCTCCTCGACGGCGAGGCGACCCTCGCGCAGGGCCACTTCGCCAAGGTCGCGACGTCGAGCTCGCGCTTCGCCGCGGTCGCGCGCGCGCGCCAGGCCGACGCGGCGTGGGCGCTGCGCCGCGGCGACGAGGCGCGGCGGCTGTACGAGGCGGCCCTGGCCCACCCGAGCCCCGATGTCGACGCCGCGGTGTGCCGCTTCCGCATCGCCGAGATCGCGGAGGCGCGCGATCCGAAGCGCGCGGTCGCCCTGTACCGCGACGTCCACGTGCAGCACCCCATGCACCCGCTCGCCCGCGTCGCGTGGGACAAGGTGCGGGCGCTCGATCCCGAGGCGGAGCCGACGGTCGCCGAGCGGATCCAGCGCGCCAAGATCATGACCAACAGCCGCGGCTGGCCGCTCGCGATCGAGGAGCTGAAGCGGCTGCCGCCCGATCTCCCCGCGGCCGAGCGCGACGAGGCCGACTACTGGTACGGCACGACGCTCTTCCACATGCGGCGCGAGTACGACGTCGCCGCGCAGAAGCTCCTCGGGGTCTGGTCGCGCCTGCCTGGCGAGGAGCGGCGCGCCGAGGCCCTCTTCCACGGCGCGCGCGCGAAGAGCCGCGCGGACCTCGACGACGAGGCGATCGCCGGCTACCGCGAGCTCCTCGAGCGCTTCCCGCGCTGCAAGAACGCGGCGGAGGCGTCGTTCCTCGTCGGCTGGCTGGACTTCAACCGCGCGCGCTACAAGGAGGCGATCCCCGCGCTCGAGGAGACGCTGAAGCGGTTCGGCGGCGGCGCCTTCGCCACCGACGCGCGCTGGTACCTCGGCCTCTCGCGCTGGCTCGCCGGCGACGCCGTGGGCGCGCTCGCCGACTTCGGCCGGCTCGCGCAGGGGCGCGGCGATCTCGCGGCGGGGAAGGGCGCCTACTGGCAGGCGCTCGCGCTCGACAAGCTCGGCAAGAAGGACGCGGCGCTCGCGGCGTGGCGGACGCTCGCGCGCGAGCGCCCGTTCACCTTCTACGCGCTCCTCGCGCGGGTGCGCCTCGGCGAGCGCGGCGTCGCGCTCGATCCGTTCGGCCGCGAGGAGCCGGGCCCGGACGAGGACCGCGATCCGCCCGGCGCCGTCGACGAGGCGGTGGCGCGCGATCCGATCGTGCAGCGCGCCGACGAGCTCCTCGCCGCCGAGCTGCCGGTGGAGGCCTCGGTCGAGCTGCAACGCGGCGAGGTCGAGCTCCTCCGGCGCTACGGCGCGGGAAGGGCGCTGCCCGTGCTCTTCGATCGCTACGGTCGCGGCGAGGACTTCCACCGCATCCACCGGCTCGCCGAGGCGCACGCCGGGCGCGCGCTGGCGGTCGATCCGCGCCGGGCGCCGGGCGCACGCGCCTGGTGGGAGCTGGTCTACCCGCGCGCGTACCGCGCGTTCGTCGAGAAGTACGGGCCGACCGGGAAGAACCCGCCCGAGTACCTCTACACGATCATGCAGAAGGAGTCGGCCTACGACCCGCACGACGTCTCGTACGCCGACGCGATCGGCCTCCTGCAGATGATCCCGCCCACCAGCCGGCGCGTCGCCGAGCACGTCGGCGTCCCGTACACCGACGACGTGCTCTACGATCCCGAGGGGAACATCCGCTTCGGCGCCTGGTACATCGGCGGCCTGCTCCAGAAGTTCAAGGGCCAGATCGCGATCGGCGCGGGCAGCTACAACGCCGGGCCGAAGGCGATGACGAAGTGGCTCGACAAGCACGGCGCCCGCCCGCTCGACGAGTTCATCGAGCTCTGCCCATACGCACAGACGCGCGAGTACATGAAGAAGGCGCTCGCCATCTACGCGCGCTACGTCTACCTCTATGACGGCGAGGACTACCTCCCCGCGCTCGCCATCGACGCCAAGTACGTCACCGACGACGGTATCGACTATTGAGCGAACCGCGTTACCCTTAGAGGGCGATGCCGTGGGATCCGGCGCAGTACGAGCGCTTCCAGCGCGAGCGCGAGCTGCCCTTCGTCGACGCGCTGACGCTCGTCGGCCCCCTCCGGGCCGGCGCGCGGATCGTCGACCTCGGCTGCGGCACCGGCGCGCTCACGCGCCGGCTCGCGGATGCGTACCCCGACGCGCAGGTGCTCGGCATCGACACCTCGCCGCAGATGCTCGCCGAGGCGAAGCCCCGCGAGCGCGCCGGCCTGCGGTTCGTCCGGGGCGCGATCGAGGCGGTCGATCAGATCGGGCCGGCCTCGGCCGGCCCGGGGCAGATCGGGCCCGATCTGCTCGGCGAGGTGGGCGACGATCCGCGCTGGGACCTCGTCTTCTCCCACGCCTCGTTGCACTGGGTGCCGGACCACGAGCGGCTGATCCCGCGCCTGTTCGCGCGCGTGGCGCCGGGCGGGCGCCTCGTCGCCCAGCTGCCGTCGAACCACGACAGCGACGCGCACCGCGTCCTCCCCGCGGTCGCCGCCGAGCCGCCATTCGCCGCCGCGCTCACCGCGCCCGTGGCCGATCGCGCGCCGCTGCCCGCGCGCCGCTACGCGGAGCTCTTGTGGCAGGCAGGTGGCCGCGACCTCGTCGCCTACGAGAAGGTCTACCCGCACGAGCTGCCCGACGCCGACGCCGCGGTCGAGTGGATGAAGGGCACCGCGCTCGTGCCTTACTTCGACCGGCTGCCGCGCCCGCTCCACGCCGCGTTCGAGACGCGCCTGCGCGAGGCGATGCGCGCCGCCTTGCCGTCGCGGCCGCTGTTCTTCGGCTTCAAACGCACGCTGTTCGCGGCCACGCGCGCCGCCTGAGGGCATGATGAAGATCAAGGGCAAGGTCGGACGTTCGGATCTGGAAGGCGGCTACCTCACGCTCGAGGGCGCCGACGGCAAGACCTACAAGCTCGAGGGCGCCACCGCGCAGCTCGCGGCGGGGCAGCAGGTCGAGATCGACGGCGCCGTCGAGGAGGCCGGCTTCGGGATCGGCTTCGGCGCCCCGGTGCTGAAGGTGAAGAGCCACCGCGCGGCGTAGTTGCCCCGTTGCGCGCGGTCCCCGCGCGGGTATTCTCCCGGCATGCGCTTCGACCTCAAGCACACCTTCGATGCGTCGGTGGACGCGGTCATGGACGGCATGGCCGATCCGGGCTTCCCCGAGTTCATGAAGGCCAACATGAAGTCGATCTCCGACATGAGATCGATCGATCGCAAGGACGCGAACGGCCGCCTCGACTGGCGGATCCGTGTCGTGCCGGTGCCGATCATCAAGAAGGTGGGCCCGAAGGAGGTGCCGCCCGAGGCGCTCGCCTTCGTGCAGGAGTCGACGCTCGATCGCGCCGGCAAGCGCGTCACCTTCAAGAACATCGCCGAGCACCCGAAGGTGAAGAAGCACCTCGAGAACGGCGGCACGTTCACCTTCCGCGACGTCGGCGGTCGGACGGAGCGCACGATCTCGGGCGAGCTCAAGGTGGTCGGCCTGTCCTTCCTCCTGAAGCCGCTCGCGATCATCGCCGAGCAGCTCATCTACTCGGAGGCGCAGAAGCTCCTCAACGAGGAGGCGCAGGTGTTCTCGCAGTTCCTCAAGTCGCGCCAGAAGGCCTGAGCATGGCCGCGCGCCTCGAGCGCTGCGTGGTGGTCGGCGCGTCCTCCGGCATCGGCGAGGCGATCGTGCGTCGCCTGGCCGAGGAGGGCGCGCAGGTGGCGGCGATCGCGCGTCGCCGCGAGCGGCTCGACGAGCTCGCGGCGCAGTCCGGTGGCAAGGTGCGCGCCTACGCGCACGACGTCGAGGAGACCGACGAGGTCCCCGCGCTGTGGGAGCGCATCGTCGCCGACCTCGGCGGCGTCGACACGCTCATCTACGCCGCCGGCGTCATGCCCGAGCTCGAGGAGGGCGAGTTCACCTTCGAGAAGGATCGCCAGATGATCGCGGTCAACGTCGTCGGCGCGATGGCCTGGATGAACCTCGCGGCCGCGCGCTTCGAGGCCGCGCGCGGCGGGACCGTCGTCGGCATCTCGAGCATCGCGGGGGAGCGCGGCCGGCGCGGCAACCCGGCCTACTGCACGTCGAAGGCGGCGATGACGACGTACCTCGAGAGCCTGCGCAACCGCTGCTCGCGCTACGGCGTGAACGTGGTCACCGTGAAGCCGGGGTTCGTCGACACCGCGATGACCGCCGGCCGCGGCAAGCTCCTGTGGATGATCTCCGCCGACGACGCCGCGCGCCGCGCGCTCGCGCTCGCGCGCAAGGGCACCTCGGCCTCGGGCTTCGTGCCGGGGCGCTGGGCGCTCGTCGCGTTCGTCGTGCGGGCCCTGCCGTCGCGGGTCTTCCGGAGGCTCAACTTTTGAGCAAGGTCGCCGAGCGCGCCGCCGCCGCCACCATCGCCGCGCGGAGCGGCTGGCGCGTCCTCGACGGGTTCGGGCGCGCGGTGCAGGCGGCCTCGCGGTTCGTGCGCCCGCGCTCCGTCGACGAGCTGCGCGAGACGATGACGCGCGCAGCCGCCGAGGGCCTGCCGGTCACCTTCCGCGGCGCCGGCCGCAGCTACGGCGACGCCTCGCTCGCGCAGGGCGGGATCGCCATCGACCTCACCGCCCTCGATCGCGTGCTCGGGTGGGATCCCGCGGCCGGCGTCATCGACGCCGAGCCCGGCGTCACGATCGAGGGGACGTGGCGGACCATCCTCGAAGACGGCTACTGGCCCTACGTGGTGCCCGGCACGATGCGCCCGACGCTCGCCGGCTGCGTGGCGATGAACGTGCACGGCAAGAACAACTTCCGCGTCGGCGCGTTCGGCGATCAGATCGTCGAGCTCGACCTCGTCACGCCCGACGGCGCGCTGCGCACGATCGGCCCCGATCGCGAGCCCGAGCTCTTCCGCGCGGTGGTCGGCGGCCTCGGCCTCCTCGGTGCGATCACGCGCGTGAAGATGCGGGTGAAGCGCGTCGAGAGCGGGCGGCTGCGGGTCACGGCGCTCGCACCGCGCTCGCTCGACGAGATGTTCGACACGTTCGAGGCGCACCTGCCGACCGCCGACTACCTGGTCGGCTGGCTCGACTGCTTCGCCACCGGCAGCGCGCTCGGCCGCGGCCAGGTGCACGTCGCCCACTACCTGGGCGAGGGCGAGGATCCGGAGGGCCGCGCCACGCTCGCGGTCGAGCGCCAGGGCCTCCCGTCGACGATCCTGGGCTTCCCGAAGGCGCAGCTCTGGCGGGTGATGCGGCCGTTCTCGCACGATCCGTTCGTGAAGCTGCTGAACTGGGCGAAGTACCGCAAGTCGCGCCTCGAGCACGGGACCTCGTATCTGCAGTCGCACGTGGCGTTCGCGTTCCTGCTCGACTACGTGCCGGACTGGCGGCTCGCGTACGGGCCGGCGGGCCTCATCCAGTACCAGGTGTTCGTGCCGCACGCCGAGGCGCGCGCGGCGATGCGCGACGTGCTCACGATCTGCCAGCGCGCCGACCTGCGCAGCTACCTCGGCGTCCTCAAGCGGCACCGCCCCGACGACTACCTCCTCACGCACGCGCTCGACGGGTGGTCGCTCGCGCTCGACTTCGCGGTGCGCGAGGTCGACGAGGCCCGCTGGCGAACGCGCGTGGCGGGCGCCCTCGATCGCGTCACCGAGCGCGTGCTCGCCGCCGGCGGCCGCTTCTACTTCGCGAAGGACGCGGTGGTGCGTCCCGACGACGTCCGCCGCGCGTTCGGCGAGGAGCGGCTCGCCGCCTTCGACGCGATGCGACGGCGCGTCGATCCGGATCGCCGGCTCACCAGCGCGCTCGCGCAGCGCGTGCTCGGCGGCTAGCGACCGGGCGCTACGGCGCGGCCGAGGCGTTCTGGCCGTCGGTGAGCGCGCCCGCGCCGCTGACGACGACCTGATCGCCGCCGCGGAGCCCGCTCGAGACGTAGACTTCCACGCCCGCGTGATCGGCGATGGTGACCTTGCGCGCGTGGACCTGGCCGTCGGCGAGGACGAACGCGGTGTCGGCGCCGTC
>FTFF01000491.1_pt1 | contig 20027 bp, 13 predicted proteins | sample 1640361 | NCBI WGS metagenome assembly FTFF01 (sample SAMEA3914816, study PRJEB12502) | metagenome | biome: forest; material: soil | place: USA | collected 2011-09-16 | depth 0.3 m | reverse complement strand
GTCGCCGGCTTCGGCCTCTTCGGCCGCGACGACGGCGCGACGCGCGGCCACGGCTTCGCCCTCGTGGCGCGCCTCTCCGGCGAGCGCTACCCCACCTTCTATCGCGGGCCCCGCTACCTCGAGCGCGTCGAGCTCGACGGCGAGCTGCGCGGTCGCCGGCTGCTCGAGGTCCTCGATCGGCTGCGCCGCCTCGAGCGCGACGACACCGCGGCCGGCGTCGTCCTCATCGGCGGCGAGCTCGGCGCCGGCTTCGCGGCGGCGGAGGAGCTGCGCGCGGCGCTGCTGCGGCTGCGGAAGCGCGGGCGGCACGTGCTCGCGCTCCTCCTCCACGCCGACACCAAGGGCTACCTCGTCGCGTCGGCCGCGGAGCGGATCGCGATCGAGCCCGCGGGCGACCTCGAGCTCACCGGAGCGGCGGTCACCCTCCCGTACTTCAAGGGGACGGGCGAGCTCCTCGGCATCCAGGCGGACTTCGTGCGCATCGGCGCGTACAAGGGCGCGCCCGAGCGCTACACCCGCGCGGAGCCCTCGGCGGAGGTGCGGGCGTCGCGCGAGACCTACTTCGACGACCTCCACCGCCACCTCGTCGCCGCGATCGCCGAGAGCCGCCGCCTCTCCGTCGCCGACGTGCGCCGCCGCATCGACGGCGGGCCGTACGCACCGGACGCCGCCGTCGCCGCCGGTCTGGTCGACGAGGTCCGCCCGGCCGAGGCGATGGGCGCGCTCGTCGAGCACGTCGTGGGGCGCGCGCTGCCGGTCCGCGACGCACCGCGGGCGCCCGCGCGCGGCGACGACTGGGCGCCTCGCCAGGTGGCGGTGATCCACGTGGAGGGCGATCTCGTGGGGGGGCCGTCGCGCGCGGTGCCGCTCCTCGGCCTGCGCGCCACCGGGCTCGTCGAGCTCGCCACCGCGCTCGAGCAGGCCGTCGACGACGCCGGCGTGCGCGCGATCGTGCTGCGCATCGACAGCCCGGGCGGCTCATCGATGGCGGCGGATCTGCTCGCGCGCGAGATCGAGCGCGTGCGCGCGCACAAGCCGGTGGTCTGCTCGCTCGGCGACACGGCGGCCTCCGGCGGCTACTGGATCGCGGCCGCCTGCGATGAGGTCTTCGCCGCGCCGTCGACGCTGGCCGGCTCGATCGGCATCTACACCGGCAAGCTCGACTTCTCGGGCCTGCTCGGCAAGCTCGGCGTGACCCTGACGCGGATCGAGCGCGGCGCGCACGCGACGCTGACCTCGCCGTTCCGCACGTACACCGACGAGGAACGCGCGGCGCTCATGCGGCTCCTCCGCCACCACTACGATCGTTTCGTGGCGAGCGTCGCGCGCGGGCGACGCCTCCCCGAGTCGCGCGTCGCCGCCCTCGGCGAGGGCCGCATCTACTCCGGCGATCGCGCCCGCGCGCTCGGCCTCGTGGATCACTTCGGCGGCCTCGCCGAGGCGATCGAGGCGGCGGCCCGGCGCGGCGGCGCGCCCCCCGACGCGCCCGTCCGCTTCGCGCCGGAGCCGCCGACGCTGCTCGGTCAGGCCGGTAGGCTCCTCGGCCTGCCGCAGAAGAAGGAGGCCGCGAGCGCCGCGCTCCCGCAGCTCGGCGATCTCGTCCAGCTCCTGCCGAGCTCGCTGGTCTTCGAGCCATCGGTGCCGCAGGCGCGGCTCGAGCCCTGATCCTAGGTGCGGCCGCGGCGGGGTGGGGTCAGCTGCCCTGCTCGAGGCACTCCTTCAGCTCCGCGGGCAAGGGACTCTCGACCTCGACGGGGACGCCGGTCACCGGGTGTGGAAAGCGGATCCCGGCCGCGTGCAGCGCGTGGCGGCGCAGCGGCAGCCGGTGGGCGACCGCGTCCCAGCCGTGGTCCTGGTAGTCGGCGAAGATCCGCGCGTCGGGGTAGAGCTTGTCGCCGACGATCGGCGCGCCGATCGCGTCGAGGTGCGCGCGGATCTGGTGCTGGCGGCCCGTCTCGGGGAAGCACTCGACGAGCGCCCGGCCGGCGCGGCGCTCGAGCACGCGGTAGCGCGTCCGCGACGGCAACCCGCCGCGCTCGACCAGCGTCGCGACCATCTTCACGCGCGTCAGCCCGCCCACCTCGAGCCCGAGCGGCAGATCGACCACGCCCTCGTCCGCCAGCGCGGCCCCATCGTAGGTGACGGCGAGGTAGCGCTTCTCGACCTTGCGCCGCGCGAACGCCCGCTTGAGCGCGACCGTCGCCGCGTGCGTCCGCGCGACCACGAGCGCGCCGGACGTCTCGAGGTCCAGCCGGTGGCAGATCTCGAGCCGCTCGCCGGGGAAGCGCTCGCGCAGCACCGCGGTCACCGTCGAGTAGTGGAACTTGGCCGTCGGGTGCATCGCGATCCCCGCCGGCTTGTCGAGCACGTAGAAGGCGGGATCCTCGGCGAGCACCGGCAGCGTGCGCGGCGCGTCGGGCTCGACGGGCGCGGGTCGCACGAAGCGGACGACCTGCCCGGGGAGGAGCGTCGTCGCGGGCTTGCAGTCGCGGTCGTCGACCCAGCACTCGCCGCGGATCACCCGCTGCACCCGCACGCGCGACAGCCGCGGGATGCGCTTCAGCAGGAACCGATCGAGCCGCCAGCCATCGCACTCGGCTTCGACGACGAAGCGGTGTTCTATCGTCGCGGGCGGCGGCACGGCCGGGTCATAGCACGGGGCCCTGGAGGACTCTTGACTCCACCCCGAACCGCCGACACAGTAGGGACCAATGTCCCCACCCGATCCTTCCTCGGACGTCCAGAAGAAGAAGTTCCCCGACTACATCCCGCCGACGAAGGTCCACTTCGACGGGCAGAAGCCGGCGACGCTCCACCTCCGACGCTGCAAGATCGTCACGCAGTCCGGCGGCCGTACGCGCGAGCACAGCTTCGACAAGGACGTCATCACCATCGGCGCGATGGAGGACAACGACCTCGTCGTGAACGACGAGACGGTGTCGCGCTACCACTGCAAGATCGTGCAGGAGGACTCGGGGTACCTCCTCCAGGATCTGCAGTCGACGAACGGCAGCTTCATCAACCGCGTGCGCATCCGCGAGGGCTTCCTCCGCCCCGGCTGCACGATCGGGCTCGGCAACGCCGAGGTGAAGTTCCACGCCGCCGACGAGAAAGTCGAGATCGTCCCGTCGAAGAAGGAGCGCCTCGGGCGGATGGTCGGCCGCCACGTGAAGATGCGGGAGCTCTACACGATCATCGAGAAGATCTCGCCGACGGCGACCACCGTCGTCATCGAGGGCGAGACGGGCTCCGGCAAGGAGGTCGTCGCGCAGACGATCCACGAGCTGTCGGGCCGCGCCGCTGGCCCGATGTGCGTCTTCGACTGCGGCGCGGTGCCCGACAACCTCATCGAGTCGGAGCTCTTCGGCCACGAGAAGGGCTCGTTCACCGGCGCGGTGATGACCCGCAACGGCCTCTTCGAGACCGCGAACACCGGCACGCTCTTCCTCGACGAGCTCGGCGAGCTCCCGCTCGATCTGCAGCCCAAGCTCCTGCGCGCCCTCGAGCAGCGCGAGATCCGCCGCGTCGGCTCCAACAAGCCGATCAAGGTGGACGTCCGCATCGTCGCCGCCACCAACCGCAACCTCGAGGAGGAGGTCCGCGCCGGCCGCTTCCGCCAGGACCTCTTCTACCGCCTGTCGGTCGTGCGCGTCTTCATCCCGCCGCTGCGCGAGCGCGTCGAGGACATCCCGCTCCTCGTGAAGCACCTCCTGCAGCACAGCGCGTTCAACCAGAAGCCCGACGGGAACCTGCGCGTGAGCGGCTGCTCGCGCGCGGCGATGGACCTCCTCACCACCTACCGCTGGCCGGGCAACGTGCGCGAGCTCGTCAACACGATCGAGCGCGCGGTCTCGTTCTCCGAGGGTGAGCTCATCGAGCCTCGCGATCTCCCGGAGACGGTCCGCGGCGAGGAGGGCGTCGCGCGGCGCGCGGCGGCCGGCGGCGGCGGCGGCGGGGGCGTCGACGTCGACTCCACGTTCAAGGACGCGAAGGAGCGCTGGGTCTCGTCGTTCGAGCGCGACTACGTGCTCAGCCTCCTCAAGAAGAACAAGTGGAACATCTCGCACGCCGCGCGCGAGGCCGACATCGATCGCAAGTACTTCCGCAAGCTGATGAAGAAGTACGGCATCGAGGGCGGCGGCGACGATGACGACGACGCCGCCGAGTCGACCTAGCTGAAGCCGCCCCGCGCCGACGCGCGCGTCCACCTCGCCCTCGGCGTGGTGCAGGCCCTCTTCGCCGCGAACGCGGTGTTCGGCAAGGTCGCGCTCGCCGCGATCTCGCCGACGACGCTCGTCGCCGTGCGCGTGCCCGCCTCCGCGATCTTCTTCTTCCTGCTCCGCGCCGCGTGGGCCCGGCGCGCGGGCTGGCAGCCGGTGGCGCGGCGGGACCTCCCCGCGCTCGTCCTCTTGTCGCTCATCGGCGTCGCGGGGAACCAGCTCTGCTTCACCGAGGGGCTGGCGCGCACCAGCGCGACGAACACCGCGGTGCTGATGGCGACGATCCCGGTCTTCACGTCGGGCCTCGCGATCGCGCTCGGCCGCGAACGCCCGACGGCGCGCCGCCTGCTCGGCCTCGCGATCGCGCTGGGCGGCGCGCTCCTCATCGCCCTCTTCGGCCGCTCCGGCGCGGCGCTGCGGCTCGAGGTGGGCGCCGGCGAGCTGTTCCTCCTCGCCAACTCGTTCCTGTACGCGCTCTACCTCGTCCTGTCGCGCCCGCTCTTCCTGCGCTACCGCACCGAGACCGCGATGACCTGGATCTTCGCGATCGGCGCGGTCCTGCTGCTCCCGTTCGACGGCGCGATCGCCCGCGAGCTGGGCGGCGCGCCGATGGTGGCGCTCGCGGCGGTCGCGTACGTCGTCATCGGCGCGACCATCGCGGCGTACTTCCTCAACGCCTGGGCGCTCACGCAGGCGTCGTCGGTGATGGTGGCCATCTACATCTACCTCCAGCCCGTCTTCGGCGCGCTGCTCGCGAGCGTGGTCCTCCACGAGCGCCTGTCGCCGATCACGGCCGCGGCCGGCGCGCTCATCGGCGTCGGCATCGCGCTCGTCTCCTTGTAGCGCGCGCTCTCATGATTGATCACATCCTCTGAAACGAGCCCGAGCCCGAGCCCGAGTCCGAAGCTTCACGACCGTCGCTGTAGCGTCGCGACGACGCGGATCAACGCCGCTCGGCTCTGACTTGAGTCGGAATGTTGGCGGCCGCCCGAGCTTGAAGGCGGTGCATTTTTACGGTTTCGGGCTCGGGCTCGCACGCGGGCTCGGGCTCGAACGGATTTCACTGCGAGCGATGTGTAGGATCGTGAGAGCGCGCGCTAGTTCTACTTGTTCTGCTCGTCGATCAGGCGCGCGCCCTCCATGAGGAGGTGCGTGGTGGACGACTGGACCTCGTCCTCCATCTCGACCTCGACGCCGGCGAAGTCGAAGCGTCCGTCGACCCAGGTGAGCAAGTGGTAGACGCACTCGGCGCCCTTGCGGGCCGCGGGGGGGGCGCGATCGCCGTCGAGGCGCGCGGCGATCACCCTTCCATCGCGGACGAAGACGCGGCCGGTCGCGCCGGTGCGCTCGAGCCGCAGCACGCCGCTCTTGCGCTCCATCTCGATCATGACGAGCAGGCTCGACAGGCCGAGCTGCTCGAGGTTGCCCTGGATGCCGGCCGAGCGCGCCGGCGCGCCCGCCTTCGCGGTCGGCGCGTGGGCGACCTCGGCCGCCTTCTGCTGCGTCGCCGCGCGCTTCTTGAGCGCGTTCTGCACGCGCAGGTCGAGCTCCTCGAAGCGGAACGGCTTGGGGAGGAAGTCGTCGGCGCCGAGGCGGAAGCCGCGCAGGCGGTCCTCCTCGCCGTTGAGCGCGGTGAGGAAGAGGACCGGCACGAGCGCGAGGTGCGGGCGGGCGCGCAGCTCGCGCACGAGCTCCCAGCCGTCCATCTTCGGCATCATGACGTCGGTGACGACGAGGTCGGGCCGCACCTCCTCCGCCCGCCCGAGCGCCTCCTCGCCGTCGCCGGCGGTGAAGATCGCGTAGCCACGCTTCTCGAGCAGCGTCGAGACCATGCGCAGGATCCACGGGTCGTCGTCGACGATCAGGATCCGCTCGGCCATCGGACGCCGATAGTATGTGGCCGCCCGGATCCGGTCAACGGGCGGTCCGTCGCGGCCTATTCACCTTGACGGGGGCGGGCCCCCCGGCGAAAGCTCACGATCATGCTCATGACCTTCTTCCGCGAAGAGCACGAGATCTTCCGCAAGACGCTCCGCGACTTCGTGGTCAAGGAGATCGCGCCACACGCGGCCGAGTGGGAGGCGAAGAAGGAGTTCCCGAAGGCGCTCTTCAAGCGCTGCGGCGAGCTCGGCTTCTTCGGCGCGCACTACCCCACCGACGTCGGCGGCGCGGGTGGCGACTGGTGGTACGCGGCGGTCTGGGGCGAGGAGCTGGTCCGCGGCAACTGCGCCGGCGTGAGCATGGCGCTCGCGGTGCAGACCGACATGGCCACGCCGATCATCGGCGAGATCGGCACGCGCGAGCAGAAGGACGAGTTCCTCGCGCCCGCGCTCCGCGGCGACAAGATCGCGGCGCTCGGCATCTCCGAGCCGAACTGCGGCTCCGACGTGGCGTCGATCCGCACCACCGCCCGCAAGGTCGGCAGCGAGTACGTCATCAACGGCGCGAAGTGCTGGATCACGAACGGCACGCGCGCGCACTTCATCACGCTCGCGGTGCGCACCGGCGAAGCCGGGCACGGCGGCATCTCGCTCGTGACCTTCCCCACCGACGTGAAGGGCTTCAAGGTCACGCGCAAGATCGACAAGATGGGCAACCACGCGAGCGACACGGCGGAGCTGTCGTTCGAGGACTGCCGCATCCCCGCGCGCTACCTCCTCGGCGAGGAGAACCACGGCTTCTACTACATCATGACCAACTTCCAGGGCGAGCGGCTGATCGCCGCCGTCAAGGCGGTCGCCGGCGCCCAGTGGGGCCTCGACAACACGATCAAGTACTGCCAGGAGCGCACCGCCTTCGGCCGCCCGATCCTGAAGTTCCAGGTCTGGCGCCACACGTTCGCCGACCTGCAGACGCAGATCGAGGCGGGCCGCTGGCTGACCTACCGCGCCGTCGACCTCTTCGTCCGCGGCCAGGACGCGACGAAGGAGATCACGATGGCCAAGCTCTTCTGCGGCGAGCTCCTCAACAAGGTCGCCGACCGCTGCGTGCAGGCCCACGGCGGCTTCGGCTACTCCGACGAGTTCCCCGTGAGCCGCATGTTCCGCGACTCGCGCCTCATCACGATCGGCGGCGGCACCTCGGAGATCATGAAGGAGATCCTCTCGAAGCGGCTCGGGTGGGGCTGACCTGCTGATCTCTCCCCACGTCCTCCGCTCGCTCCGCGCGGTCGTCCCCATCGCCACGCTCGCCTCCCAGCTCAGCTGCGTGCCGCGGGCCATCGTCCGGCCCGGCTGCGGCAAGGACGTCGACTGCAAGGGCGCGCGCGTCTGCGTCGCCGGCGCGTGCATCGAGCCGCCCGTGCGCGCCGAGGCGGAGGCGCCACCGGCGCCGACGCCGCCGCCCGCGCCGGCCCCCGCGCACCCGATCGTCGCGCGCGCGGGCGTGCAGCTCCACGGCGACCCGCGCCACACCGGTCGCTACGCGGGGCACCTGCCCGCCGCCGCGCCGCGCGAGGTCCTGCGCTTCTCGACCCAGGGCACGGTCTTCGGCGGCGTCGCGGTCGCCGACGACGTCGCCATCTTCGGCTCGCACGACCGCGGCCTCTACGCGGTCGGGCTGGCGGAGATCGCGAGCTCCGACGGCGGCGCGCCCGACGCCGATGGCGGCGCCCCCGACGGCGGCGCGGCTCCCGGGCCCCGCTGGCGCCGCGATCTCGGCGACCTCGTCTGGGCGACGCCCGCCATCGGCGACGGCGTCGCGTACGCCGGCTCCGACGACGACGCGCTGTGGGCGATCGATCTGCGCGACGGCGCGGTGCGCTGGCGCCTGGCCACCGGCCCTTGCAAGGTGCGCCGCAAGGTCGGCCCCGAGGGCTCGCGCTGCGACGTGGACGGTGTCGCGCTCGGCGCCGACGGCACGATCTACGCCGCGGCCGACGGGCTCTACGCGGTCCACCCCGACGGCACGCTCAAGTGGAAGTTCTCGCCCGGCACCGCGCACTGCGCGGGCCACCCGGCGATCGCCGACGACGGCACGGTCTACCTCGGCTGCCAGGACGACACGCTCTACGCCGTCGGCCCCGACGGGCTCAAGCGCTGGGACGTGCGGACCGGCGACGACGTCGACGGCTCGCCGGCGATCGGCGCCGACGGCACCGTCTACGTCGGCTCCGACGACCGCAAGCTGTGGGCGATCGCGCCCGACGGCAAGGTGCGCTTCTCGGTCTTGACCGGCGGTCCGGTGCGCGGCGCGCCCGCGCTCGCCGCCGACGGCACGATCTACGCCGGCTCGTTCGACGGCCAGCTGTACGCGATCGCGCCGTCGGGCGCGGTGCGCTGGACCTACCGCGCGGCCGATCGGATCCAGAGCTCGCCGATCGTCGATGCGGACGGCGCGGTCTGCTTCGGCGCGCAGGACGACCGCCTCTACGCGCTCGAGCCCGACGGCCGCCTCCGCTGGTCGGTGCAGCTCGACGGCGACGTCGACGGCACGCCCACGCTGCTCGACGACGGCACGCTGCTGGTCGGCGCCGACGACCGCGCGCTCCACGTCTTCAGATGATGATGAGAATGAAGAAGCCAGAGAAGAAGACCGCCTCTCCCCGCGCGCCGATCGTCGGCCGCTTGCGCGTGAACCCCGCCGGGTTCGGGTTCGTGCTCCGCGACGACGGCCTCGACGACGTCTTCGTCGCGCCCAAGAACCGCGGCATCGCGCTCGACGGCGACAAGATCGAGATCTCGACCTGGCCCGGCGAGCGCGGCACCGAGGGGCGCGTCGAGCGGATCGTCGAGCGCGGGCGCAAGCGCCTGGTCGGCATCGCGAAGAAGGCCGGCAAGCGCCTCCTCCTCCAGCCGGACGATCCGCGCATCGAGGCGACCACCGACACGATCGAGCTGCGCGGCGACGCGCCAGTCGGGCAGATCGTCGTCGCCGAGATCACGCGCTACCCCGAGCGCGCGGGCGGGCCGATCGAGGCCAAGGTCACGCGCGTCCTCGGCGCGCCGGAGGACCTGCTCGTCGAGATCGAGAAGGCGCTCGTGATGGGGGACATCCCCGACGAGATGCCGCCCGACGTCGCCGAGGCGGGCGACCGCGCGCCGACCCAGGTGCGCCCGGCCGACCTCGACGGCCGCGAGGATCTGCGCGCGCTCGACTTTCTCACGATCGATCCGGAGACCGCGCGCGACTTCGACGACGCGGTCGCGCTGCAGCCGAGCCCGCGCGGCGAGGGCTGGGACCGCCTGTGGGTCGCGGTGGCCGACGTCTCGCACTACGTGCGACCGGGCACGCCGCTCGACCGCGAGGCGCGCGCGCGCGGCGTGTCGGTGTACCTGCCGAACCGCGCCATCCCGATGCTCCCCGAGCCGCTCTCGTCGGGGATCTGCTCGCTCAACCCCGACGTCGATCGCCTCGCGATGGTCGCGCGCGTCGAGGTCTCGCCCGACGGACGCACCGCGGATCCGCACTTCTGCGCCGCGGTGATCCGCTCGCGCGCGCGGCTCGACTACCCGGGAGTGGGGGCCGCGCTCGGCGGCGACACGCGCGGGCCGCGGCAGAAGTACGAGCCGTGGCTGCCGGTGCTCGGCCGGATGCGCGAGGTCTCGGCGCGGCTGCGCGCGCTGCGCTCGGAGCGCGGCGCGCTCGACCTCGACCTGCCCGAGGCCAAGGTGATCCTCGACGAGGACGATCCGAAGCGGGTGCGCGACGTCGTGCGCTCGCGCGGCGACGAGGCGGTCAAGGGCGCGTACCAGATGATCGAGGACTTCATGCTCGCCGCCAACGAGGCGGTGGCGGCGCGGTTCACGCAGCGGCGCGAGGACGCGATCTGGCGCGTGCACGACGTGCCGGAGCTGAAGCGGCTCGAGCAGCTCGCGAGCCTCGTCGAGTCGTACGGCCTGCGCTTCGATGCCGAGGAGGGCCGCAACCCTCGCCGGCTCCGCGACTTCCTCGAGAAGCTGAAGGACAAGCCGGCGGCCGCGCCGCTGCAGATGCTGGTGCTGCGCGCGCTCAAGCAGGCGCAGTACGACGTGGTCAACGTGGGGCACTTCGGCCTCGCCGCGCGCGACTACGTCCACTTCACCTCGCCCATCCGCCGCTACCCGGACCTGCTCGTGCACCGGCTGCTCAAGCGCTCGCTCGCCACCGACGGCGGGGCCGCGGGCGGGCCGCCCCCCCCGGCGGTCCCGCGCGAGACGCTCGCGGAGCTCGCGACCGAGAGCTCGGCGAACGAGCGCCGCGCGATGGAGGTCGAGCGCGAGGTGGTCGACCTCTACAAGGCGTCGCTCATGCGCGACCGCGTCGGCGAGGTCTTCGACGGGCGCGTGGTGTCGGTGCAGGCGTTCGGGCTGTTCGTGCAGCTCGACCACCCCTTCGTAGAGGGGCTCGTCCGGCTGCAGAGCCTCGGCGAGTTCTTCGAGCACGACGCGGATCGCATGCGGCTCGTCGGCCGATCGAGCGGCCGCAGCTACGCGCTCGGCGACTCGATCCGCGTGCGCGTCGAGAACGTCTCGATCTCGCGGCGTCAGATCGACCTCGCGCCCGCGCAGGCGCGCGCGGCGACCGACGACGACGCCGTCGACACCTACGCGCGGTCGCCCGCGCCACCGCGACCGACCGCGCGCGGGCAGGGCCTGCGCGGCCGCATCGGCGTCTCGGGCGCAGGCAAGGGGCGTACGAGGCTGCACGTCGCGGGCCGCAGCGGCCGCGACCAGCCGGAGTGGGTCAAGGAGAAGCGCAGCGGCGGCGCGAAGAAGGACGGCAAGGGCGGCAAGGGCGGCAAGGGCAAGCGACGACGCTGACGGCGCCGCTCGACCGGTCAGGTCGGTCGACCCCAGCCGCGCTCCGACCCGCCTCATCCCGTTGAAAGGTCGCCCCGGGCGGAGTGGTGCACGGCTTGCTACCGATCGCCGCGTGCGACCGATCCTCGTCCTCCTCGTGGCCCTCGCGGCCGCCTGCGCGCCGGCCGGCGCGGAGGACGACGTGCTCGCGCCCGGCGCCGACGAGAAGGCCGACGGTCAGCTGTCGAAGTCGTTCCTGCTCGAGCCGGGCGCCGCGCGCGCGGTCGCGATCGGCTGCGGCAAGGGCGTGTCCGCCTGCGACGTGATCGCGACGGTCTCGCTCGAACCCGCCGCGCGCGACCTCGTCCTCGCGCGGGTCCCTGCCGCTGACGCCGAGACCGACCTCGTCCTGGCGTCGCTCGGCGCCGATGGCGAGCCGGTAGAGGAGACGGCGATCCACCTCTCGCGCCTCGCGCTCGGCGGCACCGTGCTCACCGACAACGCGACGCTGCTCGGCGCGATCGACCCCGAGCACCCGAAGCTACGCCTCCGCGCGGAGAACGTCGCCCCGGACGCGGTGGGCGTGATCCCGGTGCGCGTCACCGCGCGCTGGGACCTGACCCGCCGTTAGGGCGCTTCGGTCGGGAACACCACGCGCTCCACGTGCGCGCCGCGGCGCAGGAGCTCGGCGCGCAGGACCTGCCCGACGGGCCACGCGGCGAGCAAGCGCTGCACCTCGTCGATGGTGGGGGTCGGCCGCTTGTCGAGGCCGATGATGAGGTCGCCGCGCTCGAAGCCGGCGAGCGCCGCGGGGCCCCGCTTCTCGACGGCGGTGACCTCCACGCCCGAGGCGATGGCGAGCTGCGCGTGCCGGCGGACGCGGGGATCGATCGGGCGCGTCTGGGCCGAGATGCCGAGCCAGCTGCGCACGACCTTGCCGCGGCGGAGGAGCTCACCGACGACGAAGCGCGCGGTGTCGCTCGGGACGCTGAAGGAGAGCCCCTGCGCGCCGAGGATGATCGCGGTGTTGATCCCGACCACGCGGCCGCGCGAGTCGCAGAGCGGGCCGCCGGAGCTGCCGGGGTTGAGCGCGACGTCGCTCTGGATGACGTTGTCGAGCGCGCGGCCACCGTGCCCGCGCATGGTGCGGCCGAGCGCGGAGACGACGCCCGCCGAGACCGTCGCCGCGAAGCCGAGCGGGTTGCCGATCGCGACGCACAGCTGGCCGACCTTGAGCCGCGCCGACTCGCCGAGCTCGGCGTGGGCGAGCGGGCGATCGGTGCGGAGCACCGCGAGATCGGTCGCGCGATCGGCGCCGGTGAGGTACGCCTCGTGCGTCGCGCCGTCGAGAGACGTGACGCGGAAGCGCCGCCCGCCCTCGACCACGTGCGCGTTGGTGAGGAGGTAGCCGTCGGGCGTGAAGGCGACGCCCGAGCCGGTGCCCTCACGCCGGCGCCGGCCCTCCACGTGGACCGAGACGACCGCCGGGCCGACGCGATCGACGACGGAGGTGACCGCGTGGGAATAAGCGTCGAGGACGTCGCTGTCCTCCGCGAGAATGGATCGCGCTGCTTCCATGTCCTGTCCTCCGCAACGAGCCCGAGCCCGCGTGCGAGCCCGAGCCCGGCCTCTGCCCGATCTCCACCGGAGACGGGCTCGGGCTCGGACTCGGGCTCGGGCTCGGGTCAGATGGTGACGACGCCGGTCCGGATGAGGTACGCGAGCCGCTGCCGCTGCTCGGGACCGAGGAGCGCGTGGATCCGCTTCAGCGCCCCCGCCACCGCATCGCGCAGCTTCTCCGCGCTCTTCACGCGCCCGGCGGCCGCCTCGCCCGCCCGCTTCTCGTCGAAGGCCTCCCCACCGATCGAGTCGGCGAACGCCGCGACCGCTCGGCGATCGTCGACCGCGGCCTGCGCGCGCTCGGTCTTGAGGTCGTTCAAGATGGCGGCGAGCTCCGCCATCTGCGCCTCGTCGAGGTCGAGCTTGTGGGCGAGGAACCGGAGCGGCCGGCGCACGCCGAACGGGCTGCCGTCGCCGAAGTCGCCCGAGGCGTCGTAGCGGAAGCGAGATCCCCGCTCCTCACGAGCCCCCGGCCCACAACCTGCGTGCGCCTCGCCGCCACAACCATGACCGCCCTGCGCGGCCTTCCACCAGCGATAAAACCCTGGATGCATCGTCGTCCTCCTTCGCCGGGCGCGATCGCTCCGGCGGGCGTTGTCGACGTGGGCGAAAATGCCTCACGTCCTGTGATCTGAAGCGTAGGGCGAGACGCGTGGCGGTCAAGGGCGGATCGGATGCGGAAACAGGGAACAGGGGACCGGCAACGGGCAACGGGCAACGACAGATCCGACATCCCCTGTTGCCCGTTGCCGGCTCCCTGTCCCCTGTTTCTCAGGTTCCGCCCGAGTGCATCCGCACCGGCTGCCGCGGCCGGTGCACGATCTCGTCCTCCCGCGCCGCCAGCACCTCCAGCCGCGCCGCATGCTCGGCGCCGTGGATCTCCATGAAGAGCTCGAGGTACAGCGCCCCGTGTCGCTCCTCCGCCTCGAGCAGGTCCGCGTACAGCGCGCGCAGGCCGGCGTCGGGCACGGCCGCCGCGAGCCGCACGAAGCGCTCGTGGCTGCGCGCCTCGATGAGCGCCGAGCAGAGCAGATCGTCGCCCGGCTCGTGAGCCTCGGAGAAGAGCGCCGCCGCGTAGCCGCCCGAGCTCTGCGGGGTGAACGCGATGCCGCGGAGCGACAGCTCGCGCAGCACGCGCTCGAAGTGGACCAGCTCCTCGCGCGCCAGCCGCGACAGCGACGCCTGCACGCCCGGCCGATCGACATGCCGCGCCATGAGCTTCAGCGCCGTCTGGGCCGCCTTGCGCTCGCAGTGCGCGTGGTCGACGAGCACCTGTGGCAGCGCGGCGAGCGCGGCCGTCACCCAGGCCTCGCGCGACGGCCGGAGCGGGACCGTCACCAGCGGACCACGGCCTGGGCGCGCTCGAGATCCTCGACGGTGTCGATCTCGCGCCAGCCGCCGTCGATGAACGCGGGCCGGATCACCGCGCCGTCGTCGATGAGGTCGTTGAGGAGGTCGGTCACGTACGCGACCTCGAAGCTCGGCGCGGTGCCGTAGGCCTTCCCCGCGTGCGTCGCCTGCCGCTCGTGGAAGCGCGCGCGGAAGCGCTCGGCCGCCGCCGCCGAGAAGCGGCCGAGCCCGATGAACTCGCCGGTCGCCTCGGCCGCGGGCACCGTCTTCTTCCCGACGCGCGTCACGCGGCCGCCCTCGACGCGGGCGACCTCCGCCTCGGCGACCGGGTGCTGCTCGCGGCCCTCGTAAGCCTCCGCCCAGCGCCGATCGATCACCAGCGCGCACTCGCCGTCGGCGTCGAGCGCGGCGCGGACCACCTCGGGGCGGAAGACGATGTCGGCGTAGCTGAACAGGAAGCCGCCCGCCATCGCGGCCTCGGCGTGGAACAGCGACAGGAGGATGTTGTTGCGCGCAAAGTCGTCGTTGTCGAACGTGCGCACGCCGGGGAACGCGAGGCGCTCCTTCATGTAGCCGCGCACGATCGAGATGTCGTCGATCCCGGCGGCGCGGTAGGCGTCGAGCTGGCGCTCGAGGATCGAGCGGCCGTTGATCTCGACGAGGCACTTGGGCCGATCGTCGGTGTAGGGGCGCAGGCGCCGGCCCATGCCGGCGGCGACGATGATCGCCTTCACGAGCTCTCTCCCGGCTTGTCGTAGATCCGCGGGCTGCCCATCCGCACGAGCACGATGAGGCTCGCGCGCCCGAGGTACAGCACGTGCGCGCCGACGTAGGCGTACAGGAAGACGTCGAGCCGATCCGCCGCGCAGACGAACAGGAACCAGCTCGGGTAGTGCAGCACGAGCTTGCCCGCCGCCTCGACGAGGCCGAGCGGGGTGAGCTTCGCCGGCAGGAACCCGGCGCGGTCGGTGGCGGGCAAGATGGGCGGCGCGCCGATCGCCTGCAGGTACTCGGGCCGGCGCATGAACGAGGTGAGCGTGATGCCCGTCGCGCAGGCGACGAGCCCGCCGATCCCCACGAGCAGGTAGAGCGGCCGGCCGCTCGCGAGGAACAGCCGGATCGCCGCCGAGCCGAGGACCAGGAACGCCTTCACCTCGTCGAGCATGAAGTCGAGCAGCGCGCCCGCGGGCGAGCTCTGCCCCTTCACGCGCGCGAGCTGGCCGTCGACGCAGTCGACCACGTAGGCGAGCTGGAGCCCGAGGCCGGCGACGAGGAGCCCGAGGTGCGTGCGCCAGGCGACGAGCGCCCCGCAGCTCGCCGCCGCGATCGCGATCGCGAGGAACGAGACCTGGTTCGGCGTCACCCGCGTGCCGCGCAGCAGCCACACCAGCACGGCCGCGGGCGGCCGGGAGACCCACTCGGTCCAGAGGTTGTCGCTCCGCTTCTTGGAGCGGCGATAGATCTCGACGACGTCTCCGACCACGGTCCTCGTCTATCACGAGGGCACGACCTAAGCCATTGTTTTGCAATTGTTTCACCCCTCCGTTCGTGCTACGCGGAGCGCCTCTTTGGCGATCACGTCGTAAGGAGCCGCACCGATGTCGCACACGAACGATCCGGCCGTCACGCTGCAGGGCCTCGTGGAGCAGCTGCAGAAGGGGCGCTGCGTCTTGTGCGCGGGACCCAGGCTCGTTGGGGACGGCTCGTATCGCGCGGTCGTGGAGCGCCTCATCAAGACGCTGCCGGACGCCGACGCGGGCGACGCGATGAGCGCGCTGCCGACGCGGCCGCTCGCCGCCGCCGGCTGGGTCCGCCGCCGCCTCGGCGAGCGCTTCCTGGCCTCGCTCGACAAGGCGATCGACAAGGACGAGCCGTCGGCCGCGCTGCGGGCGCTCGGCGAGCTGCCGTTCCGCGCCGTCGTGACCACCAGCTGGGGCGACACCTTCGAGCGTGTCTTTACCGGCAAGGACGGCGCTGCGCCGCGCGTCTACACGCCGTCCGACGTCGCCGAGCTCAAGCGTGACGGCAAGGCCCGCTACGTCTGGAAGCTCCTCGGCGACGCGCGGCAGCCCGGCACGGTCGTCTTCTCCGCCGAGGACGTGCAAGGCGCGCTGGCCGACGGCCTCTACCGCTCCGTCGCCCACGAGCTCTACCGCTCGCGCAGCTTCCTCTTCGTCGGCTTCGACGCCACCGACGCCGACCTCGCGATCCTGCTCGAGCGCGTGCTCGCGGGCGCGCGCGGCAGCGACACGCCGCACTTCGCGGTCCTCCCCGGCACGAGCGCCGTCGAGCGCGAGGAGCTGTGGGCCGCGTACCGCATCCACGTGCTCGACGAGGCCGACGTCGGCGCGCTCGCGGTCTCGCTCAAGCGCGCGGTCGGCGAGATCGCCGCGGCGCCGCTCCCCGACGACCTCGACTTCGACGGCTGGTTCCAGCTCCTCGCCGAGGATCCCGAGCACAAGGACGCGCTCGCCCACCTCGACCGCGTCGAGGCGCGGCTCCGCGCCGAGAACGATCACGAGCGCCTCGTCGAGCTCTTCCTCGGCCGCGTCGGCATCGAGCCCGACGGGAACCGCCGCGCGACGATGCTCCTCGAGGTCGGGCGCCTCTTCGAGACCGAGGTCGGCGATCTCGGCAAGGCGTTCACCGCGCTCCTCGCCGCCTACAAGGAGGACCCTCGCCCGCACACCTGGGACGAGCTCGAGCGGCTCGCCTCGGCGACCGGCACCTGGGCCGAGCTCCTCGGCGAGCTGACCGAGATCGTGCCGTCGCTGCCGCCGGCCCTGCGCGGCGCGGCGTGGCTGCGCATCGCCCGCCTCAACGACGAGAAGCTCGGCCACGTCGAGTACGCGCTCACCGCCGTCGCCGAGGCGGTGCGCCTCTTCGGCGCGCCCGGCTCCGAGTCGGTGCCCAGCGCGAAGGAGGCCCAGGCGCTGCGCATCCAGCTCCTCGGCCGCGCCGAGCGCTGGAAGGACCTCGCCGAGGCGCTCGCCGACGCGGCGAAGACCGAGAGCGATCCGCTCAAGCGCTCCGAGCTGTACGCCGAGCAGGCGGACGTGTACGAGAGCCGCCTCTCCGACGGCGCCGGCGCGGCGCGCGCCTACCGGGCCGCGCTCGAGGCACAGCCCGGCGACCAGGAGCTGCACGCCGCCCTCGAGGCGCTGCTCCGCCGCCGCGGCGATTGGAAGGACCTGGCCGAGGCGCTCGTCGCGCGCGCGGCGCTCACCTCCGGCGAGGAGGCGGTGGCGCTCCAGCGCGAGGCCGCCGAGATCCTCGGCGATCGGCTCGACGACCGCCGCGCCGCGATCGACCTCCTCGAGGCGGTGTGGAAGGCGTACCCGTCGGACCTGCCGACGCTGCGCACGCTCGAGCGCCTCTACGAGCAGGAGGGCCGCCACGAGCAGCTGCTCGCGATCCTGGCCGCGCAGGCCGACGCCGTCGAGAGCGACCGCGAGCGCATGACGCTCTACCGCCGGCTCGCCGCCGAGTGGGAGGAGAGCCCGTCGGGGGCACGCCGCGCCGCCGAGTACCTCGAGAGGCTGCTCGCGCTCGACGCGCGGTCCGAGGACGCGCTCCGCGCGCTCGAGCGCATCTACCGGGTCGAGTGCAACTGGGAGGCGCTCATCGAGACGCTGCGCCGCCACGCGCAGATCGTGCCGCCGGCGATGCGCGCCGAGCTGCTGGCGCAGGTCGGCCAGGTGGCCGACCACGAGCTGCGCGATCAGCGCCGCGCGATCGAGGCCTACGCCGACGCGGTGCGCCTGCAGCCGGGCCACGCCGATGCGCAGCGCGAGCTCGCGCGCCTGTACGAGAAGGCCGAGATGTGGGCCGAGGCGATCGAGCTGTGCGAGCGCCGCGCCCAGGCGGCCGAGCTGAAGGCGCAGCGCGTCGAGCTCTACCACCAGGCCGGCGAGCTCTCGGAGCGCCTCGGCGACCACAAGGGCGCGGAGGCGCGCTTCGCCCGCGCGCTCGAGGTCGATCCGACGCACGTCCCGTCGATGACCGGCATGGTCGAGATCTACCGCAAGAACGGCGAGTACCTGCGCGCCGCGAAGCTCCTCGTCGAGGCGGTGCCGCACACCCAGAACCGCCTGGAGCGCACCCGCCTCCTCGTCGAGGCCGGCGAGATCTTCGACGGGCTCGAGGACCACAAGCGCGCGACCGACCTGTACCTCGACGCGCTCGCGGTCGATCCCGAGCACGTCGAGGCCGGCGAACGCGTGGCGGAGCTCCTGTGGAACGCCGAGCGCTACCACGACCTCGTGCCGATCCTCGAGATGCTCACGCGCAAGAGCGCCGACGAGAAGATCCAGCTCGAGCGGCTCACGCGCCTCGGCAAGGCCGCCTCGGTGCTGGGCCAGGCCGACAAGGCGCAGAAGGCGTACGCCAAGGCCGCCGAGATCGACCCCACGCACCTCGACGCCCAGCGCGGCCGCGCGGCGTGGCACTTCGGCCGCGAGGAGTGGGAGCCCGCGCTCGATGCGCTGAGGCAGGTGCTCGTGCACCACGCGAACGCGCTGCCGGTCTCCGAGCGCGTCGAGCTCTACTACCAGCTCGGGATGTGCGAGAAGAAGGCGGGCACGTCGGAGAAGGCGCAGCAGATGTTCGCGCGCGCGCTGCAGCTCGATCCGACGCACCGGCCGTCGCTGCTCGCGCAGGTCGAGGGCGAGGGCGCCAAGCCCGAGTCGCTCATCGACGCCAAGAAGGCGCTCCTCGCCACCGCCAACAGCGACGAGAAGATCCGCCTCCTCACCGAGATCGGCGATCTCTACCTCGAGAAGATCGAGTCTCCGACCGACGCGATCGCGTCGTACCGCGAGGCGCTCGAGCTCCGCCCCGAGGACCAGCGACTCCTCCACAAGTCGCTCGACGTCTACGTCGAGCAGAAGCAGTGGTCGCAGGCGGTCGAGATGCTCGAGCAGCTGATCGGCGTCGAGAAGGTGCCGGCCGTGCGCGCGAAGTATCGCCATGCCGCGGGCCTCATCTGCCGCGACGAGCTCGGCCGTCCCGATCAGGCCGCCAAGCTCCTCGGCGAGGCGCTCGACGACGATCCCGGCGCGGAGCGCTCGGCCGAGGCGCTCGAGACGCTGCTCCGCGACCGGCAGGAGTGGAAGGAGCTCGCGCGCTTCTACCGCCGCGCGATCAAGCGCCTCGGCGGCGAGGCCGGCGACGGCAAGAACGGCGAGCGGCTGCGCGTGTGGTCGGCGCTCGGCGAGCTCTGCCTCGACAAGCTCGGCGAGCGCGAGAGCGCCATCGCCGCGCTCGAGGTCGCCCTCACGCTCGACCGCGCGAACCCGAAGCGCCACGAGCAGCTCGCCGAGCTCTACCTCCTCTCGGGGCCCGAGCACGGCGACAAGGCGATCGCCGCGCACCAGATCCTCCTGCGCGCCGACAAGGGCCGGGTCGCCTCGTACCGCGCGCTGAAGGCGCTCTACGCGCAGCAGGGTCAGCGCGACAAGGCGGCGGCGGCGGCGTACGCGCTCGCGTTCCTCAAGAAGGGCGACGCCGACGACCAGCGCCTCGCCGCCGAGCAGAAGGCGCGTCCGTTCGCGTGGAACCGCCGCGCGCTCACCGAGGAGCACTGGACGCGCATCCCGCACCCGGACGAAGATCGCGCGCTCTCGACGCTGTTTTCGACCCTGGCGCCGATGCTGTCGATCGCGAACGCGCAGTCGCACAAGCAGGCCAACCTCAACCGCAAGGAGGCGATCGAGTCGGGCGACGCCCGTCCGATCGCGCGCGCGCTCCGCTACGCCGCGCTCAACCTCGGCCTCCCCTACCCCGAGGCCTACGCGCGACCGGACCAGAAGGACCCGCTCCAGTTCGTCGCGTGCGTCGACAAGAACGCGCTCGTGCCGGTGCTCCTGCTCGGTCAGCCGCTCCTCTCCGAGAAGCGGAACGATCGCGAGATCGCCTTCGAGCTCGGCCGGCGGCTCGCGCACCTGCGACCCGAGCGGCTCCTGCGCTACGTGCTGCCGCAGCCGGCGCAGCTGCAGCACATCATCGAGGCGGCGATCACGCTCGGCGGTCCCGACGAGGGCGTGGGCGACGTGCAGAAGACGGTGCAGGGCATGAAGCGGGCGCTCGCGCCGGTCGCCCTCGAGCAGGTCGCGACGGT
>FTFF01000596.1_pt1 | contig 20038 bp, 9 predicted proteins | sample 1640361 | NCBI WGS metagenome assembly FTFF01 (sample SAMEA3914816, study PRJEB12502) | metagenome | biome: forest; material: soil | place: USA | collected 2011-09-16 | depth 0.3 m | reverse complement strand
AGCGGGCTCCACGCGGGCGAGCTGGCGTTGCCCTTGTAGACCTGGCGCTCGGTGCGCCCGTCGAACGTCGAGATCCACACGCCGCCGCGCGAGCTCTCGTAGACGATCGCGCGGCCGTTCGGCGCCCAGCTCGGGTTCTGGTTCGAGCCGTGCCCCTCGGTGATGCGCACGAGCTCGCCCGACTCGGGGTTGATCGTGAAGATGTCGTAGTTGAACTTCTCGTCGCGCGCGGTGAACGCGATGAGCGGGACGTCCTTGCGCGGGCTCCAGCGCGGCGTCTGGTTGTAGTTGCCGCGGCGGGTGAGGCGCTGCTGGTTCGAGCCGTCGGCGTTCATGGTCCAGATCTGCGGCGAGCCGAAGCGATCGGAGACGAACGCGATGCGCGTGCCGTCGGGCGACCAGGTCGGCGAGGTGTCGATGAACGGGTTGTTGGTGAGCCGCTTCAGGATCGCGCCCTCGCGCGACAGGAGGTAGATCTCGGAGTTGCCGTCCTGCGAGAGCGTCGCGGCGATGGTCTTGCCGTCGGGGGAGAACGCCGCGCCCATGTTGAGGCCGGGCCGCGCCGACAGCACGCGCGCGCGCCCGCCGTTCGCCGGCATCGCGTAGAGGTCGGGCTTCCCGGCCATGTACGAGGTGAAGAGGATCTCGCCGGCGCTCGGCGCCCACGATGGCAGGATGTTCTGCGAGCGGTTGGTGATGGGGTAGAGGCCCGCGCCGTCCCAGTCCATCACGTACAGATCGCGGCGCATCTTGCCCGCCGCCTGCGAGAAGACGATCCGCGAGTTGAAGAAGGGCTCCTCCTTCGTGTAGAAGCGGACGATCTCGCCGCACCACTGGTGGATGATGCCGCGCAGCTGCGCCGTCGGGGCGCGGTAGTCCTTGCTCAGCACCGGCTGATCGCCGCGGCCGACCTCGTAGAGCCGCAGCTCGACCTTGACCTCGCCGCCGTACGGGGTGATGCGGCCCTTCGAGACGCCCTCGGCGCCGATGTTGCGCCAGTCGGTCGGGTTGATGGTGAGGCCCTCGGCGGCGAGGTTCGCGAGCGTCGCCTTGTTGTCGAGCACCTTGAAGTAGCCCGACAGCGACAGATCGGTGTTGATCTGATCGGCGATCTGCTGCCCCTGCGCGCCCTGCGCCCCGATCAGGATCGGGGCCGCGATCTTGTAGAGGTCCTTGCCGCCGGCGGAGATCTTGAAGCGCACCGCGTCGTCGCCGGCCGGCTGGCCGAACGCCGCGACGGGAAAGAGGAGCATCGCCGCGGTGAGCCCGCGGAGCTTCGTCGCTTGGCGCATCGCGCGCCACCCTACCACAAGGTCGGCTGCGGTCGATCGACCCACCAGGAGGTGGCCAGTGTCGTCGGTCCGCGTCGGTGAACGGACCGCGTAACCCGGCGATCGCGCACGCGCCGCGGGCGGCACGGCGGTCGCAAGGTGGCCTCGGCAACCCCACTCGGAGCCCTGCCCATGCGCATCCTCGCCCTCTCGCTCTTCACGCTCTCGGCCGCCTCGCTCGGCACGCCCGCGCTCGCGGCGTCCACGACGACGAAGGCCGGCCTCGTCGCCAAGGCCGCGTACGCGAAGAAGACCGGCGGCTCGCTCGACCACGCCCACGAGGTCTACTCGTTCGGCAAGGACGGCAAGGAGTTCGTGTGGGGCTGGCGCGGCGCGAAGGCCGGTCCGGGCGCCCGGGGCGCGTACATGATGGTCGTGCCGGCGGGGAAGGATCGCGCGACGATGCTGCGCGGCACCAAGATCTCGAAGAACCTCGAGAGCGCGGGCAAGCAGCTCGTCCGCGCGCACCTCACGGCGCAGGGCCTCACCGGCCGCATCGAGCTCGGCGACCACATGCCGGCGCTCAAGCACTCGTGGGACAACGGCAAGCGCCTCCAGCAGGCGCCGGTCACCCGGGACAGCGGCTTCCTCCGCTACACGGTCACCGAGCGCGGCGGCGCGCAGAAGCGCTACATCGTCGCCACCAGCCCGACCGCGCTATTGACCGGCGGCAAGGTGCTCGGCACGGTCACGCTCGACACCGACCACTACGGCCAGACGCCGGTGAAGTAAGTCGCTACAGCTTCTGGAACGACGGGCAGAACCGCCCGCGCGCCGCCGCCGCCCGGAAGCGATCGGGCGGCGCCGGCAGCGCCTTCATCGTCCCGAGGGTCGCCTCGAGCGAGCTGTCGAACTGCCCGTTGCCGCTCTTACGGATGAACTCGAAGCGCGTCAGCGTCCCGTCGGCGGCGATGGTGAGGCAGACGTCGGCCGACAGCTCCTTGAGGTCGACGTCGCGGATCGTCGTCGGCACCATCCACGCCGAGCCGATCTTGTCGATGAGCTCGAGCACGTAGGGATCGCCCTTGGCCTCCGACGCGGTGCCCGCGCGCGAGCCGGTGAGCGAGCCGCCGGTCTCCTCGACCGCGGCGGGCCGCTCGTCGTCGGGCAGCTGCTTGAACATCTCGGCGTGGGTCTTCTTGAGCGGGTCGACCTCGGCCTTCTCGTCCTTCTGGGTCGAGACCGGCGCGTTCGCGTCGCGCGCGATCTTGATCTCCGCCTTCTGCACCGTGTTCTTCACGACGCCTTCCTTGTGGGGCAGGAAGGACATGTCCCGCGGCTTGCCGAAGCGGACCAGCTGCGCGTCGACGAACGCGCCGAGCGCCACCTTCGGGCCGCGGTCGGCGTGGGCCCGGGCGAGCAGCATCGCGCCGATCACCCCGGCGTGGATCGCGAGGGTGACGAAGAGGCCGGCGAGGGGCAGGCCGCCGGCGCGGAGGCGCTTGTTCTCCTTGGGCATCGGCTATTGCAACGGATCAGTCACGAGTCCGATCTTTTCCCCGCCGTTCCGCGAGAGCGTCGCCATCACCTTCACGACCGCGCCGTAGGGGAGGGCCTGGTCGGCGTGGACGTAGACCTCCTTCTCGGCCTGCAGCTTGGCGTTGCCCTTCAAGGCCTTGTCGAGGTCCGCGCCGAACTTGAAGGGCGTCTTCACGAGGTAGACGAGCCCGTCCTTCTCGAACTCCTTCGGCACCGTGATGATGAGCTTGCCCTGGTCGTCGGGGATCGCCTGCGCGTCGGCCTTGGGCAGCGTCACCGGCACGCCGGTCTGCAGCATGGGCGCGGCCACCATGAAGATGATGAGCAGCACCAGCATCACGTCGACCATCGGCGTGACGTTGATCTCCGACATCAACCCGCCGGAGCCGGTGCCGCTCGACATCGCCATGGACCGTCTCCTCTAGTGAAGGAAGTGGCGCTTCACGATGTTGAGGAAGTCGTTCGTGAACGCGTCCATCTCCGAGCCGAGCACCTTGATGCGACGCGCGAAGTAATTGTAGGCCATGACCGCCGGGACGGCCGCCACCAGGCTGATCGCGGTGGTGCCGAGCGCCTCGGCGATGCCGGGCGCGACGGTGGCGAGGTTGGCCGAGCCCTGCGCGCCGATCATCGAGAACGCGTTGATCACGCCGACCACGGTGCCGAAGAGGCCGATGAACGGCGCCGCCGAGCCGACGGTGGCGAGGAACGGGATCATGCTCTCGAGGTGCGTCGCCTCGTTGGTCGCGGCACGGCGGAGCGCGCGCTCGACGTTCTCGAGCTCGCCGCCCTCGTGGAACGTGCCGGCCTCGCCCTTCTGCTTCTGCGTCTGGATCTTCGAGAGCTCGACGTAGCCCGCCTTGAACATGTGGGCGATCGGGCTGCGCTTGTACTGGTCGGCGTCCGTGAAGACCTGGTCGAGCCGCCGCGCCTGCCAGAAGGCATCGAGGAAGCGCGACGACTCCGCGTGCGCGCGGCCGAGGTAGAATGCCTTGTAGCCGATCACGTACCAGCCGATGATCGACAGGAGCACGAGCAGGAAGAGCACCGCGCGCACGGCGCCCGTCGCCTGGAGCAGCAGCTGCAGCAGATCGAAGCCGCCGGCGGAGCCGCCGCCGGGCACCGAGAGGAGGAGGGCCATCATCGCGACCGTACCGTCGCACCGCCGGCCGCCGACGTCAATTGAACCGCGCGCGCGCGCCGCGCTCGGCCTCGCGGTCGTGGCGATCGCGCTCGGCGGCTGCCTCGGGAACGGCGGCGCCGTGAGCGTGCGCTGGCGCATCGCCGAGCGCGACAGCGGCGATCTCGCGGACCCGCGCGACGTGCACGACGTGCACGGCGTGTGCTGCCCCGCCACCGGCCCCGACGGCGCGTGCTGCGTCCTCAGCAACGACAGCGACCAGTGCTGCGCGGCCGCGGACGAGGCGACCGGTTGCCGGAAGACGTGGCACGTGACCCGCGTGCGCGTCGTCCTCGCCGATCCGGAGACGGGCGGCGAGGTGCCGCAGGCGGCGTCGGGCCTCGACGCGGCGTGCAGCGCCCGCGAGCTCACGACGCCGTTCGAGCTGCCGCTCGGCCTCTTCGCGATCACGCTGCGCGCCTTCGATCCCGCGGCGCCGGGCGAGGTCGAGGCCGAGTCGCCGAGCCCGGAGATCCGCACCGTCCGCAAGGCGGAGATCGTGAGCCTCGACGTGGTGCAGCTCTCGGTCTCGCGGTAGATTGCGGCGCGAGACCCGCTCCGCATGGCCATCGCCGACCAGTTCCTGACGCACGCGGTCGAGAACCAGGTCCCCGCGCTGTCGCCGTACGACGCCTGGGCGACCGATCTTCCGCTCCGCGAGGCGCTCGAGCGCGAGGGCGGTGGCTGGGCGGCGGCGGCCATCGCGCCGTCGGGGCCGCTGGTCGGCGGCGAGCTCTGGGCGGCGGGCTTCCTCGCCAACGAGCACCGGCCGCGGCTGCGGACCTACGATCCGCGCGGCCACCGCATCGACGACGTGGAGTTCCACCCGGCGTACCACCGGCTCCTCGGCGCGGCGATCGAGGCCGGCTGCACGGGGTTCGCCTGGCGGAACGCGGAGCGCACCGGCGCGCACGTCGCGCGCGCCGCGCTCTACTACCTGCACGGCCAGCCCGAGCAGGGCGTCGGCTGCCCGACGACGATGACCTACGCCGCGGTGCCCGCGCTGCGCCACGAGGCGCGCCTGGCCGGCTGGGCCGATCGCGCGATCGCGCCCATCTACGACGCGCGATCGGTGCCGGCGGCCGCCAAGGGCGGCAACACGATCGGGATGGGCATGACGGAGAAGCAGGGCGGCTCCGACGTGCGCAGCAACACCACGCGCGCGCACGCCGTCTCCGCGCGGGGCGGCGGCGAGCCGTACGAGCTCGTCGGCCACAAGTGGTTCTTCTCGGCGCCGATGTGCGACGCGCACCTCGTGCTCGCCCAGGCCGAGCGCGGGCTGTCGTGCTTCCTCATGCCGCGCCTCCACCCCGACGGGCGGCGCAACGCGGTCCGCATCCAGCGGCTCAAGGACAAGCTCGGCAACTGGTCGAACGCGAGCTGCGAGATCGAGCTGCAGGGTGCGCTCGCCTGGCTCGTCGGCGAGGAGGGGCGCGGCGTCGCGACGATCCTCGAGATGGTCGCGCTCACGCGGCTCGACTGCGTGATCGGCTCGGCGGCGATCATGCGCCAGGCGCTCGTGCAGGCGGTCCACCACGCGCGGCACCGCAAGGCCTTCGGCCGCCGCCTCGCCGAGCAGCCGCTCATGCAGGCGGTGCTCGCCGATCTGGCGCTCGAGTCGGAGGCGGCGCTCGCGCTCATGATGCGCGTGGCGCGCGCGGTCGACGGCGCGGCGCGCGATCCCAAGGAGGCGGCGCTGGCGCGGATCGCGACCGCGGTGGCGAAGTACTGGGTGTGCAAGCGCTGCCCGCCGTTCGTCAACGAGGCGCAGGAGTGCCTGGGCGGGGCGGGCTACGTCGAGGAGTCGATCCTCCCGCGCCTCTACCGCGAGGCGCCGCTCAACTCGATCTGGGAGGGCAGCGGGAACGTGCAGTGCCTCGACGTGCTGCGCGCGATCACCCGCGAGCCCGAGACGCGGGCGGCGTTCCTCGACGAGCTGGCGACGGTCCGCGGCGCCGATGCGCGGCTCGACGCCGAGGCGGCGGCGCTCGACGGGATGCTCGCGGACCGCGCGACGCTCGAGGCGCGCTCGCGCTTCGTCGTCGAGCGGATGGCGCTCGCGCTGCAGGCGGCGGTGCTGCTGCGCGCGGCGCCCGCGCTCGGCGCGGCGTTCTGCGCGCTGCGCCTCGAGGGCGCCGCGGGGCGCTGCTACGGCGCGGTCGCGGGCGGCCTGCCGGTCGACCTCCTGCTCGAGCGGGCCCTGCCGGGCTGATCGCGGCGGCTAATTCAGCCAGCGGCCGCCGGGCGGGTCGCGGTCCGACGGATCGGCGTCGCGGGGCACGGCCTTGAGGTGCGTGGCGCGGCGCTTCTTCTCCATGCCGCGCAGCCGCGCCTCGATCCAGAGCGCGCGCGGCGACGGCAGCCACAGCCAGGCGAGCGCGAGCGCGATGGCGATGAAGTGTGGCACGAAGGCGAGCAGGCCGGAGTAGATCGCCAACAGCACCGTGCCGGCGATGGTGAAGAGGATGAGGTTGCGCCCGCCGAGCGGCAGCACGAAGTAGATGTTCATCTGCCGCGCCGGGTAATAGGCGGCCCACAGGATGATGATCCCTTCCTGGATGGGCCAGGTGCCGGTGTAGACCATCTCGCCGACGGGAGCGTAGACGCGGCTCAGCGCGACGACGAGCCCGCCGATCACCGCCGCGCCCGTGAGGTAGTAGAGGACGAAGCGGAGCGGCCCCCAGCGATAGGCGAGATCGCGACCGAACCAGTAGAACATCAGGCAGCCGAAGATCAGCGAGAACGGGCTCAGCTCGAAGAAGACCCAGGTGACGAGCCGCCACACCTGGCCGTGGAGCACCGCGCTCGGCACGAGCGCCGCCCAGGCGACGAGCGGGAACCCGCTGTGCATGCCGAGCGCGCCCACGATCGACGCGATGAACGTGGCCGCGATGAGCAGGCCGACGACCGGCGGGACCCTGCCGCCGCCCCCTCCGAGGAACGAGAAGGTCGACGCGCTGCGAGAGGGGATGCGGGGCATGCCTGTCGACCTCGACTCGACGCGGGAAGAGCTCTTTTTAGCATGAGACGCGGGACCCCCACCGTCAAGCCGGCGATCCGGCCCGACGGCGGCCCGCGCCGACGGTGGGTCGCGACAAGGCGTGGGGATTCATCTACACTGCCGGCCGTGAGCAACGCCCCCACGACGCCCCACGAAGATCCCGCCCTCACGACCATCTTCGATGGGGGCCGGCCGACGGTTCGTCACCTCCGCAAGTCGAAGATCGTCGTCACCTCGGGTCCCGAGGCCGGCAAGGAGGTCGAGGTCACGAAGCCGCGCGTGACCGGCGGGCGCAGCATGATCAACGACCTCGTCCTCGGCGACAAGGCGATCTCCGGCACCCACTTCGAGATCATCGCCGCCGATGACGGCTACCGCTTGCGCGACCTCGACTCGACGAACGGCGTCTACGTCGGCGAGCTGCGGGTGCGCGAGGTCTACCTCAAGCCGAACCTCGCCTTCCGCGTCGGCCACTGCGACCTGCGCTTCCAGCCGACCCAGGAGATCGTCGAGATCCCGCTGTCGAAGCGCGACAGCTTCGAGCACGTCATCGGCTCGTCGGTGAAGATGCGCGAGATCTTCGCCACGCTCGAGAAGGTCGCGCCGTCGGAGCTGACGGCGATGATCACCGGCGAGACCGGCACCGGCAAGGAGATGGTCGCGCGCGCCATCCACACCGCGTCGCCGCGCAAGAGCAAGCCCTTCGTGGTCCTCGACTGCGGCGCGATCCCGCGCGACCTCATCGAGTCGACGCTGTTCGGGCACGAGAAGGGCTCCTTCACCGGCGCCGTCGCGCAGCACCAGGGCTGCTTCGAGCAGGCCTCGGGCGGCACCATCTTCCTCGACGAGATCGGCGAGCTGCCGATCGACATGCAGCCGAAGCTCCTGCGCGTGCTCGAGAACCGCGAGGTCAAGCGCGTCGGCGGCGATCGGACGATCAAGGTCGATGTGCGCGTCGTCGCCGCGACGAACCGCGACCTGCGGCAGATGGTCAACAACGGCACGTTCCGCGAGGACCTCTACTTCCGCCTCTCGGTCATCCAGGTCGAGCTGCCGCCGCTGCGGGAGCGCAAGGACGACATCGAGAAGCTGGCCAGCCTCTTCCTCAAGGAGATCGGCCTGCGCCGCAACATGAGCATGACGTTCGCCGCCGAGTCGATGCAGAGCCTGCTGTCGCACACCTGGCCCGGCAACGTCCGCGAGCTGCGCAACGTCGTCGAGCGCGCGGCGTCGCTGTCGGACACCGCGACGGTCACGCGCTCCGATCTGTTCTTCCACCGCGACTCGCAGAAGTCGGTCGTGCCGGCCGCGCCGACGGTGGGCCCCGATGGCTCGATGCAGATCGCGCCCGGCCTCGACTTCAAGGAAGCCAAGCAGCGGGTCGTCGACCAGTTCGAGAGCGCGTACCTCAAGCAGCTCCTCGAGCGCCACGACGGCAACATCACGCGGTCGGCGCAGGAGGCGGGCCTCACCCGCTACCACCTGCGCGAGCTCCTCAAGCGCCACGGCCTCGCGGGCGTCAAGGACTAGCACCCCGCGCCAGGCCCCGTTCGATGTAGGGCCTTGCCCTACTCGGCGGAGGCATTTTGCCAGCGTTGCGCGTACGATTGATGCGGGCCGCGGTCGTGTCGAGCTCACGCGAAAACGAACCAGCGGCGACGAAGCCGGGGCAGGGGCCGCCGGCGAGCCTCGCGCGGGCCCGCACCGCGGCCGACGCCTCGGGCGCGGCGCACGTGACCGAGCCGAACGGCCGCGACGGCGAGGCCGATCCGCTCGTCGGCCAGCTGGTCGCCGACCGCTACCAGGTGCTGGGCGTGCTCGGGCGTGGCGGCATGGGGACCGTCTACCTGTGCGAGCACGTCCAGCTGAAGAAGCGGATGGCGCTCAAGGTCCTCGCCGAGGAGCTGCGGCGGCAGCCGACGCTGGTCGCGCGGTTCCTCAAGGAGGCGCGGGCCGCCGCGCAGATCGGGCACCCGAACATCGTCGACGTCTACGACCTCGGCGAGCTGAAGGAGGGCGGCGCGTACATCGCGATGGCGCGCCTCGAGGGCGAGGATCTGCAGAGCGAGCTGCAGCGCACGGGCACGATCGCCTTTCCGCGGGCGCGCGCGATCGTCGGCAAGATCTGTCGCGCGCTCGCCGCCGCGCACGGCAAGGGCATCGTGCACCGCGACCTCAAGCCGGCGAACGTCTTCCTCGCCCGCGACGAGGACGGCGGCGAGCAGGTGAAGGTGCTCGACTTCGGGATCGCGCAGGTGAACGAGCTGAGCGGCGACGACGCCGCCCGGCTCACGCAGACCGGGAGCATCGTGGGCACGCCCGCGTTCATGTCCCCGGAGCAAGGGCGCGGCCAGCGGGCGGATCACCGCACCGACATCTACTCGGTGGGCTGCATCCTCTACACCTTGCTCACCGGCCAGGCGCCGTTCGACGCCGAGACGCTGATGGGCGTCATCTCGAAGCACCTGTTCGATCCGGCGCCGGCCCCGTCGGTGCTGGCGCCGGCCGGATCGGTCACGCCCGAGATCGACGCGCTCGTGCAGCGCGCGATGGCCAAGGACCCGGCCGATCGCTTCCAGACGATGAAGGAGCTGTGGAACGCGCTCGAGGCGTGCGGCGACGATCCCGCGGCATGGCCCGACGCCAGCTCCGGTCGCTTCGAGCGCCTCGGCCGTACGCCGGCGCCCGGCGCGGTCCGCCCGATCGGCGCGGGGCGGCCGGCGGCCCTCGTCGCCGGGATGCTCCTCCTCGCGGGCGGCGGCGCGGTCTTCGCGCTGTGGCCGCGGGCGAGCGCGCCGCGATCGGCGCCCGCGCCGGCGGTCGTCGCGGCCGCGGCGCCCGTGCCGGTGCCGGTGGAAGTGACGATCGAGGTGCGCAGCACGCCGCCCGGCGCCGCCGTCCTCGAGGGCGAGCGGGTGCTCGGCGCGACGCCGCTCAAGCTCGTGCGCGCGCGCGCCGCGGGCGCGCTCGCGCTCCGCGTCGTCGCCGACGGCAGCGTCGCCGAGACGCTCTCCTTGCCGCTCGATCGCGATCGAGCGGCAAGGAGAGCGTCTCGGCGACGCTGCCGTCGGCGACGACGCGGAGCGCGAGCGCGCCCGCGGCGCGCGCGCGCACGAGCTTGAGCGGCGTCGCGCCGAGCACCCGCTCGCCCTCGAGGACGGCGGCGCCGGGCGGCGTGCTGCGCACCTCGATCGTCACTTCCACCGGCACCGGCACGGGCGCCGCGGCCGCGACGACCGCCGGCGCGGGCGCCGATCGCGGCGCGCTCGCCCGCGGCCACAGCGCGAAGACCGCGCCGCCGCCCGCGAGGAGGAGCATCCCGGCGACGAGGGCCGCCGGCCGCCCCGCGCCGATCGGGCGGACCGCGCCGGGCGCCGGCGTACGGCCGAGGCGCTCGAAGCGACCGGAGCTGGCGTCGGGCCATGCCGCGGGATCGTCGCCGCACGCCTCGAGCGCGTTCCACAGCTCCTTCATCGTCTGGAAGCGATCGGCCGGGTCCTTGGCCATCGCGCGCTGCACGAGCGCGTCGATCTCGGGCGTGACCGATCCGGCCGGCGCCAGCACCGACGGGGCCGGCGCCGGATCGAACAGGTGCTTCGAGATGACGCCCATCAGCGTCTCGGCGTCGAACGGCGCCTGGCCGGTGAGCAAGGTGTAGAGGATGCAGCCCACCGAGTAGATGTCGGTGCGGTGATCCGCCCGCTGGCCGCGCCCTTGCTCCGGGGACATGAACGCGGGCGTGCCCACGATGCTCCCGGTCTGCGTGAGCCGGGCGGCGTCGTCGCCGCTCAGCTCGTTCACCTGCGCGATCCCGAAGTCGAGCACCTTCACCTGCTCGCCGCCGTCCTCGTCGCGGGCGAGGAAGACGTTCGCCGGCTTGAGGTCGCGGTGCACGATGCCCTTGCCGTGCGCGGCGGCGAGCGCGCGACAGATCTTGCCGACGATCGCGCGCGCCCGCGGAAAGGCGATCGTGCCCGTGCGCTGCAGCTCGCTCTGCAGATCCTCGCCCTCGAGGCGCGCCATCGCGATGTACGCGCCGCCCTCCTTCAGCTCGCCGAGGTCGTAGACGTCGACGATGTTCGGGTGCCCGATCTGCGCGGCGGCCCGCGCCTCCTTGAGGAACCGCGCGACCAGCGTCGGCTGCCGCCGCAGCTCCTCGGCGAGGACCTTGAGCGCCATCCGCTTCTTCAGCTGGACGTGCTCGCACAGGTAGACGGTCCCCATGCCGCCACGCCCGAGCACGCCCAGCACCTGGTAGCGGTCGGCGACCAGCTGGCCGACGAGCGGATCGGCCTCGCCGTCGCGGCCGTTCGGCTCGGTCACGTGCGCCGCGCCCGAGGCGTCGGCCGCGGTGCGGGCCCGCGCGAGGCTCGCCGGCGGCCCCTGCCCCGGCTTCGTCGCCGCTGGTTCGTTTTCGCGTGAGCTCGACACGACCGCGGCCCGCATCAATCGTACGCGCAACGCTGGCAAAATGCCTCCGCCGAGTAGGGCAAGGCCCTACATCGAACGGGGCCTGGCGCGGGGTGCTAGTCCTTGACGCCCGCGAGGCCGTGGCGCTTGAGGAGCTCGCGCAGGTGGTAGCGGGTGAGGCCCGCCTCCTGCGCCGACCGCGTGATGTTGCCGTCGTGGCGCTCGAGGAGCTGCTTGAGGTACGCGCTCTCGAACTGGTCGACGACCCGCTGCTTGGCTTCCTTGAAGTCGAGGCCGGGCGCGATCTGCATCGAGCCATCGGGGCCCACCGTCGGCGCGGCCGGCACGACCGACTTCTGCGAGTCGCGGTGGAAGAACAGATCGGAGCGCGTGACCGTCGCGGTGTCCGACAGCGACGCCGCGCGCTCGACGACGTTGCGCAGCTCGCGGACGTTGCCGGGCCAGGTGTGCGACAGCAGGCTCTGCATCGACTCGGCGGCGAACGTCATGCTCATGTTGCGGCGCAGGCCGATCTCCTTGAGGAAGAGGCTGGCCAGCTTCTCGATGTCGTCCTTGCGCTCCCGCAGCGGCGGCAGCTCGACCTGGATGACCGAGAGGCGGAAGTAGAGGTCCTCGCGGAACGTGCCGTTGTTGACCATCTGCCGCAGGTCGCGGTTCGTCGCGGCGACGACGCGCACATCGACCTTGATCGTCCGATCGCCGCCGACGCGCTTGACCTCGCGGTTCTCGAGCACGCGCAGGAGCTTCGGCTGCATGTCGATCGGCAGCTCGCCGATCTCGTCGAGGAAGATGGTGCCGCCCGAGGCCTGCTCGAAGCAGCCCTGGTGCTGCGCGACGGCGCCGGTGAAGGAGCCCTTCTCGTGCCCGAACAGCGTCGACTCGATGAGGTCGCGCGGGATCGCGCCGCAGTCGAGGACCACGAAGGGCTTGCTCTTGCGCGGCGACGCGGTGTGGATGGCGCGCGCGACCATCTCCTTGCCGGTGCCGGTCTCGCCGGTGATCATCGCCGTCAGCTCCGACGGCGCGACCTTCTCGAGCGTGGCGAAGATCTCGCGCATCTTCACCGACGAGCCGATGACGTGCTCGAAGCTGTCGCGCTTCGACAGCGGGATCTCGACGATCTCCTGGGTCGGCTGGAAGCGCAGGTCGCAGTGGCCGACGCGGAAGGCGAGGTTCGGCTTGAGGTAGACCTCGCGCACCCGCAGCTCGCCGACGTAGACGCCGTTCGTCGAGTCGAGGTCGCGCAAGCGGTAGCCGTCATCGGCGGCGATGATCTCGAAGTGGGTGCCGGAGATCGCCTTGTCGCCGAGGACGAGGTCGTTGATCATGCTGCGCCCGCCGGTCACGCGCGGCTTCGTGACCTCGACCTCCTTGCCGGCCTCGGGACCCGAGGTGACGACGATCTTCGACTTGCGGAGGTGACGAACCGTCGGCCGGCCCCCATCGAAGATGGTCGTGAGGGCGGGATCTTCGTGGGGCGTCGTGGGGGCGTTGCTCACGGCCGGCAGTGTAGATGAATCCCCACGCCTTGTCGCGACCCACCGTCGGCGCGGGCCGCCGTCGGGCCGGATCGCCGGCTTGACGGTGGGGGTCCCGCGTCTCATGCTAAAAAGAGCTCTTCCCGCGTCGAGTCGAGGTCGACAGGCATGCCCCGCATCCCCTCTCGCAGCGCGTCGACCTTCTCGTTCCTCGGAGGGGGCGGCGGCAGGGTCCCGCCGGTCGTCGGCCTGCTCATCGCGGCCACGTTCATCGCGTCGATCGTGGGCGCGCTCGGCATGCACAGCGGGTTCCCGCTCGTCGCCTGGGCGGCGCTCGTGCCGAGCGCGGTGCTCCACGGCCAGGTGTGGCGGCTCGTCACCTGGGTCTTCTTCGAGCTGAGCCCGTTCTCGCTGATCTTCGGCTGCCTGATGTTCTACTGGTTCGGTCGCGATCTCGCCTATCGCTGGGGGCCGCTCCGCTTCGTCCTCTACTACCTCACGGGCGCGGCGGTGATCGGCGGGCTCGTCGTCGCGCTGAGCCGCGTCTACGCTCCCGTCGGCGAGATGGTCTACACCGGCACCTGGCCCATCCAGGAAGGGATCATCATCCTGTGGGCCGCCTATTACCCGGCGCGGCAGATGAACATCTACTTCGTGCTGCCGCTCGGCGGGCGCAACCTCATCCTCTTCACCATCGCCGGCACGGTGCTGTTGGCGATCTACTCCGGCCTGCTCGCCTTCGTGCCACACTTCATCGCCATCGCGCTCGCGCTCGCCTGGCTGTGGCTGCCGTCGCCGCGCGCGCTCTGGATCGAGGCGCGGCTGCGCGGCATGGAGAAGAAGCGCCGCGCCACGCACCTCAAGGCCGTGCCCCGCGACGCCGATCCGTCGGACCGCGACCCGCCCGGCGGCCGCTGGCTGAATTAGCCGCCGCGATCAGCCCGGCAGGGCCCGCTCGAGCAGGAGGTCGACCGGCAGGCCGCCCGCGACCGCGCCGTAGCAGCGCCCCGCGGCGCCCTCGAGGCGCAGCGCGCAGAACGCCGCGCCGAGCGCGGGCGCCGCGCGCAGCAGCACCGCCGCCTGCAGCGCGAGCGCCATCCGCTCGACGACGAAGCGCGAGCGCGCCTCGAGCGTCGCGCGGTCCGCGAGCATCCCGTCGAGCGCCGCCGCCTCGGCGTCGAGCCGCGCATCGGCGCCGCGGACCGTCGCCAGCTCGTCGAGGAACGCCGCCCGCGTCTCGGGCTCGCGGGTGATCGCGCGCAGCACGTCGAGGCACTGCACGTTCCCGCTGCCCTCCCAGATCGAGTTGAGCGGCGCCTCGCGGTAGAGGCGCGGGAGGATCGACTCCTCGACGTAGCCCGCCCCGCCCAGGCACTCCTGCGCCTCGTTGACGAACGGCGGGCAGCGCTTGCACACCCAGTACTTCGCCACCGCGGTCGCGATCCGCGCCAGCGCCGCCTCCTTGGGATCGCGCGCCGCGCCGTCGACCGCGCGCGCCACGCGCATCATGAGCGCGAGCGCCGCCTCCGACTCGAGCGCCAGATCGGCGAGCACCGCCTGCATGAGCGGCTGCTCGGCGAGGCGGCGGCCGAAGGCCTTGCGGTGCCGCGCGTGGTGGACCGCCTGCACGAGCGCCTGGCGCATGATCGCCGCCGAGCCGATCACGCAGTCGAGCCGCGTGAGCGCGACCATCTCGAGGATCGTCGCGACGCCGCGCCCCTCCTCGCCGACGAGCCAGGCGAGCGCACCCTGCAGCTCGATCTCGCAGCTCGCGTTCGACCAGTTGCCGAGCTTGTCCTTGAGCCGCTGGATGCGGACCGCGTTGCGCCGCCCGTCGGGGTGGAGGCGCGGCATGAGGAAGCACGACAGCCCGCGCTCGGCCTGGGCGAGCACGAGGTGCGCGTCGCACATCGGCGCCGAGAAGAACCACTTGTGGCCGACGAGCTCGTACGGCTCGCCGCCGCCCCGCGCGGAGACGGCGTGCGCGCGCGTGGTGTTGCTGCGCACGTCGGAGCCGCCCTGCTTCTCCGTCATGCCCATCCCGATCGTGTTGCCGCCCTTGGCGGCCGCCGGCACCGATCGCGCGTCGTAGATGGGCGCGATCGCGCGATCGGCCCAGCCGGCCAGGCGCGCCTCGTGGCGCAGCGCGGGCACCGCGGCGTAGGTCATCGTCGTCGGGCAGCCGACGCCCTGCTCGGGCTGGCCGTGCAGGTAGTAGAGCGCGGCGCGCGCGACGTGCGCGCCGGTGCGCTCCGCGTTCCGCCAGGCGAACCCCGTGCAGCCGGCCTCGATCGCCGCGCCGAGGAGCCGGTGGTACGCCGGGTGGAACTCCACGTCGTCGATGCGGTGGCCGCGCGGATCGTAGGTCCGCAGCCGCGGCCGGTGCTCGTTGGCGAGGAAGCCCGCCGCCCAGAGCTCGCCGCCGACCAGCGGCCCCGACGGCGCGATGGCCGCCGCCGCCCAGCCACCGCCCTCGCGCTCGAGCGCCTCGCGGAGCGGAAGATCGGTCGCCCAGGCGTCGTACGGCGACAGCGCGGGGACCTGGTTCTCGACCGCGTGCGTCAGGAACTGGTCGGCGATGGCCATGCGGAGCGGGTCTCGCGCCGCAATCTACCGCGAGACCGAGAGCTGCACCACGTCGAGGCTCACGATCTCCGCCTTGCGGACGGTGCGGATCTCCGGGCTCGGCGACTCGGCCTCGACCTCGCCCGGCGCCGCGGGATCGAAGGCGCGCAGCGTGATCGCGAAGAGGCCGAGCGGCAGCTCGAACGGCGTCGTGAGCTCGCGGGCGCTGCACGCCGCGTCGAGGCCCGACGCCGCCTGCGGCACCTCGCCGCCCGTCTCCGGATCGGCGAGGACGACGCGCACGCGGGTCACGTGCCACGTCTTCCGGCAACCGGTCGCCTCGTCCGCGGCCGCGCAGCACTGGTCGCTGTCGTTGCTGAGGACGCAGCACGCGCCGTCGGGGCCGGTGGCGGGGCAGCACACGCCGTGCACGTCGTGCACGTCGCGCGGGTCCGCGAGATCGCCGCTGTCGCGCTCGGCGATGCGCCAGCGCACGCTCACGGCGCCGCCGTTCCCGAGGCAGCCGCCGAGCGCGATCGCCACGACCGCGAGGCCGAGCGCGGCGCGCGCGCGCGGTTCAATTGACGTCGGCGGCCGGCGGTGCGACGGTACGGTCGCGATGATGGCCCTCCTCCTCTCGGTGCCCGGCGGCGGCTCCGCCGGCGGCTTCGATCTGCTGCAGCTGCTGCTCCAGGCGACGGGCGCCGTGCGCGCGGTGCTCTTCCTGCTCGTGCTCCTGTCGATCATCGGCTGGTACGTGATCGGCTACAAGGCATTCTACCTCGGCCGCGCGCACGCGGAGTCGTCGCGCTTCCTCGATGCCTTCTGGCAGGCGCGGCGGCTCGACCAGGTCTTCACGGACGCCGACCAGTACAAGCGCAGCCCGATCGCCCACATGTTCAAGGCGGGCTACGTCGAGCTCTCGAAGATCCAGACGCAGAAGCAGAAGGGCGAGGCCGGCACGTTCCACGAGGGCGGCGAGCTCGAGAACGTCGAGCGCGCGCTCCGCCGTGCCGCGACCAACGAGGCGACGCACCTCGAGAGCATGATCCCGTTCCTCGCCACCGTCGGCTCGGCGGCGCCGTTCATCGGCCTCTTCGGCACCGTGGTCGGCGTGATCAACGCGTTCTCGATGATCGGCGCGCAGGGCTCGGCCAACCTCGCCACCGTCGCGCCCGGCATCGCCGAGGCGCTCGGCACCACCGCGATCAGCCTGGTGGCGGCCGTCCCGGCGGTCATGGCCTACAATTACTTCGCGCGTCGCATCAAGGTGCTCGGCTCGGAGATGGACGCGTTCACGAACGACTTCCTCAACATCGTGAAGCGCCACTTCCTTCACTAGAGGAGACGGTCCATGGCGATGTCGAGCGGCACCGGCTCCGGCGGGTTGATGTCGGAGATCAACGTCACGCCGATGGTCGACGTGATGCTGGTGCTGCTCATCATCTTCATGGTGGCCGCGCCCATGCTGCAGACCGGCGTGCCGGTGACGCTGCCCAAGGCCGACGCGCAGGCGATCCCCGACGACCAGGGCAAGCTCATCATCACGGTGCCGAAGGAGTTCGAGAAGGACGGGCTCGTCTACCTCGTGAAGACGCCCTTCAAGTTCGGCGCGGACCTCGACAAGGCCTTGAAGGGCAACGCCAAGCTGCAGGCCGAGAAGGAGGTCTACGTCCACGCCGACCAGGCCCTCCCCTACGGCGCGGTCGTGAAGGTGATGGCGACGCTCTCGCGGAACGGCGGGGAAAAGATCGGACTCGTGACTGATCCGTTGCAATAGCCGATGCCCAAGGAGAACAAGCGCCTCCGCGCCGGCGGCCTGCCCCTCGCCGGCCTCTTCGTCACCCTCGCGATCCACGCCGGGGTGATCGGCGCGATGCTGCTCGCCCGGGCCCACGCCGACCGCGGCCCGAAGGTGGCGCTCGGCGCGTTCGTCGACGCGCAGCTGGTCCGCTTCGGCAAGCCGCGGGACATGTCCTTCCTGCCCCACAAGGAAGGCGTCGTGAAGAACACGGTGCAGAAGGCGGAGATCAAGATCGCGCGCGACGCGAACGCGCCGGTCTCGACCCAGAAGGACGAGAAGGCCGAGGTCGACCCGCTCAAGAAGACCCACGCCGAGATGTTCAAGCAGCTGCCCGACGACGAGCGGCCCGCCGCGGTCGAGGAGACCGGCGGCTCGCTCACCGGCTCGCGCGCGGGCACCGCGTCGGAGGCCAAGGGCGATCCCTACGTGCTCGAGCTCATCGACAAGATCGGCTCGGCGTGGATGGTGCCGACGACGATCCGCGACGTCGACCTCAAGGAGCTGTCGGCCGACGTCTGCCTCACCATCGCCGCCGACGGGACGCTGACGCGCTTCGAGTTCATCCGTAAGAGCGGCAACGGGCAGTTCGACAGCTCGCTCGAGGCGACCCTCGGGACGATGAAGGCGCTGCCGGCGCCGCCCGATCGCTTCCGGGCGGCGGCGGCGCGCGGGCGGTTCTGCCCGTCGTTCCAGAAGCTGTAGCGACTTACTTCACCGGCGTCTGGCCGTAGTGGTCGGTGTCGAGCGTGACCGTGCCGAGCACCTTGCCGCCGGTCAATAGCGCGGTCGGGCTGGTGGCGACGATGTAGCGCTTCTGCGCGCCGCCGCGCTCGGTGACCGTGTAGCGGAGGAAGCCGCTGTCCCGGGTGACCGGCGCCTGCTGGAGGCGCTTGCCGTTGTCCCACGAGTGCTTGAGCGCCGGCATGTGGTCGCCGAGCTCGATGCGGCCGGTGAGGCCCTGCGCCGTGAGGTGCGCGCGGACGAGCTGCTTGCCCGCGCTCTCGAGGTTCTTCGAGATCTTGGTGCCGCGCAGCATCGTCGCGCGATCCTTCCCCGCCGGCACGACCATCATGTACGCGCCCCGGGCGCCCGGACCGGCCTTCGCGCCGCGCCAGCCCCACACGAACTCCTTGCCGTCCTTGCCGAACGAGTAGACCTCGTGGGCGTGGTCGAGCGAGCCGCCGGTCTTCTTCGCGTACGCGGCCTTGGCGACGAGGCCGGCCTTCGTCGTCGTGGACGCCGCGAGCGCGGGCGTGCCGAGCGAGGCGGCCGAGAGCGTGAAGAGCGAGAGGGCGAGGATGCGCATGGGCAGGGCTCCGAGTGGGGTTGCCGAGGCCACCTTGCGACCGCCGTGCCGCCCGCGGCGCGTGCGCGATCGCCGGGTTACGCGGTCCGTTCACCGACGCGGACCGACGACACTGGCCACCTCCTGGTGGGTCGATCGACCGCAGCCGACCTTGTGGTAGGGTGGCGCGCGATGCGCCAAGCGACGAAGCTCCGCGGGCTCACCGCGGCGATGCTCCTCTTTCCCGTCGCGGCGTTCGGCCAGCCGGCCGGCGACGACGCGGTGCGCTTCAAGATCTCCGCCGGCGGCAAGGACCTCTACAAGATCGCGGCCCCGATCCTGATCGGGGCGCAGGGCGCGCAGGGGCAGCAGATCGCCGATCAGATCAACACCGATCTGTCGCTGTCGGGCTACTTCAAGGTGCTCGACAACAAGGCGACGCTCGCGAACCTCGCCGCCGAGGGCCTCACCATCAACCCGACCGACTGGCGCAACATCGGCGCCGAGGGCGTCTCGAAGGGCCGCATCACCCCGTACGGCGGCGAGGTCAAGGTCGAGCTGCGGCTCTACGAGGTCGGCCGCGGCGATCAGCCGGTGCTGAGCAAGGACTACCGCGCCCCGACGGCGCAGCTGCGCGGCATCATCCACCAGTGGTGCGGCGAGATCGTCCGCTTCTACACGAAGGAGGAGCCCTTCTTCAACTCGCGGATCGTCTTCTCGCAGGCGGCGGGCAAGATGCGCCGCGATCTGTACGTGATGGACTGGGACGGCGCGGGCCTCTACCCCATCACCAACCGCTCGCAGAACATCCTGCCATCGTGGGCGCCGAGCGCCGGCGAGATCCTCTTCACCTCGTACATGGCCGGGAAGCCCGACCTCTACGCGATGCCGGCGAACGGCGGGCGCGCGCGCGTGCTGTCGGCGCGGCCCGGCCTCAACATGGGCGCGGCGTTCTCCCCCGACGGCAAGACCATCGCCGCGACGCTCTCGCAGGACGGCAACTCCGAGATCTACCTCCTGTCGCGCGAGGGCGCGATCCTGAAGCGGCTCACCAACAACCCGTTCATCGACACCTCGCCGACCTGGTCGCCCGACGGCACGCGCATCGCGTTCGTCTCCGATCGCTTCGGCTCGCCGCAGATCTGGACCATGAACGCCGACGGCTCGAACCAGCAGCGCCTCACCCGCCGCGGCAACTACAACCAGACGCCGCGCTGGAGCCCGCGCAAGGACGTCCCGCTCATCGCGTTCACCGCGCGCGACGAGAAGTTCAACTACGACATCTTCACGATCAACCCCGAGTCGGGCGAGCTCGTGCGCATCACCGAGGGGCACGGCTCGAACCAGAACCCGAGCTGGGCGCCGAACGGCCGCGCGATCGTCTACGAGAGCTCGCGCGGCGGCGTGTGGATCTCGACGTTCGACGGGCGCACCGAGCGCCAGGTCTACAAGGGCAACGCCAGCTCGCCCGCGTGGAGCCCGCT